>PVBE011564157.1_pt1 | contig 38221 bp, 40 predicted proteins | sample 1631181 | NCBI WGS metagenome assembly PVBE01 (sample SAMN08397723, study PRJNA350692) | Marine metagenome, whole genome shotgun sequencing project. | isolation source: water | place: Pacific Ocean | collected 2012-04
GCGGCCACCGCCGCCAACCCGACCATCAGATATCCGGCGTGAGCGACCGTGCTGTAGGCCAGCATCCGTTTGATGTTGGTCTGCAAGATCGCGACCAGGTTGCCGAACGACATCGACAAAATCGCGAGAACCGCGAACACCGCGGCCCAGTCCAGGCTCAGCATCTCGGAACCGAACGCGACGTAGAAAACCCGGAGGATCACCGCGAACCCCGCCGCCTTGGACGCCACCGAAAGGAACGCGGTAATAGGCGTGGGCGCGCCTTCGTAGACGTCCGGCACCCACATCTGGAACGGCACGCTGGCGATCTTGAATCCGAACCCGGCGATTACCAGGACGACACCGAACAGCAACACGTTGGCGCCGAAGGCTTCGTCGGCTGAAAGGTCGATGGCGCCGAGCTGCGTCGCGATGTCCGCGAGAACGGTTGTGCCCGTGAACCCGTAGATCAAAACCATCCCGTAGAGCAGCACAGCCGAGCTGATTGTGCTCAATATCAAGAACTTCAGGCCAGACTCCGCCGACTTGTCGTCGCGCAAGAACACAGCGAGAGCCGCCAGAGGCAACGACGTCAGCTCCAACGACACGTAGATGCTTATGAGCTCGACGGTCGAAGCCAACAGCATCATGCCCGACGCGGAGAACAGGATCAGAGCGAAGTACTCGGCTCGGAATCGCTGGAATTTGTCCGCGTATTCGGACGAGGCCAACACGACGAGAGCGACGATGGTGACGATCAGGAACTTGAAAAACAGGCTGAACTTGTCTACCACGAACGCCACGGTCTCGGTCCCGAAATCAGCGTCTATCTGAGTCACGGCTTGGTCGTTCAGGTCCACCCACAGAACAATGCTCAGAGCCAGCGGAATGGCTAGACCGACGAACGCGATGGCCGTGAGCACACTCTTCTTCGAGAGCACAAGGTCGACCAAGATCAACACGGCCGCAAGTCCGGCCATGCTCATCTCGGGCGAGAGCAGACAGATATCGCGAAACGTCATATCGTCTTCGTTCGGTGGATCATCGTAGTCCAGCCACCCCAACGTTTTGCAGCGAGTCGACGATCGGCGCCAACCCGGACGAGAACACGTCGGCGATCGGCGATGGGTAGATGCCGACGACCATTATTGCGATTACCATCGCGGCCACTGGCAGCATCTCGAGCGGCGTAGCGTCCGACACGTCGTCCAGATGCGGGTTTCTTGGCCCGAACATGGACCGTTGGATCATCCAGAGAACATACGCCGCGGTAATAACCACACCGAATGCGCCGATTGCCGTTAGCCAACTCCAGACGGCGAATGCGCCCAGGAACACGTGTATTTCGGCGACGAATCCGCTGGTCGACGGCAACCCGAGCGATGCTAGACCGGCCACGACCAACGATGCTGTCAACAGCGGCATCTTGCCCGCCAAACCTCCGAGGTCCGGGATGTAGCGGGTGTGCGCCTTCTCGTAGATGTAGCCGACGAGCAAGAACAGCAGCCCGGTGATCGTCCCGTGTGTGAACATCTGGAGCGCAGCCCCGGTCAATCCAACCGTAGACACGGCGCCGTCCACGCCCACGACGACTGAAAGCCCGAGCAGCACAAAGCCCATGTGGCTAATCGAGCTGAACGCGATCAACCTCTTCAGGTCTGTCTGGCGTAGCACGACGGCGGCGCCGTACAAGATATTGACGACTCCCGCAGTTGCCAGAAGCCAGGCGATGTCCGAGATCACGCCGGGGAACATCGACACTGACACGCGGATCATGCCGTAGGCGCCCATCTTTAACAGGACGCCAGCCAGCATGACGCTGGCGGCGGTGGGTGCGTCTGTGTGCGCGTCCGGCAGCCACGTGTGCAGCGGCCAGATCGGCAGCTTGACGGCGAACGCGATGAACAGCAGCGTAAACACCGTGCCGATCGGCAGCAACAGCTTGCCGTTCGCGATCGCTTCCGGAAGCAGCGTCATATCGAACGTGCCGATCGAGTAGAACAGCACCAGTATCCCGATCAGCATGAACGCGCTGCCGAGAATCGTGAATATCACAAACTTCATCGCCGAGTATTCTCGGCGCCCGCTTCCCCATATCGAGATGAGGAAGAACATGGGAATCAACTCGAGCTCCCAAAACAGGAAGAACATGAAGAAATCGAGGGCTGTGAAGACGCCCATCACGGCGGACTGAAGCGCAAGGAGCCACATGAAGTACTCGCGCACTCGCGTCTTGACGCTCCACGACGAGTACACCGCGACCGAACCCAGCAGGCCTGTTAGCAGCACCATCGGAGCGCTGATGCCGTCGATGCCAAGGAAGTACTGCACCTTGAACGAATCGATGGGAATCCAGTTCTCGGCTTTGTCGATAAGCTGGTACTGATCGGCCCCCGCATCGAGGTCGAACAGGGCGAAGATGACGATCGCCAGCACGAGCTCGGCGAGCGACACCGCGGCGGCGAAGATACGAATATTCCGATCGCCCCGAATGAACAGGGCAATCATGAAGGCCCCGGCCATGGGCAGGAATACTGCTGCTGTCAACCAACCGGTGAACAAGTGCTAGAGTCCTCTGACGATTACAGGAACCAAAGATAAAGCCCGACTATGGTCAGCACGCCAACGAAAATGGCCGCGCCGTACTCTTGGAGTTGACCGTTCTGGAGTTCGCGGCCCACAACTCCGACATTTCGCCCTATAGCGCCAATCTTGTTGACAATGTTGTCGACGATCGCCTTGTCGGCCCAGTCCAAACCTCTCGAAAGGCCGCCGTAGAAGAACCGTCGGACGATCCAATCCTCGTAGATCTCGTCGAAATAGTATTTCCGGTACAGCAACGTGTGAACAGGCTTCAGCGACTCGGTAATCTTTGCCGGCGAAATGGTTCCCTTGATGTACATCAGGTACGCCAGCACAATGCCAGCTATGCCGGTCGCCATCGCTCCGATAGCCAGGATCACGTTGAAATCGTGGATCTCGACGTGGACTGGGCCTTCGCCCAGGAAGTGGATGAACCAGTGTTTGGGTACGATCCCCAGATCCACGATGGGGTTGACCAAGAATCCGATGACGAGTGCGGCCACGCCCAAAATCACGAGCGGGAGCACCATCGTGGCCGGAGATTCCGCCAGGTGGACGGGACCGTGGGGCGCGTCCGCGGGCTCAGTGTCGGAGCCGCCTTTGAACTCGCCCTCGAAGGTCATGAACAGCGCGCGGAAGATGTAGAACCCGGTCATCGATGCAGCGAGCATCGCCATCCAGAAACCGATCGCGGCCGCCGTGTTGCCGCCGAGCCAGGCCGCGGTCAAGACCTCGTCCTTGCTCCAACCGCCCGCGCTCGGCAGCAAGCCGGCCAGGCTGATGCTGCCAATCAGGAACGTGGCGTAGGTAATCGGCATGAACTTTCTCAGCCCGCCCATGTACCGCATGTCGAAGGTTCCTGACGCATGGTTGACGCTTCCGGAACCAAGGAACAGCAGCGCCTTGAAGAACGCGTGCGTAAACAGATGGAATAGCGCTACCGCGTACGCGCCCACGCCCAGCGCCAGCATCATGTACCCGAGTTGGCTGATGGTCGAATAAGCCAGCACGCGTTTGATGTCGTTGGCCACCAATCCCATCGACGCTGCGAACAGGGCCGTGAACCCGCCGACCAGCGCCACGACGTTCATCATCATCTGCGATGCTTCGAACAGCGGGAAGAAACGCGCTACCAGGAACACGCCCGCGGCGACCATCGTTGCCGCGTGGATCAGTGCGCTAACAGGGGTCGGACCCTCCATGGCGTCGGGCAGCCATGTGTGCAACGGGAACTGTCCCGATTTCCCGACCGCGCCGGCGAAGATGCCCGCCGCGATCCAGGTCACGACTCCGCCAACGATGATCTTTTCGTCGACGGCGGTGTAGATGTCGCAGATGTCTATCGAGCTCAGGCCTTGCGCCGCGAATGCGTCGTTGTTGTAGAACAGGTACATGATCGCCAACAGAAACCCGAAGTCGCCGACTCGAGTGACGATGAACGCTTTCTTGGCCGCCGCCGCCGCGGAAGGCCGTGTGAACCAGAAGCCGATCAGCAGGTAAGAACAGAGGCCGACGAGCTCCCAGAACGCGAACAACTGGACGATGTTCGAAGCCAGGACCATTCCGACCATCGATGCCGTGAACAACGACATGTACGCGAAATATCGGGTGTACCCGCCGTCGTCCTCCGTAGTCATGTAGCCAAGCGAGTAGATCTGCACCATCAGGCTGACGCTGGTCACGACCACGAGCATGATGGCGGTCAGCGGGTCCATCAGGATTCCGATGGTGAAATTCAGTTCGCCGACGGTCAGCCAGTCGTGGACCGGGTATTCAATACTGCCGTGGCCGTCGATGGTGTCGAACAGCGCAATTAACGAAATGACGAACGCCAATCCGATCGCCAAAATCGTGAGAACCGGCGCGGCGTACGCTAACTGGGTCCGGGCGGCATCCGCATCGTCCCCGGACGAGCGTCTACCGAGCACGCCCAGCACCGGCTTGACGATGAAGCCGATGACGACGAACGACGCCAGCGGTGCGAACAGAACCATCCACACCATTTGTTCCGAAATCATCTAGAGTTTCCTCAATATCTCGTCGACAACGTGCTCGCGTCCTTTGGGGACGTAGATCTTAAACGGCACGCGCTCACCCCAAGTGAGGATGTCGCCGACCGGAAGTATCTTGGTGGGCAAGCCGTCGCCCTCCAAGACGTCTTTCCACATCTCGGCGATCATCAGATTAGGCACTGTCCTGTACTCGACCCACATCGAACTGGGGCTAACTCCTGAGCTGGTTGGCGTCGGTAACGAACACCGACTCACGGTTACGGTAGATGGCGATCACGATAGCCAAGCCCAGCGCTACTTCCGCGGCCGCGACCGTGATTATGAATATTGCGAATATGTGGCCTGTCAACAGGAACTGAGCCGCGTCCTCACCCGCGTTCAAGCCCGCCTGGCTCAATCGGGCAGGCACCGTGTAGCGCGACAGCGCGACGGCCGAAATGTTGACGGCATTGAACATCAACTCCAGTGACATGAGCACGGTGATGGCGTTTCGCTTCGCCAAAGCGCCGTACAGTCCGATCGAAAACAGAATCGCGGATACTATCAGGAAGTTTTCCAAATTCATGGCTTCACCGCTCCCTGATAAGCGCCAGGGCGCCGATAATAGCCGCGAGCAACAACACGGATGCGACCTCGAACACGAGCACGAAATCCCGAACCAACAAGCGCGCGATCACGGGGATTGTGTTCGAGTAGACGTCCGTGACCGCGTTGGACCCGATCCTCCCCGCGTCGATCGCGGGTTCGAGCAAGTTCCATTCCGTCGACTTGGTGACGAATATCGCCATTGCGCCAAAAAGGACGGCCAGCACGGCGACCGGCCACTTGAAGTTGTGAGCCGGGCTTCCTTCTTCGATGTCTCCGGTCATCAGTATCGCGAAGATGATGAGCACCGAGATCGCCCCGACGTAGATGAGTACCTGGACGGCTGCCACGAACTCTGCGCGGAGGAGGACGAACATGCCCGCCACAGCCATGAAGCACACAATGAGGAACAACGCCGCCCTGAACAGGTCCTTCATCTGGACCACTGCGATCGCGGCGATGATACTGGAAACCGCCAACACCCAAAAGACGATGTCGATGACCAGTGAAGCCTCTGTGCCCTGACCGATCATCTCTGGCCCCACTTCTCTTCTTGTTCCGAGTGCGACGGCTTTTCATGGCGATGGACGTCGCGCCAACTCGCTTCTTGGTCGGACATCGGGTTGTAACCGCTGGCCGGCAGTTGTGGCCGGTACCACTGGCTCGGATGTTTCGGAGCGGCTTTGAGCCGATCGATGTCGATCACCAGGTCACTTCGTTTGTAGGTTCCTTCTTCGAAACCGGTGCCCATGTGAAGAGCGTCGTACGGACACGCCTCGACACACAGGCCGCAGAACATGCACCGTCCCATGTCGATGTCGAACGTTTCGATGTTGTACTTGTCGCCTTCGAGCACGTTCGTGTTGCTTGGATCCGTCACGATGCGGATGATGCCCAGCGGGCAGTACTTGGCGCAGCTCGCGCACCCTGTGCATCGCTCCTCGTACCAGGAAAATTCCTGCCCTCTGAACCGAGGATGCTGGGTGTGCCGGTCGGGAACCGAGATCAAACCAAACAGGGCCTTCGCGGCGCTGCCCGGCTGTCGCAAAGCGAAACTGACGGGGTTGCGCCCGTTGATGCGAGCCAATCCCGCCAGACCGATTTTCCGGTCGGGATACTGGTGGTTCGTGAACTGTCGACCGGGCAGGACCATGTTCTTCATGGTGATCCCCAGGCCTTTGAGCAGCCCGATTCCATACATGTCAGTCTCCGTCCGCGTACATGTTGGCTAGGGGTGACGGGACCGGCTCGGGGCGCTCCAGTTTGCGCTGCCCGAGGATATTCGCCATCGCCACCAATGCCACGATGGTCACGACCCAGTTGATCGCCGACATTATCGCCAGCGATCTCATCGACAGGGCGCCGGCTTCGTCCTGGAAGACGGCAATCTCAGCGGCCACGATGAAGATGTTGAGCAGCGCGAGGCCGAAAAGGCCCTTCCACGCGAAGCTCATGATCTGGTCGACTCTAAGCCGAGGCCACGTCGCGCGAACCCACAGCAAGCCGAACAACACGACGAATGATTTGAGCACAAACCAAACCTGACCGGGCACCGGATCGATGCCTCGTGTGCCCCCGAGGAACAGCGTCGTCACGATCATTGCCGTGATCAGCGGCGCCATGAACTCTGCCAGGAAAAGGACGCCGAACTTCATGCTGGAGTACTCGGTGTTGTAGCCGGAACCCAGCTCCGACTCGGCTTCGATCTGATCGAATGGGGTTCGGCTCATCTCGGCTGACGCGGCGGCTATGAAGATCAGGAAGCTCAGAGGCTGAACCAGGATGAACGGCAGATCTTGCGCAGTGACGATGTCGAACATCGCCAGCGATCCCGATATCAGTATCACGCCGGTGACAGACAACGCCATCGGCACTTCGTAGCTGACAAGCATGGCGACGCCTCGGATCGAACCGAGCATCGCGTATTTGTTCGCGGAACCCCAGCCTGCCATGAATATGGCGATCGTGTTGATGCTCGTGATGCCAAGGATGAACAGGATGCCGATGTTCAGCCTGCCGAGGAACGTGTCCTGGCCGAACGGGATGACGGAGATGGCCATCAATCCGGGAACCACCAACACGATCGGAGCCAGATTAAATACCCAACGATCAGCCGTTTCCGGCGTGGTGTCTTCCTTTGTTATTAGTTTGATGAGGTCGGCGAATGGTTGGAGGATTCCGAACGGGCCCCATCGGTTCGGGCCCAATCGCACCTGGAACCGAGCTAGCGCCCGCCGCTCGAACCACGTGTAAGCCGCGGTCATGCTGACCAGCACGTTCACGACAACAGACGCCAACGTCACAGCCGCGGCCACGAAGGCTATGTCGTCCGGCAAAAACCCGGCGTAGAAGTCGAGCAGGCTGTTGAAATCGAGGATGCCCGCCGCGCGGATGTCGTACATCAGCGGTCCACCTCCCCCAGCACGATGTCCAGGGAGCCGAAGATCGTGATCAGATCACCCATCTTCCAGCCGACGAGCATGTCGCGAAGCGCTGTGAGGTTGATGAACGACGGGGCGCGTATCTTGCATCGATACGGTGAAATCCCGCCGTCGCTGACAATGTAGAATCCGAGCTCGCCCTTCGGACCTTCTACGGCCGCGTAGACGTCGCCGACGGGCGGGCGGGCGAAAAACGGAGTCTCGGTGCGGACGGGGCCTTCAGGGATTTCGGCAAGGCACTGGTTGATGATGCGGATCGATTGCCGCATCTCTTGCACCCGAACCATGTACCGGTCGAACGTGTCTCCGACCGAACCGATCGGCACGTCGAACTCGAACCGATCGTAGATGCTGTACGGGTCTGCTTTGCGCACGTCCCATTGAACGCCAGAGGCTCGCAGTATCGGGCCCGAGATCGAACAATCGATGGCTTGTCCGGCTGAAAGCAGCCCCACGTCCCGTGTGCGGACCAACACGATCTCGTTGCCGGTAATCAACTTTTCCAGTTCGTCCAGGTAATGGGGCAGGTCTCCGATAATTCTGCTGATGGCCGGCCAAAACTCGTCCGGAGCGTCCTGGAACACGCCGCCTGGCCGCATGTAGCTGAGCGTGACGCGAGCGCCGCACAGCATCTCGAACAGGTCGAGGATGCGTTCGCGTTCGCGGAAGCAGTACATGAGCGGGGTGGCGAACGCGCCGATGTCGTTGAGCAAGAATCCGGTGGCCAGCATGTGGCTGGCGATGCGTTGGAGTTCGGCGCCGATGACGCGCATGTACTCCGCGCGCTCGGGAACCTCAATCCCGGCCAGTTTCTCGACCGTTTGTACGTACGCCATGTTGTTTGACATCGCCGCCGTGTAATCGGTGCGATCTGTCAGCGTGATAATTTGCGTGTACGTCCGGGACTCCGCCAGCTTCTCCGTGCCGCGGTGGAGGTAGCCGAATACGGGCTCGACGTCGAGCACCACCTCGCCGTCGAACGTGACGCGCAGGCGGAACACCCCGTGCGTGCTCGGGTGCTGTGGCCCCAGGTTAATTGTTACCGGTTCGGTCTTGACTGCCATCAGCGCTCGTTGAGACAGGTGATTGCGCCTGTCTCGCTTCATTCTCGTTTCGTCCGCCAGCCGGGCATTGGCGCTTTCCGGTCCGGCGGATCGTTTGCCTAGTCGATACAGTCTTTCCGCAGCGGATGTCCCGGGAAGTTCTCCCACAACAGAATCCGCTTTAGGTTCGGGTGCCCGTCGAACCAAATGCCCATCAGGTCCCAAATCTCCCTTTCCTGGAGATCTGCGCCCTGCCAGACTTCAGTTACCGATGCCACGGACAACGTTTCGCGGCCGAACAGCCGCGACTTGATCACAACGCTGTGGTTGTGCCGCATCGACAGCACATGGTACACGAGCTCAAAGTACTCGATGTAGTCGACAGCGGACACCGCGGTCAGATACGAGAAATCCAGTTCGGAGTCGGATTTCAAGAATCTCGACACGTCCAGGATCGACCCTGAATCGATCCACACGTCGGTGTCGTTGTGCTCGACGACCGACTTGGACACCGCTTCGTTGAGGCGGCTTGCAACATCTCCGCCGGGGAGCGCTCTAGTCATTGGGCGGAATGCCGCGTATTCGTGATCGAATAGCGTTTGATCTTTTCGTGAAGCTGCATGATCCCGTATAGCAGCGCATCCGGACGAGGAGGGCAACCCGGCACGTACACGTCCACTGGGATGATGTGGTTGACGCCCGGCACCACGGCATAGGAGCCGTAATACGGTCCACCGCTCGTGGCGCACACGCCCATCGAGATCACCCACTTGGGCTCTGCCATCTGCTCGTAGACTCGCTCGATCGCCGGCGCCATCTTCCACGTCACGGTGCCGGCGATGATCATTAGGTCTGCTTGGCGGGGTGACGGCCTGAAGACTTCCATGCCGAACCGCGAAAGGTCGAAGCGAGACATCGCCGAAGCCATCATCTCGAACGCACAACAGGCCAAGCCGAAAGACAGCGGCCAAACGGCTGACTTGCGGCCCCAGTTGACGAGCGCGTCCACGGTCGTGACGGCGATGTTGCGCTGAAGGTCGGCCGGCACCTCGACCAGTGGCTCGGCGAGGGCCTCGGTGTGCGTGGCCTTTAGATGATTGACGTAGTCACCTTCCTCGCGATCCAGATCCCAAGTGGTCTGGTGCAGGATGAGGCCTTTCGATGTTTGCGCGGAGTCGTCAGCCATGAATCAGCTCCACTCCAGCGAGCCCTTGCGCCAGGCGTAGAGCCAGCCAACAACGAGAATCGCCACGAACACGACCATCTCCAACAAGACGAAGATCCCGAATTCAGCGGACATCGCTCCGAAGCTGGCGGCCCAAGGGAACAAGAATACGACTTCGACGTCGAAGACGACGAAAACGAGCGCGATCGTGTAGAACCTGAAATTGAACTGGCTCCATCGACCTGACAAGGTGGCGAAGCCGCACTCGTAGATGGCGCGCTTGATGGGGTTGGGATTGTACGGTCGCAGCTTGAGCACCGACAGCATCCAACTGCCGACAAGCATACCTATGGGAATAGAAACAGCCACGGCCGCAAACGTCGCTATCAGAGCATACTGTCGGAAGTAGTCGTCGAGCATAGATTCGGGAGCTGTGCCCTACGTTTGAGATGCGGTCGACCGGACCGGGTAAGTCTTCTGGACAGCCAGTCACGCTAGGCCTGACATTCGGGCCAAAATATAGCATAGCGCCTACTGCGATGCAAGCGAGAATTCAGGTATTCGGGGACAGGATTGCCGGTTGGCGCAGGTAGACGGTTCGATCTGGGCGAGTAGGCACGCGCCCGCGAAACAATCGGCGCCATTTCGTCGAGCGCATCCGAGCATTCGATCACGAGACGCCGTACCCGCCCGACGCGAATCGATGCTTGATTCGATGTACCAAAACCCGCAGGGATTTCGCCGCGACCAAGCTTCGATATCGTTGACACTTTTTGGGAACTGATGCTAGCATTGGCCATCGTATAACTATGTAGTCCCTCACAGGCACGGTTACAGCCTGATAGATGCCCACGAGAATGTGGCGCCGCGCTGGGACGACGCGGTCGCCGCAGAGAGCTCAACGACAACGCCCCTGATGGAGATGCGAACCTGAACAAGCCGCCGTCAGAGGTAGATCCTTTGGCCGTTCCCGCCAGTCTCGCCGCCGATGGCGCCCCGACTTCGCTTCCCAACCTGTTCCAACGGTACAGACCGGGGATCGCTAAGGCGTTGCGTGACGAGTTGTCGCAGAATCACGTCGATCTTTACGATCTGCTCCGTTATTACATGGGTTGGGTCGACGAAAATGGACGACTGCGCCCAGCGATGGAAGGCAAAGGGCTGCGCCCCACCCTGTGCCTGTTCGCCTGTGAAGCGGTGGGCGGCGCCGCTGAGCTCGCCATGCCCGCAGCAGTCGCGCTCGAGTTCATTCACAACTTCTCGCTGATTCACGACGACATCCAAGACCTGGACGAAACCCGCCATGGGCGCAAAACGCTGTGGGCTGTCTGGGGCATACCCAAAGCCTTGGTCGCTGGCAACGCCCTCCGAATCGTCGCCGACCAGGTCTTGCATCAGCTAGTTGCGGCTGGGCTTGAACACAAGCGCGCGCTCATCGCGGTCGGACTGCTCACCGAGGCGTATCTCGAGATGATCGAAGGCCAATACCTCGATCTGTCTTTCGAGGGTCGCCACGACATCGGGATGGACGACTACCTAGAGATGATCTCGCGCAAGACCGGCGCCTTGATACGCTGTTCGTTGGCCCTCGGGGCGGTGATCGGCACCGCGAACCCAGCCACTGCGACTGCCTTTCGCGATTGCGGAGCAGCGCTCGGGTACGTGTTCCAGATACGGGACGACATCCTGGGCGTTTGGGGAGACGAAGAGACGACTGGGAAACCGGTCGGCGCGGACATTCGACGCAAAAAGAATTCGTATCCCGTCGTGTTCGCGATGGAACAGTCGAAAGGCGAAGACGCCCGGACGCTGAACCGGATCTACGAGAGCGAACAGTTGGACGGGCCCGACGTGGCTTCCGTTCTGGAGATCATGGATAGGGTGGACGTTCGAGGCCACGCCCACGAGAGTGCGGCCGCGTACGCCGGCGCAGCGCTCGACTCGTTGGGTGCGGTTGAGATGTCTGGACCGATTCGTCAGGAGATCGAAGATCTGACACGGTTCCTGCTGGTGCGACCACTATGAGCTGCATCGCACGGGAGCGGCAAGACGGGCTCGACCCAATGCGGTTGACGTGGCGCTGTGCTGTGGTGTCTCGGAAGCGGGGAGGTGGTTGATGGGTAGGCCCGCGGAACTGGCGGTCAGGCTCGGCTGGTACATCCTGAAAAACAAAATAAGACGGCGGAAGCGATTCCCTCTGGTGACGATGCTCGAACCGCTCGAAGCCTGCAATCTCTCCTGCGAAGGATGTGGCAGGATTCGAGAGTACGAACAGGTTCTCGACCGCGTCATGAGCGTCGAACACTGCCTGTCCGCCGTGGAGCGATCAGGCGCGCCGATCGTATCGATCGCCGGCGGCGAGCCGACCCTCCACCCCCAGATACCGGACATCGTCCGAGGCATCATCGCCAAAAAGCGGTTCGCGTACCTGTGCACCAACGGGTTACTGATGGAGCGGGTCATGCAGAGCATCCCGCCGTCGAAGTATCTCTGCTTCGTGGTGCACTTGGACGGAATGGAAGAAGCCCACGACCGCGCGGTATATCGGAAAGGTGTGTTCAAGGTCGCGACCGAGGCGATTCAAGCCGCCCTGGATCAGGGATACAGGGTCACGACCAACACTACGGTCTTCAACAGCGTCGATGAAACGGACCTGATTGAGATGTTCAGAATGGTAACAAAAATGGGCGTGGAAGGCGTGATGGTGTCGCCTGGTTACCACTTCGACACGATTCCGAACCAAGACCTCTTCATCTCCAGGCAAAATGCGCGAAAGGTGTTCAGGAATCTCCTGACGCCCGATCGAGGAATCCGCTTCTACAACAACCCGCTATACCTCGAATTCTTGAAGGGCGCCAGAGAATACCAATGCACAGCATGGTCGAATCCGACCTACACGGTGATGGGCTGGCGAGAACCCTGCTACCTGCTGGGTGACCGCCACACGCAGGACATCGAGGACCTGTACTCGGACGAACTCTGGGACCGGTTCGGCGTAGGCAACGATCCGCGATGTGCACATTGCCTGATGCACTGCGGATTTGAATCGGCGTCGATCTTCAGCGCTATTGGTAACCCGAAAGAAGCGTACAAATTGGTCAAAGCAGGCGGAGTCCGGAACTCGGGCGTGGGCGCGAGCTGATTCGAACAAGCAGCATGCGCTTCGGGCAGTGGAGCGTGTATCACGAACTGGGGCAGCTAAGATGATTGCCATCGTGGCCGCATTCAAAGACGAGGTGTCGGAATACTTGAACGATGGACGTTTTCGCGTAACTCATAAAGAAGGGCGACTCAAGGCCTACGAGTCCGACAATTTCCCGAAAGTGGTAGTGCTGGAGGGCGGCATCGGCAAGGATCTGGCCCAGTCGGCGGCGCACATGGCGGTCGAGAGATACGGACCGGAACTAATGGTGTCGGCAGGCTTCGCCGCCGGAGCCAAAACAGGGGTAGGAACTGGCGACACGTTTGTCTGCGATCGGTTGATCGCGATCGAAGGTCCGGCTTACCTCTGGGCTGGCAGTGAAGTTATGGAGACGCAACTCAATAGCGTGCACGATATGTTCGCATCGATTCCCGGAGGGCCGGCATACAAGTTCGCGGAATGTTTGACCGTGCCTCAGTTCGTCGCGAACGCTTCGATGAAGAGATGGCTCGGAAGCACGTTCAACGCGAGTCTGATTGATATGGAAGGTTTTTGGGTCAACCAGACGGCCGAAGAGTTCGGCGTGCCGTGTGTGACTGTCAAAGCGACACTGGACCCGGTCGAACAGGCGTTGCCGGGGTTCGTCGGCAAGATCGTCGACCCGCAACTCAGCAAGCGGGCGTTGCGAGCAGCACTGCACCTGACGGTCAATCCGGCCGAGGCGCCGCGATTGCTCGGCCTTCGGAAGCAGGTTCGGATCGCCAGGACCGCATTGGCTGACCTGCTCGGACGAATCGCGTCGGCGAGCAACAATCTGGCGGCGCCATGATGTTGTGGTGTTTCGATAAGAGGTCGGAAACGTGACTTCGACAAACGAGACCAAGAATCTCAGCCAAGCCGTGCGCGAGCCGGTGGCGGGCCTGGACCGTGCCATTCGGAACGCGTCCAGACACCTGCTGAGCATGCAGGATCCCGAAGGCTACTGGTGGGGTGAGCTCGAATCTAACCCGACCATGGAAGCTGAGTTCCTGTTGCTTACCCGATTCCTGGGTATCGATGACAAAGAGACCAGGCGGAAGCTGACAAACCATTTGCTGAAGGAGCAGCGACCGGACGGCACATGGGGTCAGTTCTACGGCGCCCCGGGCGACTTGAGCACGTCGACCGAATGCTATTTCGCGCTCAAACTGGCTGGCGTGTCTCCGGAAGAGCCGTCGATGAAAAAAGCAAGAGATTTCATCCTGTCTAAAGGCGGAGTCCCCGAGACCCGCGTCTTCACCAAGATCTGGCTGGCCCTGTTCGGGCAGTACGAATGGCGAGGCGTGCCGACGATGCCGGCTGAAATCATGCTGCTGCCGAACTGGTTCCCAATAACCATCTACGATTTTTCGAGCTGGGCGAGAGCGACTGTCGTCCCTCTACTGGTCGTTCTCGACCGAAAACCCGTGAAACCGGTGCCGAAGAGCGCTGCGATCGACGAACTCTACCCGCTTCCCCGTGACCGGACCGACTACTCGATCAAGCGCCCGGCCCGGTTGTTCGGCTGGGAGACGTTCTTCTACGCGGGCGACATCGTCTTACGCCATCTGGAGAAACTGCCTTGGAAGCCGGCACGGTCCCAGGCGATCAGAAAAGCCGAACGATGGATCCTCGCGCACCAAGAAGCCGACGGCAGTTGGGGCGGAATCCAGCCGCCGTGGGTGTACTCGCTCATGGCTCTGAACGTGCTCGGGTACCCGCTCGACCATCCGGTAATGAATAAGGGCGTGCAAGGGTTCACTTCGTTCTCGATCGAGGAGAACGACCGACTGAAAGTCCAAGCCTGCGTATCGCCGCTGTGGGACACTTGCCTGACAATGATCGCCCTGTTGGACGGCGACGTGGATCCTGGCCATCCGGCATTGACGAGAGCCAGCTCCTGGCTCTCCGAACAGCAGATTCTGACCGGCGGCGATTGGCAAGTGAAGGCCAAAGGCGTCTCGCCGGGTGGGTGGGCTTTCGAGTTCCACAACGATCTATATCCGGACCTTGACGACACGTCGGAGATCGTGATGGCCTTGGATCGGGTCGCGGTCCTTGATGACGATGTTCAGCGTCTCGCCATCGATCGAGCGGTGCACTGGTTGCTCGGGATGCAGAGCCACAACGGCGGATGGGCCGCGTTCGACAAAGACAACACCAACGTGCTCATGGCCAAGATACCGTTCTCCGACTTCGGCGAGACCATCGATCCACCAAGCGCCGACGTCACCGCTCACATATTGGAGATGTTGGGGCAACTGGGGTACACGTCGGACCATCCGGCGGTGTCAGCCGGTCTCGAATACATCCGCGAAGAACAGGAACCTGATGGTCCGTGGTTCGGTCGATGGGGCGTGAACTACGTGTACGGCACAGGCGCTGTGCTCCCGGCGTTGCGCGCTTTGGGCGAAGACATGGAGTCTGCCGAGGTTCGCATCGCGGTCCAGTGGCTGCGCGAGCATCAAAACGACGACGGCGGCTGGGGCGAAAGTTGCGTCTCGTACGTCGACCCTGAGTACAAGGGCAGGGGCCCGAGCACCGCGTCGCAAACCGCCTGGGCGCTGCTGGCATTACTGGCGGCGGGCGAGCTCGACGACGACGCGACTCGTGCGGGCGTAGGTTACCTGCTTCGGACGCAGCTTGACGACGGCGCGTGGGACGAGCCGTACTTCACGGGCACGGGATTCCCCGGATACGGAGTGGGCCAAAAGACCGCTGACGACGACCCTGAACTGTACCGCAGCCACGAAATGCCGGCCGGATTCATGATCAATTATCACATGTATAGGTACTGCTGGCCGTTGATGGCGTTGGGCCGTTACAAGAGACAGTTGGCAAGAGAGCCATGGCCAGCCGCGAGGGCGCCCAAAGGCGAGTCGTTTTACGCCTGGGCCGAGCCCGCGAAAAGGCCTTCAAACCGTTTGCACCGATTCCTTAAGATATGGTAGTGTTCACCTTTGTGAGCAATGAGTGATTGTGTGAACAATTCTTACACGACAGCTAGCGAGGTTCACAAATGAAAGTCAGTGAAACAGCCTTCAAAACGTACGTTTTCGCGTTGAAGGTAGAGACTGGCAAGGCCCCCGCGTTCGTTGATATAACCGAACAAGTGACCGATGTCGTGCACGAATCCGATGTGCGAAACGGTTTCACGTTGGTCTTTTCGCGACACACCACCGCCGCGATTACGATCCAGGAAAATGAGCCGCTGCTTCTCACCGATATGGCGACGACGTTGGAGCGATTCGCCCCCGTCAACGCTCACTATCGGCACAACGATTTCTCGGTCCGAACCGTCCACATGCACGAAAACGAATGCCCGAACGGCCACTCCCATTGCCAGCACCTGGTCCTGGGCACTTCCGAGACCGTTCCGTTGATCGACGGTTCGCTGGCCCTCGGGGAATTTCAGCGGATCTTCGTGGTCGAATTGGACCCCGAAAAAATCCGCCGAGAGGTTCTCATCCAGATCATGGGCGTATAGTCTACCGCGCCGTGGACGCCGGGACGGCGCGGGCTTGCGCCGTCGATGCCGGAGGAAGGTGATCCGCAGGCCGATGGCTTCTCAACTCGACCTCGCTTACGACCACTGCCAAAGTGTAGCCCGTGGGCATGCCAAGAACTTCTACTTCGCCTTCCGTACTCTGCCGTCGAAAAAACGCCTTGCGATCTATGCCGCGTACGCATTCTGCCGCCTGTGCGACAACATAGCCGACGGGGACCTCCCACTCGAAAAGAAGCGGTCCGAACTGGCAGGCCTCAAGGCCTTGGTGTCTCAGTCCTTGACGCCGGGCAACGCCGAAATCACCGACGAAGTGCCCCATGAATTCGTGGCGTTGGCCGACGCCTCAGTCGCCTTCGCGATTCCCGTCCGGTACTACGAAGAGGTTATCGACGGCGTGGAGTCAGACCTCTCGAAGACGCGCTTCGACGATTTCGAAGAGCTCCGAGCCTACTGTTACGGGGTAGCGTCCGTGGTGGGACTCATCTGCATCGAGGTGTTCGGCTACGACGACCCCGCGGCCAAACAGCATGCCATCGATATGGGGTTGGCGATGCAGCTCACGAACATACTGCGGGACGTCAAGGAGGATGCTGAGCTGGACAGAATCTACATTCCTGCAGACGAAATGGGGCGGTTCGGTTACTCGGAAGAAGACCTCAAGGCTGGCGTGTCGAACGATGCATTCCGCAGCCTGATGGCTCACCAGGTCGAGCGCGCTCGCGGTTATTACGATAGCTCTGAGCGCCTGTTCAGCATGTTGTCCGCGGAGTCGCGGGCATGTCCGAAGGTTCTGCATGCCGCGTACAAAGCGATTCTCACCAGGATAGAGGCGTCTGACTTCGACGTCTACTCCCGCAGGATCGGCTTGAGCACCGCCGAGAAACTGATGATAACGGCCAGGTTGTGGGCGGGCAGCCTCTTGCCGAGAGTGCCCATGCCGAGACGATAGCTTGAAGCCGCCGCAACATCGTGCGCTGGTTCTCACTCCGTTTGACGAGGATCAACTCCTCCGTTTGCGATGTCGAGTTCCGACGACGTACGAAAGCTGGCTCGACACCCTGAAACTCACCGACCCGGACGCACTGGTGACTCGCCTGGCTTCCGATCGGATTTCGATCCTGATCGTGGAAGCGGACTTTGTGTTTGAAGAGGCGTTTGAAGAAACGACGAGTTTGAGGTTCGTCGGCATTTGCAGAAATTCCACGAATCACGTCGACGTCGATGCGGCTACCGCGTCGAGCGTGTTAGTCGTGAACACCCCCGGGCGAAACGCCCAAGCTGTCGCCGAGCACGCGCTCGGGTTGATGTTGTCGTTGGCGCGAGGCATCCCGGCCGGTCACAACTACGTGCGCGACGGTCGATGGGAAGATCCGACCGAGCCGTACGTCTCCATGCGTGGGATCGAGTTGCGAGGCAAGACCCTGGGTCTGCTCGGCCTTGGCTCAATCGGCGGCAAGCTGTCGGCCATCGGCGCCGCGCTGGGCATGAACGTTATGGTGTACGATCCTTACGTGTCCGCATCGGGCGACGTGACGATGGCCAGCTTGGAAACCGTGCTCGTCGAGGCTGATTTCTTGAGCATTCACGCGCCGCTCACCGACGAAACCGAAGGGCTTTTGGATGAGGCGCGCCTGGCGACGATGAAGAAGACGGCATATATCGTCAACTGCTCTGACGCCAGCATAATCGACCGCACTGCGTTGGTTGACGCATTGAGAAGTCGATCGATCGCCGGAGCGGCGGTGGACGTTTTCGAAACGCATCCTGTTGCGCCGGACAATCCACTGATAGCTCTGAACAACGTGATTCTGTCGCCGCATGTTGGCGGGGCGACCGCCGAAACGATCGAAAGGCATTCGCGGACGATGACCGACGACGTGCTGCGGTTTTTGGATGGTGAACGTCCGAAGAACTTAGTCAATCCGGAGGCGTGGAATCGTAGCTCAAGGTAGCCATGTGCTGGTCGTCGACGCGGGGACCAGCGCGGTCCGATGCCACCTGTTTCACCCGAGCGCGGGCATCGTGGTCTCGTCCGCGAGCCCATGGGTGTACACGCAGGAGGCCGGAGCGCCGGAGCTTGCTCGCGCGTTCGACCCGCAGGCGGTTTGGCGCGGCGTGAGCAACGCAATCTCGCGATGCTTGGCGGGCCGTCGGGTGTCCGCCGTCGCGATCACGTCTCAACGGCAAGCGCTGGCGTTTCTCGACGCAGACGGCAACGAGATCTACGTCGGACCGAACGTCGACCTTCGGGCCGTTTTCGAGGGCGCTGAGCTCGACGAAATCCACCGTGACAGGATATACGGGACGACAGGCCATACGCCCGCGTTCATGCTTGCGGCGGGTAAACTTCGATGGTTTCAGATCCATCAACCCGACGTGTATGCGCGCATAGCCTCCGTCATCTCGCTGGCTGATTGGCTTGCATTCAAACTTAGCGGCGAGATTGCCAGCGAAAGAACTTTAGCAGCGGAAGCCGGCATGCTCGATCTGGAATCCGGTCGCCGGGCAGAAGATCTCTACCTAGACTTAGGCATGCCGTTGGACCGCGTCGGGTTGACCAATTCAGACGACGTGATGGGGCGAGTGACCGCTCAGGCATCCGAACAAACCGGGCTGGCGCCGGGGACTTCGGTCGTGACGGCGGGGTCCGATACGCAGTGCGGCCTCGTGGGATTGGGCGCGACCGCGCCTCGCCAAGTCGGCATCGTCGCCGGGTGGAGCGCGTCGGCGCAGATGGTCACCGCGAGCCCTGTTATTTCGAGCACCGGAGAGACATGGACTGGCGTCCACGCGATGGCAAACACCTGGGTCCTCGAGAGCAGCGCGGGCGACATGGGCAACGCGCTGCGATGGCTGAAAGACACGATGGTCGGCGGAGGAGACGAAGCCTACAAGGAGCTCGACGAACTCGCAGCCTCTGCGCCGTTGGGCTCAGACGGGGCGAGGGCGTACCTTGGAGTAGGTCGGATGGACATGTCGAACCTTGGCATGCGATTAGGCGGCATCGTGTTTCCCGTGCCGCTCACGGTGAGCCGGTTCGGCCGTCAGCACGTTGTCCGCTCAGCGCTGGAAGGATTCGCGTTCGCTTTCAGAGCCAACATCGAACAGATGGAGCGACTGGTCGGTGGACCGGCAACGACAATGGCGATCGGCGGCGGCATGACACAATCCATGACGTTCGTGCGAATCCTCGCTGCCGTTCTTGGCCGGCCCGTTAAGCTCGGCGACGATCCCCGGGCAACCGCGGAGGGCGCGGCTTTGTGCGCACGGGTGGCAACCGGCCAGTACCACTCGATTGAAGACGCGGTCAGCGACGCGATCGGCGTGACGACGGTCGAGCCGGACGCGCTGGACATCGCCCACTACGACGCTCTCTACATGGCGTGGATCGAAACGGACCAGACCTTGTCGGAGCAGCCGATATGACACAGGCTTGCGCCCGCACGCACTATGCGCTTGGATGGCCGCGATGACCAGATGGCATTCCGAAAAATCGAGCGTCGCGAAAACGGCCCGCCGAATTTCGTCCATGGGATTGGTGTCGGGCACGAGCGGGAACGTCAGCAAGGTCATAGCGAGCCCGGACGGTCAGGCGTTGATGGCCATCACTCCAATGGCATTGCCGTACGAGTTGATGAACGCGGATGACGTAGTCGTGGTCGACTTCGATGCTGAACCGGTGGAAGGCGACGGCACGCCGTCCTCTGAGAGCCTGCTGCACTTGGCGATCTACCGGGCGCGACCGGAAATCGGAGCGGTGATCCACACCCACTCGGTGTACGCGAGCTCGCTGGCGGTGGCGGGGAAAGAACTGCCTCCGATAATCGATGAAGCCACGATCACGCTGGGTGGGGCAGTACAGGTGTCAGAATACGCGTTTTCGGCGTCGGAGAACCTGGCGGCGAACGTGTGTGATGCATTGGGTGAGCGCAAGGCCGCGCTGATCAGGAATCACGGCTTGGTCGGCGTCGGATCGGATCTGGACGAGGCGCTGGAAATTTGCACGCTCGTCGAGCACGTGGCGCAAATCTACGTCAACTCGACGGTGCTGGGCGGCGCGACCACGCTGCCGCCCGACGTTGTGGAGTCGGAGATAGAGGTTTACCGAATGCGCAATCCGAAGATCAGAGGTGACGGCTGATGGTTTCCGTGCCCGCATTTTTGTTGCGAAGGCTGTACGTCAAAGGAAGCCTGCGAAACTCCGCTACGGGCTTCGAGTTCGAGCTCAAGAATCGCCTCGGGTCCGGGTATGCATACGGTCTTTGGCCCCTGATCGTTGACGGCGAAGAAGTCGAAGCCAACGAGACTTTTTTCGAGTACGAAGGTGAGCGAACGGCGTTCAGCGACGTTTCGCGAGAGAAGACGTTCACCTTGGCGATGAACCGGTCGATCAAAATCGACGTGACCGGCGTCACCCTGGACGATGGTCCGCGCAAGATCGGCATGGCATTCGACGTGCCCGGACTCGGCACGTTGCGCTTCGATTTCACCGACATTCCGGCAGATGGTTGAACTTCCGAAGCGCATCGCCGTCACCGGCGCCGCCGGATATGTCGCAACTCGGCTGATCAAAGCATTGACTCGGAGCGCCAATATCGATTATTTCATGGCAATCGACCTTCGCAAGCCGGAATCAGCCGGCATCGCGGATATCGACTATCGGAGACAGGACGTCGGCGAACCGTTTTCGGAGCTCTTCGTCGGGTGCGACATCGAGACAGTCGTGCATCTCGCATACGACATGAATCCGGGACATGATCGTCGCGCTGTCAGAAAAATCAACGTTGGAGGAACGGAAAATCTACTCGAGGCGTGCGCGGCCGGCGACGTCAAGCATATCCTGTACCTGAGCACCACATCGATATATGGCGCTCACGCGGACAATCCGGAGGCGCTGACCGAGGAATCCAGCCCGAGGCCGTTGTCGGGATTTCAATACTCCGAAGGCAAAGCCGAATCGGAAGCGTTGCTTGAACGGTACGCCATCGATCACCCGGAGTGCGCGGTCACGATTCTTCGGGCATGTCCGGTATTGGGACCGAACGCGGACAACTTTGTCGCTGCCGCGTTTTCGAAGCCATTCCTGGTCGGTGTAATCGGAGCCGATCCTCAGATGCAGTTCCTGCACGAAGACGACCTGATCGATCATATGCTTGTGTGCTTGCGCGAAAGGCCTCGCGGAGCTTACAATCTCGCCGGACGTGGAACCGTTCGATGGAGCGAGATGGCGGCGATATTCGGTCGCCGAATGGTCAAGATGCCCGCGCCGATCCTCTACGGCTTGGCGTCGTTGGGCTGGAAGCTCAGGCTGCAATCGGACTCACCAGCCGCGGGGATAGATTTCATCCGTTATCGGTGGGTGGTCGACACAAAAAAGATCGAAACAGAACTGGAGATGACGCCAAAATACACGTCGCACCAGGCGTGGGAGGCGTTTGCGACACGGAAGGCGTAGCCGGGACCGGGTCATCGCACGAGGAGCGTGACGGATAGACCTGGCGCCACGGCCTGTCGCCAATGCCGACGGACAGGAGCATCTATGGCAACAGTTGTAATCGACACCGACCCGGGGACAGACGACGCGATCGCGTTGATCATGGCCCTGAATTCCCCTGAATTGGAGATCAAGGGACTGACGACCGTCGGTGGCAACGCCAGACTCACACACACAACGGCCAACGCGCTTCGCCTGCTGGATCGTCTCGGACATCCCGAAATACCGGTGGCGGCAGGGGCGTCCAGACCCCTTCGCGGCGCCTATGAGTACGGCTACGGATTCCACGGCTCGGGCGGCCTCACGATCGCCCTTCGACCGGTCGACAGCGGACCGCATCCCCTGCGCGCCGCCGAATTCATCATCGACGCGGGCTCGACGTACGGCCCGGACCTGACTCTGATCGCATTAGGCCCGCTTACGAATGTAGCGCACGCGCTCCAACGACAACCGGTTCTGGCGTCGCAGTTACACGAGATCATCGTGATGGGAGGAGCGCTCGAGGGCGGAAACGTCACCCCGTACGCGGAGTTCAACATCTACAACGATCCGACGGCCGCGAACGTGGTGTTCAGTTCCGGCGTGCCGACCACGATGATCGGATTGGACGTTTGCCGCCAGGTGGCGTTTGACAGGAATAAGACCGATTGGTCCGATGGAGAAACCGTTGGCGAAGAGCTCGCCGCCGAGATCGTGAGTGCATGGTTCGAGTTTCAACCGGATCAGCCCATATACGATCTATGTGACCCGCTCGCAATGGCTGCCGTCGTCGAACCGGGAATACTCACGTACACCCAGGCCGAAGTGGTCGTGGCGACATCCGGGCCGAGGTCCGGCGAAACGCGCGCCACAACCGGCGCAAGGTCCGTCAAAGTGGCGACAGGCGTTGACGTCAACCGAGCTCATGCCACGGTTCTCGCACGGCTGAAGACGCCCGAAGCCTAGCTTCACCATCTGACGAGGTTGGACCTGCCCCGCCTCTGTAAATGAGCGTATCGCACGTTTATTTGACCGCCAAGAATACGGGTGTTATAGTACGCCATGTATTCTTGACTGATGCGATCAACAACCCTGTGGGAGCGTACAACCTATGGCGGCCGAACGGGTCATTTCACGGGAGACCGGTGTCGAAGATTCCCAGTACAAATGGGGCTTCGATTTCGATTACGAGTCCGACGTCGCGCCCAAGGGACTTAGCGAAGACATAGTTCGTTTCATCTCGGCGAAGAAGAACGAACCGGACTGGTTGCTCGACTGGCGATTGAAGGCGTACCGGCACTGGGAGACGCTCCGCGCGGAAGAGCCGACGTGGGCGAACATTCAGCACGAACCGATCGATTTCCAGGGCATGTACTACTACGCGGCGCCCAAATCGCAGGGCGACGGTCCAAAGAGCCTGGACGACGTCGACCCTGAGATTCTGGCCGCGTTCGACAAGCTGGGAATCCCGCTCCAAGAGCAAAAGATGCTTAGCGGTGTTGCAGTCGATGCGGTGCTGGATAGCGTATCGGTCGCGACCACGTACCAGAAAATGCTTGAAGACGCGGGCGTGATCTTCTGCTCGATTAGCGAGGCAGTGCAGAACTACCCCGACATCGTCCGCAAATACCTGGGCTCGGTCGTGCCGTACACCGACAACTTCTACGCGACATTGAACTCGGCGGTGTTCAGCGACGGCTCGTTCTGTTACGTGCCGGAAGGCGTGCGCTGTCCGATCGACCTTATGACCTATTTCAGGATCAACGCGCTCAACACGGGACAGTTCGAGCGGACCTTGATCGTCGCGGACAAAAACAGCTACGTGAGCTACCTGGAAGGGTGCACCGCGCCGATGCGCAAAACCCACCAACTCCACGCCGCGGTCGTCGAGCTCGTAACGCTTGACGACGCTGAGATCAAATACTCGACGCTGCAGAACTGGTACCCGGGCGACAAAGACGGCAACGGCGGCGTGTACAACTTCGTTACCAAGCGAGGCAAGGCCCAAGGCAAGAACTCGAAGATATCCTGGACCCAGGTCGAGACCGGATCCGCGATAACGTGGAAGTACCCGAGCGTGATGCTGCTGGGCGACAACTCGGTGGGCGAGTTCTATTCGGTCGCGCTGGTCAACAATTACCAGCAGGCCGACACCGGTACGAAGATGGTCCACATCGGCAAGAACACCCGCAGCACGATCGTCGCGAAGGGCATCTCCGCCGGCAAGGCCCAGAATACGTATCGCGGTCAGGTCAAGGTCATGCCCACGGCCACGAACGCCCGAAACTTCACGCAATGCGACTCATTGCTGATCGGCGACCAGTGCGGTGCACACACGGTGCCATACATCGAAGTTCGTAACCCGACCGCGCAGATGGCGCACGAAGCCACCACGTCCAAGGTAAACGACGACCAGCTCTTCTACCTACAACAGCGCGGAATCGACATGGAAGAAGCCAACTACATGATTATCAACGGCTTCTGTCGCGGGATATTCAAAGAACTGCCGTTCGAATTCGCCGCCGAAGCGTCTCAGCTTCTTCGGGTGAACCTCGAAGGTGTGGTCGGCTAGGGCTCGATCGTCCATAACGAGAGAGTGGCGAGATTACGCCGCCATGCTCGCGGACTGCCGGAATCAGGCAGGTCCACGTTCCAGATCACGAAAGGAATCCACGGAACATTCATATGCTCGAAGTCAGAAACGTTCATGCGTCAATCGCCGACACCGAGATACTCAAACGTATTTCGCTCACGGTAAACGCTGGCGAGGTGCACGCCATCATGGGCCCGAACGGCTCCGGCAAAAGCACCCTTGCGAACGTGATCGCCGGACGGCCCGATTACCGTATCGATAGCGGCGAGGTCATCTACGACGGTCAAAATATCGCGAAGATGCTGCCGGAAGAACGGGCGCTGGCCGGAATTTTCCTGGCCATGCAATATCCCGTCGAATTGCCGGGGGTCCGCACCTGGCAATTCCTAAAGGCCGCCGTAGATGCAGTGAGGCGTCACAGAGGCGAATCTCAGTTATCCGTCCGCCAGTTCGACAGGCTGTTGGACGAGAAGCGCGAGATCGTCAAAATCGATCCCGATCTGATCCGGCGCTCCGTCAACGAAGGTTACTCGGGCGGCGAGAAGAAGCGGAACGAAGTCCTGCAGCTCGCGCTTTTGGATCCGAAGCTAGCGCTCTTGGACGAAACCGATTCCGGTCTGGACATCGACGCCCTACGAATCGTTTCCGAGGGAGTGAACGCGTTCAGAACGCCCGAAAAGGCGATCATCGTCGTCACCCACTACCAGCGCATCCTGAACTACATCAACCCCGACTACGTCCACGTGCTCGTCGATGGCCGCATCGTGCGGTCAGGCGGCAAAGAACTGGCGCTGGAACTCGAGGAACGGGGCTACGACTGGATTCTCAAGGAAGTCGCCGCGGCCGCCAACTGATGAATCACTGCAAACTATTGGTTGCAACCGCGCTAGGAAGTAAATGACTCAGGCATCGACAGCAAACAAGCGCTACGAAGAACAGTTCAACGAACTCGCCGGCGGAAACTCGGCTCCCGATTGGCTCGTCGCCCTCCGCCGCAAAGGGATGGACAGCTTTGCCAGGCACGGATTCCCGACGGCGCGGCGTGGCAACGAGGCGTGGAAGTACACCAACGTTGCACCGATCGCCGCCGCGACATTCGACCACGGATCGACCATCGTCGCCGATGTCACACTGGATTCGATAAAAGAGGTCGCGCCCTGGGACGATGACTGGACAACGCTTGTTTTCATCAACGGTCGCTACTCGGATGATCTCTCCGGCTCATCGGCAAACGGGTCGACGCAGGCGGGAAACCTGGCGTCGCTAGTACGAAGCAGCGGAACGTCGGTGCAATCGCGCCTCGGCAGTCTGGTCGATGCGGAAGGAGATGGATTCGCAGCCCTGAACACCGCGTTCACGGACGACGGAGCGTTCATCCACGTGCCAGACGGCGCGCAAATGGAACGGCCCATCCACCTGCTGTTCGTATCCACGGACGGGCAACGACCGTTCGTGACCTACCCGCGCGTGCTTGTGGTCGCCGGCAAGCGCGGCAAAGCGACGATCATCGAAAGCTACGTCGGCATCGGACAGAACGAGTATTTCACCGACTCGGTGGCCGAGCTCATCGTCGAGGAAGAGGCCGAAGTCGAACACTACCGGCTACTCGCCGAAAGCGACGCCGCGTACCACGTGGGCACCGCTCGAGTCGAGCAAGCGGACGGCAGCTTGTTCTCCTCCCGGGCTTTCTACGGCGGCGTCGGATTGGGCAGACACGATCTTGGGTTGACGATCAACGGGTCAGAGTGTCACAGTGACCTCAGCGGGTTGTACGTGACCTCGGGCGCCCAACACGTCGACGCCTTCGTGAATATCGATCACACCAAGCCGTATTCGTCCAGCCGCCTGTACTACAAGGGCATACTTTCAGGCCGGTCGCGGGCCGTGTTCGGCGGAACCGTGTATGTACGCGAAGGCGCGATCAAAACGGACGCCCAGCAGTCGGACAAGAACTTGCTGCTGTCGCTCGACGCGGAGATCGATACCAAGCCGGCGCTGTTCATCTGGGCCGACGACGTCAAATGCGGCCACGGAGCGACAGCCGGCAGCGTCAACGCAGAAGCACTGTTCTACATGCGGAGCCGGGGCGTGGACCTCGAAACCGCGAGCAAACTAATCATCTACGGGTTCGCGACCGAGATCATCGACACCGTGACCGTGCCGGGCCTGAAGAATTATCTCGAAAGGACCATCCTTGAGTCGCTGCCAGCCCACAGTTTCGAATTCTGATCCGGAAGCCACGGCAGTCACACAGAGAGTCCGCATCGTTGAAAGCAAGGAAACGCTGAATGTTCGACATCGAAGACCTGTATCAAGACGTTGTGATAGACCACAACCGCCGTCCCCGCAATTTCAGGAAGCTGGAGGACGCCAACCACACTGCGGAGGGATTCAACCCGCTCTGCGGCGACCAGGTCTATCTCTACCTCGATGTCGACGACAGTGACGTCGTCAAGGACATTGGCTTTACCGGCGCCGGATGCGCGATCTCGAAGGCGTCCGCCTCGATGATGACCGAAGCGATTATGGGGAAGAGCGTGGCCGAGGCCGAGAGGATCTTCGCGGCGTTCCGGCACATGCTGACCCGAGGTCCCGACGAAGACTTCGACTACGAACTGCTCGGCGACCTCGAGTTCCTGGAAGGCGTTGCGAAATACCCTGTGCGAATCAAGTGCGCGGTGCTGTCGTGGCACGCGTTGAATTCCGCCCTGGACGGAAAACAATCCGATGAACAAGCAGTTTCGACCGAATAATTGGGCGGCGGGTGGCGCGCGAAACTCAACGTTTCTGGGCAATTTCCTGATCAGCCGAGTCGCGCGATGGTGAGGAATAGGGAGGTAGGGCAATGCACATTCCGGTAAAGGTCGACTATGGCGTCCGAGCGCTGATCGATCTGGCGCTTCACGCCGATGCCCAACCTATCCGAGCCAGTGACATCGCGAGACGAACCATGATCCCAGAGCCGTTTTTGGCTCAGGTCATGCACGCAATGGGCAAGAACGGCATCGTGCGCGCCCAACGAGGCCCGCAGGGGGGGCATGCCCTGGCGATGAAACCGGAGGAGATCAGGCTGAGCATGGTGATGGACAGCCTGGGCAGCTCCGAGAACCTTATGGCGTGCCTGGAGAACACGACGTCGTGCGTCCACGTGCCGTCGTGTTCGCAGCGAGAGGTTTGGGAGAGCGTCGAGACGGCAGTGTACGAGATACTCGACACCCGAACCATCGCCGATCTGGTCACCCGAAGTCGCGCGATGACCGGCGACGAAACACGGGGATCGAATCGACAGGACATCGCGGTCCAATCCGCGAACAACTGATATTGGTTTGAAGACGGCTGCACAGGGTCGGCCTGAAGGCCGAGCCCACCATCCAGTTGGTGCTCTGGCCCTTCAGGGCCAAGCCGAGCTTTCAAGCTTTGATACGGGAGTGGCAACCGCTATCAGTGATTCCGAAAGGAAGAAGAAATGGGATTTGTGAAGGTCGGAACCGTTGACGAAGTGCCTCAAGGCGCGTCGAAGTTGTTTGAAATCGAAGATAAACAGGTGTCTGTCTTTAACGTGGGCGGAACGCTCTACGCCGTGGACGATGCCTGCCCACACCGAGGCGCCTCGCTCGGCGACGGCGAGCACGACGGCTTCGAGGTGCAGCGCCCACGCCACGCGGCTCGATTCGACGTGCGATCCGGCGACGTGTTGGCCCCGCTGGCGCAAGAATCGGTGACCACGTTCAGCGTCCGGGTCCAAGGGAACGACATCGAACTGGACGTGTGAAGCCAAAGCAGTCGACGACCATGATTCGGAACGCGATCGCATTCGATCGAAAGCAGGTGTATCAGAAACGGTGATGTACGACGTCAAAAAGATTCGGGACGATTTTCCGATACTGTCCAGAGAGATTTTCGGGAAGTGTTTGGTCTACCTGGACAATGCGGCAACCTCGCAAAAACCCAAGCAAGTCATTGAGGCGCTGACGGATTACTACACGAACTACAACGCCAACGTTCATCGCGGCGTTCACACGCTGAGCCAAGAGGCGACCGACCTCTACGAGGGCGCTCGGGCGAAGGTGGCCCGTTTCATCAACGCCGACCAACCCGAGGAGATCGTCTGGACGCGCAACACCACCGAGTCGATCAACCTCGTCGCCTACACCTGGGCCAGGGCGAACATCACGGCCGGTGACGAGATCGTGGTAACGCCCATGGAACACCACTCGAACCTCGTGCCGTGGCAGGAACTGGCACGCGAGTGCGGCGCGAAGCTTCGGACCATGCCGCTGGCCGAAGACGCCGGCCTCGACCTGAGCCAAATCGACGAATACATCACGCCTAGCACGAAATTGCTCGCGATGGTGCAGGTCTCCAACGGCATCGGCGCGATCAATCCGGTCAAAGAGCTCACGGCCAAGGCCAGGGAAGTCGGCGCGGCTGTGCTCGTCGACGGCGCACAAAGCGTGCCTCACATGCCTGTCGACGTGAAAGACATCGACTGCGACTTCATGGCGTTCTCCGGACACAAGATGCTCGCGCCAACTGGCATCGGCGCGCTTTACGTCAAGCGAGAGATTCTCGAAGAGATGGACCCGTTCCTCACCGGCGGCGAGATGGTTCTGGAAGTCTGGTACGATCGAGCGTCTTGGAACGACTTGCCTATGCGATTCGAGGCCGGAACGCCGAATATAGCCGACGCGATTGGGTTAGGCGCCGCTGTCGACTACCTCGAAGCCGTCGGCATGGACAACATCCGCGAGCACGAAATCCAGCTCACCGAGTACGCTTTGGAAGCGTTCAAGGAGCTCGAAGAAGTCGACCTGTTTGGTCCGCGAGAGTCCGATCGCCGCGGCGGCATCCTCTCGTTCCACACAGATGTCGTGCACCCCCACGATCTCGGCACGTTCCTCGACCGCGACGCCATCGCGGTTCGCACCGGTCACCATTGCACGATGCCGCTTATGCGAAGTCTGGGCGTCGTCGCCTCTGCCAGAGCAAGTTTCTACCTGTACAATACCGAAGAGGAAGTCGACCGTCTGGTGGACTCCTTGACACGCGCTCTGAGGTACTTTGGCGATGGCACCAGATGATCTAGACGAGTTGTTCGGGGACGACTTGATACTCGATCATCGGCGTCATCCCCGCAACCCCGAACACATCGACGACGCGGCCATAATCGCCGATGGCGCGAACCCGTTCTGCGGCGACGAGGTCCACTTTCAGATCGCGATCGACGAGGGTGGTCGGGTTTCGGACACCGGCTTCCAAGGCGTCGGCTGTGCGATCAACCAGGCGTCGGGCTCGATGCTGTCGGAAGCGATCAAAGGCAAAACCCTCGGCGAAATCCGTGAGCTTCACGACCTGTTCAGCGGCCTGATGAAAGGACGCATGCCAAACAAGGAACAGGCCGCCGTCCTGGGCGACCTCGCCAGCTTGACTGCCGTCCTCGCGTTCCCGATACGCATCAAATGCGCGCTGCTGCCCTGGTCCGCGCTCGAGGATGGCATCACAGCGAGTCCTAAGTAGGGCCGCGACCGATGCTGAACCGGAACGCCGTCGACAACCACCCGGTCGGTACACCGCTGTCAGACGGGCTTCGTTTCGTCGCCGAGAATATCGCGTGGATAGCCGGTCCTTGGTCCGTGGCGAGCGTTTCCGCCTGGCTCGTGCTCCCGGCGGTCCTCATCCTGGTCGGCGTACCGTCAGTCTTCTCGACCCCTGGCGACAAGAAACTAATCATAGTCGCGACGCCGGGACCGCAACGGTTCCTGATCGAACTCGCCCTGCATGTTGTGGCGGTTGTCGCCGTCTGGATCCTTTTGCCGTCGGGGTTCGCTGTTGCCGCCACGGCCGTTGTTGTCGCGGCAGTTCTGGCCGGAGTTCCGCGAACCAAATGGCTTCTCTCTGGGGCTCCGTCGCCGACCGAACAAGGCCCGCCGGAGCCATAGCCGCGTTAGGCGGATCAGTCCGATTCGGCGGTCGACACGATGCGCTTCGGAACGATTTTGAAAGCCACGACGTCTTCGGGCTCGCCGCGATAGTTCTCAGCGAACTCCCGACCCTTTTCCTCGCCGTAATACCGCACGGCCATCGACAGAACCAGGTCGTACAACGGACGATCGACCTCCTCGACAGGCCCGTCGATGATTACCGATTCGTACGGCAGCTCTCGCTTATCGAGGCACATGACCGCGTAGGGATGGCGCAGGATGTTGCGCCACTTGAGGGTCGTGCGTCCGGTGAAAAAGTAGGCTTCGCCGTTCTCCCACTCGAACCAGATCGGCACGGATCTGGGATTGCCGTCCGCGTCGACTGTGCTGATGACGGTCACCTGCGTCTCATTCAAAAACTCTTCGAGTCGTTCACTGGTCATGGACATCGTTCGCATATCCTCCCGTTGATTTCATAGTCTTGTTGGGGCGCGAGCCAGATCTTGCCGGAATGCAGCTGGTCGGGTATCAGGAGCCGTCCACCCATACTCGCGCCCAGTGATGATACTCGTTCCCCGCGAAGTTCGGGCGAAAATCCTGTACTCGCGGTTGAGCTGCCCAGATCGCGATTTTGGCGGCGGGCATGAACCGGTACGCTTGCTCGAAGACGCGACCCTGTATCCGCCCGATGAGTTCGGCGCGAATGGCCGGGTCGAGCGAGACCGCTTGCTGCTCGAGTAGGGCGTCGAGCTCTGGGTCCCGGTGGCCGGTCGTGTTCCATATCCCGTCGCTATGGAGGACGGGAAGCAGGTACCCATTCGGCGAAGCGATCGGCGCTGGCGGGCCAACGAACATCTCGTAGTCGCCGCCGAGCCAAACCGACTCGCCGAACTCTCGCCGATTCACGATCTCCACCACGGCGTCGAACCCAACCGATTGCATCTCGACGGAGATTGCGTGGGCATGCGCAAGGAACGCCTCGCCGAAATCGCCGACCTTTATCGTGACAGGGACCGGTTCCTTAATCCCGGCTTCACGAAGCAATTCCTCCGCGTCCCCGGGTCGTGCGAAGAGCTGCCGCGCTTCGTTGTCGGCGGGAATCCACCCGGGATCGTACGCTCGGAACCCCATCGAGACGAACGCAAAGCCGCCCCAGTGCTCGTCGATGGCCTTGTACGGGTCCATCGACCGGAATACGGCACGACGGACCCGTGCGTCGTCGAACGGCGCTCGGTCGGCCTTCAAGCCCACTTCGAGGCCGATCCCCGGTTCCTGAATCAGGATTGGCGATGCGCTCAAGGTCTGACTCTTGTACTCGGCCCAGGTTTGAGGGCTCATCTCATGGACATCGAGCGCGCCCACCAAGAACGAGGCGTTGCGGGTCAACTCGTCGGGCAAGATGTGGACCCGCAAGCCGTCGAGCAGCGGCTGCCCTGGATCGAAGTAATCGGGGTTTCGGACGAAAACGTGAGTGTCGTTGGTGTCCGATCGCTCCAGAATCCACGGCCCAACGCCGATCGTCGGTCCGGAGCGAAGGTCGCCGTTCACCTCCACCGCCTCGCGGGCGACAATCTTCGAATGTCCGTCTGCCAGAACGGCGAAGAAATCTGCGTCTTGGGAACGGGTCGTGATTCGAAGGTCGAGTTGACCCATCGCTCCGACCTCGGCCATGTTGTGCAGCAACGGTGAGTTCGGCGAGCTCGGTTGCCCCTGCCGAACGTAGCTGAACACGATGTCTTCGGCGACCAGGGCTCGTGCGTTCACGGGAGCGATGCCTTGCCAGCGCACGTCGTCTCTGAGCCGGAACACGAACGAAGTCGGGCTCTCCATTGTCCACGATTCGCAGACATCGCATTCGACGGCGAGGCTGGGCAACCTCACGCCGGTCCCTGACTTGAACCGCAGCAGGCGAGAGTACGCGAGACCAGGGCCCCAGGTGGACAGGGCAGGGGAGACGTCCATCTGCACATCCTGGTGCCCGATGTTGGCCCAACTCGCGATGTTCAGTACACCGCCCCGACGCCGAGAATCGAACGGCGGCATGGGCGTCGCGGCCTGCGTTGGAACGGCGAGTGGCGTTGCTTCCGCAGGTGCAGTTGGGACGATCGACGGCTGGACGATCGTCGTTGGGGTCGCTGGCGGGATCACGGTCGCGGTAGGAGGCGGCTCCGGCGTGCTTGTCCGCGCGGGAGCCGGCGCCTCGGCGGTCGCCGTTGCCACAGCAGTCGCGGTCGGGACAGGTGTAGGTTTCGGTGCCGGGTCCGAGCACGACGCGACGGCGACCAACATCGACGCGAAAATCGCGAGCAGGGCACGGCGAATGACAGCGCCGGCGCGCTCAGCGGGCACCGACGCCGCCTGCGGTCGCGTGGAACATCGGTGATCGGGCCGCGCCGTTTGTCGGTAGTATAATCATTGCCGTGCTCTATTGTACGCTTGGGCGCCGGGCGAACCATACATCATGCGACTGGGGGAACCATGTTTGTCGACTGTCACGTGCATCTCGACCCATACTCGGACGCCGAAGTGGGCGAGGTGTTGCAGCGCGCAGGTGACGTTGGCGTCCACGCGGTAATCTCGGCAGGCACCACGATCGATTCGTCCCGGCGATCCGTCGAGCTGTCCGCGAAATTCCCTGGTTTGTTTTCGGGTGTGGGCATACACCCGATGGACATTAAGTCTCCGTTCACCGAAACGACCTACCAGCAACTCCGTGGAATGGCGACCGAGAACGAGAAGGTGCTGGTCGTCAGCGAAGTGGGCCTGGACTTCATGGAAGGCGCGCCGGATAGAGCGGACCAGTATCATGCGTTCCGAGAGCAGATCCGCCTGGCCCGCGATCTCCAACTGCCGATAGTGTTCCACAGCCGCGAGGCGCACGAGGAATCGTTCCGCATCCTGCGCGAGGAGCGCGCGTACGAAGTCGGCGGCGTGATGCACTACTTCCAAGGCGACCGCGAGGTCGCGCAAAAAGTCACCGACCTCGGATTCTATGTATCGCTCGCCCGTCCGCTACAGAGACTGCCGGATCTCCAAGCGGCGGCTGCCGAGATCCCACTGGCGAACATCGTCCTCGAAACCGACGCCACACCGCAGCCGTTCAAGTCGAAGCGCGAGAACTGGACCGAGCCGCGACACGTGCGCGATGTCGCCGAGTTGCTCGCCCAACTACAAAGCGTGTCCGTCGAAGAGGTCGAATCGGCAACTACGCGCAACATCCGTAACGTCCTGGGACCTGGCTGGGACACGGTGCAGAGCTATCTAGACGGTGTCCCTTCCCCAAACTGATCGAGCGCCGCCGTTAGAGACCCATCGCGTCGAGACTATCCGAATTCGCCGAAGGCCGGCCCCAGTACAAGAAACCACGGGATAACAACGAGGCCCCAGCCCCAACCTGCCATCCCTGCGATGCCAGCCTGCCACCACGAAAGCTCGAGTACTTCGCGCACGGCCAGAACTCCCATGGGCAGCGTCCAAAAGTGCCCCAGCAAGGCGAGCGGGAAGCCCAGATACGGGACATTCAAAAGTAGCCACAAGACCAGCGGGCCGAAGCAAATTCCTATCCCTCGGAGACCTTTCCGGTAGCCCGTCGAACTGCCGAAGCCTTTGTTTCCGATCAGCCATACGAAAACCGCGAAGACAGACCACGCCATGACAATGGTCGAGACCGAAACGAACAATAGCATCAGGAGCGCGGTTCGTTGATCGTCGGCGGCATCGGTTCGAAAAATGCTCCACCAGCCCAACCCGAATCCCAATGCCCCGAGTAATACCACAGCCATCGACCGGAACATCGATTCCGGCTCATCGCTGATGTCGTCGAACACCGTTGAATCGAGTAAAGCGGCTCTGAGCGCCTGGTTGAACATATTCAACGTTCCTCTCTCCGGATTCCGCCCGATTGTACCTGCCCTGCGGGCCCGGTCTCAAGTGGGTGGTGTCCGCCGCGGCACAAGCTGCTGCGTCGATACCGCGTCGTCCCACAAACCTCGCTATTCAGATCGTTGTTCAAGCGTAGTTGCGCTATCCGCGGTGTTGGGCTTGGTGTACAATTCTCAGGGCATTTTCGATGTGGGGATTCAGCATGCCTTTGTTGCTCGCGCCCGCGATGGCCGAGGAAGCTTTGACTTTGACTGCCATTGGCATCGGCACGGCGTTCGCCGTCCTGCTGATTCTGTTGGTGACCATCGCGCTGATCAGACTTTTCTCAATCAGGGTCGCTCCGCGATTTGGCTGGGAGGGCGTTCCCGCCGCCGTTGCCGAATCGGAAGCGCCGGATCCGGAGTCACGGAACCGAGCTCTGGCTGCGGCAGTTGCCGTGACTGCGATGCTGGAGTCCAGAGCCGAACCGAAACAATCTTCAGGTGAGGACAACTCATGATCGCGATCCCGATTCTCAGGTGGCGCGTTGACTGAGCTTTTCGACTTTCTCCGGTCCACCGGCGTCTACAACATCGACTGGCGCAACATAGTGTTGATCGCTGTCGGTCTCGTGTTCGTGTACTTGGCCGTCTGCAAGAACATGGAGCCGTACGAGCTCCTGCCGATCGGCCTCGGTGTGATCGTCGCCAATCTGCCGATGACGGGGTTGCTTGCGCTCCCGACACCTGATTCGGGATATCAAGAATCGGGCGTATTCGGAATCATCTTTCACTTCGGGCTCTCGTTCTGGAACCTGCTGCCGCCGATCATATTCCTCGGCCTGGGGGCGATGACCGACTTCGGACCGATAATCGACAATCCGAAGACGTTGCTTCTCGGAGCTGCAGCCCAGGTGGGCATCTTCTTGGCATTCTGGGGCGCTCTGTTCGCCGGTGACCTGTTCACGCTGGCTGAAGCCGCGGCGATCGGCATTATCGGCGGCGCGGACGGTCCGACGACGATCTTCTTGTCGGCCAGGCTCGCTCCTGATCTTCTGGGCATCACCGCCGTCATCGCCTACTCGTACATGGCCGCCATTGCGTTCATACAACCGCCGCTCATGAAGCTGCTAACGACGAAGGCCGAGCGCGAAATCGTAATGAAGGCGCCGCGAGAGGTTTCGCGGACCGAGAAACTGCTGTTCCCGTCGATAGCCATGATCGTCATCATCCTGATTGTGCCTCGGTCGGCGCCGCTGATCTCGATGTTCATGATCGGCAACCTGTTCCGAGAAAGCGGAGTTGTTCCCAGGCTGACGTCCGCCGCCTCGAACGAACTTCTGAACATGGCCACGATATTCTTGATGCTGACGGTCGGGACCCAGCTATCGGCCGAGCGAGTATTCGCATGGGACACGCTCGCGATACTCGGACTGGGTTTGGTCGCGTTTGCGTGCGGCACGATAGGCGGCCTGCTGTTCGCCAGATTGATGAACCTATTCTCCAAAGAGAAGATCAATCCGCTGATCGGATCGGCGGGAGTCTCGGCCGTGCCCATGGCGGCGCGGATTTCGCATCACGTGGGCCAGCAAGCGAGCAGTCGAGTGTTCTTGTTGCCCCACGCAATGGGTCCCAACGTTGCAGGAGTGATCGGCTCCGCCGTTGTTGCGGGAGTGTTCATAGCATTGGTCGGGTCCTAGAGGTTGTTTCAAAGAGAATCTGTGGGGATGGATGATGAGCGAGAAACTGCGAGTGAAGGTCGACGGGAAATGGTACTCGGTCGAGGTGGTGGATCTGTCGTCGAAGCCGATCCGCACCATCGTAGACGGACATCCCGTCGAAGTGAACATCGAAGACGCTAAACCGGTGGACGTGGCGCCGGTTCTCGTCCCCGAGCAAACCGACGCTGTCGCCGCACAAAGAGCGTCGTCGAATTCGTCGCCGACCCGGCAGGTGGCCCCTCAACCACGCCCCGTGCCTCAGGAGGCGCCAGCGCCGCGAACCGGCGAACCGACCGGCAACGTGCTCGTCGCGCCGATGCCGGGGACGATACTGTCCGTCGACGTTCGCGTCGGAGACCCAATCCAGGCCGGTGACCATGTGTGTACACTCGAGGCGATGAAGATGCAGCAGTCGCTCCGTGCGGAATGGACCGGCGTCATATCTGATGTGTTCGTGAACCCCGGCGATCAAGTGCAGGACAACGCTCCGTTACTCGCCATAGGCTGATCGCGGCGATGCGCGATCTCGGGCGAATGTCGATCGGGCAGGCACGGATTCCCTGAATCTCAACCATACAATTCTCTGAACGGCGGAGGTTGATCGTGGCGAACGGCGACAAACTCGCGATAGACGGCGGAACCCCGGTGGTCAGCGAACCGTTGCCGGCCGGCGTGTCCGGACCCAGCGTCGTGGACGAAGAAGAGATCTCGGCAATCACCGACTTGCTTCGCAGCCAGGGGTTGTTCAGATATCGTCACGGGGGCCAAACGGCGCAGTTCGAGGCCGAGGCAGCGGAGTTTTTGGGCGTCGAACACGCGCTGATGGTCAATTCGGGCACAAGTGCGCTGATTTGCGCGCTCACAGCGGTCGGGGTCGGTCCGGGCGACGAGGTGATCGTTCCCGGCTACACCTACATAGCGACGGCGGCTGCAGTGATCGCTACTGGAGCCGTGCCGGTAATCGCCGAGATCGACGAGTCACTGGGACTAGACCCAAAGGACCTCGAAGCGAAGATAACGCCATACACCAAGGCGGTCGTGCCTGTTCACATGCGAGGAGTTCCCGCCAGACTGGACGACATTCTTGAGGTTGCCAAAAAGCACGGACTGAAAGTGGTCGAAGATTGCTGCCAGTGCGTCGGCGGTTCGTACAAAGGCCAACGCGTCGGTTCTTACGGCGACGCTGGTGCGTGGAGCCTGAATTACTACAAGACGATCAGTTCCGGCGAGGGCGGTCTCGTGTACACGAACGACCGTGACGTGTTCGAGCGAGCGTGCTTCACGGCGGATCCGGGGTTGCCGATGTGGACGAAGACCGACGCCTCGGTCGAGTGGCGCAACGAGTCATTCCCAAGGCAAACCTACAGGCCGAGCGAGGTTCTCGGTTCGATGGCACGCGTCCAGCTCGGCAAGATCGGTGACATCCTCGCCCACCAACGCGCGCTGAAGGCCGCGTTCCTCGGCGAGCTCGATGAATCGGGTTCGTACAGCCACCAGCATGTCGACGACCCCGATGGCGACACCGGCGTTTCGGCTTCGGTCATCGTTCACGACAAGGACCTCGCCATCGGGTACGAGCACGCGCTCAAAGCGGAGGGCGTCACGGTCGGGACGATCTACAATGATGGCTTCCCGGACAGGCACATCTACAGCTACTGGGACACGATCCTCGCCAAACGGTCGCCGCATCCGTCCGGTTACCCGTGGAAGGATCCCAGCTACAAAGGCAATGTCGAGTACTCGGAAGACATGTGCCCACGGACGTTGGACATTCTGGGCCGAAGCCTGCGATTCGACTTCAACATGAACATGACCGAAGAGCACGCGAGGCTGATGGCTCGCGCTCTCAACAAGGTCGACGCCGCGTTAGGAAGTTAATCAGGTTGCGCTGGCCTGGGGCTGTAGACCGTCAGCGAAAGTGGGACACATTTGGGCCTGAAATTAACAGAGACTCACATTAGGTAAAGCGAGCTCCTGACAGGGGGATAGAATGTCCCCAGGGAAGGAGCAGCAGTGATCGAGAAGACAGAAGATAAGAACCTAGCTGCAGAAGAGCGAATCCAGGACACCAAGCGATTCGTTCGTCAGGTTCGATCGGCCACCCGAAGGAAGTACCCCCCAGAAGAGAAGATCCACATCGTCCTACAGGGCTTCCGGCGGGAGGTCACCGTCAACGA
>PVBE010278953.1_pt1 | contig 38211 bp, 35 predicted proteins | sample 1631181 | NCBI WGS metagenome assembly PVBE01 (sample SAMN08397723, study PRJNA350692) | Marine metagenome, whole genome shotgun sequencing project. | isolation source: water | place: Pacific Ocean | collected 2012-04
ATCGAAGATGCGTGCCGCCACACCGCGTGGCATACTGCCCGGCGATGTGGCGGGGTACTGAGGGTTCCAACGCCCGCGCGTCAGCGCGCGCGGGGGGCATCGCGGTCGTCGTGCTGGCGCTCGCGATCTTCGGGTCGGCGATGGCGATCATGATCACCTCGGACGAAGAAGGCGCGTCATCCTTCGCCCGGTTGGGCGCGACCCTCGAGCGGCTCTCGGGCACAACGCCAGCCGCCGCTCCACCCGTCGCGCAGGTAAGCGAGCAGCCCGCCGCAGCCACGTCGCTGGTCGCCTCGCAACCGCTGTTGCGCTCGCGGCCTAGCGGAGAGCGTGAGGCGGTGACACGCGTCGTCCCCACCGCTCAGCAGGACGTGCACCAGCTCGGTCTCGCGCTGAACACCACGGAGTCGGATCCGCCCCCGCTCACCTCCGGCACGCGCATCCTGGCTGAGGTTACCTTCTACTACTGCGAGCACTCCGACCGGACGCCGAGCGGCGATGGCGGTGCCTTCTGTGAGTGGATGCGCGACGGCACGGTCGTCTACCCCGGCGCCGCCGCCTGTCACTACAACTACCTGGGGCAACGCTTCACGATCGAGGGCGATCCGCTGGAACGCGTCTACACCTGCAACGACACCGGCAACATGATTCTGGGCCAGCACCGCGACATCTGGTTCATGACCAGCGCAGAGGGCTGGGCGTGGCAAAAGGTGGTCGGGCAGTACGCCGTGATCCAGATCATCGAAGCTGACGCCAGCTAATCCGTAGCGATCGAACCCGAATTTAGAACGTACATAACGGTCAGATCGTAGGTTCAGGCTTTGTGCTTGTGCGCACAAGGGCCTCGTGCGAGAATCATATACAACGTCGGGGTTGCGCTCGACACTGCAGCCAGTACGCTCCGTCGACGACACTCTTACTGACGACTCGTTATCGCACCTCGTGCAGTGGAAGGCCCCAATGACCAACGGCTCTGCTCCGGACACGCAGGCGACATCTCAACGCTCCATCGTCGGCGAGCGACTGCGGGAGTGGCGTCTGCGTCGCGAGCTGTCACAGACTGAGGTCGCACGGGCTGCCGGGGTCACTCAGGCTGCGCTCTCCAACTACGAGACCGGGAAGCGCGACATGCCGCTCTCGACCTTCCTCGGCGTCGTTGGCGCGCTCGATGTCAGCGTGGGCGACTTACTGGAGATCCCGGACGTGATCGTGGTGCGTGACTCTCGCATCGGCCGCGCCGTCGGCCGGCTCGTCGCGCAGCCGGAGCTCGCGGCCGGGCTTCCGACGGTCGACCTCGGGGACGCTGCCTCCTAGCGCTTCTGGCCACAGCGAGCGCGCCGTCGAGCGCGCCCCTCTGCTCTCTCGCACCGTCATTCCGCATCGCTCTGACGCGCCGCCCCGCTGCACCTTGTCGGGCGGGGTAAGTGCACCGTGGCTGCATCCGCTTATACTGCGTGAGCGGTGGTGGCTGGCTGCAAGCCGACGCAGTATTTCATCGGCCTCCCCCACTGAAATCGCCACGGATACGTAGCGATGGCCCATGAGGAGGGTGACGTTGGCTGAGACACGAGCGGCGACGCTAGGCGAATTACGCAAGTCCGGGTATGAGGTTCTTCCGATCCGCGAAGAGATGCGGAAGAACCTGATCGCCCATCTGCGGGCCGGAGACGATGTCTTCCCCGGCATCATCGGATACGACGAGACGGTCGTCCCTCAGCTGGAGAACGCGATCCTCTCCGGTCAGGACGTCATCCTGCTGGGCGAGCGCGGGCAGGCGAAGTCGCGCATCATCCGCAGCCTCACCTCACTGCTCGATGAGTGGACGCCGGTGCTTGAAGGGGCGGAGATCCCGGAGAATCCGTTCCACCCGATCACCCCGCAGGGCCGCTACATCGCGGAGGAAGAGGGCGAGGCGGCGGCGATCCGCTGGATGCACCGCGACGAGCGCTACGGCGAGAAGCTGGCGACGCCCGACATCACGATCGCCGACCTAATCGGCGAGGTGGACCCGATCAAGGTCGCCGAAGGTCGCTACCTCTCGGACGAACTGACCATTCACTTTGGTCTGATCCCGCGCACCAACCGCGGCATCTTCGCGATCAATGAGCTGCCGGACCTCGCAGAGCGCATCCAGGTCGGTCTGCTGAACGCGATGGAAGAGCGCGACATCCAGATTCGCGGGCACAAGGTGCGGCTGGAGCTCGATGTCTTCATCGTCGCCACCGCCAATCCGGAGGACTACACGAACCGCGGGCGCATCATCACGCCGCTGAAGGACCGCTACGGCTCCCAGATCCACACCCACTACCCGACATCGATCGAGGCCGAGATCGCGATCATCGAACTTGAGAGCGCCACGCTCGATGTCGAGGGCTACACCGTCGAGGTGCCCGACTACATGACGGAGCTGGTGGCCGAGATCACCCGACTCGCCCGCCGCTCGCCGGACGTCAACCAGCGTTCCGGCGTCTCCGTCCGTGCCTCCGTGGCCGACTACGAGGCGCTGCTGGCGAACGCGCTGCGGCGCGCGGTTCGGCTCGGCGAGACCGACGTCGTGCCTCGCGTCTCCGACCTCCCGTTCCTCGTGCCGGCGCTCCAGGGCAAGGTCGAGTTCGAGACCGTCGAGGACGGTCGCGACGAGCAGGTGATCGAGCGGCTCGTGCAGGGTGCTGTGGTGGCGGTCTTCAACCGTCGCTGCAATCTCTCCGAGCTGGAGCCGATCGTTGAGGCCTTCAAGGTTGGCCTCTCTGTCGACACCGGCGAGGCGCTGCCATCGAAGGACTACCTTCGGATGGTGAAGGACGTGGAAGGGCTCGGCGCGGCCGTCGATGGGCTCGTGCCGAGCGCCTCGGACGCCGTGAAGGCATCGGCGGTCGAGTTCCTGCTCGAAGGGCTGCACCTGAACAAGCGGCTAAACAAAGACCCGGTCAGCGGCTCGGCCGCCGCGCGTTACCGAGGCTAGCCACATGGCATCGATCTTCACCACGGGCTCTCGCTACTCCGAGTGGGATGGCACGCATGACCTCAGCGGGCTCGACGCCGAGGAGGTGCTCAACGCACTGACCGATGACCTGATGAACTTCGGTGACCTTCAGCATGCGCTGCGCAACCTCATGCAGCGTGGGATGAACACGCCCCAGGGCGACGGCATGCAGGGTCTGCGTGACCTGCTCCAGAAACTGCGTCAGCAGCGGCGTGAACGCCTCGACCAGTTCGACCTCGGCGGTGTGATGGATGACCTGCGCAAGCAGCTCGACGAGCTTCTCGAGATGGAGCGCGACACGATCAACGACCGCATGCCTGACCAGCCCGAGCAGGATGGCGAGGCAGGCGACGAGAGTGGCGAAGCGGGCGAAGACGGCGAGAGCCAGCCCGGAGGCGAGCAGCAGTCTGGTGATGCCCAGTCCAGGGAGCAGCAGTCGGGCTCCTCACAGGCCGACCAGCGGCAACCCGCTTCCGCGGGGCAGATGAGCCAGTCGGGGCAGCCCTCGGGCGGTTCGCAGCAGGGCGAGCTCAGCGAGGAAGAACAGTTCGAAGAGATGCTGCGCCGCATCGCGAAGCGGAAGCAGGACTTCCTCGATGAGCTGCCGGAGGACACTGCCGGCCAGGTGCGCTCACTCCAGGACTACGAATTCCTCAACCCGGAGGCCCAGCACAAGTTCCAGGAACTGGTCGATCAGCTGAAGCAGTCGATGACCGAGAACTACTTCAAGGACGTCGAGAAGATGGTCGAGGAGATGTCGGAGGGCGACCTCCAGCGCATGAAGGACATGGTGATGGCGCTCAACGACATGATGGTGCAGAAGATGCAGGGCGATGAGCCCGACTTCGACTCCTTCATGGAAGAGTTCGGCGACATGTTCGGCGACAACCCGCCGCAGTCGCTCGATGAACTGCTCGCGATGATGCAGCAGCAGATGTCATCGATGCAGTCGCTGATGGACTCGCTCCCTGCGAGCCAGCGCGAACAATTGCAGTCCCTGCTCGCCGACAAACTGGGCGACCCGGAGCTGGAGGCGCAACTCGCCGAGCTCGGGCAGAACCTCGACTTCCTCAACCCTCAGCGCGGCCAGGGCAACTCCTACCCCTTCCGCGGTGACGAGGAGCTGGACCTGCAGGCCGCGATGGAGCTGATGGGCGAGATGCAGGACATCGACGGGCTGGAGCGACAGCTCGAGCGAGCGCAATACGACGGCGACCTCGATTCGGTCGACATGGACAAGCTGCAGGAGATGCTCGGTGATGAGGCGGTCGATGCCGTCGAGCAGCTGAAGCAACTGCTGGACGTGCTCGAGAATGCCGGCTACATCCGCAAGGATGGCGAAGATGCCTGGGAGCTGACCCCGCGCGGCACGCGCATGATCGGGCAGAACGCGCTGGGCGAGATCTACGCGCAGCTGAAGAAGCAGAACCTCGGCAACCACGCCCTGCCGGAGGTTGGTCGCATCGGCGAGCGCCTCGACGAGTCGAAGCCGTACGAATTCGGTGACCCCTTCCACCTGAACATGGAGCGCACGATCCGCAACGCGATCGAGCGTGAAGGGCCGCACACGCCGGTCAACCTGGAGCCCGACGACTTCGAGATCTATCGCAGCGAGCTGGTCACCCAGACGGCGACCGTGATGATGGTCGACCTCTCATGGTCGATGGCCCTGCGAGGGTCGTTCCAGGCGGCGAAGAAGGTGGCGCTGGCGCTGCACAACCTGATCTCCGCGCAGTACCCGCGTGACAGCCTCTACATCATCGGCTTCTCGGCGCTCGCCCGGGAGCTGAAGGCGCATGAACTGCCGTACGTCCGCTGGGATGAGTCGGTGCTGGGCACGAACATGCACCACGCGCTGATGATGGCCGAACGGTTGCTGGCGAAGCACAGTGGCGGGACCCGCCAGATCATCATGATCTCCGACGGTGAGCCGACGGCCCACCTGGAGAACGGACGCTCAGTGTTCGCCTATCCGCCGAGCCCGATTACGATTCGGGAGACGCTGAAGGCCGTGAAGCGTTGCACGCAGAAGAACATCACGATCAACACCTTCATGCTGGATCGCAACTACTACCTGAAGGAGTTCGTGAATCAGCTGGCGAAGATCAATGGCGGCCGCGTTTTCTACACGACGCCCGACAAGCTCGGCGAGTACATCCTCGTCGACTACGTGCAGAATAAGAAGAAGCGCCTCAGCGCCTCATACTGATCAGCAGGTTCAGCCGTGAGATTCGGCGTCGCGGTCCCGCGCAATCTGCTGATCGGCAGCACGCTGCTGGCGACGCTGCTCGTCGGCGGCACTGCGTGGCTGATGCTGGTCGAGGGCTTCCACCTGCTCGACGCCGTCTACCAGGTGGTGATCACGGTCTCCACGGTGGGGTTTCAAAAGGTGCAGCCACTGGACACCAGCGGACGCATTTTCACGATGGTGTTCATCCTGTTCGGGATCGGCATCATGTGCTATGTGGCGAGTGCGATCGTCGACGAGCTGGTGCTCGGCAGAATTGCCGAGGCACTGGGCGGCGTGCGACGGAACCGGAGGCTGCAGCACATGCATGACCGCTACGTGATCTGTGGGTACGGACGTGTCGGTGCGGCGGTTGGCCAGGAGCTGCTGTCTCAAGGCGTGCAGGTGGTCGTGATCGACAGCGACGAGAGCCATGTCATGGCGGCCCGTGATCTCGGGATGACCGGCGTGCTCGGCGACGCCACGGAGGAGGCCGTGCTCCTGCAGGCGAACTGCGACGAGGCGAAGGCCGTCGTCGCCTCGTCGCAGTCGGAAGCCGCCAACACCTTCATCGCGCTCACGGTGCGTGCAATGCACGTCGCCGTCTTCATCGTCGCGGGCGCCCGCTCAGCCGGTGCCGAGGCGCGTCTGAAGACCGCTAGCGCGGACCGCGTCGTCTCGATGCATCGCATCGCCGGGTGGTGGATGGCGCTGGCTGCGATGCAACCGATGCTGATCGATGTCGTCGACACCCTCGCGGGGATGCACAGCGGGGCCGTGCTGGCGGAGATGGTGATCGAGGGCAGCACGGAACTGCTCGCCGGACGCACGCTCGAGGAGGTCTTCGAACACGCGGCGTCGACGCGTGTGCTCGGATTGGAGCGCGACGGTGGTGCGCTGATCGCTGGGCCGGCGGACGATATCGTGCTGCGGCTCGGCGACCGGCTGATGCTCTATGGCGAACAGGACGACATCGAGGGGCTCAGGGCGGACAGCTCGCATCCCGGCGCGGTGAAGACTGGCTAGCCAGAGTCACGACTCGGTTCGCTGGGGTTCAGCCCGCCGCCGCCCGGAGGTGGTCTAGACCCAGATTCCTGGGCGTTCCTGCCAGAAGAACTGCGCGAGGAAACCGCCGGTGTGGCGAGGGTGGATGAACGCCTCCCGCCACGTGGCGCCATCCGTTTCACCCTCACGAGCGCCAAAGATTGGCACGCCGTGGTGTGCGCAGGCATCGATCGCGCGTTTCCAATCGCCGACCTCGAAGGTGACGTGGTGGATCGATGGGCCGCGAGCCTCGATGAAGCGCGCAACGAAGGAGTCGTCGCCCTGCGGCTCGATCAGCTCCCACCGCATCTGGCGTGTGGAAGTCTCGAGCACGCGCGTCGTGAAGTCGGCGTACTCCCCACCCTCGGAGCGGTGGAAACTCTCCATCCCCAGCACGCGTTCGTACCAGTCGGCCAGCTCGTCCGCGCGCGGGTGGGCGTGCGAGAGATGATTGATCGCGATGATGCCGAGCGAGTGATCGACGTCCGGTGCCGGCTCGCGCGAGGCTGTGTCGCCCGCGAGTTCCGCGCCGAAGAATTGGAAGAGGAAGCCGCTTCCGCCGCCGCGGGGGTGGATGTACGTCTCAAGCGGTGCGGGACCGTCTTCGTTCGGTGCCGGCCACGGGTCAATGCCGAGCGCTCGCAGCTCGGTATTCGCGCCGCGCACGTCCGCCACCTCAAAGGCGATGTGGTGGAAGCCGGGCCCATTCGGGCCATCGAGGAAACGCTGGATGTAGGAGTCGGGGCTGTCGGGCGCGAGCACCTCCCAGCCGATGTTGGAGTTGCCGGGCACATCCATGTTCATGCCGTCGTAGCCGCTGTCCGGCTCCGACGCCCACTGGCCGGCGCGCCGAAATCCGAAGAGCCGTTCGAGTAGTTCGAGCTCAGGTTCCAGCTCGGGTACCGCGATGCTGATGTGATCGATGCGAGCGATGTCGAGCAAGCGCGTCCCCCCTGTGTTGTGAGTCCCGGTGTCGCTTTTCGCTGTGTCCTGAGCCATCGGACGGTGATTGGTGGAGCCGGTCGCTCGATGGTAGCGGAGCGGGCGGTGGCGTCCACCCGCCGTCGTCGGGTGGTGGACCATCCGGGGCGGTGTCCGGGGCAGGGGACTCAGTCCACCGCGCGCCAAGCACCATGCCGCTGATCAGCAGCGCGAAGATCAGCACCGCGATCACGTCGTTGAGCAGGAAGCGTCGATCGCCGCCGACGGCGGGCGCGTAGGCAGCCGCCGCGTGCGGGCACTGTGACGGATGTGGCGCCAGGCTGTCCAGCGCGGTCTAGCGGCGGGCGCCGGGCACTCGTGCCATCAGCAACGAGCCTCCGAGCAGCACGGCGAAGACGAAGAGCGCGATCGCGTCGTTGATGAAGAAGCGGCTGTCGACCTGCGTGGCGAGCACCGCCATCAGACCCAGGTAGACCGCCATCAAGAGCATCGTCAGTCGCATGTTCGCCCCCGATCCGTCGAGGTGGCCCGACGGGACGGTGGTGGCCCCGCCGGGTTCTCGACTACTTGCATTGTAGATTTCGCGAGGACGGATGGCGAGTACTGGGGTGTTCTCAGATACGAATTAGGGCGCTACGGGTCGATCACGTCGCCATCGACGATGCGGTAGCGACGCGCGTCGGGCAGCTCTGCTCGTGACGGCCGGTCCTCGTCGGGTGACGTGACGAGGACCTGATCAACGCCGTAGGCGACGGCGAGCACGCGCTCGCGTCGCTCGCGGTCGAGCTCCGAGAGGATGTCGTCGAGCAGCAGCAGCGGGGGGTCGCCCGTGCGCTTCGTCGAGAGCGCCACCTCCGCGAGCCGCAGCGCGAGCGCTGCGCTGCGCTGTTCGCCTCGCGAGCTGAACGCGCCGGCATCGTGCCCGCCGATCAGGAACGCGATGTCATCGCGGTGCGGCCCGACCCGCGTCACGCCGTCGCGAATGTCGATGTCGTGGCCCTCGCGTAGCGCCTCGCGGAAGCGCTGCGCGAAGCTGTGCTCGGACGGCGTGGCATCGAGGTCACCCGGCAGCGCAGGGCGATGGCAGATCTCCAGCCGCTCGCTCGCGGGCGAGAGTTCGGCGTAGCGCTCCGCGGCGGTGCGTCCGAGCTCGGCGAGCGCGCGAGCGCGAGCATCGAGCACGACCGCGCCGGCCGTCGCGGCCTCGTCGTCCCAGAAGTCCAGCTCGGACTGCTCGCCGCCGCGTCGCTCCTGCAGCCGTCGCAGTAGCGAGTTTCGTTGCTGCAGCACGCGCGTGTAGCGCTGGAGCGCACGCACATACGTGGGCTCGAACTGCGAGATCGTGAGGTCGATGAAGCGTCGCCGCAGCTGGGGCGCTCCGGAGATGATCGTGAGGTCGGTGGCGGAGAACATCACCACCCGCAGCCGCCCGATCAGGTCGGAGGCACGACGAGCGACGCCGTTCACGCGGAACCTACGCGAGGCGGTCAGCCCAGCGTCTCCGCGGCCCGGCTTCGTGAGCACGACGACATCGAGGTCGGTCGCCTCGTCGGCGGCCTCCACGTGCGCGCTCAGACGCGCGGCAGGCAGCGGGTCGTCCGCGATCGCGTCCCACGAGACGAGGTCGATGTCGGCGGCGCGGCGAGGTGAGCGGGTGGTGGCGATCATCGCGATCGCCTCCAGCAGATTCGTCTTGCCGCTGGCGTTGGCGGCCGTCACGACATGCAGCCCCGGCTGGAGGTCCAGCTTCAGCGACCGAAACGTGCGGAAGTTCGTGAGTTCCAGGTGGGCGATGTGCATTGGCGGGATTATCGCACCCGCGCAGCCCTGACAGCGGCTACACTCGCGCTCGCAGCCGAGGGCGATGCAGAGGGGGAGCGATGACGGAGATGACCGGCGGGCAGGCGCTGGTGCAGTCGCTGAAGATCGAAGGCATCAGCACGATCTTCGGGCTTCCCGGGATTCAGCTCGACTACGCCGTCGATGCGCTCTGGGAAGAGCGCGACTCGATCGATGTCGTCCACACGCGCCATGAGCAGGCGACTGCCTACATGGCCGACGGCTTCGCGCGAACGACCGGCGAGATCGGCACCTGCTTGGTCGTGCCGGGTCCGGGACTGCTGAACGCCGCGGCGGGGCTCTCGACGGCCTACGCGTGCTCCTCGCCCGTGCTCTGTATCGCGGGACAGGTGCAGTCCGACATGATCGGCGCCGGGCGCGGCGTGCTGCATGAGATCAACGACCAGCTGGAGACCATCGCCTCCGTCTGCAAGCACGTCGAACGGGCGATGACGCCGGAGGAAATCCCGCAGATGGTACATCGCGCTGGGCGCGAGCTGCGCACCGGCCGCCCGCGCCCGGTGGAGATCGAGGTCTCGCCGGACGTGCTGGAGCGCGTCACCGACGTCACGCTGTTGGAGCCGGAGTCGTGGACGCGCGATGAGGCCGACCCCGACCTGCTGGAACGCGCCGCGGAGCTGCTGGGCAAGGCCGAACGCCCGCTGATCGTCTCCGGCGGCGGCATCCTCTCGTCCGGCGCGTGGGACGAACTGCGTGAGCTGGCGGAGATGCTGGAAGCGCCCGTAGTGATGACCGACAACGGCCGTGGCGGGCTCTCGGAGCGCAACTACCTCGCCCAGCCACAGCCGGCGGCGCGAGAGTTGATCCCCGGCGCGGATGTCGTGCTCGCCGTGGGCACGCGGTTCTTCCTCGGCCCGCAGGCTGCCGGCATGGAGCTGCCGGACGGGCAGGTCTTCGTGCAGATCGACATCGACGACGAGGAGATCGGCCGCAACCGGCAGCCCGACCTCGGCATCCGCGGTGATGCGAAACACGCGGTCGGCGATCTGGTGCGTCGCGTCGCCCCGCACAACCGCTCGCGCGACTCGCGGGAGTCGGAGCTGACGGCGATCACGGCCGCGCGACGCAATCGGCTGGCGGGCATGGAGGTGCAGAACGGCTACGCGCAGGCGATCCGCGACGAGCTGCCGGACAATGGCATCTTCGTCAACGAGAGCACGCAGGTCGGCTATTTCTCGCGGCAGGGCTTCCCGGTCTACGAGCCTCGGACGTACCTCAACTCGGGCTACCAGGGCACGCTCGGCTACGGCTTCGCGACGGCGCTCGGTGCGCAGGTCGGCAACCCGGACCGCAAGGTCGTCTCGATCAACGGCGACGGCGGCTTCATGTACAACGTGCAGGAGCTGTCGACGATGGCACACTTCGATATTCCGCTGGTGGCGATCGTCTTTAACGACAACGCCTTCGGCAACGTGCGCCGCATTCAGCAGGAGCGGATGGGCGACCACCCCTTCGCCAGCGACCTCAGCAACCCCGACTTCGTGAAGCTCGCCGAACTCTTCGGTGTCGCGGGCAAGCGCGCGACGAATCCCGACGAGCTACGCAGCGCCCTGTGCGAGGGTTTCGCGAGCAATAAACCGATGCTGATCGAGGTGCCGATGCCGCAGGCTCGCGACCTCCCCTCGGTCTTTCCCATGCCCGTGGCGCCCCCGCGTCCCGTGCTCGACCTCTAGGAGCTGACGATGGCAGACACAATTCGAATTGGCCTGATCGGCGCGGGCGCGAATATGCGGTCGCGACACATCCCCGGCTTCCAGGAAATCGAGGGCGTCGAGCTGGTCGCCGTGTGCAACCGCTCGATGGAGAGCGGGCAGGCGGTCGCAGACGAATTTGGCATCGAGCGCGTCACGATCGACGCCGACGACCTCTTCAACGACCCGGGCATCGACGCGATCTCGATCGGCACGTGGCCGTACATGCACAGCGACCTCTCGATCCGCTCGCTGGAGGCCGGTAAGCACGTGCTGTGCGAGGCGCGCATGGCGATGAATGCCGCCGAGGCGCGGGAGATGCTCACCGCCTCCCAGGCGCACCCGGATCTCGTTGCGCAGCTCGTGCCCGCCCCCTTCGACTTCAAGAGCCGTAAGACGATCGCGCGCATGCTCAGCGAGGGCGAACTCGGCGACCTGCGAGAGGTGCAGGTGACGATCCTCAACGGCGGAGCACTCGCAGACACGCCGCTGCATTGGCGCGAGCAGCGCCGCTACTCCGGTGAGAACGTGATGATCTTTGGCATCCTCACGGAGGTCGTGCATCGCTGGATCGGTCCGACCGAGCGCGTCGCCGCTGACGCCACCACCTTCGTCACCGGTCGCACCGACGCCGAGACCGGCAGCGAAGGCACGATCGACGTACCGGACAGCCTCGGCGTGCTCGCGACGATGGCGAACGGCGCTCGCACCACCTACCGCGTGAGCAGCGTCGCCGCCGGCGCCGACCCCGCGGGCAACGGCATCTCGCTCTTCGGCAGCGACGCGACGCTGCACTGGCGCATGGGCGACTCGATGCAGTTCGCCCGCCACGGCGACGAGATGCAGCCGCTGGAGCCGGACGCGGGCACGGCCCACGACTGGCAGGTCGAGTCGGACTTCATCAACTCGATCCGCGACGGCGCGCCGGTGGAGCTGACGAACTTCGAAGACGGGCTGCACTACATGCAGCTGATCGACGCCGTGGCACGCTCACGCAAGGAAGGCCGCGCGGTCGACCTCTCCGAGGTCTAGGCCAGAGCATGACGCGTCCATCGACCGGTCAGATGGGCACAGTGACACTCAACGGCCGCCTTTAAGGCGGCCGTTGAGTGCGTAGGCGTCTGAGCGCGCCGCAACGGCGTGCCGCTAGTCCTCGATTGGCTCGGCGGTCCAGTTCGGGCTGCGCTTCTCGGAGAAGGCGGCCGGGCCCTCGATGCGATCCTTCGACTTCATGTGCGCCGTCACGTTCGGGTACTGGGTGCGGATCAGTTCGCCCAGGTGGTCGCTGTAGTCCATGCCGGTCATTGCGGCTTCCTTCGAGCCTCGGACGGCCAGCGGTGCGGCTTCGAGGATCTCGTGCGCCCAGCGCTCGGCGGTGGCCATCAACTGGTCCAGCGGCACGACCTCGTTGACCAGGCCCAGCTCGTAGGCTTCAGCCGCATCGATTGGCTTCGCCGTCAGCATCATGCCCATCGCGCGCTTGAGCGGGATGTGGCGCGGCAGGCGATGCACGCCGCCGGCCCCGGCGATCAGGCCGACGCGGGGCTCCGGCAGGCCGAAGCGTGCGACATCCGCTGCGATGATGATGTCGCAGGCGAGCGCCATCTCGAACCCGCCGCCCATCGCCCAGCCATTGACGGCGGCGATCACGGGCTTGAAGAGGTCGAAGCGGCTGGTGATGCCGCCGAAGCCTGCCGAGGACGACCCGGCAGGCGCGTTGCCGGCGTCGCTGCCGCTGTCGCGGGAGGCCTGTGCTTTCAGGTCGTTGCCGGCGGCGAAGGCGCGACCGGCGCCGGTGAGGATGCCGACCCACATGTCATCGTCCGCCGCGAAGTCGTCCCAGATGCCGGACAGCTCCGCGCTGGCGGCAGGGTGCAGCGCGTTCAGCACCTCCGGACGATTGATCGTCACGATGGCGATGTGATCGCGCTTCTCGTAGGTCGCGTACTCGTAGGCCATGCGTCATCTCCCCCTCGTGCGTTGCCGGGTCGCGGATGCAGGAGTGTCCCGCACGGCGTTCGCTGACCGGCTCCGCTACGCTGTCTGCGTGCTGCTGGAGGCCCACATTACTCTCGAACTGAGGGATCTGCGCAAGCGCTTCGGCGGCACCGTCGCGCTCGACGGCTGCTCGTTCGAGGTTGAACGCGGCAGCATGCTGGTCTTTCTCGGCCCGAACGGCGCGGGTAAGACGACGGCGATGCGCTGCGTCTTGGGCCTGACCACCTCCGATGCGGGCGAGGTGCGTGGGAATGGCGAGCCGATTGGCCGCGACCTGTGGCGAATGGTGCGTGGCTAGCCGACGAAGGCCGGCCGCGAGGGGCTAGACGAGCCCCAGTTCCCGTTCGAGGTTGCTGACGGCCACGTCGATGCCGTCGACGAGCGCGTCGACCTCTTCGCGGTTGATCACCAGCGGCGGCGCGATCGAGAGGCTGGCGCCTGCGCGCATCAGCAGCCCCTGCTCCTGCAGCAGCCGTGGCATCAACTCGCCGACCTTGTCCTCCTCCGCGAAGTCGATGCCTGCCTCCGGGTCCTTCTTCAGCTCGACGGAGTGCATCAGGCCGATGCCGCGCGTGTCGGAGATCACCTTGTGGCGGGTCTGCAGCTCGGCGAGCTGCTCGGTCAGGTGCTGGCCGACCTTCGCCGAGTTCTCGACCAGGTTCTCACGCTCGATGATCTCGACGTTGGCCAGCGCAACGGCGCACGAGACCGGGTGCGCGCCCCACGTGATGCCGCCACCGAATGTCTCCGCGCGGCCACCGACGAAGGCGTCTGCGATCTTCTGCGAGGCCATCGCCGCGGAGATCGGCGCGTAGCCGGAGGAGAGCCCCTTCGCGACCGTCATGATGTCCGGCTGGATCGAGTAGTGCTGGATGCCGAACCACTTGCCGGTGCGGCCGAAACCGTTGATCACCTCGTCCGCGATCAGCAGGATGTTGTGCCGGTCGCAGATGTCGCGCAGCGTGTTCCAGTACTCCTGCTGGGGCACCCAGTTGCCGTTGGCGGTGGAGATCGGCTCCGCGATCAGGCAGGCGATCGTGTCCGGATCCTGGAACTTGATCTCGTCCTCGACGTGACGCGCACAGAAGACATCGCACTCCGGGTAGGTCTTCTCGAACGGGCAGCGCGCGCACATGATGTTTTCGACGTGGATCACGCCCGGCATCAGCGGCTCAAACGGCTTCTTGTCGACGTACGATGACCCGTTGACGGTCATCGCCATGCCGGTCGTGCCGTGGTACGACCCGATGCGCGCGATCACCTTCGTCTTTCGCCGCTCGCCACGGTTGTAGTGGTACTGCTTGGCCATCCGGATCGCGGTCTCAACCGCCTCCGAGCCCGAGTTGATGAAGTAGATCTTGTTGATCGCCTCCGGGGTGAGCGAGGCGAGCTTGCTGGCAAGGTCGATCGCCGGCTTGGTCGCGTATGCGAAGGGGTTGGCGTAAGCCAGCTCCTCGATTTGCCGCTTCGCAACTTCCGCCAGCTCGCTGCGGCCGTGGCCGACCGCGACGACCCAGAGGCCGGCCATCGCGTCGATGTAGCGCTGGCCCTTGTTGTCCTGCACGTAGATGCCGTCACCCGACTCGATGACGAGCATGCCGTCTTCTTTGGCCAGGTCGTTGAACTGGCTGGTGTGCACCCAGAGGTGCTCAAGACCGCGCTCGAGGTAGTCCGCAACGTGCTCGGGGCTGGTGGCCTGTGCCATGTGATTCCTCTTTCGGCGTGCGAAGGGGCGCTGAGCGGGCATGCTAGCACCCCTGACGCTCTCCGAGGTGCCCCGTGCGCGGAAGCTGCCTAGAACCCGTCCGGACAGTACGGGCGGTAAGCGGTTTCGAAGAGCCGGTCGGCAGTGCGCAGCGCCTGCTCGTCTCGCGCCTCCAGCAGCCCGGCCCGCTCGAGCTGCGTCGCAGAATTGTGCCCGGAGATCAGCGACGCGAGTGTGCGAGGCCGCATCGTGATGTCCGCTGCGCGGCCGATGCGCGTCACCTCGCTGCGTTCCCCGTCCGTCTCCAGCAGGAAGCTGCCGTTGTTCCAGTCGCAGAGGTCATCGCCTGCGATGGCGAGCGTGATCTCGCCTCGGTCGCCGTAGGGGCGCTGCGACAACGCGGCCTCGGCATCGACGACGCGCAGCCAGATGCCGTCCGTCGTCCTGCGTCGCAGCTCGCGTGGCTCAAGCAGGAGCGAGGGCATGGGGTCGTCTTCGGGTGCGCCTTGCCAGGTGATGCGCTCGACGAGGTCGTGCTTGCGCAGCGATTCCCAGAGGCCGCGATAGGCCTCCAGATCGAGCGCGATCAGGTCGCCGATGTTCAGCACCTGGTTCGGGCCCGGCTCGACACCCCCGTCGTCCTTCCACTTCGTCGTGTACTGGACGTAGCCGCGCGGCTCGCCCGCTTCGTTGCGGTAGATCGCGTAGTAGTTCTTCAGCTTGTTCTGCGGACACCGTCGCGCCTGCCACATCTGCGGGGCGCGGTGCACATCAGGTTGCGCGGGCGCGCGTGTTCGATGTAGACGCGCTCCATGATCTCCTTCGCGTCATCGAGCGCGACCAGCGAGACGGTGCCCGGGGACCGCTCGCCATCCTCGAAGGCCGCATAGCGCGGGTCGATCTCGTAGTGCACCTGTGTCGTACCGGCCCCATAGCCGAAGCGCTGGTAGATCGCCCCCATCGATGCCCACGGGATCGCGATGCTCTGCCCCTGCTCTCGCTAATTCGGGAACGTTCGCTCCATGATCTGGCGCAGCAGACCCTGCCGACGGAACTCCGGGTAGGTGGCGACGGCGGTCACGCCTGCAGCGTTGGCGGCTGCGCCGTTGAAGCGCATGCGGAACGGGTAGACCGCGTGCGAGGCGGCAAGCTGGCCGTCGACGAACGCGCACAGCGTCCACTCCGGGATCAGCGTCTGCTGATCCTCCGGTAGGTCCTCGTTGTTCGCGAAGGCGTAGCTGCCGATCTTGTCGAGTTCGGGCATCTCGTCTGCGGTGACGGCGCGAATCTCCACGCTCATGCGCGGTCTCCGAAATCATGTCGGACGGGCGCGCACGCGCGCTCGCGACTGAGTAGCTGGTGTCTGTGGATCGGGGGGGGCGAGGCCGGTATCACGATCGTAACGCCCCCGCTGGCGGTTGTGCCAGCAGTTCTGCCTAGATGAACAGCGAGATGGCGATTCCGAGGATGATGCCCTGCGCAATCCAGCCGAGGATCGCGGTCGCGATCGCACGGCCGGTCGTGAACTCGAGCGCGGCTTTCAGCGCGACGATCGTCGCGACGAGGATCCAGATGCCGACGATCAGCCCCACGATCCCGCCGAGCACCGGTCCGATCGCAAACACCATCAACACGCGGGGAGCGTTCGCGAAGCCCAGCGTTCGAGCCAGCTCGCCCCAGTCCGCGCTGGTCTCAGAGACGGCGAGGAAGCGGGTGCCGATGAAGTATGTGATCCAGGCGTACAGCGCCCAGCCGACGAGGCTGAAGGCGAGCAGTGCGAGCGCGTCGACGATCACGTCGTCGCCGCCGCTCAGCGCGGTGCCGATGGCGATCGCGATGCTGCCAGCCACCACGACAATCGCCGCCTGCGAGGTGGCGTCGCGATCGTGCTCAACCTCCTCGTAGACGTCGGCCTCAAGCCGGGCAGAGCGGATCATGCGGCCGGTCAACGATCGATCTGGTCCGGTTGATTGCATCGGGTCCCCATCCAGTACGCGCTGATCGTAGGCCGCGAGGGAGGCTTGCGGCTACCGAGGCGCAGTCAGCTCGCGTAGACTCTCGCGACTGTGAGCGATCGAATGACCGTGTACCGCCTCGGTGGCGGCGACCCCGACTGGTCGTCCGAGAGCATGATCCGACGCCTGATCGTCAACGCGACCGGGCTCTTCCTCGCCTCGGTGCTCGTCTCGGGCATCGAGATCGACGACTGGCAGGCGCTGCTGGCGGGGACGGCGATCTTCGCGATCGTCAACGCGCTGCTGCGGCCGGTCGCGATGCTGGTCTCGTGTTGTCTCGTGATCTTCACGTTCGGGCTGTTCGTGGTGGTGATCAACGGGGCAATGCTCGGCGCGACCGCATGGGCCGCCGGGCAACTCGACCTCAACTTCACCGTCGATGGCTTCTGGAGCGCGGTCTGGGGAGCGCTGGTGATCTCGATCGTCTCGCTGCTCGCGAACGTGTTCGCAGCCCGACGACGCAAGGACGAGGATCGACGTGCCGACTACTAGCCCGCCTGACCCTTCGACGGGCTCAGGATGGGCGGTGAGGCGGCGGCTACGGCCCTCGCTGCCCCGTTTTGCGCCTCGCACCCGGGCCTTGCCCGCGGCCGGCGCGCGAGGGGGTGCCGACGGCTTCGACGCGTACCGCACAGGCCTTGTACTCCGGAATGCCGGAGAGGCCGTCGAGCACGTCGTTGGTGAGGAAGTTCACCGCGACGCCTTCGAGCTGCACGAACGGCACGAAGAGCTCGCCCCGCTGCATGCGGTCGACGACATGCACTTCGGCAACGATCTCGCCGCGCCGCGAGGCGAGCTGCACGTCCTGGCCATCTTCGAGGTTCAGCCGGGCCGCATCGTCGGGGTGCATGTCCACAGCAACGACGGGAACGGTCTCGACGAGGCCGGGCACGCGCCGCGTGATCACGCCGCCGTGCCAGTGGTAGAGCGAGCGGCCGGTGATCAGCGTGAAGGGGAAACGCCGCGACGGTAGCTCTGCCGAGGGCGCTCCCTGGGTGACTGGCACGAAAAGGCCGCGGCCGCGCGGGAACTCATCCTCGAACAGTCGCGGCGAGCCCGGGTGCCCCGTCTCCGGCACCGGCCACTGCACGCCACCGTCACGGTCGAGGCGGTCGTGCGACAGCCCCGTGATGATCGGCATCAGCGAGGCCATCTCGTCGAAGATCTCGGACGGGGATCCGTGCTCGTACCCCTCGGTCGGGCGTTCGAGCAGTGCGAGCACGCGGCGGGCGATCTCGTTCGTGATCTCCCAGTCGGCTCGCGCCTCGCCCGGGGCATCGACGATCGGGCGGATCAGCTGCACGCGGCGCTCGCTGTTGGTGAAGGTGCCGTCCTTCTCCGCGAACGACTGCGCGGGCAGCACGACATCGGCGGTCTCCGCCGTCTCGTGCATGAAGATGTCCTGCACGACGAGGAAGTCCAGCTTGCTGAAGGCCTCGCGGGCGTGGGCGAGGTAGGGGTCGGAGACGAGCGGGTTCTCGCCGACGACGTACATCGTGGTCAGGCTGCCCTCGATCATCGACTCGATCATGTGCGTCGATTGCTCGCCCGGCTCGGGGTCGAGTTCGACGCCCCAGGCCGCGGAGTACTTCGCGTTGGCGGGGCCATCGAGCGGTTCGTAGCCGGGGAAGGTGTTGGGCAGACAGCCTGAGTCGCTGCATCCCTGCACGTTGTTCTGGCCGCGCAATGGCGAGATGCCGCTGCCGAACTTGCCGACCTGCCCACAGAGCAGAGCGAGGTTGACCAGCGCGCGAGCGTTGTCCGTGCCCATGGAGTGCTGCGTCACGCCCATGCCCCAGATCAGGCAGGAGCCGTTGGGGTGGGGGCGGGCGTAGAGCCGGGCGGCGCGGCGAATCTCGTCCGCCGGCACGCCGGAGACGCGCTCCGCCTCCTCAGGCGTCGCCGCCTCGACAGCCTTGCGCCACGCCTCGAAGTCCTCGGTGCGCGCCTCGACGAAGTCGCGGTCCCAGAGATCCTCTTCGAGGATCACGTGTGCCATCGCGTTGAAGAGCGCCACGTCCGTGCCCGGCCGCGGCTGGAGGAACACCTCCGCGATATCAGCGAGGTCGATGCGGATCGGGTTCACGACCACCAGCTTCGCGCCGTCGCGCTCGACGGCCTTGCGCAGCCGCGAGGCGACGACAGGGTGGTTCTGGCTCGTGTCGCTGCCGACGACCATCAGCGTGCCGGCGTTGTCGTAGTCCTCGTACGAGTTCGAGGTCGCGCCCGAGCCGACCTGCTCCATCAGCGCCACGACCGAAGGCGCGTGGCAGAGCCGCGAGCAGTGGTCGACCGAATTCGTGCCCATCACGGCGCGCGTGAACTTCTGCAGCACGTAGCCGTCCTCGTTGGTGGCCTTCGCGGAGGCGATCGTGGCGTACGAACCGCCCGCAGCGGCGAAACGCTCCGCGACAAGGTCAAGCGCTTCGTCCCAGCTCGCTGGTTCGAGTTCGCCGTCCCGGCGAATCAGCGGCGTGGTCAGGCGATCCTGCGAATGCACGAACTCGAGGCCGAAGCGACCCTTCACGCAGGTCATGCCCAGCGAGGAGGCGTTCTCCGGCTCGCCGTCGACCCAGGCGATCTCGCCGCTGACGGTGTTCACGGCCAGCCCGCAGCCGACGCCGCAGTAGGGGCAGGTCGTGTGGACGACATCGGTCTCCGGCCCTCGCACGCTCGCGGTAGCGGGGACCTCCGCCTTCGGCAGCAGCGCGCCGGTCGGGCACTCGGAGATGCACTGGCCGCACGAGGTGCAGTTGGACTCCGCCCAGGGCGCGTCGAAGGCGACGCCGATCGTCGCCTCGTGCCCGCGGCCGTTGATGCCAATCGCGCCTATGTGCTGCGTGCGCTGACAGGCATCGACGCAGCGCCCGCAGAGGATGCAGTCGGCCATGTTCAGGTCGAAAAAGACGTTCGAGCCGTCGCTCTTCGGGTCGGGCACGGCGGGGTAACTCGACTGCGTGAGCCCGTGCGCTCGCCCCTCGCGAGCGGCCTGGCCCGCGCCGGCACCATCGCCCGACATGCCGATCGTGAGGTCGAGCACCGCGCGGCGCATGCTCTGCGCCCGCTCCGACGTGGTGAGCACCGCCATCCCCTCGGCGGCGGGCGTGTGGCAGGCGGCAGCGAGGCGAGGCGCACCCTCGATCTCCACGAGACAGGTGCGGCACGCGCCGAGCGGCGCGCGGGCATCCGCCTTGCAGAGATGCGGCAGGTCGGCCGCGGCCGCCTCGACGGCATCGAGCAGCATCGCCCCCTCGGGCACCTCGACTGGCGTGCCGTCGACGGTCAGCGACAGCATCGCGGCGGGCGCTGAGGTCGTCATTCGGCGGCTCCGATCGTGAACGCCTCGGGGAAGGTCTCCAGCACAGAGGCGACCGGACGGCCCGCCATCCCGCCGAGCTGGCAGAGCGAGGCCTCGGTCATCACGTCGATCAGCTCATCGACCCTCGCGCGGTCGACCGAGGGCGCTTCGAGCAGCTGCACGAGCCGCACCGTGCCCTCGCGGCAGGGCGTGCACTCGCCGCACGACTCCTGCGCGTTGTAGCGAGCGAGGTCCAGCGTCACGCTCGCGAGGTCTGTCTCGCTGGCCAAAGCCGTCACCGCGCCCGCGCCGAGCCCGGCCATCTCCAGCGGCGTCGCGAACTGCGACGGTGGGACGAAGCTACCGGAGGGGCCGCCGAGCAGCAGCGCCGCAACGTCCGAGGACGCCGCGCCAGCCTCCGACAGCACGCTCTCCCACGTCGTCTGCCCGTCGATAGCCACCTCGTATAGGCCGGGGCGGGGCACCGCGCCGGAGAGCGGAATCAGCTTCGTCGGCGCTGGCGGCGGGTCGAAGAGCTGAGTCGCGGCCGCGAGCGTCTCGACGTTGTTCAGCAGGGTCGGGCGGCCGAAGACGCCGGCCACGGTGATCTGCGGCGGCTTGAAGCGCGGGATCGGGCGCTCCCCCTCGATGCTGTTCAGGATCACCGTCTCTTCGCCACAGACGTACCCGCCCGCGCCGGAGCGCACCTCGATCGCGAGGTCGACCGTTGCGCCGAGCGCGTCGCCACCGACAATTCCCGCCTCGGTCGCCTCACCGAGCGCGCGGTCGAAGCTGGCGCGCGCGTTCCGTGCCTGTCCGTTGATGTAGACGAAGGCCTGCGTTGCGCCGGTCGCGTGGGCAGCGATGATCATGCCTTCGAGCATGCGGTGAGGGTCGCCCTCCAGCAGGTGGCGGTCCTTGAACGCCCCCGGCTCGCCCTCCTCTGCGTTGACGACGAGCACCGGCGGCTCGCCCGCACCGCTCGCGAATCGCCACTTGCGGCCGGTCGGGAAGTGCGCACCACCGCGGCCGCTCAGCCCCAGCTCGTCGACGGCGTCGATCACCTCGCCCGGCGACATCGCGAGCGCCGCTGAGGCCGCCTCGTAGGCCCCGCCCGCCAGCGCATCGTTCAGCGTGCCGTCGCTACGGCCGAGGCGTGCCAGCAGCCCCGCGCGGCTCTCGTCGCCATCTTCGTCGCGCGTGTCGCACGACCCGGCCATGCAGATCAGCAGCGGCGCGACACCGCTCTCGTCGAGCCGCCCGAAGCGGTGCGTGTGTCCCCCGCGCACCACCGTCGCGGCGGGGGCGGCCCAGCAGGCACCGTCGCAGCCGGCCTCGGCAAAGGCCGCGCGCCCGGCGCGACGCAGCTCATCGATGAACGGCGCGATGCCGACGGCGTGGCCGCAGGTGCCGCCGTGGACGTAGACGCGGGCGTCACCATCGAATGGTGGGTAGGCGGCGCGCAGGGCATCGAGCGTCATGAAGCAGCTCCCGCACTCGCCAGTCCGACCAGCCGTTCGCGGGCGCAGCGGCCGTGCAGCGCACCGTCGCCGTCCTCCGCGACAGGCGCGAGCGCGCAGAGGAAGCGGCAGTCGATTGGCGCGGCACGTTCGCCCAGCGCCTCGATCAGCGCATCGGCCCCGGCCTGGCGGCAGGCGACGCCCGTGCAGACGTGCCACTGGCCCTCGATCGGTGCTTCGAGCCGCAGTTCGGAGTAGGCCGTCGCGGTCGCGTAGACCTCGGAGAGCGGGATGCGCGTGTGGTTGGCGACGTGCTCGATCGCCGGCTCCGGCAGCCAGCCGAGCGCGTGCTCGGCCGCCAGCAGCGCGGGCAGCAACTGGTCGCGACGTCGCGGCAGCGCATCGACCGCAGCGCGCATCGCATCAAGCTCAGATTCGGGAATTTCGCCGCTCATTACTGCGCATTGTAAGGCGCGCGCGCTTTGCGGCGGAGCTTCGCGTCAGCTTGCCGCTTGACCCTCGATCGTGACGGCGTCGCCGACGGCGATCTCGCCGCCCGCCGCCGGCACCGCGAGCACACCCATCAGCGGCTGCTCGTGCCCGAAGACCGATGTCAGCGTGTTCATTACCGCGAGGTCCCGATCACCGCTCTCCGGGTTTGCGTGCGTGGCGAGGCAGCGCACGATCGGCTGCGCGACCTCGAACTCCATGTCGCCGATGCGGAGCGTGCGGCCGACCCAGTTGAATTCGTCCCATGCATCGATGCCTTCGACCAGCACGTTGCCGCGGAAGCGACGCTCATCGACCTCGGCATCCATCGCCATGGCGAGCGCTTCGATGCTGGCGCGGCCGATCACGCTGATGTGGCGCGAGGTGTGGTCTGCCAGCGCGGGTGCGGCCGTGTCGCCGACGAGCTGCAGTGGAGCGCGCTCCGGGTGGTCACGCAGTGGGTTCTCGGGCAGCGTCGCGATGTACTCGCCGACGGCGGCGGCGATCTGCCCGCGACCGGCCTCGTCGAGCGCGGCCTCCACCAGCCTCTTGCCACTGAGCGTCACCTCGAGCCGCGTGCCGCCGGCATCCAGCGAGGCGCCGATCAGCGCCAGCCCGGGGGTGTTCGTCAGCGTGAGCATCTTCTTCGGGTGCCACCACTCGCCGAAGTCGGGGTCGCCGGCGTCCGCGAAGAGCAGCCCGAGCACGCGGTCGCCCGCCACCGGTCCGGCGTCGAGCACCGTGAGGCGCTCGTGCGGCTGCGGGGCCATCCCCTTCACCGGGTGTCGGTAGAGAGCTGCGACTTCAGGCATGCCCGGATTCTACGCGTTCCGGGGCGGGGATCAGGCGAGGATGGTGCTTGTCTCTTCGCCGGCCACCACCTCGATACGGTCGTCGAGGCGCTCGGCGAGCTGCGGGACGTGAGAGATCACGCCGACCATGCGGCCCTCCGCGCTCGGGTCCGCCAGCGACTCCAGCCCCTCGATCGCCACATCGAGCGCCTGCGAGTCGAGCGAGCCGAAGCCCTCATCGAGGAAGAGCGACTCGAGCGAGATCGCCCCGCCGGTTCCGGCCAGTTCCGGTAGGCGTTCGGAGAGCGCCAGCGACAACGCGAGGCTGGTGAGGAACGTCTCGCCGCCCGAGAGCGTCTTCACGGAGCGCTGCTCGTCGCCGTTCTGATGATCGACCACCGCGAACTCGCTACCCTCCAGCACCAGCCGGTAACGGCCGCTGGTGAGCTGGCCGAGCCGCGCGGAGGCGTCCGCTGCCAGCACGCGCAGCGCCTCCTCCTGTACGTATGCGATGAAGCGGTCGCCCTGCATCTCCTGGGCCAGCGCGACGGCGACCGATGCTGCGCGCTCCTGCTTGCCGATCTCCTGCTTCATGCGCTTTGCCTCTTCGACCTCGCTGCGTGCGCGCTCCAGCCGCTCGTTGAGGCCGCCGAGGGCCTGGGCCGCCTGCTGCCCCTCCTCCGCCGTCGCCCGGAACAGCGCCTCGACGGCGGCGACATCCGGTACCGCTGCCGCCTCGAACAGCCCGTCAGCCGCGAGCTCGGTGCGCGAGGCGTCGAAGGCGGTCGCCGCGCGGTTCGCGGCTTGCTCTGCGGCGGCGACGGCGGCGGTCAGTGCCTCCGCCTCGGTCGCCAGGCGTTCGCGCTGTGTGCGCCGCTCGTCGCGTCGCGCTGTCGCTTCGGCCAGCGATGTGCCGGCCTGCTGCGAGCCGATGGCGAGTTGCCCCGCGCGCTCGGCGCGGCGATCGAGGTCCGCCAGCGTCTCGCGCAGCGCATCGGCATCCGTCGTGCCCGCATCGGTTGTGTTGTCTGTCGCAGCGACGCGAGTGTCGATTGTCGCGAGCGCCGTCATCGCGCGGTCGTGGGCACTACGAGCCTGCTCGACGGAGTGTGAGAAGCCCTTCAGTTGCTCCGCGGTCAGTAGTGCCGCCTCCCCGGCGGCGCGGGCCTCGCTCTCGGCGGCCTCGCGCAGCGCCAGCGCGTCGAGCAGCGGGGTCGGCTCGGTCTTGCGTCGCACGCCCTTGCCACGGGGCTCGAGGTCGGCGGGCAGCCGCGCGAGCAGCAGTGCGACTTCCTCGGCAGCGGCGCGAGCCTCCTCGACCGCCTCGCGGGCAGCGAGGGCGCGGGCCTGTGCCTGCGCCGCCTCCGCGCGAGCACCCTCGAGCGCGCCGCCAACCTCCTCGATCGATGCGCCGGCGGTCTTCAGTTCCGCGTCGAGCGTGGTGCCGTGCTCGACGATCGCCGCCAGCGCTTGCTCGCCGTGCGCCACCCCTGAGGCTGCGGCGATCGCGACGCCGGCACGCCCGCCGTGGGTCGCTCGGGCAGCGTCGAGTGTCCGGCCTGAGTCGGCGGCGGCGAGTTCTGCGGCATTGAGGTCGGGCGCGTCATCGTGCGCCAGCTCGCCCACCGCCTCGCCGCAGATCGGGCAGGCGTCGCCCGGCTGCAGGTCGCGCTTCAGCGTCGTCGCCGCGTCCACCATCCGCGCGCGGTCCAGCGCTTCGCGGTCTGCGGTCGCGTGCTGCTCGGCGGCCGTCATCGCAACGACGGCCTCGGCGAGCGTCGTCTCCGCGTCGGTGACGTGCTTACGTAGGTCGGCGAGCACGGCTTCCGCCTCCAGCCGCTCAGTCGCGAGTGCTTCGGCGCGCGTAGCGAGCGTTTCGAGGGCCTGTACGCGCTCCTGCTGTGTCGTCTCCTGTTGTGTGGCAGCCTCCCCATCGGATACGGCCTTCTCGGCGGCAGTTGCGAGCCGTTGCTGCTCCTTGCTCACGTCACCGGCCGCATCGACGAGCGTGGTGGTGGCTTTCGCGAGCGACTCTGTCGCGCTCTTCGCCTCGTGCTCATGCCGCGAGGCGGAAGCGGCGGCGGACTGCTCGCGGGCCTCCATCGTGACGAGTTCCCGCTGCGCGGCATCGACGGCGCGCTGCGCCTCATCGCGATGCGTGAGCAGGGCAGCTAGGTCGCGCAACCGCCCGTGCTGCTCCGCGTCGTACGCCAGCTCCTCGCGCTGCTTCGCGAGCGCCACGGTCGCCGCTTCGGCCGCGGTCACGGTCTCGCTGGCACCTTGCTCGCCAGTCGTCGCCGCAGCGAGCGCCGCAGTTGCGGCATCTGCTGCGACTCGGGCAGTCCCTAGCGCCTTCGCGTCCGCGTCCGCGGCGCGGGCGAGTCGTCCGAGGTCGGCGATACGCTCGCGGCGGCCCTCCACGCCCTCGATGCTCGCCGTCAGCGCGTCGCGTTCGCGCTCGATCTGCTCGACCGCGCCGGGAACCGCGAGGGTGAGGCGCGCAAGCTGCTCATGGAGCGACTCGGCGAGCTTTTTCGCCCCGCCGGCGCGCGTCCGCGCGGCTCGCCCGGCCGCCTCGTACGTGTCGAGGCCGAGCAGGCGGGTGAGGATCGCGCGGCGGTCCTTCTCGTCGCCTCGCAGGAAGGAATCGAACGCGCCCTGCGGCAGCACGACCGTCTTCGTGAAGGTCGCGTAGTCGAGCCCCAGCAGGTGCGTCACCTGCGCCGTCACCTCGCGCGACCGATCGGAGAGCGGCGACCACTTGCCGTCCTCCGCCATCACCTCCAGCCGGGTGCCGGTGGCGGCGGGCGCCTTGCGGCTGACACGGTAACGGCGTCCGCGCGCCTCGAAATCGAACCGCACGGACATCGAACTCTCGCCGTGCGTGACCAGCTGCTTGGTCGATCGGCCGACGCGCGGCACCTGCCCGTAGAGCGCCCAGATCATCGCGTCCAGCAGCGAGGACTTGCCCGCGCCCGTCGCGCCGGTGATCACGAACAGCCGGCGATCCTCGAAGTCGACCACTGTGGTGTCACGGAACGCGGTAAACCCAAGCAGTTCGAGGCGAATCGGCTTCACGAGGCGGCGTCACTCTGCGGCGCGTGCTCGACCGGCGCCAGCTCGATCGCCGCCTCATCCAGCATCTCGCTGAACAGCGCGACCAGCTCCGCGGCCGGTGCTGCACCGTGCTGCGATCGGTAGTAGGTGGCAAAGAGATCCTGCGGGCTGAGGTGGGCGAGGCCCGGTTCCGGCTCCGCACCGTCCCGCTGCGGGTAGTCGAGCCGCACATCGACGGCGGTCGGGATCGCCTCGCGCACCCGCTGCGCCAGCCCCGGCTGCGGGCCATCGACGTCCAGCACGACGCGCACGTAGGCGTCTGCAACCTCGTCCGCTCGCGCGACGACCTCGTCGAGCGTGCCGCGCACCTCGACCAGTCGACGGCCCTTCGTGATCGGCACGGTGTACGGCTTCGCGGGCAGCCCGGGATGCGCCTCGATGATGCGCACGACCTTCTCCTGCTCTCGCTCGCCGAAGTCGAGTTGCAGCAGCGAGCCGGAGTAGGCGGCGGGCGCGGTGGTACTCAGCACCTCCTGTGGCTGGTGGATGTGGCCGAGCGCGATGTACTGGGGCGTCGAGGGCAGGGCGGCGGGCGCGACGCCATAGGCCTGGCCGATGTGCAACAGTCGCTCGGAGCCATCGACGGCCGCGAGCAGCGCGCCATCGACGAAGAGGTGCCCAGCGAGGATGTTGATCGTGTTCGCAGCGTCGCGGTCGGAGAACGGTTCGCACATCGCACGGTAGAGCTCCGCGGTGCGCTGGGCGTAGCTCTCGAGCTGCTCGTGCGCGAGGCCGAGCACCTCGACGGCGTCGATTACGCGCCCTTCCTGCACCCACGGGATCGCCGCGATGCGGGCTGTCTCCTCGGCTGTCGTCACGGTCAGGATGCCGCCCTCGTCCGGGCGGCGGACGAAGGCCTGCGTCTGCACGCCGAGCAGCTCCGAGAGCCGCCCGAGCGCATCGAGCTTGCGCGCGCTGTCGTGGTTGCCGGCGATCAGCACGACATCGACGCCCAGGCCGATGAACTCGCGCAGCACCTCGTTCAGCAGCCGGTCGGACTCCGGCGAGGGTGACGCGGTGTCCCAGATGTCACCGCAGACCAGCATCGCATCGACCTGTTCGACCTTCGCGATCTCCACCAGCTCCGCCAGCACGGCCTCGTGCTCCGACGCGCGGCTCTTGCCTCGCATCGTGCGGCCCAGGTGCCAGTCGGCGGTGTGGAGGAATTTCATGCGCTAGCCGTCGAACCGCGCGAAGGGGTCGGCGGCGTCCCCGCCTGTACCCACCTCGGAGGGTCGCGTCGCCCAGGCGGGGCGGGGGAACTGGATCAGCAGCGGTACCGGCAGTTCCGGCTGGCTGACGATCATCGTGCCGGGTTTCAGCAGCCGTGCACGCTCGCGCGCCGCAGCCGAGAGGAAGCGGTACTCGCTGCGCCCGGCCTCGGCGGCATCGAGGCGGCCGACGACGCGGAAGGCGGCCTGGCCAACCACGCGCTGCTCCACCTCGCTGGCGGTCTGCTGCGCCCCGATCAGGATCACGCCGAGCGATCGCCCGCGTTCCGCGATGTCCAGCAGCAGCTCCTTGATCGGGCTGCGGCCATCGCGCGGTGCGTACTTGTTCAGCTCATCGACGACGACGAAGAGGGGAGGGGGCCGGTCGGAACCGCGTCGCGACTCGCGCTCCTCCATCTGCTCGCTGAGCACGACTCCGACGACGAAGCGCTGGGCGCGGTCGTGCAGGCGGTGGATGTCGATCACCGTCACCTGGTTGCGGGCGGTGTCGATGCGATGGTCGGCCGCGTCGATCTCGGCGAACTCGTCGCCGCGGATCAGGTTGCCGACGTGGCGAGAGGCGCCCCGCAGCCGGCGCATGAAGGCGCGAATCGTGCCGATGCTGGCCGCGCTGTTGCCCGAGCCCCCGGCCCAGCGTCGCCCGCCAAGCTCCTCGTCGGGGTCGGTGTGCAGCTCGATCACCTCCAGCAGCTCCTCGAAGCTCGGGACGACCGCACCGTCGATCACGATGTTCGCGCCCGGCGGGCTTGCCTTCGCGACCTTGCGCAGCTCCGCCTCCACGGCATCGACGACGTACGAGAGCTGCGAGAGCTCGGAGTCGGCATCGGCGAAGAGGTAGCGCAGGTAGCCACGCTCGCAGAAGTCGCGCAGCGTCCAGAAGAAGCCCGTCACACCCTCGATGCGCGACCCGGTCTCGGGCATCGGCTGGTCGCCGCCGCGCACCGGCGCGAAGAAGCCGACGGAGCGGAACGGCGTCGCCGGGAGGTCGAGCTGCGCGTACTTCGCACGCTCTGTGTCGTCGAGCTTCGCGTTCGGCTTGTCGAGGAAGAGCAGATCCTCGCCTTTGACGTTGAAGATCACCGCCTTCGAGTTCGCGGCACGTTCGCCCAGCGCCCCGCCCTCGAACAGCGTGTGCAGCAGGAAGGTGGCGTAGCTGGTCTTGGTCGCTACGCCGGAGATGCCGGAGATGTTGACGTGCGCGCCGTTCGTGCCATCGAGGAACTGCAGGTTGCCGAAGAGCGAGTCCCCGGCGCGCGAGATGCCGATCGGGAAGGTCTCATCCATCTCGTCGTAGAAGAGCGCCGCCCGCTGGGTCTCACCCTCCGCGATCTCCACGGGGCTGCCGGGGACCGGCGGGACGTAGACCTCCGGCTCGAGGCGCGTCACCGAGACGTGCGCTGCCACGACCACCTTCGCCGGCAGCACACCTTCGCTGACGAGGCCCACGTCCGAGGTGAACGACGCGCCTTCCTGGTGCGCCTTCACCTCATCCACCAGGCCGTAGATCTCCACGGGCTCGCCACCCGGGAGCTGCGAGGTGACGTGCACGACATCATCGAGCTGGAGGTAGCGATCGGGGTCGACGTAGACCCAGAACCCGAGCGGCGTCGAGGCTTCCTGCTCCGTGCCGAGGACGAGGCCGACCGGCCCGACTGGCGCAGCGGAGCTGCTTGCCCCCTTCGATTGCTCGCGTGCGATGGTCATCTCGTCAGGCTCCTTCTCGCAGTAGCACGGTTGCGGCGTGGACCGCATCGGCACCCTCACCGACGGAGGCGGCGAGCAACCGGCGCAGCCAGCGACGGTCGCCGAGGCGATGCGTGAGCACGGTTTCCAGCGCGCCAACAGGGGTCAGGTTCTGGGGCGCTCGGGGGTCGCGGATCGGCGACGAAGCGAGTCGCGGCAACGCCATCGTCGACTGGTCGGCGAGCGCGGTTGCCTCCGGCAGTGGAGCGAACCCGGGCGCCTCCAGCCGCATGATCCCGCCGAGGTGGTGGTAGCGGCTGCCGAGGTCGGCGATGCGTATGAACCAGGAGTACCGCTCGTTACCCGCGTCATCAGTGAGCCTCATCAGCGGGGTGCGCTGGCCCACGCCCAGCGCCGGGAGCACGCGCAGGCGTTCCGCATCGATGTACCAGTTGTGGATGCGCTTGATGTAGCCGACGACCCGCTTGCCCGGCGAACGTAGGCTGCGCAGCGGCCCGTCGACCAGCGTCAGCACGCTGTCGTCCGCGGAGAGTTCCTCGGCGAGCTTCGCTTCCTCGTCGAGCATCTTGCGGTTGAGCGCATCAACGAGCTCGTTCGACGTCGTCGCCTTCGGCGGCACCTCGGCGACGAAGCGCAGCACGTCGTCACCGGCGACCACATCGCGGTCGATCGGCTCGCCGCCGGTCTGGAGGTAGCGGCGCTGCACGCTGACGTATGGCTCAAGGATGCGCGCGCCGCTCGCCTCGCAGCGCACCGCGCCGACGGCGAAGGAACCGAAGAGCCCGAACAGCGGCTCGCCGCCCGGCCCATCGTCCATCGCGTGCGCCTCGGCGCGACGAACGCCGTCGATGATCTGCAGCGCCGCGGGCGGATCCGAGGCGGGCTCGACGGGCGCCCACTCGATGCCCTCGACGTCCGCGTCCGCGGTCGTGTTGGAGTCGGCGCCGCTCTCGGCGTCGAACTGCATCGCAGTGCCGTACTCGGGGGCCCAGGGCAGGAGGCGAAGCGGCATCAGCATCGATCCGCAGGGAGGGATTTGAGGGTGGCGGGAGTATAGCAAACGAACGACTGTTCGCCATAACTGTATAGGCAAGTTATCCACAACTTGAACCTGAGCGTTCGCGCTGTGCCTGCCCTCAGTCACCCGGCTGGCGTAGGCTCCAGCGGTGAGAGCCAATCCGAGGGATGCGCGTGACTGAGCCCGGGCCGACCGACCTCTTCGGCGAAACCGCCGACCGAGCGCCCTACGTGCGCCGCATGTTCGGCGACATCGCCGCCCGCTACGACCTGATGAACACGCTGATGACCGGTGGCCGCCACCACGCCTGGCGCCGGCTCGTCGCCAGTCTGATCGTGCGCCCCGGCGACCGAGTGGTCGATGCCGGCAGCGGGACGGGCGACTTCGCCTTCGCCTGCGAAGAGGCGGGTGCGGAAGCAGTGCTCGGGCTGGACTTCGCCCCCTCGATGCTCGACCACGCGCGGACGAAGGCGGCACAGCGAGGGTCGAGCGCGAGCTCCTTCGCGCTGGGCGACGCGACGCAACTACCGCTCGCGGACGGATCCGTCGATGTCTGGTGCTCCGCCTTCGTCGTGCGCAACATCCCCGACCTCGATCGCGCGCTGGCGGAGGCGCACCGCGTGCTGAAGCCGGGCGGCCGCATCGGCGTGCTCGAGATACCGAGGCTGGGCGGCGGGCTGCTCAGGCCGCTGATCCGGCTGCACTTCGCCCACCTCGTCCCGCTGCTGGGGCGGCTGATCTCCGGCCACTCCAGCGCGTACCAGTACCTGCCGCTCTCCGTCGACCATTTCCTCACGCCGCAGGAATTCTCGCAGCGGCTGCGCAACGCGGGGTTCGAACTGCGCAAGGTGCGCGTGATGATGCTTGGCACCGTCGCGATGCACGTCGCGGAGCGCCTGCCGGACTAGCTCAGGACTGAGTCCTCGAGGGGTTCGCGGGGTACGTCTTCGCCCTCGTTGATCATCTGGTGCGCCAGCGGGGCCAGCGCCTTCACCATCTCGCCCACCACCTCTGCGCTCGCGTCGCACTCGCGCAGCGCCTCTGTCATGTGGCGCAGCCAGCGCCCCGCCGCGCGTTCCGAGATCACGAATGGGAAGTGCCGGCGACGCAGCCGAGGGTGCCCGTACAGGTCGGAGTAGCGAGCTTCGCCCCCCAGCCACTGCTCCAGAAACAGCTTCTGCTTCTCGCGCCCGCCGGTGAGATCGTCCGGGAAGAGTGAGCGCAGCTCCTCGTCGCCCTCGATGCGCCGATAGAACGCCTCGACGACACGCTCGACGCCCTCGCGGCCACCGAGGCGGGCGAGCAGCGAGGGGCCGACGTCCGCGTCGTCGCCGGCACTGGTCGGCGGCTCGCCACCCGGGTTGAGGAACTCGAACGTCATGCCGGGCAGTGTAGTTCGCGGGCTGGGTAGTTCCCACGCCTGATAGGCTTGCGGTGACCTTGACGCGAACGTGACGGCCGTTGCAGATGCCGGGCCACCGCCGCGCAAGGATCGTGAGCAGGGAGACACCATGACTCAAGAAAAGACCGAGACACCGCCGGGCAGGCGCATGCCGGAAACGGACGACTTCCCAAGCGGGCCTGCCATCGGCGAGCCGATGCCAGACTTCACGCTGGTCAACCAGCGTGGCGAATCCACCAACTTCGCGGCCGCGCGATCGGGCAAGAAGGCGTTGGTCGTCTTCCATCGATCGGTTCGCTGGTGACCGTACTGCCGAACGCAGCTCGTGGAGCTGCAACAGCAGAAGGACGAATTCGCGACCGCCGGCATCGAGGTCTTCGCGATCAGCTATGACCGCCAGGACGCGCAGGCCGCCTTCGCCGAGCAGAACGACATCGACTTCCACCTGCTCGCCGACGACGACTCGGCGGTGATCAAGCAGTACGGCATCCTGAACACCCTGATCGCGGAGGATGAGGGCGTCTACGGCATCCCGTTCCCCGGTTCCTATCTGGTCGACGAAGCGGGGTTGGTCGAGGAAAAGTTCTTCCATCGCGAGTATCAGATCCGTGAGACCGGTTCGACCGTGCTGCGTAGCGGCTTTGGTGCCGCGCTGGACCTCAGCGACGCCCCGTGCGTCGAGGTCCAGGACGACGCGAAGGTCACGGCCACGCTCGGTGGTGCCAGCCTCGCGTTCATGCAGCGCGGCGACCTCTACGTCCGGATCGAGCTCGACGAGGGCCTGCACGTGAACGGACCAGAGGTGCCGGACGGCTTCTTCGCGACCGAGGTGACGGTGACGGCGCCCGAGGGTGTACGCGTCGGCGAGACGACGTACCCGGAGACCACACCGTCCCGCATCGAAGGGATCGACGAACAGTTCGATGTCTTCGAGGGTGGTGTCGAGGTGGCCGTGTCGCTGATCTCCACACTGCGCGAGGGTGAGACGCTGCCACTCGATATCGCAGTGCAGTACCAGGCGTGCAACGACCGCGAGTGCTTCCTGCCGAAGACGCAGACGCTGCACCTGGAAGTGCCGATCGGCCAACTGAACATGCCACAACGTCGGTAGTGACTGATGACCCGCAGCCGCCGGGACCTGCGGCGGCCGCGTAAAGCAGGCGAGCCGTACAGTGACCTGACGCTGCTGCGGCCCCTGCCGCCCCGCGTTTCCGAGAGTCATTGCGAATGCTGACCCGTGGGTTCGTGGTCCTCTGGATCGCGATGCTGATGGCCATGGCCGGGATCGGCATGGTCTCTCCGTTGCTCCCGATCTTCGTCCGCGAAGATCTCGGCGGACCGGAGATCGCCGTCGCGCTCTCCTTCTCCGGCGTCGCGGTCGCGCAACTCGTCCTCTCGCCATTCATCGGGCGGCTCGGCGACCGCTTTGGGGTGAAGTGGTTTCTTGTCGTCGGGTTCTTCATCTACGCGATCACGGGCTTCGGGTACCTGGCCGTCTCGCAGTGGGAGCAGGTCGTCGCGCTACGCATTTTCTCCGGCGTTGGCATCGCCGTAATCTTCCCGCTCAGCTCGGCTTACGTCGGCCGGCTAGCCCCGCCGGGACGCGAGGGGGAGCTGATGGGCGCCTTCTCCGTCGCGCAGATTCTAGGTTTCGGCGTCGGCCCGCTGATGGGCGGCATCGTGAAAGACAGCCTCGGCTCGGACACCGCGTTCTTTGCGATGGCGATGATGTTGTTGAACACCGGGCTGCTGGTGATGCTCCTGCTGCCGCCGCGCCCACGCCCAGAAGGCGTCTCCGATGACTACGAAGAAGTAGCGGATCCTCGACTGCCCTTCCACGAGTTGATCAGACGGCGCTTCGTGCAGGCGGTGATGGTCTCCGGTGCGCTGGGCAGCCTCTCCTTCGCCGCATCCGGCGCCTTCCTCGCCGTCTACGTCGTGAGCGAGGAGGGACTGGGGACGGGAAGCGTAGCCTTCGTTGGCGTGCTCTTCGGGGCGCGGTCGCTGATGGGGGTGATAATCGAGCCCTTCTCCGGCCGGCTGGCTGACCGTGTCGACCGGGTGAAGATGGTGATGGTTGGGATGATCGGAGCTGCGGCCGCACAGTTCCTGGTTCCCAGCGTGCCGTCGGGCACTACCGAAATCTCGCTGCTGGGTGTCGACGCGACGATCGTCCCCTGGTTGCTGGTCGTGTACCTGGCGTTGGGGATCGCGGAGGCGATCGCGTTCCCTGCCCAATCCGCCATCTTCGTGACCGTCGGTCGCGTCACCGGGATGGCCTCCGTGATGGGTCTCCAGCAGACGGCGTGGGCGGTTGGGTTCCTCGGCGGCTCGCTGCTCGGCGCGCTGGTCGTCGCGACCTTCGGCATCGAAAACGTCTTCCGCTACGCCGGCATCCTCACGTTCGTCGGGGCGGCGATCTTCTTCGTCATGATCCGGCGTGCGGCGGACGAAATCCGCGAAGCGGAACGCATCGGTGCAGCCACGCTTGAGAACCCAGCGTCTCGAACCTGACGGTCGAGGGTGTCCCGCTGTTGCGCAGCGGCGAGACGAGTTATCATCCACGCAATGACCGACATCACCGCGCTACTTGAGCGCGGCTCCCAAGCCACCGACACCCCCAACTCGACCAGCGAGGCCCTGTGAGCGGATTCGGGCGTCTCGTACGCCGCATCGTCGGCAACCCAGATTCGAAGTCGCAACCCGACACGTCCGAGGGGCAGCGCAGCCGCCGCCGGCGAGGCCGCCGCGGCGGTCGCGGCCGTGGTCGTGGCACCGGTCAGAGCGGTTCCGGCCAGAGCGGCGAAGGCCGCAGCGAGGGGCGAGGCGACAGCCAGCGCGGCAGTGGCGGCCGTCGCAGCAGTGCCCGCAATGGCCGCGAAGCCCGCAGCGAGGGCCAGCGTCGAAGTGGCGGCGGTGGCCGCAATGCCGGCGGCAACGGTCGCCGTTCAGACAGTAGCGGCCGCGGTGGTCGTGGCGGCGGTGGCAGAAGCGACAGTGGGAGCTCCGACTCTCGTCGCAGCGGACGCCGACGCAACGTCGACAGCCGTGGTGGTGGTGGCTACGGTCGCCGCCGCAACCTTGATGACTTCGACCTGCCGCTCCCGGAGGATGTCGCATTCCGTCCGGCAAGCGAGGGTGGTGACGGCTCGATCCTGCCGCCGCAGCGGCGCCGGCCTTCCGGCCCGCGCATGACGAAGCGCGTGATGCGGGGCGGCAGCCGCTACGTCACGGGCTTCGCCGCCTCCGACCCGAACGCGCCGCCACACGACGAGTCGCCCGAGAGCGAGCATCCACACGAAGACTCGCCCGAGAATGCTCCGTCGGAGGACACCGGTCGGCGTCGCGGGCGCAGGGGTGGTCGCGGTCGTGGCGGCCGGGGCTCAACCCGCTCGGATTCCTCGACCTAGCACCTCGATCCCACGCTTCGCACCGTCAGTCGTTCGCTGTACATCGGCGCGTGCCGGGGCCGATGCACCTGTCCTGCCGCCGCACCTCGCCCTATACTCGCGCAGCGAAACTTGAGCGACGGCATCGCCGCCGCGGATGCGAGGGGGAGTGATGCGACGGATTAGCATCGGACTGAACTGGCAGGGCGGCTTCAGCATGGACGGCGTCGTCGAACAGGCGAAGATCGCCGACGACAGCGGCGTCGACTCGATCTTTGCCGCTGAGGCGTGGGGCCGGGACGCGTTCACGACGCTCGCGATCCTCGCTCACGAGACGAACAACGTGAAGCTCGGCACCTCGATCGTGAACATCTACTCGCGGACGCCCGCCGCGCTCGCCCAGCACTTCGGGACGCTGGACGAACTGACCGACGGACGGATGATCATGGGGCTGGGCACCACCAGCGCGAACGTCACCGACCACTTCCACGGCGTGCCCTTCGGCCGCCCACTCACTCGCATGCGTGAGTACATCGAAATCATCAACACGCTGATCGCGGACGAGCCGCTGAAGCACGATGGCTTCTACTTCAAGGGCATGGAGCGCGGCTTCACGCTGCGCGACATCACGCTACCACGCAGGCACATCCCGATTTTCCTCGCTTCGATCACGCCGAAGTCGGTGCTGATGGCTGCGGAACTCGCCGATGGCTGGTTCCCGATCTTCACGCCGAAGGAGCAGTGGGCCGACCAGGTCAGGCCGTTCCGCGAGGCCGTCGAGATCGGCGGGCGCAGTTTCGATGACGTCACGATCCGCTCCAGCAGCAACGTGACCGTGACGGACGACCCGGAGCGCGCCCGACAGGGCACGGCCGCCGGTGCGGCCTTCTACATCGCACGCATGGGCGACTTCTACTTCGAGCACTTCGTACGCATGGGCTACGCCGACGAGGCGAACGCTGTCCGCGCCGCATGGCGCGAGGGCGGTTCGACCGCTGGCGTCGAGGCCGTGCCGGACGCGTTGGTCGATGGTCTGGGCGTCGCGGGCTCCGTCGAAGAGTGCGTCGAGTGGATGGAAGAGGCGCAGGACGCCGGCTACACGCTCCACGGCGTGAACGTGCAGGAGCAGGACCCGAAGAAGCGCGCAGAGATCTTCCGCAAGCTCGCCGGGTAACCATCGGCGACCGTGCCCGACCGCGAGCAGTTCCTGCGGCAGAGCGACAAGCTGTGGGACGCCCTCTGGGCGAAGCTCGGCGCGTTGAGCGACGAGCAGCTCGCACGCCGCGGGGCCAGCGGGTCGCAGTGGTCGGGTAAGGACGTGCTCGCGCACATCGCCCACTGGTACGATCACAAGCTCGAGGGCATCCGTGCGATCGACGAGGGTCGGGAGCCGATCTCACGATCGGATTTCGACGAGTGGAACGCGCGGTGGTTCGCGGAGGACTCGGCGCTCATCCCCTCGCAGGCGCGCGACCGCTGCGAGGCGTCGCACGAGCGACTGAGGTCGTACCTCGCTGCGCTGACCGAGGTGCAGTGGGCCGAGTCGACACGCACCTGGCCGGGCGGGGTCACCGAACACACCCACCAGTGGGCCGACCTGAACATGGGCGACCACTACCGCGAGCACCTGAACGAACTCGCGGACGCGGCATGGCCGGACTGAGGCGGGGCAGCCGAGGCAGTTAGCCGGCTTCAACCCCATCGATGAAGTTGAGCACGGCCTCGTTCCAGTCGTTGGGCCGCTCGAAGTACGCAGAGTGCCCGGCGTCGCCGACAACGTGGAAGCGTGATCCCGGCGTCAGCTCGTGCGACCGCTCGATCAGTTCGCGTGCGACCACACGGTCGTGCTCGCCGACGATCCAGAGCAGCGGCAGGCCCGACTCGACGAGCGAAGAAGCCATCGAGCCTCGGTAGTTGATCATGCGTGCCGTCGGCGCCAGGAAGTCCTTGGGCCTCGGCGGATTGATGCCGCGGAGCTGGCGGTAGAGGAACGCGAACCCGGGCGAGTCTTCGTAGAAGTCGTCCGCCATCGCGCGCCGCAGCAGCGAGCCTTCGTAGAAGCCCTCTTCCTGCAGCTCGGCCCGCCGCGCCCTCGACCGCTCGTCGACGGTGCCGCCGTTGGTGCCGGAGAAGGTGAACGAGGCGATCCGTTCCGGGCAGCGGCGCAGTAGCCCTGCGGCCGTGCGCCCGCCCATCGAGTGAGCGACGAAGTGCACCCGCTCGACCTCCAGATGCTCCAGCAGTGCATTCGTGTCCGTGCCGAACGCGATGCGTCCGGGGCCGTCCTCGATGTCGGGCGACCGACCGAAGGCGCGGTGGTCGAAGGTGATTGTCGTGAAGCGCTCGCTGAAGGTTGCGACCTGCTGCCACCAGGCAAGAGCGTTGCCGCCGGCCCCGTGCGCGAACATCACCGCCGGCCCGGAGCCCCGCACCTCGTAGAACAACTGGAATCCGCCATCGAGTTCGAGATGTGGCATCAGCGCGCACTCCTAGCCGGCCCGGTGCTCTCCACGGGCTCACGCACCCATGGCTCGCCGGTGGCCGAAGCGAACACGTCCAGCATGTCTTCGATGTCCCCTCGCAGGCCCAGCTCGGTTACCGCTGTGGCTAGGTCCCTCGCGTAGTTCGCCGGGTGGTAATCCTCGTCGTTCTCCGTGTGGTCAGAGCCGCCTGCCCCGCGCGTGCCGATAGCCAGCGAGCGGATACCGCCTTCTGCCAGCTCCTTTTGCACGGTGTGCCAGATGCGGGCGGATAGGCCCGCGCCGTGGATGAGTACGGCGACGTTGTCGCCGGAACCCTCGTCCAAGTACTCCAGCTGCACGTCACCGGCTTGGACCAACGCCATCTCGTCCTCCTCGTAACACCCGCGGTCGTAGTTTAGCCGCTCTCATCGCATCCAACCGTCTGGCCTGCGCGAGGTGCACCTCGGCCTCAGCTCAAAGATTCGATGATGACGATGCCTGCCTGCGACGCCCGTGCGCATCGCTGCTGTTGGCCGAGCAGACGCGGCGTCAGCCTCATTCCTTTCGGAGGGTCGCCCGTCGCCGAGATGAGCGTGAGGTCTGACTACGGGAGGGCGATCGCCTTTTCGCTCACGAGCCCGGGCGTGAACTCCTTGAGGTGGACCTCGTACTGATCGAGGAAGGGGCGGCCTACTGGGACAGGTAGCTCTGGGTGGCCGCGACGCGAGACTCGGCGTGGTTGCGCAACGTCGTGAAGGCGGAGTCGAACGCGGCGGCGTTGTTCAGGAACGTGAATCCCGGCCGCTCGGTCGTCGCATAGGGCTCGATCAGCGTCTGGTAGGCGTCGTACCGGGCGTGCATACCCGCCACCGTGAAGGCGTCGTCGATGGTCTGCTGGAGGTACTCCTCGTAGGTCGCGCGGTAGACCGGGTCGGCGTACAGGAAGCCGATCAGCGGCCAGGTCGCGGTCTGAAGGCCGGCAAAATCCAACGGCAGCGCGCCGCCACTCTTGCCGGTCTGCAGCGCCTCGTTGTTGTCCCAGGGGATCCAGGTCAGCCGCGAGGTCTCGGGCCGGTTGTACAAATAGTAGTTGTGGGTCATGCGTCCGTAGGTGTCCCAGTTCTGCCCGATCCCATTGACGGCCAGGTACTGCAGGAACACGTCGGTGTCGAACACCGCGTCCAGCCCCTGGCGCCAGGTCGCCGGATCCGTCGTCCGGGTGTCGTCGTGAAGCGCGGCCAGCAGCGCCTGGACGTCGCTGAAATCGGCCTCAGTCTTATTGTTCTGCTTCACCATCTCAGCTTCGTCGAACGACTCGGCAGAGAACTGGGTGGACGGGCCGTCGGGCTTGTAGATATTGCCGTCGTCGTTGCCGTACTGGGTA
>PVBE011366150.1_pt1 | contig 38174 bp, 34 predicted proteins | sample 1631181 | NCBI WGS metagenome assembly PVBE01 (sample SAMN08397723, study PRJNA350692) | Marine metagenome, whole genome shotgun sequencing project. | isolation source: water | place: Pacific Ocean | collected 2012-04
CCGCCCAGGAAACCCGCGCCCGAGAGGCGCGCAAAGCCCAGCACCTCGCCCGCAGCGTAGAGGTTGGGGATCGGCGATCCGTCGGCGGTAGAAACCCGCAAGCCGCCGTCGGCGTTGATGCCGGCCGGGCTCACCACGGACATGCCTACCGCCCGGATGGCGAGGTAGGGCGGCATGTCGATGGGGCGCGGGAGCGTCTCGCGCCCGAAGGCCGGGTCGGTGCCGGTTTCGACGGCCTGGTTATACTCGGCCACCGAGGCTTCGAGATTGGCGGCGTCGATGCCGCATTGCGCCGCCAAATCGGCCAACGTGTCGGCCTTGAAATAAGACGGGTTTTTGCCGAACAGTTTGGCCACGTGTTCGCGCTCGACCTCGGGGTCGAAATGGGGCGCGTTCTGGCGGATACCTTCGTCGAAGACGACGAACGTCTCCATGCCGTCCTGTTCGAGCAACGCGTGTTCGCGGTGATCGACGCTCGGGTGGTCTTCGCGCACGAAGCGCTTTCCTGCGCGGTTGACGTAGATTTCCCAGGGGATGCGGAATCGCGGATTGAGCGTCAGGCCCATGCGCACCGACAGGGGATCGTCCGGGTCCTGCATGACGCCGGCAAAGGTGCACAGGAACATGTCACCCCGGTCCACTTTCGCGCCGATCTTGCGCGCGGCGACGATCCCATCGCCCCGCGAATAGGGGTTGCAGTGGGAACGCAGCGGGTAGCCCGGCGTGAGGTCGGCCCAGAGTTCCGGATTGGCGGCGTAGCCGCCGGTCGTCAGAACCACGTTTTGCCCACGGATCGTCGCGGATGTGCCGTCCCGCGCCTCGGCCTCGATACCGACGACGGCGCCCTCTTCGACGACGAGGCCCGTCAGCTTGGTCTCGAGGCTGAGTGTCACGCTGCCGTGGCCGATCTCGACGTCGAGCAAGGGCTCCATCACTTCGAGGACAGAGAGTGCCTGGTTCGGTCCCCACTGATAGCGGCGCACACGGTAGGGCTCGTGCCCCCATTCCGCGACCGGCATTTCCGGCGCCAGCTCGAAGCCGTTGTCCATCAGCCAGTCGAATGTGTCGGCGGCATTGTCGATGGCGAGGCGCCCGAGTACCGGGTCGACGGTGTTCTTCATTGCGCGCTGGCAGTCTTCGTAGTGCCAGTCGGGATGGTCGTCGATGCCGAGCTTCTTTTGCAGTTTCGTGCCGGCGGCGCTCAGTTGTCCCGTCGACCAGTGGAGGGTACCGCCGATGCGGTTGTCGGCCTCGATCATCAGAACCCGCGCCCCGCGCTGGCCGGCAAAGATCGCCGTCGGGATTCCGGCGCTGCCGGCGCCGACGATGATGACATCCCAGTTGTCGCTCATTTGATTCCTCCGTGGGCGCGCAGCGCCCGTTCCTCCCCCGGTATCTATTCAGCGGCGACCGCGGCCTTTTCGGCCCAATCCAGAATCCGGTCTCCCAGCAGCTGCCCGAAGGTCAGCGCCGGCGTCACCATCATGCCGCCGACCGAAGAGGCGCCCATGGTCTGACCCGCGCCGAGAACTTCCCCGGCGGCAAAAAGATTGGGGATCGGCGTGCCTGCGTTATCGATCACCCGCAGGCGTTCATCGACGGCGAGCCCGGCGACGCCGGTAATCGAGTTGCCCTGCACCCGCACGGCATAGAACGGCGGAGTTGCGACGGGCGCCGGGCGGTGTTTGCGCCCAAGCGGATCGCCGCCGCCAAGCGCGTTGTTGTAGGTCGCGATGGTCCTGTCGAGTCCGGCGCCATCGATCCCGGCCCGGGTCGCCAACTCGGCCAACGTGTCGGCGCGAGTGAACATCGGGTGCGACTCGAAGGCCGCAAACATGTCCGCGCGCGGCATCTCGATAAAGAGTTCGGGCGCCGACTCGGCGATTGCCTGGTCGAAGATGATCCAGTAGCGCAAATCCGGTTGTTGCAAGAGCGCGTGTTCGCGGGCATCGACCGAGGGATTGTCTTCGGCCACGAATCGCTCGCCGGCCCCGTTGACATGAATTTCCCACGGCGGGCGCTGCTCCGGCCAGTGGTTGGGGCGGGCGAAGACCGGGGACGGAATGGAACCGGTCTCCAGCACAGAGCCGTACGAACAATAGTATTTGCCGGCGCCGCGCAGCCAGCCGCCGGCATCTTCGCCCAGTTTCAGCCCCTGTCCCCGGGCATAGGGGTAGGCCGCGTCGGCGTATTGCGGATACCCGTTGATGCGTTCGAACAGCTCCGGATTCGAGGCATAGCCGCCGGTCGTCAGCACGATATTCCGGCCGCGGTATTCGGCGGTGCCGCCGGGCCCGCGCCCCGCGACGCCGGTGACGGCGCCGGAATCAAGCGAGAGCGCCGTGACTTCGAATCCGGCCATAAGGGCAATCGTCCCCTTGCCGACCTCGGCTTCGAAGGGCTTGCGGATCGCATTCAGGATCGACACGCCGCCGTCCGCACCCCAGCAATAGCGCTCGACGCGGTAGGGCTCGTGACCGAGGCCCAGCACCGGATGATCGGGCAGCGGTTCGAACCCGTTGTCCATCAGCCAGTCCAGGGTGTCCGCCGCATGGTCGACGGCGAGCCGCACCAGGATCGCGTCCGCGGTTCCCTTGCTGATGTGCATGACGTCGTCGAAATGAAGGTCGGCGGAATCCTCGATCCCTCTGGCGGCCTGCAGGCGCGATCCGGCGGCGCTCATCTGCCCGGTCGAGAGATGGGTGGTGCCGCCGACGACGTCCGCGGCTTCCAGCGCCAGGACCCGGGCGCCGCGCCGGGCGGCAAAGGTTGCGGCCGGCATTCCCGCCGTGCCCGCGCCGACGATGATCACGTCCCAGATTTCCGCCATCGCTCCCCTCCCGAAGCGTCGAAACGGGCGCCGCGCCCATTGATCCGCGCCGATATTATACGGATTCATTGACCGCTTACGAATCCGGGGGGGGGCCGCGCGCGCATCCGGGCGCTCAGCGGCAACCGGCCGTAGCGGCTTCGCTGCGCCCGGTGTTCGATGCGGCCTAGCGTTCGATACGGATGGCGACGCGGCGGTTGATTTCCTGATTTTCGGGGATGGGAGCGCCGGATTCGTCGAAGTTGGGCTTTTTCGGCTTGGTGTCGGCATAGCCGACGGCGCGCAACCGGCTGGGATCGACGCCGTGGCTGATCAGGAACCGCACCACGGCCGTTGCCCGGGCCGCCGACAGTTCCCAGTTCGACGGAAACTGCGCGGTATTGATCGGGATGTTGTCGGTGTGGCCCTCGACTTCGATGCTGAAATTGGTGACCCCGAACAATGACACCATCTGCGCGACGCGGTCGAGCAGCGGTTCGGCCTCGGGCAGCAGGGTCGCGGAACCCGCGGCTAACATCTTGCCGCTCTTTAATTCAAAATTGAGGCCGCGCGTGGTGGAATTCATGCTCGAGGCATCGTCGGATTCGACCGCCGTCGTATTGAGGTTCTCGCGAATCGCCTGGAACGGCGTCACCACGGCCTCGCGGGTCAGAGTTTCCTTGATTCCGGAGGTGGCCGCCTCGAACTTTTCGGTATTGGGCTCGGAAACCGAATACAGCAAAACGAAAAACGCCATCAGCAGGGTGATGGCGTCGTCGTAGGTAACCAGCCAATCTTCTTTGATTTCTTCGGTTTCGCCGACTTGTGGAGGGCCGCTCATGCTGCCTTCCGTTTTTCGCCGCCGCCCTTGCCCTGCTTGTCGATCGAATAATGGATCGACGGATCGAGATAGCTGTTCATCCGGTCCTGAAGGAAGCGCGGGCTCTTGTTTTCGGCCAGCAGCGCGAACCCTTCGGTCACCAGGAAGTTACGGAACCGCAGGATGCCTTCGCGCTGCTTTACCTTGCTCGAGGCCGGGATAAACATGAGGCGCGACACCAGCACGTGATGTCGCCGACGGCAATCATGATCGCCACGACAATCAGGCCGAACCCGGCGAGGACCCCAAGAAGACCCGCTATCGACATTTCATGCCATCCACCCCACGAGACCGAGTTTCAAATTCCATCTGCGAAAAAGCTAACATAAACGGGTCTAAACTCCCAAGAAAGCGAAGGTTGACGCGGCATCCGGCGGAACCACCGGACGGGAGGGATATCCGATGCGTCCGGCCGCAGGGGAAATCCCGTTCTGGGGACCGCCGGCCGAACCGGTCCAGGCCCGGGCACCGCGTCGAGCTTCTGAAATCAACGCAATTTTCACGCCGCTTTTGGCGCGGCGCGGCGGATTCCCTCGTCCACGGCGGCCTCGAACTGTTTGAAATTAGCCGAAAATCGGGTCACCATGTCGGCTGCCTGGGCGTCGTAGGCGGCTTTGTCGGACCAGGTGTTGTGCGGCATCAGGATCTCGGTCGGCACGCCCGGGCACGCCGCCGGGACCTCCAGGCCGAAGGCCCCCTCGAACGCGAACCCGGCGCTGTCGAGGTCCCCCTGCAGGGCCGCGCTCAAAAGCGCGCGCGTAAAACCAATCGCCATGCGCTCGCCGGTGCCATAGGCGCCCCCGGTCCAGCCGGTGTTGACCAGCCAGCAACACGCTTCGTGTTCGGCGATGCGGCGTCCCAGCATATCCTCATAAACGGTCGGGTGGCGCGGCATGAAGGGCGCCCCGAAGCAGGTCGAGAAGGTGGCCTGCGGTTCTTTGCCGAGGCCCTTCTCGGTTCCCGCCACTTTGGCCGTGTACCCCGACAGAAAATGGTACATCGCCTGGTCCGGCGTCAGGCGGGAAATAGGCGGCAGTACACCGAAGGCGTCGGCCGTCAGCATGACGACGTGGCGCGGGTGCGCCGCGTTGCCCGAGGCCAAGGCGTTGGGAATGAAGTCGAGCGAGTAAGAGGCGCGCGTGTTCTCGGTCAGGCGCGCATTGTCGAGGTCGAGGACGCGGGCGCGCGAATCCATCACCACGTTTTCCAGGATCGCGCCGAAGCGGCGGGTAGTCGCAAAGATTTCCGGCTCGGCCGCGGCGCTGAGATGTATCACCTTGGCGTAGCAACCGCCCTCGAAGTTGAACAGGCCGGCATCGCTCCAGCCATGTTCGTCGTCGCCCAACAGGGCCCGCGACGGATCGGCCGACAACGTCGTTTTGCCGGTTCCTGACAACCCGAAGAAGACTGCCGGCTCCCCGTCAGGTCCGACATTGACCGAACAATGCATCGGCAAAACGTCGCGGTCCGGCAGCAGGTAGTTGAGAATCGAGAAAACGGATTTCTTGATTTCGCCTGCGTACGACGTGCCCCCGATCAGCACCACGCGTTCGGCAAAGTCGGCAATGATGAACACGTCGCTGCGCGTGCCGTCGCGGACGGGCTCGGCATGAAACGACGGCGCATGAAGAATGGTGAACTCGGGTTCGAAGGACTCGAGTTCTTCGTCCGTTGGCGCAAGGAACATGTTGCGCGCGAACAAACTGTGCCAGGCGGTTTCGGTGACGACCCGCACGCCCAGCCGATAGCGCGAATCGGCGCCGGCCCAGCAATCCTGAACATAAAGATCGCAGGTTTCGAGGTGCGCAAGCATGCGCCGGTGCAGGGCCGCAAACTTCTCGGCGTCGAACGGTATGTTGACCTTGCCCCACCAGATATTGGCTTCGTTCGACGAATCGCGGACAATGAACTTGTCTTGGGCCGACCGGCCGGTGTGTTCGCCTGTCTCGACCACCAGGGCGCCGCCAACGGCGACGGCGCCCTCGCCGCGCCGGATTGCGTCCTCGTACAGGAGGGCTTCCGTCAGATTACGGCTCACGTTGCCCGCGGGAGCCAGCCCCTGAGCTCCAAGGCGGACTGCCGCCGATGATTTCAGTGTCACGAACAGACCCACCCTCTTGGATAGTTCCCGCCCTCCGGCGCGGGCGCAGCAGCCAGTTAACTACGTTACGAATCTGATCCGGGCGAGGCAACCGCAAAGACGGTGCCGTCCGTTCAGGTGCGGGCAACGTCGAGAAGAAGGTCCGCGCCGCCGATCCAATGAATCCGTCCGAACCCCTCGACCATATGGGCGCTCGATACGTCGAGCCGGAAAAAGGCAAAATCCGAGAAATCGACGTAGCCGGCCGCATCGGCGTGCCGGGCGAGAAATTGCGACCGGTGCTGCGGATCGGCGGTGGGCGCAAGCCGCCCTTGCAGCGTTACCCGCGGGCCGGTCAACGGGCTGTCGCAGCCGAGCGTTCCGTCGCACAGGATCGACACCCGCGGATCGGCGCTGAGGTTGCGGGTGTGCTCCGCCAAGGTCGAAACCAGCAGAATGGGCGCCCCGGTGTGATCGGCCGCCAGCAGGGCCAGCGAGGCGTAGGGCCCGCCCGCGCTGGCGGGTTCGTCGCCCGGACCCCCGCCCGGCACAGGCGTCATCGTCGTTGCCAGGGTTGCGGTGCCGGCCGCGCGTACGACGTGACGTGCGGCGGCGGCGATTTCGGCCAGGGGCTCGGTCATACTGGTTTCCTCCCCCATCCTATCCGGTTCGCCGGCGCAACTGGTGGCCGGGCTGCGGCGCGCCCCGGTCCGATCCCGCTGCGAGGGCGGGGGCCGGCCACGCGGCGCTTGGAATTCTTGCGTCCAAACCATTAGATTAGGGCGAGATCATGGTCCGGGCGGGACCGGCCGCGCCGCCGCCCGCGCCCGACTTGTCCGATACCGGCGGGGTTCGGTTTGGCCGCCACGATTGCTCTGGTCGATGACGACCGGAATATTCTGACAACGGTTTCGATTGCCCTCGAATCCGAGGGGTATTCCGTGCGCACGTATGCGGACGGGGAATCGGCCCTGGAAGGTATCGACGGCCAGCCGGTCGATCTCGTCATCCTCGATATCAAGATGCCGCAAATGGACGGGCTGGAGGTGCTCAACCGATTGCGCCGCACGACCGATGTGCCGGCCATCTTCCTGACTTCGAAGGACGACGAAATCGACGAAGTGCTGGGCCTCAAGATGGGCGCCGACGACTACATCCGCAAACCGTTCTCTCAGCGCCTTCTGCTGGAACGGATCCGCACCGTCCTGCGCCGTGCCGAGATGTCAACTGCCGGTGCCGGCGCGGCTGCCGACAGCGATGTCCTGACGCGTGGGCCGCTCGTTCTCGACACCGCGCGCCACGCCTGCACATGGCGCGGCAAGCCCGTTGTGCTGACAGTGACAGAGTTTCTGATCCTGGCCGCGCTCGCCAACCGGCCCGGCCACGTCAAAAGCCGCGACCAGCTCATGGATGCCGCCTACGACGACCAGATCTATGTCGATGACCGCACCATCGACAGCCACATCAAACGCCTGCGCAAGAAGTTCAGGGCGGTCGATCCCCGGTTCGAAGGTATCGAAACGCTCTATGGCCTTGGCTACCGGTTCCGCGAGGCCTAGTTGTGGCGGCCAAGCCAAAGCTGGTGGCGGTACGGCACGACGAGGACGGACCCGGCGGCAAACGGCGTTCCGATTTGACCGCGGGCGAACGTGCGGAACCCTATTTCGATGCAGCGGAGCGGCGCCCTGGCGCGGCCGAGACCGGCGCCAACCCGCCAGGCCTGCATCCCGATGCGGCCGAGGCCGGCGCCAACCCGCCAGACATGCGTCCCGACGCCGCGCTGCACGCGCCCGAACCGGACCCGCATCCGTCTCCGGCCCCGCCTGCACCGCAACCCACCGCCACCGTGCGGGTGCGGCGCAGCGGTCGGTTTTCATCGCTGACGGCGCGAATCCTCGCCCTCAACGTGATCGCCATCGCGATCCTGGTGGCGGGACTTCTTTATCTCGACCGCTTCCGCGACGGGCTGATCGAAGCCAAATTCGCGGCTCTGGAAACCGAAGGCCGCATCATCGCTGCGGCGCTGGGCGAGGGCGCTGCGGTGGGCGAGGCCGAGGGCCTCCATCTCGATTCGGCCCGGGTTCCGCAGATTCTGCGCCGCGTCGCCGAGCCCACCGGCACCCGTGCCCGCCTGTTCGATGCGGGCGGGGCGCTGATCGCGGACACGCTGAACCTCACCGAGGCCGGACGCGCCGTGCAGACCGGCCCGCTGGCCGAGGAAAGCGGGCCCATCGAAACCTATTTTGTCGCCGCCTACGACTGGGTAGTGGACCGTTTGCCCGGCGGAACGGCGCTGCCGCCCTACCGCGAACAAAGCCCGCAGCGCGGCGCCGACTACGCTGAAGTGACCGCGGCGCTCGACGGCCAGGTTGGCGCAAGGCTGCGCCAGTTGGGCGAGGGTCAGGTCATTAGCGTTGCCCTGCCGGTGCAGTCGTTCAAGAAGGTCCTGGGGGCGCTGATGCTGTCCGCCGACACCGCCGACATCGAGGCGAGCGTGCGCGAGCAGCGCTTCGCCATTCTCGAAGTCTCGGGCGTCGCGCTGCTGGTGACGGTGCTGCTGTCGCTCTTTCTCGCCGGCACGATCGCGCGCCCGGTCCGGCGCCTCGCTGACGCCGCCGACAAGGTTCGCGGCGGCGGGCGTGTGGTGGAAATCCCGGACTTCACCCGGCGCCGCGACGAAATCGGCGATCTGTCCGGTTCGCTGCGCGACATGACCGACGAACTCTATCGCCGGCTCGGAGCGATCGAAGCGTTTGCCGCCGACGTTGCCCACGAAATCAAGAACCCGCTAACCAGCCTGCGGAGTGCGGTCGAGGGCCTCGAACGGAGCGCCGATCCGGCGCAACAGGAAAGGCTGCTGGCTATCATCATCGACGACGTCGGGCGCATCGACCGGCTGATCAGCGATATTTCCGATGCCTCGCGGCTTGATGTCGAATTGACGCGCTCGGCGCGCAAACCGGTCGATGTGCGCGCCATGTGCAGCGTGGTTGCCGAGGTCTACCAGGCGACCGCGCCGGAAGGTGCTCCGGCCCTGGTTCTCGACATCGACGATGCTGCGCCGCTGGTGGTGCCTGGGCTCGACGACCGTCTCGGCCAGGTGCTCCGGAACGTGCTCGTCAATGCCCAGTCGTTCAGCCCGCCCGGCGGCGCGATTCGACTTGTTGCGCGGGCGCGTCCGGGGCCGGTCGCGCGCGACGACGCCGTCGAGATCGCGGTCGAGGACGAAGGACCGGGATTCCCGCCGGAAAAACTGTCCGAGGCGTTCGAACGGTTCTACACCGCCCGCCCCTCGAACGAGGCGTTCGGCAAACACTCGGGCTTGGGGCTCAGCATCTCGAGTCAGATCGTCGAGGCGCACGGCGGTCGCATCTGGGCGGAAAACCGCACCGGTGCGGACGGCCACATCGTCGGGGCCCGAGTGGTGATGCGCCTGCCGGTGGCGGCGCCCGACTAGGTCATGTTGCCAATGGCCGAAAACATCGTTTTGTATCAAAGCGTCGTCAGGATGGCAGCCATCATCGCCGGCGCCAATAGTTTGATTGTTTTGGTGCCTGGCCCGATCCTTGATCCTGGGACCTAGATGCGGCGGGCGCCGCGGGGTTTTTTTGTATGCCACTTGTCCACGCCACCTGCGTTGTCATCGATGGCCGCGGGATTCTGCTGCGCGGGCCGTCGGGCGCCGGCAAATCGGACCTCGCGCTGCGTTTGATCGAGGCGGGCGCGGGACTGGTGGCGGACGATCAGGTCCACCTCGAAGCGCAGCAAGGGCGGGTGATCGCCTCGGCACCTCAGTCGCTTTACGGGCTGATCGAGGTGCGGGGGCTGGGCCCGGTGCGCCTCGACGCACGCCAGATCGCGCCCCCGAGCCCCCTTGCGGCGGTGATTTCGCTTGGCGCCGGGGGCGCCGTCGAACGCCTGCCCGAGCCCGCCGAGGTGTGTCTCGCGGGCATCCCTGTGCCCGAATTTCACGTCGCGCCCTTCGAGGCTTCAGCAGCGGCCAAGGTGCGTTTGGTGGCGAGCCGCGGCGGGAACGGCGCCAAACGGGCGTCGCCTCGATGATCGGCCCGGCTCGCGGCGCCGAAACGACGGCGGCCACCCGGGTGTTGCTGGTGACCGGCATGTCGGGGGCGGGCAAATCCTCGGCCCTCAAGGTGCTCGAGGACCTCGGCTACGAAGCGATCGACAATATTCCGGTCGCGCTTTTGAGGCGGCTTCTGCATTCGGGAACCGAATCGGTCTCGCGGCACGGGGCCATGGCGGTCGGCATCGACATTCGCACACGCGATTTCGATGCGCAGACCTTTCTTTCGGAACTGACGGAGTTGCAGGCCCGCGACGATCTCGACGTATCGTTCGTGTTTTTCGATTGCGACGATGCGGTGATCGGGCGGCGCTATACCGAAACTCGCCGCCGCCATCCGCTGGCGGAAGACCGGCCGCTGATGGACGGGGTGCGTCTGGAACGGGAACTGATTGCACCGCTGCGGGAACGGGCCGGTATCGTCCTCGACACCACAGACCTCGGGTTTGCGGAGCTGCGCCAGAATCTGTTCGCGCGATTCCGCCTCGAATCGGGGCCGTCGTTGACGGTTTCGGTGCTGTCGTTTTCCTATTCGGCCGGCCTGCCGCGCGAAGCCGATCTCGTCTTCGATGTCCGGTTTCTAGCCAACCCCCACTACGAGGGCTCGTTGCGTCCCCTCAGCGGTATCGACGCCGAGGTTGGCAACTTCATCGCGGCCGATCCCGCGTTCCAGCCCTTCATGGACAGCCTCGCGAGACTGCTGTTGTCGCTGCTTCCCCATTACGACCGCGAGGGCAAGACCACCTGACCATTGCAATCGGCTGCACCGGCGGCCGCCACCGGTCGGTCTTCGTCGCCGAGCGCACCGCACATTTGCTTGAAGCTGAGGGCCGCCGCGTTATGCTTCGCCACCGCGACCTGGGAGGCAGCGAAATCCAAGACATAGGGAAGGGGAACCGATGATCGGGCTGGTCCTCGTCACCCACGGCCATCTCGCCGATTCTTTTGTTGCCGCGGCCGAACACGTGGTCGGCGCGCAAACAAGTGTCGGCACCGTGTGCATCGGCGAGGACGATGACACGGAAGGTTGCCGCAACGACATACTTGACGCGGTCGCGGCGGCCGATGACGGCAACGGCGTCATTGTCCTGACCGACATGTTCGGCGGGACGCCTTCGAACCTGGCGATTTCGGTAATGGACCGGCCCGGGGTCGAGGTCATCGCCGGTCTCAATCTACCGATGCTGATCAAGCTGCTGAAGGTGCGCGATTGCAACGACCTGGGTGAGGCGGCCGTGGCCGGAAAGGAAGCCGGGCGCAAGTACATCAAGGTCGCCTCCGAGTTTCTCACCGCCAAAGCGTCCTGACCGCGTTTGAACCCGACGCCAAGCGAACCGCCTTCCGAGCCGCTGCGCCGAACGGTGCGCATCGTCAATGCGCGCGGCATGCACGCCCGGGCCGCCGCCCGCTTCGTCAAACTCGCCGAAACCTTCGCCGCCGAAATCGATGTCGTGGCCGGCGGCGTTACGGTGCCGGGGCGCTCGATCATGGGACTCCTGATGCTGGCCGCGGGCCCCGGAACTGAGATCGAGCTTGTCGCCCGCGGCACCGACGCTCGCGATGCCCTCGACGCCCTGTGCCGGTTGGTCGAGGCCGGTTTCGAGGAAGACGATCCGGCGGCCTGAGCCCGCGCCCTGCCGCGGCACTTGGGGATCGCGCTTCGGGGCCGCGCCCGGCGGCCGAATTCGGACCCGCCACCGGCCGTGCCTGGCCCGCGGGTGCTCTCCAGAACCCGCAGAAACTAACGAATTCTTTACCATATAAAGATATGTCTATACTTGCATATAGAGGGTCACCCTGTTAGCGTGCGCCCCTGGTGCCGCGGCCCGCGGCGCCCGATCATGCAGCGCCCGCGTTTCCGCCCGAAGCGGCCCCCGCCGGCGCCCGTCCGAAGGAGCCTTCCATGACCACCGACTACAAGGTCGCCGATATTTCGCTCGCCGATTGGGGGCAACGCGAGATTGCCATCGCCGAAACCGAGATGCCGGGCCTGATGGGCCTGCGCGAGGAATTCGGCACGGCGCAGCCGCTCGCCGGGGCCCGCATCGCGGGTTGCCTGCACATGACGATCCAGACTGCGGTGCTGATGGAAACGCTTGTCCATCTGGGCGCCGAGGTGCGCTGGAGTTCGTGCAACATATTCTCGACCCAGGATCACGCCGCCGCCGCCATGGCTGCCGCCGAGATTCCGGTCTTTGCCTGGAAGGGGATGAGCGAAGAAGAATTCTGGTGGTGCATCGAACAGACTATCGAAGGGCCGGACGGGTGGCGGCCCAACCTGATTCTTGACGACGGCGGCGATCTGACAAAACTGATGCATGACAAGCACGCCGATTTGCTTGAGGGGGTCCGCGGCCTTAGCGAAGAAACCACCACTGGCGTTCACCGGCTGTACGAGATGCAAAAGGACGGGACGCTCAAGGTTCCGGCCATCAACGTCAACGATTCGGTCACCAAGTCGAAGTTCGACAATCTGTACGGCGTGCGCGAAAGCCTGGTCGACGGCATCAAGCGTGCGACCGACGTCATGATTGCGGGCAAGACTGCGGTTGTATCGGGGTTCGGGGATGTCGGCAAAGGTTCGGCTGAAAGCATGCGTAGCCAGGGCGCACGGGTACTTGTTACCGAGATCGATCCGATCTGTGCCCTTCAGGCTGCAATGGAAGGCTACGAAGTCGTCACCATGGACGAGGCTGCGCCGATCGGCGATATCTTCGTCACGGCCACCGGTAACATCGACATCATTACGCTCGATCATATGCGTGCGATTAAAGACCGTGCCATCGTCTGCAATATTGGCCACTTCGATTCGGAGATTCAGATCGAGGCGCTGCGCAATTTGCGCTGGCATCGGGTCAAGGATCAGGTGGACGAGGTCGAATTTCCCGACGGCAAGCGGATCATCGTGCTCGCCGAGGGCCGCCTGGTGAATCTCGGATGCGCCACCGGCCACCCGAGTTTCGTGATGAGCGCGTCGTTCACCAATCAGGTGCTGGCGCAAATCGAACTTTGGCGGCATCACGAGAACTACGGGCGCGAAGTTTATGTCCTGCCCAAGCATCTCGACGAAAAAGTCGCGGCGCTGCACCTCGGCCGGCTCGGCGTTCATCTGACCGATCTGACCGCGGAACAGGCCACCTACATCGGTGTGCCCGTCGCGGGGCCGTTCAAGCCCGACTATTACCGCTATTAGGGCGAATCCAGTTCTTCTGGAATCGCCCATGGCCGCCTACGCGGCGCGCCCGCGCAGGCGCGGAGCGTTTGGTCCGCTGCTGTGAGCGAAAAACTGGAGTGGTTCCGATCAAATCAGAACCGCTCTAGGTCCACTCGCAGCCGCCCCGGCTGGTGCCGGGCGGAAGCCGCCACCAATCCTCTTCGTTGCGGCGCAACTGCCGGTGCCGCCAGCGCCGGACTTGTTGGCGCACGCCGGGCCGCTTCGCTAAGATGAATCGGTTCCGGCAGCACGGCGCACCGGGTGCCCGTTGCGCGGATCAGGCCCGCAGGCGTGCGTGCCCGGCTCGGGCTTAGAGGATTCATCTACCGACGTCATGGTTGTAGCGACCGTCCCTGCCCTTGCCCTTGCGCTTGCGCTAGCCGTCGCAGCGGCGGCCGCGTTTGCATGGTTGTGGCGGCGCAAGGCTCACGAATCGGCGTCCTTGTCGTCCACCCGCCGCCGCCTCGAATCCCTCGCCGACTCGGTGCCGGGGGCGTGGTACGCCTGGTTCTACGACGACGGCACCGAGGGCGCTTCTGACAACCTGGCGGCGCTTTTGGGTCTCGACGCGGTTCCCCTCCGGTTTGCCGATGTGGCGCCCGCTTTGGCGGACGAGGACTATGCCCGTATCGAGGAGGCGATTGGGACGCTGCGATCGACCGGCGAGGGGTTTTCGATCCTTGCCCAAGCGCCGGGCGAACGCCGGCTCACCTTCGAAGGGTCCGTCGCGACCACGCCGGGCGGGGACGCGCGCGCCCACGTGGTGTGGGTACGCGAGACTCCGATGTTGCCCGTCTCTGGTGGCGCTGCCGTAACCGGGCCGGCGGCACTGCTGCAGCAGATCCTCGATTCTCTGCCCGACCCGGTATGGAGGCGCAACGAAGACCTCGACATCGTGTGGTGGAATCGGGCCTTTGCCGAGGCTCTTGGCGAAGACCTCGAAGCGCCCGACGGGGGCGCTCTCGAATTTGCTTCCCGACTGTTCGCACCGAAGGCGCGCGAACTCGCCGAAACGGCCCGCGCTCAAGGCCGCGTGTAGGGGGAAAGGCGCCGCCTCGTGATCGACAGCGACCGCCGCTATTTTCAAATTGCCGAAATTCCGGCGGCAGGCGGGCAAATTGGTGTCGCCCGCGACGTGACCGATCTCGAGACCGCCAAGGACGACCTCGAACGGCATGTTGGTGCCTATACCGACGTGCTGGAGAAACTCAATACCGGGGTCGCCATCTGGGGACCCGACCGCCGCCTCAAATTCTTCAACCGCGCCTACGCAAAGCTGTTCCGGCTCGATGAAAACTGGCTTGCCACCGAACCGGATCACGAGGAACTGATCGAATTGTTGCGCCAGAACCGGAGCATCCCCGAACAGGCCGATTTTCAGGCGTACAAGAAACGTTTCATGGACATGTACACCACGCTGGTCGAGCCCATCGAAGAACTGGATTATTTGCCGAACGGCACGACCTTGCGCGTCGGCAGCAGTCCGCATCCGCTGGGCGGGCTGCTGTTCTTTTATGAGGACATGAGCGATCAACTCGAAATCGAACGGGCGCGCAACACCTTGATCGCTGTGCAACGCACCATCCTCGACAATCTCTCCCAAGGCGTAGAGGTGTACGGCGGCGACGGCAGGCTCAAGCTGTTCAACCGGGCCTACAGCGACCCGTGGGGCTTCGACGAGGATTTTCTTGCCTCGGAACCCCACATTTCGGAGTTGATAGATCATACGCGGCCGCAAATCATTGGAGCGTCCACCGAACCCGAATCGGTGGAAAGCGTTGTCAACCGCACTCTAGATCGTGTCGGGCACCGGCAGCGTATTGAACGGACCGACGGGCTGGTCCTGGACCGGACGACCGTACCGTTGCCGGACGGGGCGACCCTGGTCACGCATCTCGACGTGACCGACACTATGCGCATCGAGCGCGCGTTGCGCGAACGCACCGAGGCGCTCGAAGAAGCCGACCGGCTCAAGTCGCAATTCATTGCCAATGTGTCCTACGAACTGCGCACGCCGCTGAATACCATCGGCGGGTTTTCGGAAATCCTGATCGATCAGTTCTTCGGCGAACTTAACCCGCGGCAACTTGAATATATCGAAGGGATATTCGAATCGTCGGGGCATTTGCTGGCACCGATCGACGATATTCTCGATCTCGCCAACATCGAGGCCGGGCGCATGCGACCCGAAACCGAAACCTTCGACATCTCCGAAATGATCGCTAGTGTCGTCCACCTTGTGGAGGAACGAATTTTCGAGCGCAAACTTCAACTTCATATCGAAGTGCCGCCCGATATCGGTACGTTCCATGCCGATGAACGGCGGGTCCCGCAGGTTATCTACAACCTTATCGGCAATGCGCTGCGCTTCACCGAATCGGGCGGGGTGATCCGTGTCGGCGCCACCCGCGGCGACGACGAAGTCTCGATCTGGGTCGCCGACAACGGGCGCGGCCTCGGCTGGGCCGAGCAGATGCAGATATTCGAGAGATTCAACCGCTCTGGCAGCTCGTCCACGGTACCCGGAACCGGCCTCGGGTTGGCGCTGGTCAAGAGTTTCGTCGATCTGCACGGCGGCCGCGTCGAACTCGAATCCTCAACCGGCAAGGGAACCCGCGTCACCTGTATTTTTCCGCTCAACCCGTCCGGCGCCCTTTCCGCGCCCTGACCCGAAACCGGGCCGGGACGGCGGGTGTTGCCGCCTGTCACGCCGCCCATTACAAGGGCGCATGGCCCCCGGCCTTGCGCATCACGGCGAATCGGCGGACACCCGCACATTCGACATTACCAGCCTCGATCGAACGGCGGCCCTTGCGCGGGCGCTGACGGCCATCGTCCGCACCGGCGACGTGATCGGACTCCGCGGCGATCTCGGTTCCGGCAAGACCACCTTCGCGCGATTCTTCATCCGCACGCTCGGCGGAGACGACCAAGAGGTCCCGAGTCCCACCTTCAATCTGGTGCAGGTTTATGCTTACGCCGACATCATCGTCTGGCATTTCGATTTCTATCGCCTACAGCGATTCGAGGAGTCTTATGAACTCGGCCTCGAGGACGCCTATGCCGAAGGCATCAGCCTGATGGAATGGCCCGAACGGCTGGGGCCGGAACTGCCGCCCGACCGCCTCGACATCGAATTTGTTCTCGAAGGCCCGGACGGCGGGCGCACGGCGCGGCTTAGCGCTCATGGGTCGTGGCGCGGACGGCTGGAGGCAATCGAAATCGGGAACGGTACGTGACAGCGCGCGACACAGCGCGGGAAGACTTCGTTCGTGGCGCCGGCTGGGCCGGGACCGAACGTACGCCGGTCGCGGGCGATGCCTCGTTCCGGCACTACACCCGGCTGCGCAAGAGCGACGCCACGGCCATCCTGATGGATGCGCCGCCCGAAAACGAAGATACCGGTCCGTTCCTGACAATCGCCGCGTGGCTCGCCGAGGCCGGATACGGTGCCCCCCGTGTGTTGGCGGCAGACGGGCGCGCGGGCTTTGTGCTGCTGGAGGACCTGGGCGAGGACAGCTTTACTGCGGTGCTGACGGCGGGCGCGGATGCCTCGGAACTCTATGGGGCTGCTGTCGACGTACTGGCGGATTTGCAGTCGCGACCGGCACCCGGATTTCTTCCCGCCTTCGACGAGACGCGGATCCTGTCCGAAGTGTCGTTGTTTCTTGATTGGTATGCAGCGGCTGCGCTTGGGCACGAAGTTTCCGCTTCGGCGCGAGAGGATTTTCTCGCGCTGTGGCGTGCCGCGATCCCGGTCCTGCGGGGCGCCGGCGAATGCGTGGCGTTGTTCGATTACCACGCCGACAATTTACACTGGTTGCCGGATCGCCAGGGCAATGCGCGGGTCGGCCTGCTCGATTTTCAGGATGCGGTGCAGGGCCCGCGGCCGCTCGATCTGGTTTCGTTGCTGGAGGATGCAAGGCGCGACGTTGATCCGGACCTCGCCGCGGCGATGATCGAACGCTATTTCGCCGCTGCCGGCGTGAAAGACGCGACTGGCTTCCGCGCTGCCTATGCCGCCATCGGCGCCCAGCGCAACACCCGCATCGTCGGCGTGTTCGCGCGCCTCTGGCTGCGCGACCGCAAACCCGGCTATCTCCGGATACTGCCGCGGGTGTGGGGTCATCTCGAACGGGATCTCGCCCATCCGGCGCTCGCCGATCTCCGCCTTTGGTTCGAAGAGGCGATCCCCGCCTCGCTCCGCCGGTCGGTACCCGCAGCGGAGACGTTTGGCCGGCCGCTCGCCCGACGCCCATGACCGATCTTGCCCCCACCCATGCCATGGTGCTGGCGGCCGGTCTCGGGACGCGAATGCGCGGACACGACCATGGCCTTCCCAAGCCGCTGATGGCGGTGGCGGGCCGGGCGCTGATCGACCGGGCGCTCGACCGTCTCGCCGAAGCCGGTACCGAGGTATGCGTGGTCAATCTTCATTACCGCGCCGCCGTGGTCCGAGCCCACGTCGAAGTGCGCCGGGCGCGAGGGCTCGCGCCCGAAATCGTCTTCTCCGACGAGTCCGGCGCCCTGCTCGATACCGGCGGCGGCGCCAAGGCGGCCCTTCCGCTCCTGGGGGAGGGGCCGTTCTTTGCGAGCAACGGCGACGCCTTGTGGCGCGATCACGGCGGGAATTCGTTCCGCCGCCTCGCTCGCGCGTGGGATGATGCGGCGATGGACGCGATGCTGCTGTTGCATCCGCTGGAAACGGCGGCCGGTGTGTCGGGCGCGGGCGATTATGTCCTTCGGCCCGACGGCCGCCTCAAGCGTGCCCGCGGCGACCCCGCGCCGTACGTCTTTACCTGGCTCAGCCTGTTGCATCCGCGCCTGTTCGTCGGCGCACCGCACGGGGCGTTCTCGTTGATCGCTCTGTTCGACAGGGCCGAGTCCCAAGGCGGGCTGTTCGGTCTGGTGCACGAGGGCGACTGGATGCACGTCGGCACACCTGAGGCACTGGCCGAGGCCGAGGCCGCGTGGGCGGACGGCGAGGGGGCGCCATGACGGCCGCTACTCCGACCCCCAGGGTCTTCAATCTGCCGGCCGGGGTGCGCTTTGTCGACGCGCTCGCGCGCGGGCTCGTCGATGACGTTCCCGATCTCTCGCGGGCAACGGTTCTGTTGCCGACGCGGCGTGCGGTGCGGGCGCTGCGCGAGGCCTTTCTTCAGGTTTCGGACGGGGCGCCCCTGCTGCTGCCGTTGATGCGCCCGATCGGCGACGTCGACGAAGAGGCGCTTGTCATCGAATCCGCCGCGGCGCCCCTCGACGAGGCGGTACCCGGTGCGCTCGACGTTGCGCCGGCGGTGCCTGCGCTCGCGCGCCAGCTTCTGCTCGCGCGGCTGGTTCTGAAATGGGGTGAAGGCCGGCCCGGTGGTGTGCGCGATGCCGCCCAGGCGAGCGCACTGGCGCGCGAACTCGGCGGCTTCCTCGATCAGGTTCAGACCGAACGGCTGTCGTTCGACGCCCTTGCCGGCCTCGTGCCCGCGGATTTCGCTGAACACTGGCAGCACACGCTCGAGTTCCTCGAGATCGTGACCGCGCACTGGCCCTCGATCCTTGCCGAACGGGCGGGTCTCGATCCCGCGCAGCGCCGCAACCTGCTGCTTGAAACCCTCGCCGCGTGTTGGCGCGAGGCCCCGCCCGCTGATCCGGTCATCGCCGCCGGCTCGACCGGCAGCATTCCCGCCACCGCCGATCTTCTCGCCGTCGTCGCGCGCCTGCCCCAGGGCGCGGTTATTCTGCCCGGCCTCGACGGCACCCTGGACGATGACGCCTGGGCGGCCATCGGTTCCACCCATCCCCAGTTCGGCATGAAGCAATTGCTCGAACGGCTGGGGGTGGACCGCGGCGAAGTCGAACCGTGGCGCGGGATCGAAGCGGCGCCCGAATTGCGGCCGCGGATCCGCCTGCTGAGTGAGGTGATGCGGCCCGCCGACACCACCGAACGCTGGCACGACGAAACCGGCCCGCCGCCCGGCAGCGGCGCGGAGGGCCTGACCCGGATCGATTGCGCGACGCCGCGCGAAGAAGCCGGCGTGATCGCCTTGCTGATGCGCGAGGCGCTGGAAACGTCCGGCCGCACGGCGGCGCTGGTCACGCCCGACCGTCGTCTTGCCCGGCGGGTCGCCGCCGAACTCGGGCGCTGGGATGTGGGCGTAGACGATTCGGCGGGCGCGCCGCTCAACCGCACCCCGCCCGGCGCATTCCTGCGTCTGACAGCCGAGATGATTGCCGGCGGCCTCGCGCCGGTTGCGGTGCTGGCGGCGCTAAAGCACCCGCTGGCGATGGGCGGGCTCAAGCCGGGGGTCTTTCGCGCTCTGGTGCGGCGGCTCGAGATCAAGGTCCTGCGCGGACCGCGCCCGGCAGCCGGATTTGACGGCCTGTTGATGGCGCTGCCGGAGGGGTCCGGCCACGACGACCTGCGCACCTGGCTTCAGGGCTTGCAAGCGCTTGCTACCGGATTCGAAACCGCGATCGGCGATCGCCACGCGTCGCTGGCGGCACTGGTGCGCGAGCACATTGGATTTTCCGAGTCGCTCGCCAGGACCGATACCGCGACCGGCGCCGAACGCCTGTGGGCGGGCGAGGCGGGCGAGGCGATGGCCGGGTTTGTTGCCGAAATCGCCGAAGCCGCGCCGAATCTCCCGCCGTTTGCGGGTTCCATGTATCCCGCCCTGCTCAAAAGCCTGCTTGCCGGCCAGGTGGTGCGCCCGCGCTACGGGGTGCATCCGCGCCTTTTTATCTGGGGTCCGCTCGAAGCCCGCCTGCAAAGCGCCGACCTGCTGATTCTGGGCGGCCTCAACGAGGGCAACTGGCCCGCCCGCGCCGATCCCGATCCCTGGTTGTCGCGGCCGATGCGTGAACACTTCGGCCTGCCGCTGCCCGAGCGCCGCATCGGACTGTCGGCGCACGACTTTACCCAGGCCGCATCCACGCCCGAGGTGATCCTGACTCGCGCCGAAAAGGACGACGGCACCCCCACCGTGGCCTCGCGCTGGTGGCTCAGGCTCAACGCGCTGATCGGCAAGCCGGCCGCCGACGAGGCGCACCGCGCTGACACCTGGCGTGCCTGGCAGCACGCCCTCAATGCGCCTGCCCAGGTGACACCCGTGGCCGCGCCCCGGTTTGCGCCGCCGGTCGCGGCCCGGCCGCGGCGGCTTTCGGTCACCGATATCGAGACCCTGCTGCGCGACCCCTATGCGGTGTTCGCCCGCCGTATTCTGGGGTTGCGTCCGCTCGATGCACTCGAGGTCGACGCCGGGGCGGCCGAACGCGGCACGCTGATCCACGACGCCCTCGACGCATTCGTTCGCGCCTTCCCGGACGAACTGCCGGACGACGCCGAGGCGAAACTTCTCGACATTGGGCGGGGTGTATTCGCGCCGCTGTTGTCGCGCCCCGGCGTCGTCGCCTTCTGGTGGCCGCGGTTCGAACGCATCGCCGGATGGGTGGTCGCCCTCGAACGCGAGCGCCGTCCGGATGTGGCGCCGTTGGCCACCGAGGTATGGGGCCGCCTGACCATCGCGGCCCCGGCGGGCCCGTTCGAGCTGATCGCCAAGGCCGACCGCATCGACCGTACCGCGGGCGGGCTCGCGATCATCGATTACAAGACCGGCGGGATTCCTTCCAAAACCGATTTTGAGGCCGGTCTCAGCCCGCAGCTTCCGCTCGAGGCGGCGATTGCCGAAGCCGGCGGCTTTGAGGGTGTGCCGGGCGATCGCATCGGCGATCTCGCCTACTGGCAGCTTACCGGCAAGGCCGGCACGCCGGGCAAGATCAGGATCGTCAGCGCGGACGGAACCGAGCTCGGCGCCGAGGCTCGAACCGGCCTTGAGCAGCTGATCGCCGGATTTGACGATCCCGCACAACCCTATTTGTCGCAACCGCAAGCGGCCGCCCGGCCGAGGTTCAGCGATTACGACCATCTCGCCCGCCGCGCCGAATGGGCGAGCGAATCCGGGGACGGCACATGACCGCCGCGAGGGGCGATCCTGCGCGCGATCCGTCACGCTCGGTCTGGGTGGCGGCGTCCGCCGGTTCGGGCAAGACTTATGTGCTGGTCGACCGGTTGCTGGTGCTGCTGCTGGCAGAGACGGCGCCCTCGCGTCTGATGTGCGTCACCTTCACCAAGGCGGCGGCGGCGGAAATGGCGAACCGGCTGCACAAGGTGCTGGCGGGCTGGGCGCGGGCCGACGACGCGGCGCTGATAGAATCGCTCGAACCGTTGATCGGGGCCGATCCCGGCGCCGGCACGCTGGCGCGGGCGCGCCGCCTGTTCGCACAGGTGCTGGAAACCCCGGGCGGGCTCAAAATCCAGACCGTGCATTCGTTTTGCGAATCCCTGCTCGGGCGATTTCCGCTTGAAGCCGGCATCGCGCCGCATTTCGACGTGATGGACGAACGCACCGCGGCCGAGGCCCAGGGCGCGGCGCGGGATGCGGTCCTCGAAGCGGCGGCGGACCGGGAAGGCAGTGTGGCGCAGGCGTTGCGCACGGTGTACGACGTCTCGGGCGAGACCGGGTTCGACGAGATCTTTGCGTTTCTTGTCGCCGGCCGCGGCAAGCTGAAAGGACTTGAGGGTGAAGGGGGTCTCGACGCGGCGCGCGCGCGGCTCGCGCGATCCTTGGGTGCCAAGGAAAATGAAACCGCGGACACCGTTCTTGCCCGCGTTTGCGCCGAGGGGGCATTCGACGGCGCGGGGCTGAAAGCCGCCGTTGAGGCGCTGCGACGAGGTTCGAAGACCGACGCCGCCGCCGCCGAACGAATCGCGGCGTGGCTGGGCGACCCGGCCCACCGCACGGCTGGTTTTGATAGCTACGCGCTTGTGTTCCTTACCAAAGACGGTGCGATCCGCAAGAAGCTCATCACCAAGAAGACCGTTGCAGACCACCCGCGCGCCGCCGAAGCGATGGAAACCGAGGCCGCGCGCGTGCTCGATGCGCGCCAGCAATTGTTGCGCGCGGCGTTGTTCGAGCGGTCCAGTGCGGTGCTGGCTCTCGGCGCGGCCTTGCTCGGCGCCTACGAACACGAAAAGCAGCGCCACAATCTGCTCGATTACGAAGACCTGATTCAGCGCGCACGGACACTGTTGTCGCAGCCGGGTGTGGCGCCCTGGGTGCTCTACAAACTCGACGGCGGGATCGACCATATTCTTGTCGACGAAGCGCAGGATACCAGTCCCGATCAATGGGCGATCGTTGCCGCCATCGCCGAGGAGTTCTTTGCCGGCAAGGGTTCTTCCGAAACGGCGCGCACGTTGTTCGTTGTCGGCGACCAAAAACAGTCGATCTACAGTTTTCAGGGCGCCGACCCGGCCGAGTTCGAATCCATGCGGCAGCATTTCCGCGCCCGTGCCGATCAGGCGGTGCAGGGCTGGGCGGAAGTTCCGCTGACGCGGTCCTATCGTTCGGTCGCGGCCGTCCTCCACGCGGTCGATGCGGTCTTCATTCAGGAATCGGCGCGCAGCGGCGTAACCGCCGACGACCGATGGGAAGGGCACCGCGCCCACCGCGAGGGGCAGGGCGGCGAGGTCGAGCTGTGGCCCACCGTCCAGCCCAAGCAACCGGTGCCGGTTATCCGCTGGTTGGCGCCGCGCGAGCAGCAATCCGATGCTCCCGCTGAAACCGTTCTCGCGAGCCGGATCGCCGCGACGATTTCAGACTGGGTGACGTCCGCGGCGCCTCTCGAATCGCGCGGCCGCGCCATCCGTCCCGGCGACGTGATGATTCTGGTGCGCCGCCGCACCGTGTTCTTCGAGGACATGGTGGGGGCGCTCAAACGGCGCGGGCTGCCCGTCGCCGGCATCGACCGCATGGTGATTACCGAACAACTCGCGGTGATGGACCTGATGTCGCTCGGCCGGTTCGCCCTGTTGCCGGACGACGACCTGACGCTCGCCACCGTGCTGAAAGGGCCGCTGTTCGGGTTTGACGATGCGCGCCTGTTCGACCTTGCGTGGAAGCGCGACGCATCTTTGTGGGACACGTTGCGCGCCCGCCGGACGGAGGCGGTGGATTTTGTCCACGCCCACGACGTTCTGAACGATCTGCTAGCGCGCGCCGATTTCGAATCACCCTTCGATTGGTACGCGCGCATTCTCGGTGCTGGTGGGCGGCGCGATATTCTCGGGCGGCTCGGCGCCGAAGCCGACGACCCGTTGGACGAATTTCTGTCGATGGCGTTGCTCTACGAGCACGAGCACGCCCCCTCCCTCGAAGGGTTCCTGTTCTGGCTCGAAGCCGGCAAGGCCGACATCAAGCGCGACCTCGAACAGGAGCGCAACGAAGTGCGCGTCATGACCGTGCATGGCGCCAAGGGCCTGCAGGCGCCGATTGTGTTTCTGCCCGATACCACGGGCCTGCCGCCCGACCGGCACGCCTTGTTGTGGGCGGGTTCGAGTGAGGACGCGGTTCCGCTGTGGCTCGGGCGTGCCGAATTCGACGTGCCGGCCTCGGCGGCGGCGCGCGACGCGGCACGCGCCCGCGAGCGGGCCGAATACCGCCGCCTGCTCTATGTCGCCATGACCCGGGCCGAGGACCGGCTTTATGTGTGCGGCTGGGAAAACAAGAAGGGCGTCAAGGACGGATCTTGGTACGATCTGGTGCGCACCGGGCTGCCGGAAATCGCCGAACCGGCGAAGTTTTCGTTCGACCGGCGCGACGCGGGGTTGCGCCTGGTTTCGCCCCAGACAGCGAAGCCCGTCGATCCCTCACCGTTGCCGGAAAGCGGCGGCGCTGTACCCGCTCTGCCCGACTGGGCTGGACGAGCGGCGCCCGAAGAGGCGGCGGCGGTGCGCGCGCTGGCGCCTTCGCGCCTCGACGAAGACGAACTGCCGGCGGCGTCGCCACTTACACCCGATGACGGTGCGCGTTATCGCCGCGGCAATGCAATCCACCGTCTGCTGGAGGTACTTCCGCGGTTGCCGGTTGAATCCCGCGAGGGCGCCGCGCTTGCCTGGCTCGCGCGCGAAAGTCTGGGGTTCGATCCCGAGCAGCAAAAGGAAATCGCTGCCGAGACCCTTGGCGTTTTGTCCGACCCGCGGTTTTCCGATGCCTTTTCGCCCGCGGGCCTGTCCGAAGTGCCGATCGCGGGGCGTGTCGGCGAGATTGTCCTTTCTGGACAGATCGACCGGCTGGTGGTGCGCGCCGATAACGTTCTTGTCATCGACTACAAAACCAACCGCCATCCGCCTGAAAGAATTGCAGATATTCCGCTCGCATATTTCCGGCAAATGGCCGCCTACCGGGCGGCGTTGAGCGCCATTTACCCCGAACGAAATGTACAATGTGCCCTGTTATGGACCGTGGAACCGCGCCTTGTTGCGCTTGATTCGGACGTTCTCGACGGCGCGCTATCTTGACGCTCTGCGGGGGCGTACCTAGAGTCTTCAACAGAAATGCGGGCGCCGCCTGCGCGCGGCTGGTCCGCACAACCGTACGAGGACACCGATGAGCATGGAAAAAAAGGTCAGCGATCAATCGTTCGACGAAGACGTCCTCAATGCTCCGGGGCCGGTCTTGGTCGATTATTGGGCTGAGTGGTGCGGGCCGTGCAAACAGATCGCGCCGGCGCTGGAAGAAATCGCGACCGAATTGGACGGCCGCATCACCATTGCCAAACTCAACATCGACGACAACCCGCAGACGCCGACCAAGTACGGCGTGCGCGGCATTCCGACGCTGATGCTGTTCAAGGACGGTCAGATTGCCGCCACAAAGGTGGGCGCGCTGCCAAAGAACAAGCTGATGGACTGGATCGAGTCCGTTATCTGACGAAGCCGTCACCCGTTTCAAGACCGGGCCCTGCGGGGTCCGGTCTTTTTTGCGCGCCTTTCAGGTGACCGGGGGCCCGTTCTCGCGCAGCACCTGGCCCGCGAGATAGAGCGAGCCGCAAATCAGGACACGCGGCGGCGTGCCGGTTCGCGGAATCGACTGAAGCGCGGCGGCGACGTCGTCATGGCACGATGACCCAAACCCCAGCGCGCGCGCCGCATCGGCGAGGTGTGCCGGCGGATGCGTGGTCTTTTCTCCCGCCACCGGCACGGCGTAGACGTGCGGCGAAAGGAGTGCGAACGGCGCCAGAAACCCGTTCGCGTCCTTGGTCCGCATCAGGCCGGCGATCAGCGCCAGCGGCCGGGGCGCCGGATCGTCTGCGGCCCAGTCCCGAAGGCTCGCCGCCAGCATCGCTGCGGCGGCCGGGTTGTGACCGCCGTCGAGCCAAAGGTCAGCACCGGCGGGCAACCAATCTGTCAGAGGTCCTTTCGAGAGCCGTTGCAGCCGCGCCGGCCATTGCGTCCGGGCGAGGCCCTCGGCGCGCGCCGACTCCGGCACGCGGAACCCGTCGATGGTTTCGAGGCAGGCAACCGCCAAGCCCGCGTTGGCGATCTGGTGGCGGCCGGGCAAGGCCGGCAGCGGCAGGCGGGACCCGCGCCCGTCGACGGAAACGTGCAGGTGTCCGGCCTGTGCCGTGGCATGCCATCCACCTTTGCCGCGCGCAGCGCCGGCCCTCACCAGAGGCGCGCCAGCCGAGCGCGCCGCGACAGCAAGGGTCTCCATCGCCTCGGCGGGTTGCGGCCCAAGCACGCAGGTGACGCCCGACTTCAGGATTCCCGCTTTTTCGCGGGCAATTTCTGCAAGCGTCGATCCCAGGAACCCGGCGTGGTCGAGTGCCAGCGGCGTGATGCAGGTAAGCCGAGGGCTACCGATCACGTTAGTGGCGTCGAGGCGCCCGCCAAGCCCGACTTCCAGCAACAGGATATCGGCATCGTCTTTGGCGAAAGCGCGGAATGCCGCCGCGGTGGTGATTTCGAAAAAAGTGATGGGGTCGTCGCGGCTTGCCTGTTCGCAGGCCTCCAGATGCCGGGCCAAGTCGTCTTCGGCGATGATCCCCTCCGCCAGCCGCACGCGTTCCACGAACTGGACCAGGTGTGGCGAGGTATAGGCCTGCACGCGATACCCCGCAGCGGTCAGCATCGACCGCATCAACGCCATGACCGACCCTTTGCCATTGGTTCCGGCGACGTGCACGATCGGCGGCAAGCGGCGTTCGGGATTACCGAGGCGGTCGAGAAGGCGCCGCACGCGCCCCAACGACAGGTCGATCTGCTTGGGATGAAGAAGCGTCAACCGCTCGAGAATCGCATCGACACTCACAGGTGCGGCTGTCCGCCGTTAGTCGGCCGGGGACCCCGAAGGGCTGGCCGGCTCGGCGGCGTCGGGAGCGGCAAGCGCCGGGATCTCGTCCGCGGCCGGCACGGCCTTGTCGGGCAGCGCGGCGGCGGCGCGTCCAGCCATGAGAAATCCGAACAGGCGGATCAGGGTCGCGCGCATCTCGCGCCGCGGCACCACCATGTCGAGCATGCCGTGTTCCAGCAGGAATTCCGCGCGCTGGAATCCTTCCGGCAACTGTTCGCGAATCGTGTCTTCAATCACCCGCGGTCCGGCAAAGCCGATCAGCGCGCCCGGTTCGCCAATCGAAATGTCGCCCAGCATTCCGTAGGACGCTGTGACTCCTCCGGTAGTCGGATCGGTCAGCACGACGATGTAGGGAAGCCGCGCCTCGCGCACGAGCTCAACGGCGATTGCGGTACGCGGCATTTGCATTAGCGACAGGATTCCTTCCTGCATGCGCGCCCCGCCCGCGGCGGCGAAGACGACCAGCGCCGCCTCCTGCATGACCGCAAGCCGCGCCGCCGTCACCAGCGCTTCGCCGGTGGCAAGACCCATCGACCCGCCCATGAAGGCGAAGTTCTGCACCACCACGACGGCCTGCTGTCCGCCCATCTTGCCGTGAGCCACGGCCATCACTTCCTCTTCGCCGGTGCGATTGCGGCTGTCCTTGAGGCGGTCGAGGTATCGTTTCTGGTCGCGGAAACGCAGCGGGTCGACGGTTACTGCCGGCAAGGCAATCGGCTGGTAGTCGCCTTCGTCGAACAATTGGGCAAAGCGTTCCTTCGGACCGATCCGCAGGTGGTTGTCGCAGTTGGGGCAGACGTGCAGGTTTTCCGCAAGGTCGCGGTGAAAAATCATTTGTCCGCACGCCGGACATTTGGACCAGAGATTCTCGGGCGTGTCCCGCCTGCTGACCAGGGACCGGATTTTGGGCCGGACGAAATTGGTAAGCCAGTTCATCGCGGTGTTCTCAATTCATCCGTTACGATGCGCCAGCGCGCAGTTCGGAGTCGCGCAGTTCGCCACCACGCAGTTCGGAAGCCTGCCGCACGCCTTCCGACAGATCGCGCACCAACGACCAGACCTCGTCCGCGAGCCCGGGTTTCGGTTTTCCGTCGGCGGTCATGTTTTTCGCCACCACATTGACGATCGCCGACCCGACCACGGAGGCATCGGCAACGCCGGCGATGGCCGCAGCCTGATCCGGCGTTTTGATTCCGAAGCCGACGCCGATCGGCAGGTCGGTACTTTTGCGAATACGCCTTACCTGTCTCGCAACCGCCGCCACATCCGGCTCTGCGGTTCCGGTAATTCCGGTAATCGAAACGTAGTAGAGGAAGCCCGAGGTATTGGCAAGAAGCTGCGCAAGGCGCGCATCGTCGGTGGTGGGCGCGGCGAGGCGAATGAAATGAATCCCTTCGCGTGACACCGGCAGGCACAAGTCGGCGTCTTCCTCGGGCGGCAAATCGACAACGATCAGGCCATCCACGCCGGCCGTTTTGCACGCCGCGACGAAGGTCGGAACGCCATACGAATAGATCGGATTGAAATAGCCCATCAGCACGACGGGCGTGTCTGAATCGGTTTTGCGAAAGCGCGAAACCAAACCAAGCACATCGCCGAGTTTGGTGCCGGCGGCGAGCGCCCGTTGGCTTGAGGCTTGAATGGCGGGCCCGTCCGCCATCGGGTCGGAAAACGGCATGCCGAGCTCGATGACATCGGCGCCGGCCGCCGGAAGCCCGGCGACAATCTCCGCCGACATCGCGAGGTCAGGATCGCCCGCGGTGACGAACGCCACCAGCCCCGCGCGGCCTTCGGTCCGCAGGGCGGTAAAGCGTCGTTCCATCCGCGTCGGCGCGGTCATGGGGCCGCATCCGTCACAGTGTTACGCCCAAAGCTTCGGCCACCGTGAAGATATCCTTGTCGCCGCGTCCGCACAGGTTCATCAGGATTATATGGTCGCGCGGCAGGTCCGGTGCAATGCGGCCGACGTGCGCCAGCGCATGGCTCGGCTCCAGCGCCGGAATGATGCCCTCGAGGCGGCTGCACAACTGGAATGCCGCCAACGCTTCGTCGTCGGTGATTGAAACGTATTCGACGCGGCCCGATTCCTTGAGCCAGGCGTGTTCCGGTCCGATGCCGGGATAATCGAGGCCGGCCGAAATCGAATGCGCTTCCAGAATCTGTCCGTCGTCGTCCTGCAGCAGATAGGTGCGGTTGCCGTGCAGCACGCCGGGACGGCCCGCGGCCAGGGACGCCGCGTGTTCGCCGGTTTCGAGTCCACGGCCCGCCGCCTCGACACCGGTGATCGCCACCTCCGGATCGTCGAGGAAGGAATGGAACAGGCCGATCGCGTTCGAACCGCCGCCGATGCACGCGACCAGGCGATCGGGAAGGCGGCCCTCGCGGTCGAGCATCTGCGCCCTTGCTTCACGCCCGATCACCGACTGAAAATCGCGCACCATCGCCGGGTAGGGGTGCGGCCCCGCCACCGTGCCGATGATGTAAAACGTGTCCTCGACGTTGGCGACCCAGTCGCGCAACGCCTCGTTCATGGCATCCTTGAGAGTGCGCGAACCTGACGAGACCGGGCGTACCTCCGCGCCCAGCAGTTTCATGCGAAAGACGTTGGGCGCCTGGCGTTCGATGTCGGTTTCGCCCATGTACACAATGCAAGGCAGGTCGAACAGGGCGGCCACGGTCGCGGTTGCAACGCCGTGCTGCCCGGCGCCGGTCTCGGCGATGATGCGGCGCTTGCCCATGCGTTTCGCCAGCAGGATTTGGCCGATGCAATTGTTGATCTTGTGAGCGCCGGTGTGATTGAGCTCGTCGCGTTTGAAATAGATCCTGGCCCCGCCGAACCGGCCGGTCAGGCGCTCGGCGAAATAGAGCGGGCTCGGGCGGCCAACGTAATCACGGAAGTACCCGTCTATTTCGGCGGCAAACGCGGGATCGACTTTGGCCTCGTCGTAGGCTTTTTCGACCGCGAGAACCAGCGGCATCAGGGTTTCGGCGACATATCGTCCGCCGAAGATTCCAAAGTGCCCGGCCTCGTCGGGTCCGGCGCGGAAGGTGTTGGGATCGGGCGCGCTCATGCCGCAACGCCTTCGAGGGCGGCGATGAAATGGGCGATACGCTGGGGGTCTTTGCGGCCCGGCGCCGTCTCGACGCCCGACGACACATCGACCAATCGTGCGCCGCATTGGCGCACCGCATCCGCCACGTTGGCGGCGTCGAGCCCGCCCGACAGAAACCAGGGCTTCTCGAAGGTGCGTCCGTGCAATAGCGACCAATCGAAAGAGACCGCATTGCCACCCGGCAAGGCGTTACCGGTCGCGGGCGGCCGGGTGTCGAACAGCAGCATGTCGGCGGCGTCGTAGCCGGGCACGGGCGCGAGATCTTGCGCGTTCGAAACGGAAAAAGATTTCACCACCGCCACATCGAAACGGGCGCGAATTGCGGCGACACGGGCGGGCGTCTCGCTGCCGTGAAGCTGCAAAAAGTCCGGTTCGAGGACATCGACGATGGCGGCGATGGCGGCGTCGTCTTCATCGACCATCACGGCGATCTTCTTTGCGCTTCGCACGGTCGCTCCCAGCGTACGCGCAAGGTCCAGCGTTACATGACGGGGCGAACGCGGATAGAACACGAATCCGACGAAATCGGCGCCGGCACGCTCGGCGGCATCCAGTGCGCGGACTTCGTTGATGCCGCAGATTTTGACCTGAACCAATCGCGTCATTGCGGTCCTACGCTGCTTGCCGGCTCAACTCGGCGCCGATGGCGCGGGCGGCCTCAACCGGATCGGCGGCTTCGGTAATCGGACGGCCCACCACCAGCACGTCGGCCCCGGCCGCAAGAGCCTCGGCAGGCGTCATGGTGCGTTTCTGATCGCCGGCGCTGGCGCCGGCGGGCCGCACGCCCGGCACCACCAGCTTGAAGTCCGGCCCCAGTTCGGTCCGCAGCCGCGCCACTTCGCGGGGCGAACACACGGCTCCGTCGAGGCCCGCGTCGCGCGCAAGGCTTGCCAGCCGGAGGACCTGATCCTCGATGCCCGATGCAACGCCAAGGGCGGCGAGATCGCCGTCGTCGAGGCTGGTCAGCACCGTCACCGCGACCACCCAGGGACGTACGGCCCCGGCCGCGCGCGCCCCCGCGGTGGCGGCCTCGGCGGCGGCCCGCATCATTGCTGTCCCGCCGGCGGCATGGACGTTGAGGATCGAAGGCTTCAGCGCGCAGGCCGCGCGCACCGCTCCCGCCACCGTATTCGGAATGTCGTGGAACTTGAGGTCGAGAAACAGCGCCGCCGCGCCGACTGCCGCGCGCACGCCTTCGGGGCCACGCGCGGTGAAGAACTCCTTGCCGATCTTGAAGCCGCCGACATGGCCGGTCAGCGCCATCGCCAGGTCGCGGGCGCGGGCCGCGTCGGCGGTATCGAGAGCGCAAAAGACAGGGTGGGCGGGGAATCGCGGGGCCATCGCCAGTCCGTGGGGTTGGTGCGGCAGATTCGGTGCGCCTTATAACAGAAATGACGGCGCGTTACAGGACAGGCACGAGGCTCGCCCACAGGGTCTCGGCCGCCGCCAGGTCTTCGAGCGCCGTCCCGACCGACTTGAACAGGGTGATCTCGTCCTCGGTTGTCCGGCCGGCATCTTCGCCGCGGCTGAGGGTGGCGAGATCGCCCGCGATATCGCTTGCTGCGATCACGCCTTGCGAAAGCGGGCCCGCCAGGTCTCCGGCCTCAGCCAGCGCGCTCTCGCGGACATCGACGTAGAGGCGGGCCCGGCGCACGGTTTCGTCGTCGCATTCGCGCATATCGGGCCGGAAGGCACCGACCAGATCGAGGTGCTGGCCGGGGCGCAACCAGGCGCCGTGGATCAGCGGTTCGCTGGCAAGGGTGGCGCACGAGATAATGTCGGCCCAGCGTGCGGCGGCCTCCAGACCCTCCGTCGCGGTGGCGTCGATGCCTTCGGCCCGAAGGCTCGCGGCGAGCGCTTCGGCGCGATTCGGGGTACGATTCCAAATCCGGACGCCGGTAATCGGGCGGGCCTCGGCGTGGGCTCGCACCAGATGGGGCGCCAGCGCGCCCGCCCCGACCATCAGGTGCCGCGCCGCGCCGGACGGGGCGAGATAGCGCGCTGCGAGTGCGGACGCTGCGGCGGTGCGCCGTTCGGTCAGCGCCGGCCCGTCGATCAGCGCCAGCGGTTGCCCGGTTTCACCGTCGAACAACAGGAACGAGGCCGCAATCGCGGGCAGTCCGCGTGTCCGGTTGGCGGGGGTTACGGTGACGATCTTGACGCCGGTGGCGCCGCCCTCGCGCCAGGCCGGCATCAGCAACAGGCTGGCGTCCCGGCCGAGATCATGGCGATGCCGGACCGGGACCTCTGCACCCTCGCGAAAGGCACGCGCAAGGGCATCGGCAAGGTCGCCGTAGCCGAGACCGGCATGAACCTCATCTGCGCCGATGAAGCGCATGGCGCTCAGCGGCCGTCGAGGGCGGGGGGCGTTCGCGGGTCAGGCGCAGGCACGGGCGCTTCGGCAGGGGCCGTGGGTGCGGCGGGGGCCGCGTCCCGAGCGGGCACTGCTGCGGTAAGACGCGCCATCTGGCGTTCGGCGCGGCGGGCCCGGCGGCGCAACCGCGCGGCGGTCAACGCGCCGCCCAGGGCGGCGGCCACCAGTCCCCCCAGCACGCCCGCCAGTACCACAAGGTAGAGCGGCGCCTCGACCGCCCATGGCAGCGGGTCGAGGTTGACGGTGACCGGCCCGCGGTTGGCGATGGCGAATGCCAGCACCGCCACGGCGATCACGGCGAACAGGGTCCAGCGCAGAATTTTCATGACGGGCGCGCCCGTCCGCGGGGTCCCGCGAAGGCGGGCAGGCGTCTACTCGCCGCCTGAGGTGGGCTGGGCGTTGAGCGCGAGGCGAAGCTCCTTCCCGGTCTTGAAGAACGGGACATGCTTTTCGCGGACATGGACGGCCGCTCCGGTGCGCGGGTTGCGCGCCACGCGGGCCGCCCGGCGCTTGACTGAAAACGCCCCAAAGCCGCGCAGTTCGACCCGGTCGCCGCGCGCCAGCGCGGCCGAGATTTCTTCGAAAATGGTAGCGACGATGCGCTCGATGTCGCGCTGATAAAGGTGCGGGTTTAATTCCGCAAGGCGGGCGATCAATTCAGACTTGACCATGGCCGCGCGATCCTCGCCCCGAGTCCTCAAGAAGGCGGGCCGTGCCTCGATTGCAACCGCACACTTGGCACCGCCCCATGCATTAATGGTCAGGTTGCCAAACTGACAACAGGCCGTCAAGTCTAAGTCGTTCAGAAAACAATGTTTTTCGGCCCAGCGTCGTGAGCATTCGGATCACGCTGCGGCTTTCTTCGGGGCCGATCTCGCGGATCGGCAGGCCCGGTTCAATCTCGCGGGCGCGGATTAGCCACTCGATCGCTTCGTCCTCGCCGCCTGTCGCGTCGATCAGGCCCAGCGCCTTGGCCTGGCGTCCGGTAAAGATGCGCCCGTCCGCCAGTGCCAGCGCGGTGCCGCGGTCCAGCCCGCGGCGCTCCGCAAGCAGATCGACGAACCACTGATAGACATCGTCGACCGCGTCCTGGGCCGCCGCACGCGCCTCGGGCGTCAGCGATTCGAACAGCGAAGGGGTTCCCTTGAGCGGCGCCGAACGGATCGTTTCGGCGCTGATACCCAGTATCTCGAGAAGACCCGAAATCTCGGCAGTTTCCATCAGTACCCCGATCGAGCCCGTAATCGAGGTTTCGCGGGCGACGATATGATCGGCCGCCAGCGCCACCATGTATCCTGCCGAGGTTCCAAGGGTGCCGATGACGGCGACCACCGGTTTGTCTTCGGCGGCTTCGCGCAAGGCCCGGAAAAGCGATTCACCGCCAACGGTGGTGCCGCCGGGACTGTCGATGCGGACGATCAGAGCGCGCACCCGGCGCGACTTGGCCGCGGCGGCGATCGCATCCGCCAACACCGGATCGTCGAGTATCAACCCATCGACCGTAAGCCGCGCAATATGGTCGCGGAACGGCGCCGGACCCCGGGATTGCCACACTGCCACCGCCACGACGGCAAAGATTGCCACCAGGGCAATCAGGCGCCAAACGGTGATGTGCCGCTTCAACCGGCGGCGGTCGGCAAGAACGTCGGGTTCGAGGGTCATGGCTGGCCCCGCTCCGGCTCCGCGGCGGGCGTACTAGGCGTCAGGCGTGTCCTTGTCTGCCGCATCGCCGTCGTCGGCAGGCGCGGCCTCGTCGTCCGGGGTCTCGGCTTCGGAAGCTTCGCCATCCTTGGCTTCGGCAGCTTCGGGGGTTTCGGCAGCTTCGCCATCCCCGGCTTCGGCTTCGGGGGCTTCGCTGTCGGCGTCCCCGGCTTCGGTGCCACCCGCCTCTTCGCGCTCGGCCTCCTGGGTTTTGATCGCCGCGCCCAGAATATCACCAAGGCTCGCGCCCGAATCGGACGAGCCGTACTGCTTCATCGCCTCTTTTTCTTCCTGGACTTCAAGCGCCTTGATCGAAACCGTGACGCGACGGGCGTCGGCATCGACGCTCATCACCCGGGCATCGACCTTATCGCCTCGGGCAAAGCGGCCGGGGCGCTGATCGGAGCGGTCGCGGGCGAGATCGGAACGCCGGATGAACGCGGTCATGCCGCCCGGCAGGGTCACTTCGATGCCGTTGTCCTTGACCTCGCTGATCGTGCAGGTGATGGCCGCGCCCTTGACCAGCGTATCGGACGTCGAGACGAACGGATCCGCGGACAGCTGTTTGACGCCGAGGCTGATGCGTTCCTTCTCGACGTTGATGTCCAGCACCTTGGCCTTGACGGTGTCGCCCTTGGTGTAATCCTGGACCGCTTCTTCGCCCGGCCGGTTCCAGTCGAGGTCGGACAGGTGGACGAGACCATCGACTCCGCTCTCGAGGCCGACAAACAGTCCGAATTCGGTAATGGACTTGATTTCGCCTTCGATCTCTGTGTCCACCGGATGGGCATGGAGGAACGCCTCCCACGGATTGTCGGTGTTCTGTTTCAGGCCCAGGCTGACGCGGCGCTTGATCGGATCGGCGTCCAGAACCATCACTTCGACCTCTTGCGACGTCGAAACGATCTTGCCCGGGTGGACGTTCTTTTTGGTCCAGCTCATCTCGGACACGTGGACCAGGCCCTCGACGCCCGGTTCCAGCTCAACGAAGGCGCCGTAATCGGTGATGTTGGTAATGCGGCCGGTGAACCTGGCGCCGACCGGGAATTTCTCGGCCACGCCTTCCCACGGATCGGCCTCAAGTTGCTTCATGCCCAGCGAGATGCGTTGAGTCTCGAGATTGACCTTGATGACCTGCACGCGCACGGACTGGCCAATGTTGAGGGCCTCGCTGGGATGGGCGATGCGCCGCCACGCCATATCGGTGACGTGGAGGAGACCGTCGATACCGCCCAGATCGACGAATGCGCCGTAGTCGGTGATGTTCTTGACAACTCCCTCGTAAATCTGGCCTTCGCTCAGTTTTTCCAGCAGTTCTGCTCGCGCCTCGGCACGGGATTCTTCAAGAACCGCGCGCCGCGAGACGACGATGTTGCCGCGGCGCCGGTCCATCTTGAGAATTTGGAATGGCTGCGGTGTTCCCATCAAAGGGGTGATGTCACGGACCGGACGGATATCCACCTGGCTTCCCGGCAGAAACGCGACGGCGCCCGACAGATCGACTGTAAAGCCGCCCTTGACGCGCCCGAAGATGTGCCCGGTGACGCGCTCGTTCTTGTCGAAAGCCTCCTCCAGCTTGCCCCAGCTTTCCTCGCGGCGCGCTTTCTCACGGCTCAGCACCGCTTCGCCGTTGCGGTTTTCCATCCGTTCGAGGAACACCTCGACCCGATCGCCGATCTTGATTTCACTCTCTTCGCCCGGAACCTGAAATTCCTTCAGATCGACACGGCCTTCGGATTTTAGACCAACGTCGATGACGGCCTTATCGTTCTCGATGGCGACGATCGTGCCCTCGATGACCTGGCCTTCAAGGTTGTCGCGTTTGCCAAAGGATTCATCGAGTAAAGCCGCGAAATCTTCGCCCGTGCCGGCTGATGCGGCCGAGGGCTCGGCGGTTGGGTCTGCCATTATTTCTCCTGAGGTCGGGGCGCGGCGATGAGCGGCGCAGGGGCGGCACGCCGCCCGGTTAGAGGTTGATCCTATCGCTAGTCCTTGCCTGCTGGCTCCCTTCCCAGGGCCGACGCGGGCGCGGGCCGGCCACTCAAAGCATAGGCTTTGGCGGCCTTGAACGCGCTGTCTATATCCAAATTCGTGGTATCGAGCAAGTAGGCCCCCGGTGCCGGTTTCAGAGGGGAAACCGAGCGGTCCCGGTCCCGCCGGTCGCGGTCTCGAATATCGGCCAGGACCTGGTCCTCGGTGACCGATTCGCCAAGGGCGATCAACTCGGCGTGGCGGCGGCGCGCGCGCTCTTCGGTCTGGGCAGTAAGGAAAATTTTCCTTTCAGCGTCCGGGCAAACGACGGTGCCAATGTCGCGGCCCTCCAGCACCGCGCCGGGGGGCCCACCCGGCGGGTTCGCCGCGAAGGCCCGCTGATACTCGAGCAGAGCGGCGCGGACCGTGGGTAACGCGGAAATGCGGGACGCAATCTCGGCGGTCGCATCGTCCCGCAACCGGGGGTCAGAGGGATTGCCTGGGTCCTGGGCCAGCGCCGCGACCGCTGCCTCGTCGTCCGGATCGGTCGCGCTGTCACGCACGCGCAGAGCAACGGCGCGGTAGAGGGCGCCGGTATCGAGGTAGGCAAAACCAAGCGCTTTAGCCAACCGCCGCGCCAGCGTTCCCTTGCCGGAAGCGGCGGGGCCGTCGATGGCGACGATCATGATGCGGCCGGGCCGGCCCCGGATCCTTGAAGTTGGGTGATCCGGCCCCCTAGGCTGTTGGCAAGATCGGCAAAGCCCGGAAACGAGGTGGCGATGGTCTCGGCGCCGGTGACCGCGACCGGGGCCCTCGCCGCCATACCCAGCACCAGAAACGCCATTGCGATCCGGTGGTCGTGTTGGCTGTCGATGGTGGCGCCACCGGCGGGCGTGGCCGTGCCCCGAACTACAAGGCTGTCGTTGCTGCCGGTTACATCGACGCCGCATGCCGTGAGCCCGGCGGCGATCGCCGCGAGCCGGTCGCTTTCCTTGATGCGGAGTTCCGACAGCCCCTCGAGGCGGGTTTCCCCTTCGGCGCAAGCCGCCGCGACCGCGAGAACCGGGATTTCGTCGATCATCGCCGGCACCCGCGTTGCCGGAACCGCCACACCCGTCATCGCGCCGCCGCGGACGATCAGGTCGGCGACCGGCTCACCGCCGGCATCGGATTGGTTTTCGAGCGTGAAGTCGGCACCCATCTCCTGCAAGGTCTCATAGAGGCCGGCGCGCAACGGGTTCATGCCGACGCCGGTCAGCCGCACTTCCGAATCCGGACGGATCAGCGCCGCCACCGTCAGGAACGCGGCTGAAGACGGATCGGCGGGGACGTCGATCGTGCAAGGCCGGAGTTCGGGCTCGCCGGTAACGCTGACGGCACGGCCCTCGCCGCTGTCTTCGATGTCCACCGCCGCCCCAAAACGCCGCAACAGCCGTTCCGTGTGGTCGCGTGTCGGCCGCACCTCGATCACGCAGGTCCGGCCGGGGGCATTGAGGGCCGCCAGAAGCACGGCCGATTTCACTTGCGCGCTCGGCACCGGGGTCCGGTAGGTAATCGGCATGGGACGGGCGGTGCCGATAATCGCCAGCGGCAGCCGGCAGCCGGCGCGGGCCACGGTTTGTGCGCCCATGAGCGACAGTGGCGTTGCGATCCGTTCCATCGGCCGCGACCGCAACGACTTGTCGCCGGTGAACAGGACCGTGATCGGGTGGCTCGCGACCGCCCCCATCAGCAGACGCACGCCGGTGCCGGAATTGCCGAGATCGAGCACCGTCTCGGGTTCGGCCAGTCCGCCGACGCCGACGCCGCGCACGATCCAGACGCCATCGGCTCGGCGCTCCACATTCGCACCCAGTGCCCGCAGCGCACCTGCCGTCGCCAGTACGTCCGCGCCTTCGAGCAGGCCGGTAATGGTCGTCTCGCCGACCGCCAACGCCCCCAGAATCAGGGCGCGGTGCGAAATCGATTTGTCGCCGGGGACGCGGACCGTTCCGCGCAGGGACGATACGGGATCGGATCGGAGAACGGTCACGGGGACCCGCCGGATACGAGAGGAGACATCGGGCGCGGGCGCGAGGTGCCGCCGCGCGCGCCATCCCTATCATACCGGGGCAATCCGGGCCATAACCGCCTCGCCGTGACGCCACCGGGCCCGACGCAATAATTTTTTGACAGCGCGAAATGGACATGGCAAATGGGGGCGCATCGTGATCTTGGCAGGTGGGGGCGTGTAGTGGCCAAATCGGATTGGGGAAACAAATACGAATGCCGCGAGTGCGGCACCCGTTTCTACGACCTTGGCCGGGCGTCCGCGGTGTGCCCCGGTTGCGAAACCGTTTTCGAACCCGAGAAGGCGAACAAACCGGTCCCCGCGGCGCCCCGCGCGGCAGCGGAACCGGCGAAAAAAGCCGCGCCCCCAAAGGCCGAATCGGCGAACCCCTTGGGGAAGGACGGCGGTAACGCCACCAAGATCGAAGGGGATGATGACGATGATGATTTCGTCGAGGAAGAGGTCGATATCGACAAGGACGTCGCCGAAGTAATCGATACCAAGGTCGCGGGCGGGAGCGAGAGCTGACCCGGAATCCGGACGCGCGCCCGTGAGCCGGCCGTCCAAGACCCTTGATTCGAGGAACCCGCGAAACTAAGTTCGCGGCCATCCGGCCCGGCCCGCGCCGGTCTTGTGGGGCCATAGCTCAGTTGGGAGAGCGCTTGAATGGCATTCAAGAGGTCCGGGGTTCGATTCCCCGTGGCTCCACCA
>PVBE012703804.1_pt1 | contig 38173 bp, 24 predicted proteins | sample 1631181 | NCBI WGS metagenome assembly PVBE01 (sample SAMN08397723, study PRJNA350692) | Marine metagenome, whole genome shotgun sequencing project. | isolation source: water | place: Pacific Ocean | collected 2012-04
ACGAAAGAATGTGGACAGCCATCGCCACGTGCAGAAAACAGAACCGCAACTTCTTTTCGTTTCTTCACAAATCCATCAGGGCCAAACGGCAAAATCAACCGGCCCCAAGCCTATTGAACGTAACTCCGTGAACGGTTACCATTTTTGAAATGGTGGCCAACCAGTCAAGCACATCGGGCCAGGTTTGATAGCGAAAGTTGAACTTGATCAAGCCGTTTCCATTCGGTTTGGCGTTTAGCTCGTCAGGGTTCGCTGGCATCGGTGGTTTGTCAGGACGCGTGAGGACTTTCGGCTCCTCTTCCTTTCCTTTCTTCGCCTTGTCTTCGTCAGCTTTCTTCTTCTTGCTCTCGTCGTCCTCTTTCTTGGGTGGGGTTGGTCTTCCCGAACGCGCCGGCGAGGCACCTCTGGGCGTTGGCGTGCCACTTGGAACCACCATCGGTTTGCCGTCCGGGCCAACGACGACAGTCTTCACACTGCTGCCGCTCGACGGGGCGACTTGGATTGTGGACTGCTGCGCGAACATGCAAGGAGCGGAGATGAAAACAATCACAAACACGAAGGTGACATCGCGTTGTCGCATGGCATTGCTTTCTTGGGAAGAGCTGCGTGTGTTCGAGACCACCCGTCATTATGGCCACTTTGAAACGGTACGCAACAGATAGTCTCTTCCTGGCCTTTGCCTTCTCTCTTTACGCGCAACCAGGTAAGTCGGCGTTTGCGTCCGTTTCACGCACGAAAAATCGCATCGCGATTTTGTAGTGCCCTGTAAATCGCGGCTAGTTTTCATGTTGGCAGGCGTTGTTGGACCTAATCTTGCGAGATTTCAATGTTCTGATCGACGGCCACTTGGTTCAACACCTGGGTCGAGCGATCTGGCCAGTGCACGACGATACGTTCGATTGCATCGTGCGTTCCGAGTCCGAATGTCACGGGCAATTCACATTGCGACAGGTAGCTGCGCGTTGGTGCAACTTGACGTCGAAATGTCTCTTCGCCGCACGTGACTTCGATCCAAGCGCCAATCGCGTCGACGTTGCATCGCGTTCCAACAAGCCGAATCCGTGACCAGTGATGCTCTTGCTGCTGATCGTTTCGCAGGAGTCGGGGTGGCCCGCCGACTTGAAGCAGCAGCACGTCCAAGTCGCCGTCTTCATCAATGTCTGCGTATGCGGCACCACGGCCGACCATCCGCCGCGCGAAATCGGGACCGCACTTGTCAGCATCCACCTTCAGGAATTCGGTCCTCGTGTCAGGACCACAATTCCAAAACAGCTGCGGTGGCTGCTCGTAATACTGGCTTGCCTGCACCTTGTTGATCTCGTCCTCCAGATGGCCGTTGGCTGCCAAGAGATCCAAGCGGCCATCCAAGTCGTAATCAAAAAAGAACAAGCCGAATGTCAATTCCAGTCGCGTGGCAGGACCGAGTCCAGTGGAGATGGCGGCGTCTACAAACTGTAGCGGATCCTCATTGGCACAATACAGCGAAGTCATTTCGTTGGCGAAGTTCCCAATCGCCACACCCAGGGTCTTGTCGTTGCGAAAATAACTGACGTCGATTCCCATGGCACCGCGGGCGTTTCCGGCGGAGTCAAAACCAATTCCTGCAATACTCCCGACCTCGTGAAAAGTGCCGTCGTGTTGATTGTGAAAGAGGAAGTTCTGCACCGTGTCGTTGGAAACGATGAGATCCATCCAGCCATCTCGATCCAGATCAATCGTGGCGACACCCATCGACTTGGCCATGGGGACTCCTGTCGCCGGGTTCTTCACTTGGATCCCTGCCATCGCCGAGACATCGGTGAATTGTCCGTCGCCATCATTTCGGTACAAAGAAGGAAAGGTCCCTTCGAAGGCAGTTGGAGGGCCGTAGGCGCGGCCCACGCCAGTCAGCTGAAAGTTCTGGCTGAGGTCGGTCTCTTTCGACCACTGTACGTAATTGCAAACGAACAGGTCCAGCCGACTGTCGTTGTTGTAGTCGAGCCACGCGCAGCTACTGCCCCAGGCCGAATCGTCTCCGGAAATATCCGCCGTGTCCGTGATATCGGTGAACTTGCCTTCATCATTGCGAAACAGTTTGTTCGGCCCCACCGCAGAAATAAACAGATCAGTATCACTGTCGTTATCAAAATCACCGAAGGCGCAACCCATGCCATAGAACGAAACATCCAAGCCGACATCGATGGTCACGTCGTCGAACTGTCCCGTGCCGTCATTGCGAAAAAGCTTCATTGAGGCGGATTTCACCGGAGACCGTGGGTCCCACGGCCAACGCGTTGCATTGACGAGCAGAATGTCTTGGTCGCCATCGGAGTCGTAGTCTAGAAAACCGCCGCCGCCGCCCATTGTTTCCGGGAGTAGCTTATCGCCGTACGCGCCGTTCTCGTGGATGAAGTCGATCCCTGCTGCCTTCGTGATATCGATAAACTTCACTGCCGGTGCTTCGGCGGGTGGCCGTGAACGGATCTTCGGCATCGATACAATCGTCTTGACCTCGACTGGATTGGGCTTCGGTTGCGTCAGCCAGTATGCGATCGCTCCGCCGATGGCGATCAGGACGACAATCACCAGCAGCGACGCGCGGAGCGCCACGCCGATGACTGCGTCATCGTGCGCCTCGTCGAATTGGCCGGCATCAGTCGATATTTGATCTTTGGGAGGTGGCTTGCTCATGGCTTGGTCTCCGTTTCCGGTGAATCAACCGGCGACTAGTTGTTAGTCTCCTTATGGTCGGAGACTTGTCGTATTTGAGTCAAGTCTTAGCGACCAACGGGAGCGTGCCTAAGACGGGCACGTTCCCTATTTGGCCGCGGCACCGCCGCGTTAGGCAATTCTGGGGCACCAGTCCGATGCAAAGAATAGATCACCAGCGATTCTGCGGCGTGGTCTGCCGCTGCGCTTTTCTGCCGAGCAAGGGTGACGGCCTGGTCACCCGCATTGTCATCCGGTTTGTAGCGGGCGTGATCGCGCCGGTGTTTCGCGGCGCGCAGTTCGTCATCAAGCCGCGTGTAGAGCAGCGCCAAGTTGTAATGCGCGGTGACATTTTCCGCGTCAATCCGCAGCGTCTTCTCAAATTGCTCGACAGCCTGCCGCAGAAGTGTGTCTCTTACATCACGTCGGTCTAGACCGTTTTGCTGGTTGGCTTGATCGAACAACGTCATGCCCAACAGATTGATGACCTGGTAATCCAAACTGAAATCGAAATCACGATCAGGGATCCTCGTGTCCAAGACACTGCGAAAACTAGCAGCCGCCTCGGCCAAATAGCCCTGCTCGCGATTCACTAACCCGCTCAGCCAGGCCATGGTCCAGGGCGGTGCCGGCGGATCGTTGAACTTCGCAGCCCTCTCGATGGCACCGACGGCTTCGTCAAGACGACCTTCACGATGCAAGACGCGGGCGGCATTGAGCGGCCCATGGTACTGCCCCAACGACTCGACCTGCGCGAATGCATCGGCGGCCTGTCGCAGTTCGGCCTTGCCTTCGAGAAACAAGCCGATGCCGTAGTCATTCCAACGTTGCCAAGCGGGAATTCCCCGATCGCCGGCCTCAACCTCTTCTGCGATTCCCGAGATAGGAAACGTCATCGTGTCCTCGGCCAGGACCATCATGGGCAACTGATTCATATACGGCTGTCCCACACGGTGTCCGCGAATCGGCTTATCACCCGGCTTGGCCGTACGAGTCATGAAGTCCGTAAACTGCTTGTCGAACTTGCGGTAGTTCAGCTTCAGTTTAACGGTGATCGGTTTGGTAACGTCCCGCGGCACCTCCAATGCATAATGGCCCACCTGTGCGGCACCCGGCGGAATCTGATGATTGTAGAGCGGCACGAAGATGTCCCCCGCGTTGCGACGGTCGATCCGATTGCCGTTCTTGTCCAGCACGTAAGCATTGACAAAGTGCGACCAAGGGTCAACTTCGCTGGCCGCGTCCCGTCCGCCACTGCGGCCAATCACCCGTTTGCCACTGGTAACCTCGACATCCAACCAGATTTCGTTCGAATCAACTGTGCCTTGGGTAAAGAGGTGCCCCATCTTCAAGGTGCGAATCACGGTCTCCAACAAGTACGATCCGCCGGGCTTTAACGCGGGGACGGTAGGCCGGAGCGGAGCGTGCAATTGGCCATCGATGGTGCCGCCTTCTTTGATTCCGAAAATATCGACACGCATCACACCCTCATTGAAGTCTCGATGCGCTTCAATCACATCCGGCTCATTGCGAAGCCACGCCATCGCGGTATTGGCGCTGGGAAACAGATGGCTGTGCACGCTGGGCTGGTCCGCGCCGGGGAAGTTCTTGGCCCCAAAGTCTTTGGATGCCGCCAGGGGCATGTGGCAACCGTTGCAATTGGTTTGCGCCTTGGGTGGATAATAGAAGCTGCGTGCACCGTGGCCCGAGACTCCGCTGAGCAAATAGGGGTCGTAGTGGTTTTGGCCACGGAGAAACTCTTTGTACTGTGTCAGCTCCTTCGGCAGATGGACTTTGTGGCATGTCGAACAGAACTCGGCCGTTTTGTGGAACGGCTTGAGAAAAGTCTGCTTGTGGAACGAAGGTTTCGCTTTGACAACTGTATTGTTGATGAACTGCAACAGCGTGTTTTGACTGGAAGCAAAAGGATAGTGGAGCGGTTCTTCAATCGTATAGTCGGCATTGCCACGCGTGCTGTTGATATTGGTGATCGCATGGCACGTGGTACAGGAAATGCCCGCGTGCGCCGTGGGGTCGTTTACATCATCGTAGTTCGGATCGTCGAAGGCACCGCTAAAAAATGGGACGGGATCGTGGCAGCCAGCGCACCACCGTGCCGCCTTCAGATTGCCGTCACGTTTCAGAGCAACTTGACGCGTCTCCCGAACGCTCGCCAAATAGGCAGGATTATTGAACGAGCTAATGTGGTGCACGCTATGGAACCACCCATCGTAAATGTCCGAGTGACATTTCTTACAGTAATCGTCCATCATCATCGTCTTGGCCGGGATGAAATCACCTGTGCCGGTGCGCGCCAGCGACGGTTCGAAGTACTGTGCTCCTTCCTTGGGACCCACGGCATACCACTGCCTTGGATCCTGGGCTTGTACGATGACCATCAAAAGCACGATCATGCCAACGACGGCGGCGTAGGCCAGCCCCACACGCCATTTGATCCGTGGCCCGGCCAGTCGGTGCAGCCAATACAGCCACATTGCTGAAAGCGGCGCGATCACGTGGCACCAATAGACCAGCGAACGTGCGGCAGGCTGTTTGAGATCGAAGAAGCCTTCAATCCGTACCAGCAGGATCCCTGTGACGAGCACCACGATGCCCATGCCGAATAGGAAATAGCCAATTCGCACGGCACGCTGATTGCGACGATTCCTGGACACCAGCATGTGAACGGTGCCAAACACCAGGAAGGGCACGACCAGCAGCAGGCCCAGCGCCAAATGCAGCATGAACATGCTGAGATAAAAGTGATTTTGGTAAGTTACTCCGTCGCCCCAACGCTGGCTGACCCATTCGAGTCCCGTTACTGCAGCCAAGAACACCGAGTTCGCACCAATGACAGCCACCAGTGCGAAGACGACATAGAGCAGAATCCGTAGTCGTGGCCCGACGGCACGCACGTACTTTTTGCCAGTTGGTTGCAGCAAGTCCGCATGGCGCGACGCTGCTGAGTTCTCCGCGGACATCGCGAGACTCCTTTGTTGGAAAGTTGGATCACCGTCGATTCGAAAATGAGATCGGCGGAGAACCAAGTGAGCGCAAGATCAGGCGTAGCCAGGACGTGGCTCGCCCTCTGGGAATTCAGCAACCGGCAACGTATTGATCACGACGTCACACAGGCAACCAGGCAGAGGGGCACCACGGACCAAGAAAGGTTTGCGCGGCAAATCGCGGTGGTCGTTCCACGCGATCAAAGACGCCCTCGACGCGGCGCGAGGCACGGAGATCGAAGGAAGATTCCCCACTTGCTGACACTGCGGCGCCTGACGTTGGTGCAATCGCCACAAGTTCTGGGCTCGACGTGATCGCGATAGGCACTGGTAATGGCGGGGAAGTGTCGCCTTGCCGGCAACCAGGGCCCTGGCATGGAAGCCGGGAAGGGCGCTCCATCGGCATGGCTGAATCCAGTTCCGGCACCGCCTGTTGCTGCGCCTGGCGCGGTGGTTCGCGCAATGGATTTCCGATCACGACATAGTCTCCGCAACCTGCGTCCGCGATCGACGTGATGCTGCTAAACAGCGCGGTAACCAACAACGCGACACTGCCGAGCATCATGGCGCGGTAGCGCAGTAGACGGCGCTGGTTGTCAGTGTTTTTCATAGCCGAAACGGCTGATATGGAGAAGCATCGCGTGTACTCGCGAAGAGTAAGTCGACAATTCACTATAAGAACGAGCCAAGAAAACGTCAAATCGACTGATGCGGCGTACTCGCTCGCTTTCAATAGTCGCGGATCGTGTTCCAAAACTCGGAGCGTTTTTGGGTCCGAGTCTGGTATTTTCGCAGATACTCTCGATAGCTCGGCGAATCTGGTACCGTCTGTTCCACTGGGAACGGATAACGCTGCATACCAACAAACGGTAGAGGCTCTACGGATTGGCCATAGACAGTGTTCAAGTCGGCATCCTTGTCCCAACCGACATTATGGATGACGAAGTCCCGTACCCACCCCTCTGGAAGAGGCATCGCTGGCTCGGCAAATGTCAGAGTCATCTCGTCGCCGGCACCGATCACGACCAATCGATCATCATTCTCGATCAGTAGCTCGCGCACGTCACCGAACTTCGTGAAGCGACCATCCATCGGCGGCCACTTGCGTGCGGACGAGACTTTCTGATAGTCATAGATCTCTGGCGAGTTTTCTTTGGGAGGGAGTGGCTGCGAAAAACCACGGTAGTGCAAGTCGGCGGATCGTAGCGCTAGAGGCGTCTGGCGAACATCGGCTGGCAGTTCGTCGACGGTGTAGAACGCCTCGTCCCAATAAAATTCGCCCGTCGTCACAATTCGTAAACGAAAGTCGTCTGTCAGAAAAGCCTTGGACAGGTCGACGACAATCGTCTTGGTCTTTCCGCCGGGAAATCCCATATAGGGGATCGTCTCCTGCCATTTGCCATCCGCGCCGGGAACCCAAATCGCAGGTGGTTTGGGGCCGTTGAGTTCCGGGTGCCGAGATAGCGCGACATTCAGCGAGGTGTCTGTCGGATAAATCCAACCGGTCAAGAATAGCTTGATTTGCCGCGCATCCTCCAAGTCTCCCAGATCCAACTCGAGATAGTGCTGGTCAACCAGACCTGGCACAACATTCTTGTCGAAGCCGCGCATGAACGTGCCGTCGCGGTGTAAGATTTCCGGCAACACGTTGCGTGCGTGCTGATCGCGAGCTGCCACCGGCGGGCGGCGGGTTCGCACGGTGTGAATCAGGTGTTCGGCAATCTCGGCTGGCCCAACTTTCTCATTCGAATAGAGTTCCACGTCCGCTGGATGGTCGAGGGCGATTAATCGAATGGACTCGAAGTACGCTGCCTCCCACAACTCTTCCGTAACCTGTACGGCGTAGAGTCCGTCATGTGGTTTGAGGAGGTCGCCAGGGATCAAGAGGTACTCCCATTCACGCGCCGGTGCCAACACCCCTTCGGCAAACTGCAACCCGATTGGGGCCGCCCACAGCAAGTCGGTGAAGAACTCGAACTTCTCGCCGGTCCAGGTGTACAAGTACGGGCACGAGCCCTTTAGCACCATGGTTTCGCAGATCGCCTGATTGGTCACTGGCGCGATGGCTGCTTGCGGCACGCCATTAGGCCACAAGTAACGGATCACATCTGCCTTTTCCAATTCGCCCAAGCCGAAATGCGTGACGGGGCGATGGATTACTTGGGCTTGGTACCGGAAGCCTGTTTTTATTTCAATGAGGCCGCCGATTCCGTTGTGATTCGATTTACCCTTGTTATCGACGAGCCCCAGTGTCCGAATTTCCAGCCAGTGGTTTAGACTGCCGCCTTCGTTGGAATAGAGTGTGATACCTTGCTTCGTGAGTACGGCCACATCTTGATCGCCATCCGCGTCGAAGTCGGCCACGTCACATTTGCGAATCGCAACGGGAGTATCTCCAAACACCGACGCCGCGATCGTGAATGTCCCGTCATCCGACCCTCGGTAAACAAGGAGGCCGTCGTCGCTCCAGACAAGAGCATCCTGAAAACCGTCGTTGTCATAGTCCCACAGTGTCAGCCCATCGAATTTGATATCTCCAGCTTGCGAAGCACGCATCGCACGGGGAATACCTGTTGGCGACGAGTGGGTCTGGATCAGCTGGAAACCGATGGCGCCGTTTCCAATCAGATCCCACGAGGCATTGCCATCACAGTCCAAGAGCGACAGCGACGTCGACCCTTTGAGTGTGTCGAACTCTTTGTCAAGAACGACCCAACTAAAATTGCCGTGCCGTTTGTTCTCCAAGTAACCAACTAAACCGCCCTCGGGCGCGGTTGCCAGAATGTCAATGTCAGCATCTCGGTCCCAATCGACCGGCAATAGACTGGTAAAAGGATGGTCGGCTGGCGGCATACGCGAGTAGGAAGTGGCGTCGGCGAATGTCATGTTTCCACGTGCCAGCAACGCCACGATTCCCTGTTGGCTGGCCAGAATCACGTCGAGATTACTGTCGTGGTCGAAGTCGACGAGCACGCCATGATGGGCCACCGGAACATTGAGATCCGCGGATTGTTCCACCCGCACCAACGAGCGTTTTTGGCTTTCGCTATCGAGTTCGTTGCGCAGGACGAGCAGTCCAGATTCGCCGAAGATCACCACGTCGACATCCGCGGCATAGCAGACATGGGGCTTAAGTGGCCCAGGACTCCCGTCTTCCGTTTCTTCGTGGGCGATCGTGTGGTCACGATCGTGATCCAGGTCGGCCACCAGGAGCCCTCGCACGCCGGGAGGAACTTCCAGCGCAGTCAGTAGGTCCCAAGCGCTGGCCGGTTCGGCTTGGCCATAGACTTCGACAGAGGTGGGGCGTAGCACAACGATGTCCTGCGCACCGTTCAGGTCGAAATCGACGGCGATCATGTCCACGGCGTCTTCGATCGCCGGTAACTGCCGATCCGCGGCCAGGGGCGAGAATGTCACATCAATGCCGGGACTGAGGGTGGGCGGCTGCGGGTACATGTCGCGGAAGGCCGGACTGAAATCGTGGACGACGAACCCAAGCGGATGGGGTTTCAGACGCTTCAGGTCACCCTGCGCAAACTCGTGTCTACGCATCGAATTGAAGAACACAATACGTACGCGTCCCTTGACTACAGGCCAGTTTCCCTGCTCTGCTGCTTCAATCGCCGCATCCACCATCGCAAAGATATCGATCTTCACCGTGTCCTGGATCTGCTTCCGCAACGGCGCGATCGTCTCTTTTGAAGCTCTCAAGGTCTCGACGATCGAGGCGTCTTCTTTCTCTGCCTGAACCAACAGCCACTCGCCCAGTACGAACAAGTTATCGGGAGCTCTCTGATAGGCGCGGCCCAGGGCGGCTTCGCCAAGTCTGCGCGCATCGGCATCTTCGACGAATCTCATTGCCTCGAACAACTGATACGGGTAGCCGACCATCGAGGGGTCACGCCGTTCGGCAGTTTGCAACGACTTGATCGCCCTGGCCAAGAATGTATCGTTGGTGTCGGGGTCCTGGGCGATGAGATTGTTGCTGGCCTTGAGGGCCGTCATGGCATCGAGCCAAGCGGTTGTGGCAGCCGCGGGTTCAGCCTGATGAAGCCGGTCCAGCGCCTCTTCCATCGCCGCAAGATCCACCTTTCCTTCGTCATAGGCCAGGAATCGACCGATAGCCAGGTTCCGATTTGGCAGCGCTTCCTGTGGAAGCTGTCGTCCGATCTCCAGGAACAACTTGTCGGCAGCTTCCAGCTCTGCGTTTTCCAAGTGGGCAATCGCGACGTGCGCGTCATGCACCAATTGCGCGGCCGTGTCTGGCGCAAGCGGTTCGCTGACAATGTCGACGTCCACAGGCCCAGGCGGGATCTCCGGTTGCCTGGCATAATAGACAAACGCGCCAATGACCAGTCCGGCGATAGCGCCGACCAGAAAAAGCAGACGATTTCGATCTGAGGCCGGAGTGCTCGAGAGGCCGTTCATGTGCTTTCGTACGCCGGGCTACTTGTCTTGGTTCAAGAGGACCGTCAAAAAAACAGATAGATCATTGTGACGCGATTCGGCCCGCGAACAAGGCCGCACTTCCGACGACCTCGAGAACATGCGATTCAAAATGCTCACCCAACGCGGAGCCCAGTTGGTCCAGGTGGTCATCGCGATTGCAAAAGATCCGCTGGCGATTGTAGTAAGCCATCAGCCCCCGCGAGGCCCAGCCACGCTGAATCCCACCGCCTAGGAGCGTCGAACCAAACAGGATGCCGCCTGGACGAATCAGACGCGTCAGATTCTGGAAGACGACCGCCTTGTCCAACATAGAGCCCGGCAGGCAATGCAAGACGTAATTCAAACCGACCGAATCGAACGGTGCCTCGTCGATCTCGATCGGCATCAGCACGTTGGCTTGGAATTGCATTGGTTGATACCTCGCGATCCGCTGCGCGGCCGTCTGCAAACAGGTTGCGTTCAAATCCAGCAATCCAATCCGTGGACGTTCGGCCGGAAACCGACAGTGGTCCAGCAGATACCCTGTACCCACTCCGACGTCGAGATGATTCGCCGAAATGTCATCGTTGTACATCCGCAGCAGCCGTGACGTTGGGCATCGCCAGATCCAGCGGTTCGAAATGCCCAAGACCAGAAAGTCGTAGATCCGGAGTGTCGCCTTGGTATAGATGGCTTGCCCAGCGTCGATCTCGTCGGCGGTTGGTGGCATCGTGGTTTCACAAGTTGCGTACAAATGCGAGTGATTTCAACAGACTCATCTTTGCCCAAATACAGTTATAACGCCAACAACAGCCGACCGGGAGCTTCGAGATAACTGATTACCGTGTTCAGAAACCTCGCCGCAGTGGCTCCATCAACCAGGCGATGATCGTAGGACAGGCTGAGCGGCATCATCAAGCGCACCTGGATTTCGTCGTTGATGACGACTGGCATTTTCCGCGAACGTCCGACCAACAGGATCGCAACTTCGGGGATGTTAATGATGGGTGTCGAATACGCTCCACCGATGGCACCCAAATTGCTAATCGTGAACGTCCCGCCGCGCAGGTCGTTGATCCCGAAATCACCGGAGCGAACCTTTTCTGCTAGCTTCCCAAGTGCTCGAGCGACCGATGGAATCGTGAGCTTGTCGGCGTCTCGCAGCGGAGGCACGACCAAGCCACGGTCCGTGTCGACTGCAATACCAATGTTGTAATACTCTTTGTAGATGATCTGGCCGTTTTCCATGTCGACGGAAGCGTTCATCTCTGGATGGTCACGCAGGGCCATCGCGCAGGCTTTGATGAGAAACGGCATGGCGGTTAGCTTGATGCCCTCTTCCGCGTAATCCGCCTTGTTCGCCTTCCGTATACGTTCCAACTCGGTAACGTCGGCATCGTCGAAGTTCGTCACACGCGGTGCCGTGGACCACGACTTTTGCATACGATCGGCGATCGTGCGACGGATCTTCGCCATCTTTTCGATTCGCACAATGCCCCACTGGTCGGCTGATTTGTTAGGATCGGAAACGGACGAAGTCTTGCCGGAACGAGCAGCTTCCGATGTCTGCAACACGATCGCCAGGACATCCTCACGTGTGATGCGACCGCTTTCGCCGGTGCCTGCGACGGTCGCCAGGTCGACTCCAACCTCGCGAGCGAACCGTCGGATTGCCGGGCCGGCCGCGACGGTGGCTCCGGATCCAGTGCCCGAGCTGCGGGGTGCCTTCGTCGCGACGGCGGGCGCTGTGCCTGCTGGTTGTTCGACCTCTCGCCTGGCTGCTGTCGATGGGGCAGGTGCGGCTGGCGTCGGCCCGACGGGCAACAATGGTTCAACTTGGGCAACGGGTTGTTGTGGTTCGGCGGCGACGACCGGCGGCGGTACTTCAGGCTCAGTTATCGGATCGGCCGGCGCCGCAGCTTCAATCGTGATCAACGCGCCACCGATCGGCACGGTATCACCGATCTGCACGTGGACTTTCACGATGCGGCCCGTGTGCGAACAGGGGACCTCCACAGTGGCCTTGTCGGTTTCCAGTTCGACAATGCCTTGTTCCTTGTCAATCGTGTCGCCTTCTTGGACGAGCACTTCGAGCACGTCGCCGGATTCGATTCCGTCACCAAGTTCTGGAAGCTTAACTTCAATCGTCATAAGTTAGTCTTCTTATGGTTGGAAATGATGACGTCATGCCGTGAGCGGGTCGGTCTTTTCGGGGTCGATGCCCAACTCCTTAATTGCCTGAGCGACGACTTTTGCTGTGATGTCGCCTTTCATTTGCAGTTCGTGCAGGGCGGCCAAAGTGATGCTTTCGGCATCCACGTCGAAGTGCCGCCGCAATGCCTGTCGCGTTTCACTGCGGCCCATGCCATCGGTTCCAAGCACGCGGTATACGCCCGGGATCCAGGGCGTCAATTGTTCTGGAAGAGCGCACACATAGTCTGAGGCCGCGAGGAATGGGCCTTGCAGGCCATCGACGGTTTCTTCCAGGTAAGACTTTCGTGGTTCCTGATCGGGATGCAAGAGATTCCATCGTCGACAAGCTTGCGCTTCGCGCCGCAACTGCGTGTAACTGGTAACGCTCCAGACATCGCTGGAAACGCCATAATTGTCGGCCAGTATCTGCTGGGCTCGAAGTGCTTCGCGGAGAATGGCACCACTTCCGAACAGTTGAACCCGATGCTTGCCGCTAGCCGCCTCGACACTCGAATACTTGTACATGCCCTTGATAATGCCCTCTTCGCAGCCTTCCGGCATTTCGGGCATGGGATAGTTTTCATTCTCGACAGTCAGATAGTACATAGCCGTCTCGCCGTCTTCATACATGCGTTGCAAGCCTTCAAAGATGACGACGGCCGTCTCGTAGTGAAACGCGGTGTCGTAGGCGCGAACCGTTGGAAAGGCGATCGCGTTGAGTAAGCTGTGACCGTCCTGATGTTGAAGGCCTTCACCGTTGAGCGTCGTTCGGCCCGCCGTTCCGCCGATCAAGAACCCTTTTGCGCGACAATCGGCAGCAGCCCAGATCAGATCTCCGATCCGCTGGAAGCCGAACATCGAGTAATAGATAAAGAACGGAATCATGTTGATGCCGTGCTGGCTATAAGCTGTGCCAGCGGCAATGAACGACGCCATCGAACCAGCTTCGGTGATCCCTTCTTCCAGGATCTGACCGTCCTGTGCTTCTTTATAGTAGAACACCTTGTCCGAATCGGCAGGTTCGTAGAGTTGGCCCGCGTGCGCATAAATGCCAACCTGACGAAACATGCCTTCCATTCCGAATGTACGCGATTCGTCTGGTACAATCGGCACGATCTGCTTGCCGATTCGCTTGTCTTTGCAGAGCTTCTCGAGCAGCCGGACGATGCCCATTGCTGTCGAGATTTCCTTGCCCGCGTCGCGATCGACAATCTTGCGATAGTCTTCGAGTCTAGGAACCTTCATGGCTGGCGCTGTTGTTGGGCGGCTGGGAACGAATCCGCCCAACTCCTCGCGACGTTGCTTCAGGTATTTCATTTCAACACTGTCTTCAGCCGGCTTATAAAATGGCGCGCTAATCACGTCTTGGTCAGAGATTGGAATCCCAAAACGACTGCGGAATTCCAGCAACTCTTCTTCATTGAGCTTCTTTTGGTTGTGCGCGATGTTCCGACCTTCACCTGCTTCGCCCAGGCCGTAGCCCTTGATGGTTTTGGCGAGGATGACAGTTGGCTGGCCCTTATGATTGACGGCCGCCTGATATGCCGCAAAGACTTTTTCCGGGTCATGCCCTCCGCGTCGCATACTCTCTAGTTTGTCGTCCGAATAATTGGCGACCATCTGCTTCAGTTCTTCATAGTGGCCGAAGAAGTGATCCCGGATGTACGAACCAGTGCTGACCGTGTACTTCTGATATTGGCCATCAACGACCTCTTCCATTCGCTTGGCCAACAGCCCTTGTTTGTCGGCGCTCAACAATGGGTCCCAGTCGTCGCCCCAAATCACCTTGATGACATTCCAGCCTGCACCGCGGAAGATGGCTTCCAGTTCCTGGATGATCTTCGAGTTGCCGCGGACGGGGCCGTCGAGCCGCTGCAAGTTGCAGTTGATGACGAAGATCAGATTGTCCAGTTTTTCCCGCGACGCCAGTGTGATGGCACCCAGTGTTTCCGGTTCATCGCATTCGCCGTCGCCAAGAAACGCCCACACTTTTTGATTCGATGTGTCCTTGAGTCCCCGATCGAGCAGATACTCGTTAAATCGCGCTTGGTAGATCGACATGATTGGGGCCAAGCCCATCGAAACCGTCGGGTACTCCCAGAAATGGGGCATCAGCCATGGATGCGGATACGATGACAGACCACTTTCCGGCTGGAGTTCACGGCGAAAATTGATCAAGTTCTCTTCCGTCAGCCTGCCTTCTAAATATGCGCGGGAGTAGACTCCCGGCGAGGCGTGTCCTTGGATGTAGATCTGATCGCCATCGAAGCCGGATTCGCCGCGACCGCGGAAAAAGTGGTTGTAACCGACCTCGTACAGAGTGGCCGCTGACGCAAATGTCGAAATATGGCCACCGATACCAGACGCCTGACGGTTTGCACGGACGACCATCGCCATCGCGTTCCAGCGAATGATGCTCTTGATTCGGCGTTCGATTTCCCGGTTACCAGGATACGGTGGTTGCTTGTCTGCGGGAATCGTATTGATGTACGGTGTATTCATCGCCATCGGTCGATCGACACCGGCCTTGCGAGCCTTCTGCTCAATGACCGAGAGCAAGTACCGAGCCCGTTCGGGACCGCGACTGCTGAGCACGTATTCGAGCGAATCCAGCCACTCTTGCGTTTCCACCGGATCCGAATCCGCGACATGTTCGACAAACGGATCACGATGTTTGGCATCATCGTGAGAGACCGTATTCACATTGGACATAGACAAACCTCTTGCGAGCGTCAGAAACAGTTGGTGATCGCCGGCCCGTCATTTGCAACCCGTCATTTGCAACCCGTCAAACAACAGGAGTCGATCGGCCTGCAGGAGACGACGCGGTTCGATTGAGCCTGCGTTAGCGCGAGGACGGATCTTCGAGCGTACAGAATAGACGCAGGGATCGTCGCACAAATCGTCTTTCAAAAACGTGCCCCCATTGTTGCGATTATCAGCTTCCGGTCAAAGGGGCTCAGATTCTGATGGTGACCCCGCTAGGAGATGCTGGCCTATGCCTGAATTGAAGAACATGAGGAATATGCCGATTCTGTCGCCGCGCATTTCGATCGATCGGCTTGACCGCATTTGCCATACATATTGGACCGAATGGAGAAACCCACTGCTGTCGAAGAATCAATCAGGCCGCGCATCCGCCATCCGGGCAGATTTCGGGCGATGCACTCCTGTTGGTCCTTTTCCGTTTCCTAAACCAGGCGGGCGACTCCATGGGCCCAAACTCATACGACCAGGTTCCCTATGCAGTGCAATCACATCCAGCGGCCCACGTACGAAAGCTGGAAGCGGTCGCCACCCTGTTTGGTATGCACCCGCAACCGATCCCTAATTGTCGGGTCCGGGAATTGGGATCCGCCTCCGCTTCGAATCTGACTCCCCAAACGATGGAGCTTCCGCAAAGCGAATTTGTCGGAGTTGATCTATCAGAACGACAAGTTAACCAGGGTCAGTCGATCATCACGACTCTCGGCTTAGACAATATCGAACTGCGTCAGGCTAACCTCTTGGATATCGACGCCTCCTGGGGCAGATCGACTACATCTTGTGCCATGGTGTCTATTCCTGGGTGCCGGAGATGGCATGATCGCCAACACCTTGACTAGACTTTGCAAAGGGTCGCTACTGACGGCCTAGTGCTGTGTCTCGCTAATTCTTGTGTGGCACGCTCAGATTCTCGAGAATCGTCAAACTTGTCGAAAGCGGCATGTTGCACGGTTGTCGATCTGGTCCCGCGCTGGGAACATGAACTTACTCCACGCCCCTACGTCCGCTCAGCACAAACGCGCATGAATGCTCCTCTGGATTTGATCGCAACGACCGCGTTTGGGTTGGAAGCCGTTGTCCGCCGTGAGCTTAAAGCACTTGGCTACGAGGGGACCATTGTCGGTCCTGGTCACATTCTTTTTTCGGCGGATGCCGCCGCGATCTGCCGCACGAATTTGTGGCTCCGTACGGCGGATCGGGTGCTGGTGCGGATGGCGTCTTTTCCAGCTGAAGATTTTGACGCGCTCTTCGATACGACCAAAGCAATTGCCTGGGACAGGTGGATCGGCACGGAGGCGTCGTTTCCCGTCATCGGACGGTCCGTGCGTTCTCAGTTGTCCAGTGTCCCGGCGTGCCAACGTGCCGTGAAAAAAGCTGTGGCCGAAAGCCTGCTGGCCGCTCATCGTACGCCAGAACTGCCTGAAACCGGGCCGACGTACAAGATTGAAATCGCCTTGCTCGAAAATGTCGCGACGCTGACAATCGACACGACGGGCCCCAGCCTCCACAAGCGAGGGTACCGCCAATTCGCTGCGACGGCGCCGTTGAAAGAGACCATGGCGGCAGCGCTGATTCAACTGAGCTTTTGGCGCCCCGAACGCCCGCTGATCGATCCGTTTTGCGGAAGTGGCACGATCCCCATCGAAGCGGCCATGATCGGTCGTAACATCGCACCAGGTTTGAACCGCAATTTTACGGCGGAAGAGTGGCCTAACATTGATCCCCAGATTTGGAGAGACGCCCGAACCGAAGCACGCGACATCGCGCTGCCGGACCTTCCCGAACGTCTGATGGGCACCGACATCGATCCAGAGGTTTTGGAAATCGCACGCTTTAATGCTGAACAAGCCGGCGTTGCCGATCAAACGCATTTTCAAGTACGCCCATTTGATCGCCTGACTAGCAAACGATCATACGGCTGCGTGATTACGAATCCTCCGTACGGCGAACGCCTTGGCGATCATGAGCAATGGGAGTCGTTGTACGAGTCGATTCCGTTAGTCTTGCGGAAGTTACCGACGTGGTCGCATTACATCTTGACGGCGTATCCGAAGTTCGAATCACTAATTGGTCGCTCGGCCGACCGGCGGCGTAAGCTGTACAACGGGCGGATCCAGTGTACCTACTTTCAGTTTCACGGACCACGGCCAGGGCGGGCACGAGTGACCGATCCCGAGGCCCCTGTCACTGAGATTGCTGAAAGGGGTCGGGAGTCTTTTTCGGATGACAGTCTTTCTACTTTGAAACGAGCTGCGCCTGAAAAAGACTCCCGACCCCCTCGTTCCACTCAAGTCGAGGTGGCCGGCTCAATGCAAACACCGCAGCCGATGCGCCCCGCGCTCATCCCAGTCTTCGGCGGAGTCAATGCCAAGGCGAGAGAACAAGCCGAACTGTTTCGTAGTCGTCTGAAAAAGCGGGCGCGGCATCTGCGGCGTTGGCCAACTCGACAAGGGATCACTTGTTTTCGCTTGTACGAACGCGACATCCCCGAGATTCCGCTGATCGTCGATTGCTACGAAGATCATTTACACATCACCGAGTATGAACGACCGCACGATCGTGATGCCGCGCAACATGCAGATTGGCTCGATCTCATGCAGCAGACGGCCAGCGACGCGTTGGACGTCAAACGAGGTAACGTGTTTTTCAAGAGTCGCCAACGCCAGCGCGGGATTAAGCAACACGAACAGGTGTCCGATCGTCACCACGAAGTCACGGTGAAGGAGGGCGGCTTGAAGTTTATCGTGAATCTTTCGGACTATATCGATACGGGCTTATTCCTGGACCATCGCACGACCCGGCAGATGGTCCGCGAGGCAGCCACCGATACCAGGTTCCTCAACCTGTTCGGCTACACCGGTTCGTTCAGTGTGTACGCCGCCAGCGGCGGCGCGGTGCACACGACGACGGTCGACCTTTCACGGTCAAATCTCGACTGGGCCCATCGCAATATGTCGTTGAATGAATTCCGTGGCGGTCAGCATCTGTTTATTCGCAGCGACGCTCGGCAGTTTCTGCAACAACTGCCAACCGGCGAGACCTACGATCTGGCCGTCGTCGATCCTCCGACATTTTCCAATAGCAAACGTACCGAGGAAGACTGGGACCTTCAACGTGATCACGTTGCGCTGCTAAACGCCATGCTTGGGCAGATGAACCCGCAAGGGCTCGTTTTCTTTTCAAACAACTTTCGACGTTTCAAACTGGACGCGGACAACATCGCTTCGGCGCAGATTCACGAGATCAGCAAACAGACTGTCCCCGAGGACTTTCGAAATCGTCGCATCCATCGCTGCTGGCGAATCGTGTCGCAAAAATGAGCTTGGATCATAGGATGCAGTTAGCCATCTCGCTGTTATGTAATCACTTTGCAAGGGGCCGAGATGAGCCTTTCTTGCCTGACGTCATGATGCGGCTGGAGTCGAATTGCCGTTCCACCGTTCACCCATTGGGCTCATCTCGACGGAGCGAGATGGCTACTTTGTGGTGTTCGAAGACCCTCTTTTGTTGCGGCCAGAGGCGGTGCCGGAACTGTGTCGCTCACGCTCTTTGGGGGCAGCTTACCGCACTGCTGGGCGTACATCGCTGCCGACTCATTTAGAACGCTTCGGCTTATAGATTTCCGTCGCGGTGCCAAAAAAGACTTCGCCGGCATTCATCAGCGTTTCACTGAGCGTCGGATGCGGGTGGATCGACTCGGTCAGGTCTCGGACTTCACATCCCATTTCGATTGCCAGGACCGCCTCGGCAATCAACTCACCAGCTCCCACTCCCACCAGTCCGCAACCGAGCACGCGGCTCGTTTTGGGATCAATCAGCCATTTGGTCAGGCCATCCGTCCGGCCGATCGCTTGCGCTCGACCACTGGCCGCCCAGGGATAAATGGCTGCCTGGTATTCGCGTCCTTCGCGTTTGGCCTGTTCCTCGGTCATGCCTGCCCAAGCGATTTCGGGATCCGTGAAGACGACGGCGGGAATGGCGACCTTGTCGAATTCAACTGATTTTCCCAAGGCCACCTCCACCGCGACTTTGGCCTCGTGCGTAGCCTTGTGCGCCAGCATCGGCTGGCCAGCGACATCACCAATCGCAAAAATATTTTCTTCGGCTGTTCGCTGCTGTTGGTCACATTGGATGAAGCCATGCTGGTCGACCTGCATTCTGGTGTTTTCCAAACCGAGACGTTGCGAACTGGGCTGGCGCCCTACCGAAACCAATACGCGATCAAATCGCTCGACACCGAATTCCCCCGGTCCCTCAAAGGTGACCTCGACCGCTTCGCCGACGTCGCAAATCGAGCCGACTTTAGTGTTCAAGAAAATGCGATCTTCAAACAGCCCTTTGAGTCGCCGCTCCAATGGCTTGACCAGATCGCGATCGGCACCCGGTAGTAAGCCGTCGGTCAGCTCTACCACGCTGACCTTAGATCCAAGCTGAGCGTAGACCGTGCCCATTTCCAAACCGATGTAGCCGCCGCCAATCACTAGCATGGTGTCGGGCAGATCGGCCAATTCGAGTGCGCCCGTGGAATTCAGGACGCGCGGCGAGCCGATGTTAAAAGTGACCGGCATCGCGGGCATCGAGCCAGTCGCCAAGATCAACTTGTCGAACGTCAGTTTGCCGCCTTCAGGGATCGACTTGTGATCACCTTTCAGAAGCAGAGTCTTAGCGTCTTCGAGGATGCCGCGAGCGTTGATGACGGTCACCTTGCGTCGTTTAGCGAGTTGCTTGAGTCCTCCCGCCAGCGTCGAAATGATCTTGTCTTTGCGAGCGCGAACTTTGTCGATGTCGATCTTAGGTGCGTTGTAGGTGACACCCCAGTCCGCGCTGAGTTCCTCGACTTCACTGATCACCCGTGCGACATGCAGAAGGGCCTTGGATGGAACGCAGCCCCGCAGCAGGCACGTTCCGCCCAACCGGGGCTCCATCTCGACCAGCGTAACATCCATGCCTTCATCAGCGGCGAGAAAGGCTGCCGCGTAACCGCCAGGCCCTCCTCCCAGAACGGCGAGTTGTGTGTGCATTGCATCCCTTCGTCCGTTGATTTTGAGATTTGCAACTTTGTTGGACAACCGATCGTAACCTGAAGCGCGAGAGCGTGAGCAAGGAATTGAGTGCCGTTCCTCGCTCATGCTTCGGGTTACTGTGTGCTGCTCCTCGCTCGCGCTTCGGGTTACCGCTCGCCTGCCGCCCGACGGAATTGGCGTAAAGATGTTTCGCAAGAACCGAACTGACGGCAACAGCATTCTAGCTGTTACCGTCAATTTGAATCGTCTTCGCGGGAGAGTCGCGTTAGCGCGACATGAATTCGATCACGATATTTACGTCGACGGGCAGGCTGATATCGCTTGGGCCCGGTAATCCCTGCACGGTCGCACGAAGCGTCTCCGGGTCGAACGTGACCCACTCGACTGGCTCGGCGCTAGCGTCCTGACTTGTAAACTGATACAGATGCTGGATTTTTTCTTTGTTTCGAACGGTGATCACGTCGCCGGGGCTCATTTGATATGACGGCTTGGTCACCTTGACGCCGTTGATATAGAAATGGCCGTGTGTGATGCCTTGCCGAGCTTGCGGGCGTGTCTTCGCCACGCCTGCACGTCGGAGCACGTTATCGAAACGCCCCTCGCACATCATCAGCAACAGTTCGCCGGTGTTGCCTTTCTTGTGAGAGACATCGCCAAAGTAACGTCGCAACTGCCGCTCGCCCAAGCCATAGTAATGCTTGATCTTTTGCTTTTCGGCCAACGCCAGCCCATAGTTCGACGGACGCCGAGGGCGCGTGTGCATACCCGGAGGATTGTCGCGACGATCCGTGGCGCGGCGCGCGCCGCTATCTTCGTAAACTTGAGCTTTAAGTCGACGATTGACTCTCGCCTTGGGGCCATGGTAACGAGCCATCCGGTAACGCTCCTAAAAGTCGTTGGCATCTACGCCGGGGTCCTAAACAATTCAGGGAATCGCCCATTTTTACGGAATCACTCAAGGCTGACAAGGGGGTTTCGCCCGTATCCAGATCAATCCGCCCAACCTGGCCGTCAATAAACGCCCACGGAAAACACAGCGTCGGCCAGTTCCGGGAGTGGCTCCCTCAAGGCCCCACCAGTCCAGCAACCCAGCACAGATACGCTGGTGGAGCCGCCATCAGGACCGAATCGAGTATGTCCAACACGCCGCCCAACCCCGGCAGCCAGCGGCTGGAATCTTTGCGTTCCATGTCTCGCTTGAGCAGCGATTCACTGAGGTCGCCGATGATGCCGGCAAGCGCAATCACGACTCCATAGACAAGGCAACCCCACCAGGCTGGAACACGAGCGTCGGCACTGACGATCAATGGGATCAGGCCGTAAAAGAATACGGCAGCCGCAATGGCGGCAAAGACAACGCCTCCGACGGCGCCTTCAATTGTCTTGTTCGGACTCAACAGCGGTGCCAATTTGTGCCGACCAAACATTCGGCCGCAGGTGTAGGCACCCACGTCGGACCACTTCGCGACAAACACCAGCGACACCAGCGCGGCCATCCCCCACGCGTTATCGTGGAACATCCTCAACTTGACAACAAAACTCATCAGCAAACCAATGTACATGATCGCGAATGTGGCCAACGCGACGTTCACGATCACGCCGCCGGGTTGGCGGTAGCGACGCATCTCGGCGACAAACACAATTGCCAAGGCCGCCGTGGCGGCGGACATCGGCAGCCCCATACCCGCCAGCGGACAATCGATCGGATATACCGCACCCACCAGTTGCCAAGCCATCGGCGCGAAGGCCCCGGCTAGGATCAAGGTGACGCCGGTGTAAACGCTCCAACTGGCAACGTCGTGTTTTTTGTTGCGCAGCAAGTCCAGGATCTCGGCCGAAGCGACCCATGAGATCATCAGACTGACCGGTGCGAGCCACACGCCAGGCACGCCGCCATTGAAGAGGAAATCTGCGACCAGCAAACCAAGCAGTGGTATGAGGATCAACATCGCAAACAGCAGCCGCATACGCAGCACATCGATCCCCTTTACCTGGCCAGTCCGCCAAAGCGTCGATCGCGGGCCGCGTAGTCGCGGATCGCATCATGCAAATCATTCACTCGGAATTCGGGCCAACACTTGTCGGTCACCCAGATTTCCGCATAACTGATTTGCCACAATAGAAAATTGCTGATTCGCATTTCACCTGCAGTGCGAACGAGCAGGTCGGGATCCGGCATGCCGGCAGTGTCCAAGTAGTCGGCCAGCAAATTTTCGGAAATGTCTTCTGGCTGCAGCGATTGTTGCTGGACTTCAAAGGCGATGCGTTTGATCGCATCGATCATCTCGGCACGACCGCCGTAGTTGATTGCCAGGCACAGCAGCGTGCCTTGGTTGGCAGCACTCAACTCGATCGTCTTATCCATCTCGTGAAGAACACGATCCGGAATTCCGTCGCGCCGCCCGATGATGCGCACTCGTATTTCCTGATCCATGATCGTACTGCGTTCTTCGATCATGTACTGTTCCAACAAGTGCATGAGGAAGTCGAGCTCGGTTTGCGGCCGCTTCCAGTTCTCGCTGGACAGGCAGTACAACGTGAGTTGCTCGATGTCCAGACGCGAGCATTCTTCGACGGTCCGTCGCACGCTGGCGACACCTTGCCGATGTCCCTCGATCCGTGGTAGGTCTTGCCGTTGCGCCCAGCGACCGTTGCCGTCCATGATCACGGCGATATGCCGTGGACGACGTTCTGCGTCGACACTTAGTTCGGCGGCGGCAGTCGCAGCGGATCGATCAGACATGGCCACACGAAAGGGAACTGGATGTGTCAATGAAATTCAACTACTCGTTCACAAAAATCGTCTGTTCGCGATCTGGCCCGACCGAGACGATATCGACCGGCCTGCCAACCAGTTTGGTGACGCGGTCCAAGTAACGCTTGGCGCCGTCCGGCAGCCCCGCATAGGTGCGGACTCCCGTGACATCGGTGTTCCAGCCTGGCCACGTTTCGTAAACAGGCTTCACGCGACGTAAGTCATCCACGTGGCTGGGGAAATGGTCGATTTGTTCGCCATCCAAATCGTAAGCGGTGCAGATTTTGATTTCGGGCAGCTGGCTCAACACGTCCATCATCATCAACGCGATGTCGTCCACACCGCTCAACCGTGCCGCGTATCGTACCGCGACCGCATCGAACCAACCGCAACGCCGCGGCCTTCCGGTGGTCGTGCCGTATTCATTACCCAAATCACGAATCCGTTGACCGTGTTCGTTGTCTTGTTCGGTCGGAAAGGGACCGCCACCAACGCGAGTCGTGTAGGACTTTGCTACGCCGATCACACGGTCGATACAACGTGGTGGTACTCCAGATCCTGCTGCCACGCCAACGCCCGAACTGTTGCTGCTGGTCACGAATGGAAATGTGCCGTGGTCGATGTCCAGCAACGCACCCTGAGCGCCCTCGAACAGCAACCGTTTGTCAGCATCGATCGCGTCGAGCAAGTAGGGTGTGGTGTCAGTGACGTACTGCTTCAGCCGTTTGGCATATCCTTCGTATTCATCACAGATCGCGTCCGTGTCCAGCGCGTCAGACAAGTCGGTATTCTCAGCCAGGCCGGAAAGAAGTCGACGTTTGGTCTCGACAATCCTGGCGACCTTCGGGCGAAAATCATCGCGAAACAGATCTCCAAGCCGAATCGCGAAGGACCGCCCGACCTTGTCTCGATAGCAAGGGCCAATGCCGCGGAGCGTCGTACCGATGCTCTCACCGCTGACGGGCTCGCCATCCATCAGACGATCCTCGGCGATATGCCAAGGGCAGACGACATGAGCGCGGTCGCTGAGCAACAAGTTTTCGGCGACTTTGATGTTCCGCGCCGTCAGCGCGTCAATCTCCTTCAAAATCGTCGCCGGATTGATGACTACCCCCGGTGTGACCACATTGATCGCCTTGGGATTGAGAATCCCACTGGGGATATGGTGTAATTTGTAGACATCGTCGCCAACGACGACCGTATGGCCCGCGTTCGCGCCACCCAAAAAACGGACCACGATTTCGAATTGAGTGGTCAGCAGGTCGACGAGCTTGCCTTTGGCTTCGTCTCCCCATTGCAGTCCAATTACACAAGTTCCCGCCACGTCGCGCTTCCTCCGCCCATGATTGGGTCAAGCCAAACGTATCAGTTTATGGGCCGCCGGGCGGTTCGGTCAATAAGCGCGTCTCGATGGCAACTGCCGCGATTTCTTGGCGTGGCCATCACTTGACCATTCATCTACACTTCGTTGCCATGCAAGAACATCAGCTGCCATGTGGACCCGAGCGGCAAGGCGACGCATATAAGTTATGAATGATCGTCCCAACAGCTGGCGGGCTGACGGTATTACGATTCTCTGTGGGCTCAGTATGGGGTGCGCCGATGTCGTCCCTGGAGTCTCTGGTGGCACGGTGGCTTTGATCCTGGGGATTTACGAGCGACTGGTCACGGCAATCAGCCGATTTGATCGCCCGTTTGTACGATACGTGAAGCGGTGCCAGTGGCAGGCGGCGGCGAGGCATATCGACTTGCGGTTTCTGGTCTTCCTGGCGGTTGGGCTTGGCTGTGGCGTCGTCGTGATGAGCCTGTTGATTAACCGGCTGTTGGCGGATTCATTCACGCGATCCATTACATTCGCAGCTTTTTCCGGGATGATCTTGGCTTCATCTCTGTTGGTGGCGCTGACGATCCGAGCGGCGGCCGGCCAAAAGCCATCTTGCCTGGTAGCGGGATTGGCTGGCGTGGCGATCGCTTGGTGGGCTTCATCGTTGACGCCCACCGCCGATTCGGCACCGCCGAACTTGGCGTGGTTGTTTGTCTGCGGCAGCATTGCGATCTGTGCAATGATCTTGCCGGGTGTTAGCGGCGCGCTGATGCTGCTCGTGCTCGGTGTCTACGCGCATCTCACGGAAATTCCCCACAATCTGCTGCACGGCAAAGAATGGCTGAGCAGCGTCTTGATGCTGCTCGTCTTTGGCAGCGGATGCGCCGTCGGATTACTTTCCTTCAGCAAGGTGCTGAAGTGGTTGCTGGCACGGCATCATGCATTGACGATGTCGATCCTGTGCGGGTTCATGATTGGGGCGCTGCGGAAACTGTGGCCGTTTCAATTGGACCTGACGGAAGATGTCGAGAAATTCAAGTACAAACGGTTTCGGTTGGTGTGGCCAGAAGCGTTTGATGGAGAGTTCATCGCGGTCGTATTGGCGGCCCTCTTGGCGATCGTCGTGGTCCTGGCGATCGATTGGTCGGTGCGTGCTTCTGTCCGCCGCTTGCAAATGACGAATGACGAAACACCCGAGGATGACTGAATGACAAAATACCCAATGACGAAAGAAGCCCGAATAACGAATGACGAAATACCCAATCGTCATTTGTCATAGAATCATCCGGTCTAGCGAAAATCACGTGACCGGTGTCCGACCGATGCCAGTCGGTCGGACATATCTTCCAACCGCACGACCACGACATGGATGACTTCATTCTTTCGTTCCAGCTTGCCGTGAGCGATCATCGCACTGGCTCGTCGGGCAATCTGGTCGAAGCGATCCCAAATCTTCTGTCTTACCACGAGGTTTGCTGTCCCGGTTTCGTCTTCGAGCGTGACGAAGGTGATTCCTTTGGCGGTACTAGGCCGTTGTCGCATCAGCACCAGCCCAGCCACGCTGATGCAGCGATTGGCCGGTGCAACCACCAACTGGTCGGCGGTCACAACTCCTAGAGAGCTGAGTTTCTCACGACAAAACGCCAGAGGATGCTGACGCAAGCTCAATCCAGCAGCGCGATAATCGGCGAAGACTTCTTCTTGTTCGGTGAGTCGCGGTAGCCGGGGGGTGGGTGAATCTTCAGAAGTGAGACTTGCCAGTAGGGGCTGATCTTGCGGCTTTTGCGTCTGATCGAGTGCTTGCCACAAGGCACTACGACGATCCAAGTCGAGCGACGCAAAGGCGTCGGCGGCTGCCAGACGCTGCATGGTTGTCTGGCCCAATCCGCTACGCGTGGTCAGTTCGGCCATCGACCGAAAGCGACCAACTTGTCTGGCGCGGACAAGCGTCTGGGCTGCGGTGTGCCGAAGGCCCTGTACCAATCGCATCCCCAGGCGCAGGTCCAACCGTGGCGAGCCAGAATTGTCCGTGGGGGTTGGTTCCAGCGTACAGTCCCAATCGCTGTGATTCACATCAATTGGCAGAATTTCAACGCCGTGATTCTGCACGTCGCGAATCAGCTGTGCTGGTGCGTAGAACCCCATTGGTTGGCTGTTGAGCAGCGCCACGGTAAAGGCGGCCGGATGGTGATGTTTAAGCCAGGCCGACACGTAGCTCAGGATGGCAAAACTGGCAGCGTGCGACTCGGGAAAACCGTATTCGCCGAACCCGCGTATCTGTTCGAACAGCCGGTCGGCGAAATCTTGCGAGTGGCCTCGTGCCAACATGCCTTCGATTAACTTCTTGCGAAAGTTATCGATCAAGCCAGGCCGCCGCCAGGCACCCATCGCGCGCCGCAACTGATCTGCTTCTCCTGGCGTAAACCCCGCTGCGACGACCGCCAACTGCATGGCCTGCTCTTGAAAAAGAGGGACTCCCAACGTGCGTTCCAAGACTTTACGGATATCGTCGTTGGGGTAGGTGGCCTCTTCTTCACCACACCGACGCCGCAAGTAGGGATGCACCATGTTGCCTTGGATCGGACCGGGCCGCACGATTGCCACTTCGATCACCAAATCGTAGAACCGTCGCGGACGCAATCGTGGCAGCATGCTCATTTGTGCGCGGCTTTCGATTTGAAATACGCCAATCGTGTCTGCCTGGCCCATCATGTCGTAGACGGCGGGATCATCGTGCGGAATGCTGGCGATTGTGACGTGTTGGCCGGTGTGCTGTTGCAACAGGTCGAAGCACTTGTGAATTGCCGTTAACATGCCCAGGCAGAGGCAATCGACTTTCAAGATCCCCAGCGTCTCCAGATCGTCCTTGTCCCATTGAATGACGGTCCGATCGGGCATGGCGGCATTTTCGATCGGCACCATTTCGCACAGCGGTCCTTGCGTGATCACCATGCCGCCGACGTGCTGGGACAGGTGGCGTGGAAAGCCGAGCAACTGATCGACCAAGGCGCTGAGTTGACGTCCGAGCCGAGATCCTGGGTCGATGCCGCTTTGCAAACATCGTTCAGCGGACACCGCCTGATTGCTTCGCCAATCCGTGTTCTTGGCCAGGGCATCGACACGGTCGAGCGACAGTCCCAGCGCTTTGCCGACGTCGCGGACCGCGGATCGTGGCCGATAGGTGATCACCGTCGCTGCGATCCCGGCCCGGTGGCGACCGTACTTTTGATAAATGTACTGCAAAACTTCTTCGCGCCGTTGGTGTTCGAAATCGATATCGATGTCCGGCGCCTCGTCACGTTCGCGGCTGACAAACCGTTCGAACAGTAGATTCGACTCCATCGGATCGACAGCAGTTACGCCCAGGCAATAGCAGACAGTTGAATTGGCCGCTGACCCACGGCCCTGACAGAGGATGTCGCGCGAACGGGCGAAACAGACCAGATCATAAACCGTCAGAAAGAAGGCTTCGTACCGCAGGTCGTGGATCAGCTGCAGTTCGTGATCAAGCTGTGCGACGACCTTGTCCGGAATCTGCCCATACCTTTGCCGGGCACCTTGCCAGGCGAGACGGCGTAGATATTCCAGCGGCGTTTCGCCCGGCGGAGATAGCTCGCGGGGGTATTCGTAACGCAGTTCGTCCAGAGAAAACGTGCAGCGGTCGGCCACTTCCAAGGTGCGGCGGATGGCTTGGGGGATGCGCGCGAAGACCGCTTGAACTTCGGCCAATGTTCGCAAGTGACGCTCGGCGTTGGGCAGCAGACGCTGGCCGAGCTCAGCCACGGTTGTGCCATGTCGAATGGCGGTCAACACATGCTGCAACGGCATTCGCGCAGGAATGTGATAATGCACATCGCCGGCAGCCACCAGCGGCACGTCTGTGGTGTTGGAAAGTTGAAGCAGGTCATCCAAACGCCGTCGGTCGGCCGTGCCGTAATGTAATTCGCCCAATAGATAACAGCAGTCACCAAAGATATCACGGTAAGTGTGCACGGCCAAAGCCCGTTCGGCGGGCTGCCGGTACGGATCGTTTTGATGCGCGGGAACGACCATGGCTAATAAGCCCTGGTGGTGTTCAGCGATATCGGCAACGTTCAGTTCGCAAGCCCCTTTGGTGGTTCGCCGTCGACCGAGGGTCAGCAAGCGAGACAGTCGACCGTAGGCGGCGCGGTCCGTGGCCAGTAGCACGACGGGCGGTCCGTCAGTTGGTGTGATTTCGGCACCGTACAGCAGCTTCAATCCGCTCTCTTTTACCGCCGCATAGGCGCGGACGATGCCGGCCAGACTGTTGCGGTCGGTGATGGCGAGCGCCGTATATCCCAACTCGACTGCCCGCGTCACCAGTTCGTCCGAGTGAGATGCCCCTTCCAGGAACGTGAAATTTGTACGGCAGTGTAGTTCCGCATAAGGCAGGACGCCGTGCCTGGTTCTGGCTTGCTGGGGCCGAGCTTGTTGGGGGCGTCGTTTCGGCAGATCAGGGGCTTCAGGCATGTTTCTGCTTCCTATTCAAACACACCATGCAACTGCCAGCGTCTTTCGTGCAGGCAGCGAAACAACCAGAAACGGCGGCCTTCCACTGTCTCTACGCGATAGTAATCGCGGCGAATGCCACGCTGTCTCCACCAGCCGGTTTCAATCCGTTCCGGGCCCCAATGTCGCGTGACCTCATGCTTGTTGCCGAGATAACAAAAACTGATCGGTGGGCCGTCGGGTGCGACCGCCATGACTTCCAGCACGTGCGGTGGATCCAATAGTTGCAACGGTCGGTCCAGCAGTCCAAAGATTGGCGGTCGCGAGCCCGTTGTGCGTTTCCCCGTCTTGTGATTTTTTGTGTCGCCGCCAACCAGAGGCACGTAGCAGAATGCGCGTTCCGGCTGAGCATCTCGTTGCAGTACACACCGGACCACAGCCTCGCGACCCAGCTGGCTTGCCAGGCAATCAACGAGTGTGGCGATCTGGGGTGAATCAACGTTCCGCTGATGTTGGTCGAAGAGCTCTTGCTGGCGCGCGAGCAGACGCGCGTGGTGGTTGGCCTGAAGTGCGACGCTGGTGGCCGGACCAGGCAAAGGTAGCCTTTCAAGTTGCGTTTCTACCAGCTGCCACACATGTTCGGCATCCGCGCTCGCGCGGAACAGACCAACCTCCCATGTGACGGGGAGTGTGTCCTGGCAAACGATGCGGCCACGTAATCGCACGACACCCCGATCGTGATCGGCTAGCGTAAAGCAGAGCCGTTCCACCAACTGACGAACAACCCGCTCGACCGCTTTCCGTTGCGGCACGGGATATTCGAACAACCACTCGGCCACAAACTCCAACGGTGGTTGAATTGGTTGAATCAGTTCGGTTATTTTGCCAAACGCCTGGTCAAGTCGTTGTAACAATTGTGGACCAAAACGAGATTCCAGTTCGACGCGCGGCAATTCCAGCAATTCGCCAATCTGTTGCAAGCCCAGACGCTGCAGAATATCCACCGTTTCGTCCGGGAGGCGCAGCGCGGCCAGCGGTAAGCGTTGGATCGTCTCTTCCGGTGAGGCCATTTCTGGTGATGGGGTTTCTGGTGATGGGGTTTCTGGCGATGGGGTTTCTGGCGATGGGGTTTCTGGCGATGGGGTTTCTGGCGATGGGGTTTCTGGCGATGGGGCGTGGTTTGACTCGGCTTGAGAATGTGCCCCATGGTGGCCAAAATGTGCCCCATAGCCAAAATGTGCCCCGTCGCCAAAATGTGCCAGCGCCCAAGCGGCGCCCAGCGTGTTGCTCAGCCCCAGACTCACACCTAATCGTTGTTGATGAAAGCTTCGTGTGATCTGTTCGGCGAATGCTGGTTCGCCTCCAAATAGCGATGTCACGCCGGTCACGTTCAACAGCAGAGTGTCCGGCGCGGCAGCCTCTTCCAGGCCGACCAGCGGGCTAAAGCGATGGCACCACGTGGCCAGTTTGATCAACGCTGCACGATCTTCGGCTGGGGCGTGGGTTTCCAAATGCAACGTTGTTTTTTCGCCAGATGTTGGGCTCGTAGTTTTGTGATCCGCGCGTCGCAACAGCGCCGTCGCTTCGGCTACGGGGAGGTTCACTTGGACACCTTGCTGTCGTGCCAGGCGCGAACAGGCCAACACGCAGAGGCCACGGCGCGTGCGATGTTGCAGAATCACGGGACGTTGTTCAAGCTCGGGCTTGTCGTGAATCAACCGTTGAATCGGCCAATTGGGTAACCAGATTGCCAGGATGCGCTGCATGAATGTCACCTGTCCGCTCGTCAATTTCCAAGTCGACCGTCCGCTGTGTCGAACCACCGCGGCAGCGCAGTAATGCAATTTTCAACCGCCAACTCAAGGCGCCGGGATCCGTGTGTGATGCGTTGTTCCGGTTGTCGCTTGCCGGAGCATGTGCGACAGGAGAGATCAACAATCGCACATCAGCCCAAGAAGATTCCCGCTGCGCGGCTGCGGGACGAACCAGCAGGCCCAAACAACCACTGGTCTCGACCGCCAATTGCAAACGACGAAAAACGCGGCTGTCCAATTGTTGTGGCCAAGCGACCACGGCTGCGACATGCGGACAACGCAACGCCTGATCGAGCGCCCATTGGCCCCGCTTGTCCCATTGGTCCTGCGTGCCCCGTTGGCCCTGTCGCTCCTGTTTGCACTGCACCCGGCGAACCACGATCGTACGCTGCAAATCCAATCCCCCAGCGACTGCGGCTGGTGGATGAAAATTGTGCTGTGGGTCGATTACCACCAACGCTCCACCCTCGCGACATGCTTCACGTGCGGCACGCAACGCCAGCATCCCAGTGCCACAGCCTGGCCCATCGCCCAACCACTCGACCAACGAACCTCGCAACAACCCTCGTCCCTGCAAAGCTGTATCCAGGGGGCCACAACCGGTAGAAATACGGCGGCGCGCGTGGACGCTCTCAGGCCGCTCCAGTCGGCGTAGCAGCGAATCGAGTTCACGGATTTTTGGGTGCGGGTGCATGATTTGCCTCGGGAATGTCATTATTTCATTATCGGGCAGATAGTGTACGTAAGTATACTAATAAAGCAAGAACGAATATGAAAGTTTCCCGAGGCGCAACGGGCTGAGAGACAGAAGGTGCTTTCAGATAAGGAGTTAGGAGGGAGGTGTGGAGAGCGAGATGCTCGTAGTCATAGCCTCAACCGCCTGTGTCTGCATTGCCGAGCAATGTGCACTGCTGTGCCCCGGTTTCCCGACCGGGACACGACGCCGACCGAATCTCCACTTCGTAACCGGAGTTTTATCAGCGCTCAGAAGGAGACCTTCGGTCGCGACACGTGGCTGGGTCGAAGACCCTGCCACAACCGGGGCGACAGCCACTTGCTGTCTCCCAGCCACAACCAGGCGTTGAGTTCGGCATCAATGAGTCCTGCCCCCTTTGATCGTCTTCCACCGGTCATGAAAAACCGGTTGTGGCGTGTCCTATCGCGCTTCTAAGCTCGCACACACAATTTCCTTGTCGTTGCGGATAAATATATGTCGATTCGCGAAGGCGGGGTGAGACCAGCAGACGCCACCTCGTTTATTCAACTGGTTTCTTGTAGGCTCGATCAGTTTGGCGCGGCTGATCTCGTCAAAGCCTTGTGGCGATAGCTTGCAAATGATCAACTCGCCCCTTTCGTTGAACATCCAAGTGCGGTCGCCATTCTGGACGAAGTGTAGATTGCTCCAGCGCGCTTTGGGCGTTGCGGTCAAGTCTTCCCATACACGGTCGCCGCTGGCGGCTTTCAAACAGCGCAATTCACCGTAGCTATCCGTGCCGTAAATGTAGTCGCCCATGAACAATGGTGTGCTAATGATCGAATGCAGCGCGTCGGTCTGTTGTTCACTATCACCCATACGTCGCCAAAGTTGCTCGACGGCCGGTTTGTCCTGTCGCAATCGTAGCATCAGCGAGCCATCGTAAAATGATGTGACGAACAGGCGGTCACCGCTGACAACCGGTGTCGCGACCCCGATTGGCATGCGCGACGGTGCCATCGGATGTCGCCAAAAGACTTTACCTGTGGCCGGGTCCAGCCCGGCGACGCTGTCGCCGGTCCAGCAAACCATCACGGTCTGGCCCGCTTGTTCGATCAGAATGGGGGCGGAATACTGGGCACGGTCGCGCAGTGCCTTCCACTGCGGGTCGCCATATTTCTTGTCAAATGCCACGATCGATGCGTTGTTTGCTGCGCCGATATGGACGATGACCAGATCTTCGTAGATCAATGGTGCGGCGGCGATTCCCCAAATTGGCATGCGCCGATTCTTGGAAATGGAATACTCTTGATTCAGGTCGCGTTTCCAGAGGACTTTGCCCGTGCCGGCGTCCAAGCAATGGAGATGTCCCATCGCGCCCAGCACGAAGGCGCGGTTGTCTTCGACGGTGACGGAAGCCCGGGGGCCCGCTTCATAGTTGATGGTATATTCGCAGGGGTACGAGAATGTCCAGAGCTTGCTACCCAGCTTCCAGTCAAAGCAATGCACTCGTTCGACCTGTTCGGGTTGGGCTTGTCGATCGGTCACGAACACGCGTCCATCGGCCACCGTTGGTCCACTGTAGCCAGGGCCAATCGGTTGCCGCCAGCGAATTTCGATCTGCTCGAACTCGAAGCGATCCACCAGGCCGGTTTCTCGCCACACGCCGTCGCGGTCGGCACCGCGCCATTGGGGCCAATCGTCGGCAAGCCCAGCTGAGAGGCCAATTGTCAGTGGGAGAATTGCCGTTAAGCAGGCATTCGAGGGATGCATGGAAGCTCCTTGTCGTTTTGAGAGCAGATCGGGCGTGCTTTTGGGGGACAGGTTGTTTCGCGCGACACACTGCAGCATCTGCGGGAATTGCACGGGATCCCAGTGATTTTCGTTCCCAATTTGGCTGCGGCCCTGCCGCATTAGGATGAGCGAAAAATGGGTAACCTGCAACTGGTGGTGCGTCATAGCGTAAAAGTTTCCCTCAAGTACTTGGCCTGGCCGGGCTTGCAAGGATATCATCACGACGGCGGAGGCGCCATGTCAGACGCTTCGAAGTTGAACGACCTTGTGATGAAGCGAGCAACGATGAACGCACGATGCTCTCGAGCTGTTTTCTGTGTGGTCTTGTTCACTGCTGTTTGGCAGCCAACGTGGGTACGGTCGGAGGATCCGTCAGATTCCGTCGTTGTGATCGTCACGGGACAACCACAGCGGGTCTGGCAGGACGACAGCGGCTACTACAGCGTACGTGGCAAGTTGGTTGGGATTGGCGAACAGGTGGTTCGTTTGTTGAAGGAAAACCAACGGCTGACGACTGTCCCATTGGATCGGCTGAGCGAACCAGATCGGGCGTACGTGTCGAGCATCCATGTAGTGCTCAAGCCGAGTCTTCCGTCCGGACCCCTGCTGCACGGACCTGAAGATGCGTTTCGCATAGCCGATCCACCTGTTTCGAAGTCGAAGCATGTCATTGCGTCAGTGACACTCTCACGCGAGTTCCTGAACCGCTTCGTGCAGAATGTTGATCGGACCCAGCCTTTGGCGACGACCATTCTTGGCGTACCGATTCGAGGCTGGGCACATACTACAGCCTCAGCCAATCTCGTGTTGATTCCAAACGTCACCAAGGCGGTCTTGGAGATTCCAATTCGCGGGCAAGTGGCCAGTCAGACCGTTGGTAACGTTTCCGTTGCCCGGGTCCATTCACAGAGTCTGACGGATTTCGAAAAGAGTGTTCGTGTCAACTTGACCGAAACGGGTGTGTTAGTCGAACCCAAGGAACTCTCGACGATTAATCGGTTTATCAAAAGCAGCGTATCGACTTCCGCGCGTGCCTTGTCCGGTCTTGTGACGCGAATTGCGAAACGTCGCGTCCAAGCGAGTAAGCCAGCCGCCGATCAGATTGCCCAGCAGCAAGAGCGCCAACGCATCAATCGTGTCTTTGAAGCGACTGCCAAAGACAACGTCGAACGGCTGAATCGAATGATGCGCGAGTTCTTGGAGACGAACGGCGATTTGCCTTTGGTTCGGGATTCTCGATTGGGATTCTCGACCACGGAGGCGGTGTTGAGATTGGCCGTGACAACCGACGCGCCCCCGCCCACGCTGCCCGCGCCACCAGAAACTGAACCTAATGTGCATCTGGTTGTGCAATTGCATTCATCGGTGTTCGTTCGAGCTTCGCAATCTGACGCTGCAACCGAGATGACTTCAAGGTTGCAGCAACTCGCGGAAGGAGAATCCTCCGCGCTGGAGACCGTCCGCCAACACATTGAAACAGGGAAGTTTGCGACCCGCTGGTCGGAAGACGAGGCGTGGTTGACAATTACTTGGCGACCAGAAGAGGAGTCGACCGACATCAGCCGTCCGGAAGACCTCACCCAAGTGCGCTAACGCCCTGGTCAGACTTTTTCGCTGTGGAGGTTTAGGAGAGCCTTGAACATGTCCTGCTCCCTTCGGGAGAAGGTGGCCGAAGGCCGGATGAGGGGTGGCTGATTTCATTTGGCAGTTCGCCCCCTCATCCTATGCCTTCTCCCCGAGGAGAAGGGACTCGCTGCCGGCTTTTTCTCGTAGTCAAAAGCGAAAAAATCTGTCGTGGGAGGGGCGGAAACGGCCCTGCCAGTTGTCACTATCGAATTCGACGGTCACAATGCGAGACATGACAGAACAGCCAACACCAGAGTCTCCGCCGAAGTCCAAGCCAAGGCGGAAAACAGCGCCGGATTTTCAGAAAATGAAGTCTGAGGGCCGGAAAATCACGATGCTGACGGCCTACGATTACCCTCTCGCCCAACTGCTGGACGAGGCTGGAGTCGATGGAATCCTGGTCGGCGACAGTGTTTCCGTGGTGGTGCAAGGGCATGAAAACACCCTGCCCGTTACGATGGACCAAATTATTTATCACGCCGAGATTGTCGGACGTGCCGTCCAACGGGCTCTGGTGATCGTCGACATGCCCTTTCCGACGTATCGGCTTGGCGTGCATAGAGCCATCGAAAACGCGGCTCGCATTTTGAAGGAGACCCGCTGTCAGGCGGTCAAATTGGAGTGTGGTGCCGAGCAGGCTGAGATCATCAGCGGGCTGGCGGGCGCCGGCATCCCGGTCATGGCACACGTTGGGTTGAGCCCGCAGGCTGTTCATCAGTTGGGTGGATACAAGGTACAACGTGACGAATCGCGGCTGTTGAATGATGCGCTGACCGCCGAACAGTCTGGCGCGTTCGCAGTGCTGATGGAGTGCATTCCGATCGAAATTGCCGGAAAGATCACGGATGCGTTGTCAGTTCCAACGATCGGCATTGGTGCCGGCCCGCAGTGTGACGGACAAGTCTTGGTAACGCACGATGTGCTGGGACTCACCAGCGGTTACGTCCCTCGTTTTGCTCGCCAGTACACGAATCTCGCGGAAACGATCCGAGCCGCGACCGGCGAGTTTTGCGAAGACGTTCGAAATGGACGCTTTCCTGAAGGCGTCGAATCTTACAAGTAGTCCGTTCGCCGTTGTCCCCCGAATCGTCGCCATCGATTGCTTCCCGCCGATGCGTCGGCAGGTGACGGCAAAGCAGGAGCCACCGATGGCAAATCGACTGGCCAACGAATCCAGCCCTTACTTGTTGCAGCACGCTGACAATCCAGTCGACTGGTATCCCTGGAGCCTCGAGGCGCACGAACTTTCACGCGCTGATGATAAGCCGATTTTTCTTTCGATCGGCTACTCGGCCTGCCACTGGTGCCATGTGATGGAGCACGAGAGTTTCGAAAACGAGGCCATTGCGGAGAAGATGAATGAGCTGTTTGTCTGCGTGAAAGTCGACCGAGAAGAGCGGCCCGATCTTGACCAGATTTACATGAACGCCGTGCAGTTGATGACCGGCCATGGCGGTTGGCCGATGTCTGTATTCCTGACGCCCAACCTGCAGCCATTTTATGGGGGAACCTACTGGCCCCCTGAACCGCGGCAGGGGATGCCTGGGTTTGCGCAAGTCTTGATTTCCGTTGCGGATGCGTGGAAAAACCGGCGCGACGCCGCAGTCGAGCAGGCAGGGAAATTGACGGATCACCTCTGCGAGTTTGCAGCCGCCACGACCGATTCCGCGACCATTACGGAAGACTCATTGCTCGCGGCGGCCGCCAAGTTGGAACGCGTGTTTGACTTCACGTATGGCGGATTTGGGCGTGCGCCAAAATTCCCACACCCAATGGATCTGCAGTTGCTGTTGCGGGTGTGGTCCCGCTCAAGAAAGGACCAATGGCTCGGCATGGTCACATTGAACCTCGACAAAATGGCGCACGGCGGGATTTACGATCATCTGGCCGGCGGTTTTGCGCGCTACTCCGTTGATCAGCGCTGGTTGGTGCCACATTTCGAGAAAATGCTCTACGACAACGCCCTGTTGACCAGTGCCTATCTAGAGGGGTTCCTGGCGACGGGGAACCAAAAATACGCGGAAGTGGCGCGCGAGACGATCGAGTATATTCTCCGCGAAATGACCGATGACGAGGGTGGATTTCATAGCACCGAGGATGCCGACAGTGAAGGTGTCGAAGGAAAGTTCTACGTCTGGACACCTGCGGAAATTCGCGAAGTCTTGGGCCAGCAGTGCGGGGAACGGTTTTGCGACGTCTACGATGTTACAGAGGTTGGCAATTTTGAGGGTCAGAATATCCTGAATCTACCTCGAGCTATCGAGCAGTCCGCGAAACTGCGGAATTGGAACCTTTGGGAATTGAAGGCCGAACTGACCGATTCGCGTGCGAAGTTACGTGCTGTGAGGGAAAGACGCGTTCGTCCAGGTAGAGACGACAAGGTCCTGGTCAGTTGGAACGGCCTGATGATCGACGCACTGGCCAGAGCCGCCGGGGTTCTGGGTGCCCCGCAGTACTACGACGCGGCCGCTCGGGCCGCCAAGTTCTTGCTGTCCGACCTGCGTGACGACAACGGCCGTATGTTGCATTGTTGGCGACATGGGAAGGCAAGACTGGCTGCGTATTTGGACGATTACGCGTACCTGACTTGTGCGATGGTGACGTTGTATGAAGCCAGTTTTGACGAGGCTTGGATCGACGAAGCCGTTGCTCTTGCTAATGTGATGTTGGATCACTTTGCGGATCAGAAGCAAGGCGGTTTCTTTTTTACCGCTGACGATCACGAGGCGTTGATTGCCCGGAACAAGGACCTCCACGACAGCAGTGTTCCCAGCGGAAACTCGATGGCCGCGACGGCGCTATTGCGGCTTGGCACGTTGTGCGGTCGTGCGGACTACTTGGATGCGGCACGTGGCACGCTGGAAATGGCGCACGAGACGATGATGAACTCACCGACCGCCACCGGACAGATGCTCGTTGCCGCGAACCTACTGATCGGCCCAACGCGCGAAATCGTCTTCATTGGTCCCGATCCGTCGAGTGGAGACGCCTCTGGAATCCAGCAGACAGCCGCACGATTCAGACGGCATTTCCTTCCCAATTGCGTGATCGCCGGTCGTCCTGCCGATGCGGAGGATCAGTACCAATCGCCCCATCTGGCACCGCTGTTCCAGGGCAAACGTAAAGCAGGGGGCGGCACAACGGTTTACGTCTGCGAGAATTTTGCCTGTCAGGCTCCAGTCCACGGCGAAGCTGGCATCTCCGACTTGCTCACGCGACTGACGTCTTAGTCCACAAGCTACTCACAGAGATTCGCCCGGCTGTGATCGTAGGCTCAGTACGAGTTCGACATCGCCAATGGGCAATCCAATGTGATTGGCTATGTCCGCCGCGTTAGTGCCGGAATCGGCCATCGCGTAAACCTGATCGGAATAGGCTGGCACCGGTGGCGATGGGGTTGCGCTTCGATTTGCCGCGGCGTCTTCCGCCAGGGACTCGATCGAGTCAAGCTCAACGGGTGTAGTCTCGGTATGGCAGTGAATTAGTGGTTTTCGTGTTGTGAATGTAGTTTTCTTGGCGTGTACTTCAAAATTGGTGTTTTAGAAAGGAGGCGTCCTCTGCGAAATTGATTTCGCAAAAAAACTCTCGCATG
>PVBE012146212.1_pt1 | contig 38170 bp, 34 predicted proteins | sample 1631181 | NCBI WGS metagenome assembly PVBE01 (sample SAMN08397723, study PRJNA350692) | Marine metagenome, whole genome shotgun sequencing project. | isolation source: water | place: Pacific Ocean | collected 2012-04
GTTCCAAGATATTTTTTCTTATCTGGCCAGTATTGCTCCTAACCAGTTAATACCAGAGCGATAGAGTTTTTAGAAATTTTACCATTCAGTTTTTCCCATTGTATGAAATCGGACTTGGTAATCGGGTAGTCTGGGTTATTTCTGGTTTTTGATCTCACGTCAACAACAACTCCTGTAGTAATGAGATGCTTCAGAGGTATCTGGTCTACTTGCCACCTACCCTCAAAAGTGTGAAGGGCACCCATATGCGTCCCCCCGTGTTCTGCGGCGGAGATGTTGTTTGCCTAATACCAATATCCGCCTTCTGTTTTACCACGCTGAATGATTTCCATTCTGAATGATTTACTGGTCGGCCAGTATATGGTTGTTTGGTCGAAGGAATGAGTTAAGTCAACCAGGCGTACAGATTTCGCCGGTTCAGCGCGAATTGTTAAAGCCGATCCTAGAAAAAACAGCACGGTGCAAACAAGAATAGAAAAATGGCTGAAATTTAATTGAAGTCGAGGCATGCTCTGGGCTTGTGTAGAAAAAATCAGGTTTTATAATATAAGGAGCGGAAGAGAACCGTCTTTATCCATTCCTTAAAGCATAACATGAGATTCTCATGGTGACAGCACATAAAAACTCATCAGACTTAAAGCGGCTTATTCTACCTATAAGAGGAATGAGTTGTGCCAGTTGCGCCTCCAGGATCGAGAAGAAGGTCGCTGGCCTAGATGGTGTAAGGCAGGTAGGAGTCAATTTCGGAGCAGAACAGGCTTCCATTGATTATGACTCGGATATGGTTTCTCCGGCGGGTATTCATGAAGTTATCGAGAAGCTGGGATTCGAAGTTCCGGCTAATGAGGAGTCTAAAGCGGAACAAATTGAGACAGAGGATAAACATCATGACCGTGAAATAAATATAATCAAGAGACGATTCATTTTCAGCGTTTTTGTGGCGGTAGTCATAATGTCTGGTGGTATGGAACTGGGGAGGGATTTTTTTCCTGGCGAGGGATCTACGAAACATAATTTATTACTGTTGATATTGGCAACGCCTGTCCAGTTTTGGGCTGGCTGGATTTTCTACCGAGGTACCTGGACAGGGATCAGGCACGGTTATTCAGACATGAATACACTCATCGCTGTGGGTACTTCCGCCGCTTATCTCTACAGTGCATTCACGACAATATTCCCTAGGTTTTTCCAGGGCATGGGCAATGAACGTGCCGTTTACTTTGATTCATCGGTGATGATCATTGCACTGGTGCTGATGGGCCGATTGCTGGAAGCAAGGGCAAAATCCAACGCATCCAGCGCGATCCGTAAATTGATAGGTCTGCAACCTAAAACCGCGAGAGTGGAACGAAATAATACAGAGATAGATATCCCTATTACCGAAGTGGTGGCAGGGGATACTGTGATGGTTAGACCGGGTGAAAAAATTCCTGTTGATGGGATAATCATTAACGGCTCCTCTTCTGTTGATGAATCCATGATCAGCGGTGAAAGTATTCCTGTAGATAAGAATCCGGGCGAGTCTGTTGTTGGTGGTTCTATAAATAAATCCGGATTTTTCAAGATGCGTGCTACTCGATTGGGTAAGGACTCTGTCCTTTCCCAAATCATTAGTTTAGTTGAGGAAGCGCAGGGATCAAAAGCGCCAGTGCAAAGAATGGCAGATAGGGTGGCGGGTGTTTTTGTGCCTGTCGTGATGGGAATAGCAACGTTATCTTTTTTAGGCTGGTGGATTTTTGGGGAATCCATGAATCTGCCGACTTCTCCGTTTGTATTTGCTCTGATGATATTTATATCGGTCATGATCATTGCCTGCCCTTGTGCTCTTGGGCTGGCTACGCCTGCGGCCATCATGGTAGGTACCGGAAAAGGGGCAGAGTCGGGAATACTTATTAAAGGTGGGGAAGTTCTGGAGTTGGTGGGGAAGCTGGATACTGTACTTTTTGATAAAACAGGAACTCTTACTGAAGGAACTCCGGAAGTGAATGATGTGGTCCTTGAGACGGATTCAGAATTTTCGGTGGATCATTTATTGTTATTCGCGGCTTCGCTTGAAAAGGGATCAGAGCATCCTTTGGCAGAGGCTGTTGTCAGTGAAGCTAAAAGAAGAAACTTAAAGCTTGAGGAGATATCTTCTTTTAAAGCCTTGCCCGGGTTTGGAGTCAGTGCCACATTGAATCATCAAGAGATGATTTTAGGGAACGCGCGTTTGATGAATGAAAATGGCGTCGATATTGGGGCTTGGCCTGAGCGTTTGGAGGGGCATGCTCTTCAGGGTAAGACATCCATGATACTGGCGGTCTCAAAAAAAGTGGTGGGGGTTATTACGACAGCAGACACAGTTCGCCCGCATGCCAGGGAAGCTGTTGAACGTCTGAGAGGTCTTGGCCTTGAAGTCGGCATGATCACCGGTGATAATCGGCACACGGCTCAAGCCATTGCACATCAACTGGATATTCAAACTGTGTTGTCCGAAGTGCTTCCCGGTGACAAAGCTAATGAGGTTGAAAAATTGAAAGCCAAGGGGCACTTGGTGGCTATGGTAGGGGATGGGATCAATGATGCTCCGGCACTTGCCCGAGCTGATTTGGGAATTGCGGTAGGGTCGGGTACTGATGTGGCCATGGAAGCGTCTGATATAACTTTGATGACCAGCGACCTCAGGGCAGTAGCCGATGCGATCGAATTAAGTAAAAGAACCATGACGAAAATTAAACAAAATCTATTTTGGGCATTTTTCTATAATTGCGTAGGCATTCCGATTGCCGCAGGACTATTATATCCTGTGTTTGGAATTTTACTCAAACCGGTATATGCCGCTATGGCGATGGCATTCAGTTCAGTTTCTGTGGTTGGTAATTCGCTTTTACTAAAAAATATTAATTTGAGAAAATGATTCTAGAGCTTTGATGAAATCCTACTTTTCTTGGTGAAATACCGAGGCGGTTTCCTGAAAAGTTCGTGCGGTACTTCGATGCCTATGGTGAGAAGATGGAAGAAAATGAAATTTTCGCCGTTCTATTTCCTGATTGGTGCCATCCCAACGCCATCGGTCATCGATTATTGGGAGAGATTATTTTTGACGTCCTGGAGCGAAAGCCCCGGAAGATTGTTGAATCCGGAGGTAAAAAAGGCTGATCCTGACTTTGTAATTACCATTCCTTCAACACCATCAAGTGAGTCAATGAGATTGATTCCTTTTTCAGGTCCAAGAACAAACAAGGCGGTTGATAGAGCATCCGCATCGGCAACGGTATCTGCTATAACGGTTGCGGACATGACATTCTCAGCAGGCTCACCGTCTTTAGGATTCAAAATATGATGATACCTTTTTCCATCTCGAAAAAAGTATCGCTGGTAATCCCCCGAAGTGGCTACAGCTTTATCAGCAAGATCCAACGAGGCGATCATTGCTTCCGGTTTTCGTGGGTGTTGCAATCCGATGCGCCAGGGTTTCCCTTCTTGACCTGATCCAAAAGCCATCAGGTCTCCTCCAGCGTTTACGAGTCCGTTTTTAATCCCGGAACTTTTCAAAAAGTCTACGGCTCGATCAACGGCATAGCCCTTTCCCAACGCACCAAGGTGAAGAGACATGCCAGCATTCTTCAAGCTGATTGAATTCCTATCTATAGAAATATTCTGGTAGTCGATCAAGTCTACAGCTGTTTTCAATTTCTCAGGATCGGGCAGGGCAGGTGATTCTGAATTGAATTTCCATAATGTGACAGCAGGGCCAATGCTTATATCTATCGCTCCATTTGAAAAATTCCCCCAGTGTACTCCGAGTTGAATAACTTTTAGCAAGTCGGAGGACACTGTGACTTTGTTTTCGTTGCCTGTAGACAAGTTAAGTTTTGATAATTCTGATTCCGGGAGACGGGTGCTCATTATTTTTTCAAGTCGTGACATTTCGTCAAACGATTTATCTATAGCTTTGTGAGCGAGGTCGTTGTCTGTGGCACGAACGGTAATCTCTACTAGCGTTCCCATAATGAACTGGGTGCGTTTGACGATCTTGGTTTCTTTGGTTTCGCAAGAAACCAATAGGGAACACAAAATAACCAGGAAGATGTAATAAGGGGTGAGTTGCTTAACCGTTTTACCAGACATTCAATTGAATCATCGTTCAAATCCTGAGACAAGGATTTCGCGGTTGTAGGCAGCCATCACATCGCCACGGGTGAGCATGCCGATAACCTTGGCTTTGTCATCATTTCGCACCACAGGGAGTTGATCTACATCCAATTGAGAAAAAATTTCCATCGCTTCATTTAAATTTTGCTCTGGAGTGAGAACCTGTACTTTATGCGTTGCGAGCTCTTCCGCTACAAGGAGGTCGCCCAATTGTTCTTCAAACATCATTTCACGTATGTCAGAAAAAGACAGAATTCCCGTCATATCCCCCTTGTTGTCGAGGATCGGGAAATAGAAATTTTTGGAATAGGATATGGTCTCAAGAACTTTGCGAAAGGGCATTTCCTGTGCGATGGTTGTAAACTCCGTATTCATTACATCACGTACCTTTACGGAATTCATTATGGAGACTTCCCTGCCATGACGGATGTTGATTCCTTTATTCAATAGATACTGAACATAGAGGGAGTGCTTGGTGAACCTTTGATAGGTATACGATGCTGCGATACATGAAACCATGATCGGAAGGATCAAAGTGTAATCGTTTGTCAGTTCGAACAGCATCAGGATGTTGGTGAGGGGGGCCTGCATAACAGCACCGGCTACCGCTCCCATCCCGACGACTGAATAAGTTTCAGGGGATGCTGTCAGTGCAGGGAAAACACCATGAACACTGGACCCAAAAGCCGTTCCCAGCATAGCGCCTACAAACAAGGAAGGAGCGAACACACCACCCATTCCTCCAGACCCCAGAGTGATAGAGGTACACATAATTTTCATAAAAACCAGAATGAAGGCTAATCCCCAGAACATTTGCCCGGTCAGTGCCTGTTCCATGAAATCATATCCGTTGCCAAGAATCTGCGGCAGAACAATGGATATCATGCCCACTATGAATCCGCCAAGCGCGGGTTTTAAATAATTTGGGATATTTATTTTTTCTTCAAACAATGCCTGAGTGTAAAAATAAGTGAACGTGAATAACCGGGCTACTATTCCGCAGAACATTCCCAGAGCCAGGTAAAAAATAATTTCGGTAGGATGCACCAGTTCGTGCACGGGTACATTAAAGGTAACTTCGTTGCCTTCCAGAGCGCGGCCCGTTACGGTACCTATCACAGACGCTATGATGATGGGGCTAAAAGTGTGAATAGTGAAATCGCCGAGAATAATCTCCAGCGCGAACAGTACCCCGGCCAATGGAGCGTTGAAAGAAGCGGCAATCCCTGCCGCCGCGCCGCATCCAACCAGAACGCGCATTCTCTCTGTGGAAAGATGAAGCCATTGACCAAGTGCAGAACCTACGGCCGCTCCGATCTGTACGGTCGGGCCTTCCCTGCCTGCCGAACCGCCAGAGCCTATCGTTATCGATGAAGTGACAGCGCAAGTGGTGATAGTGCGTTTGCGTACCTTACCGTCATTCAAGGCAACCGCGTACATTACTTTGTGCACTCCATTTTCTTTTACTGCGTTCGGGAAAAATTTGCAGATGAGGCCTATGAAACATCCTCCAACCATCGGCATGAGCGGGAGGAGGAATGGATACATTTGAGGGGGTATGCCCGCCAGAGAAAATCCTTTGATAGAAAAAACGGATTCAAAAAATTCAATCATCCATCGAAAAAATGTGGAGGCGAATCCTGCAATGAACCCAAGCAAAGCGGCGAGGATCAACATGTTTTGATCAAACATCAATACATTGCGAAATTTCTCTCGAACTTGCTCGGTCACAGCGGACATCTACATCACCTGTTTAATAGCGAAACAATTGAATTTTTGCATTATAAAGGAAGGGTGCTATAAACGCTAGTCTTTCAGTAAGTTCCAGACCCCATAAATTGGATGGAACTTATCCAATTCCTTATGCTATGCTCCACCAAATCAGAAAAACCTCCTGTCTCGGTGGAGGCGCACTGCTGTAGGGCATCTATTAAAAATCCCGAACTTATAAATTCAGGAAACCAATTATGATCAAAATCGCTCCTTCCATATTGTCAGCGGATTTCAGCAAGCTGGGTGACGAAATAAAGGCTGTTGAGGACGCTGGAGCGGATTGGATTCATGTAGATGTGATGGACGGCCATTTTGTGCCCAATATCACCATCGGTCCACCCGTTATTGAATCTATTCGCAAAGTCACAGACCTTCCACTCGACGTGCATTTGATGATCGAAAATGCAGACTGCTATATAAAATCTTTTGCCGATGCCGGAGCAGATATCCTGACGGTTCATGTGGAAGCCTGTCGACATCTCAACCGAACCCTGCAATCGATTCGCGAGCACAAGGTTAAAGCCGGGGTGGTGCTTAATCCTGCCACGCCTCTGTCGAGTCTGGAGGAAGTTCTGCACGAAATTGATATGGTGCTTCTCATGACTGTGAATCCCGGATTTGGTGGTCAATCTTTCATACCCTCCATGTTGGATAAAATATCCAACCTGAGCGATATCATGAGTAATTATGAAGATGAGATTGAATTGCAGGTAGACGGTGGGGTGAAACCGGACAACGCGGGAGATATAAAAGAGTCGGGAGCTACAATACTCGTTGCCGGATCCGCTATTTTTAATAGTAAGGATTATACAAAAGCGATCCAGACTCTGCGGGATGCTTGACTACGGATAACCCCACCCAGCCTCCCCTTGGTAAGGGGAGGAGCTTATTCCCCTCCTTATGAAGGAGGCCTGTCCAGAGCAAAGCGTGGGAGGTTAGGGGAGGTTAAAGGGGGAAGGAATGATTCCCCTCATCAATTAACAGGAATCTTTTTAACCTCCTTTTTCTCTTCGGGGGGTTTTGGCAGTTTAACTGTCAATACACCTTTAGAGAAAGAAGCATCTATGTTACCCGGGTCGACCGTTTCAGGAACCTGGAAACTCCTCTGGAAGGAACCATAAGACCGTTCCACCCGGTAATACTCTTTCTGTTTATCTTCCTTTTCTATTTTCTTCTCGCCCTTGAGCGTGAGATTTCCATCGTCAAACGTAACATCGATATCTTTCTCATCCATTCCAGGCAGTTCAGCGGAAATCAGAAACTCATTTTCAGTTTCCGTGACATCTACCTTAGGGACGCAACTGTGCGCGAGAACCGGACGGAAGTCGAATGAAGTATTGTTAAAAAAATCCCTGCTCAAATGGTTAAATAAGCGATTCATATCCTCTCCGATAAAGAAGGAAGCATCAGGGTCATAATGAGCAGGCGTATTGTAAGAGTTCCGGCGTGTTGGAATAAGGTTTCTAAAGTTCATGGCAATCATCTCCTTTCGCCAGAGCAATATCTGGCAAATAATTAGTATCGTTTAGCTATACTTGCAGGAGACCGGTCAACTGCTTTCTACTTTATAAATGGAATTGAATAGAGGTGATGTCAAGGCAGGCTTGAAAATATACTTATGTCAATCGGATTTACCGCAGCAACAGACGTGACTGTGACCCCTTCAGGCAATCTCTCAACCTTCAGCGCAACAGCCTTCCATAGCCTAGGCTCAATCACCTTCACCATGAACGCCCAGGGAACGATTAGCTAATGAATTTGGTGAAATCGGCTTATCCTACTTTTCTTAAGGTATTTTTGTCTGTGTGATGAAACAGGTTTTTCTGATTTGGTATTTGAAGCGGGGTGTCTTCCTCATAACAGAAACTTGAGTCGCCATTGACCGTCACCTTCAATTCGTAACGGACGGTTTTAAATTCCTTATCTAAAAATTTGTTTGAGAAGATTCCGTAAGTATCGGATCCGATATTAGCTACCAGTTCAAAGTTATTTGCATTTGGTTCAACAGTTCCACCGGCTATTATCGTTACTCCGCGTGGGACCATGAAGCACCGGAGAACCTGCTTTTCTTTCGCGCCCCAAAGCCACTACCCTAATTCTTCATGAAAAGGGGATTCGGCACCTATGCGCCAAGCAGTGGTTGAGTAACGGAGCCCATAAAGATCCTGTTCGTGGTTGTTGACAGGTCCCAGAGGTTCGAAGGTTATTCGTTCTCAATATTTGTTGGTTTCGGTTCCTCTGTCATCTGATGGAGCTACGTCGTCTCCCTTCTCACCTTCCCAAATTCCTGCAAGTGGAGCTAATGGCACCAGATTCTTGATGATTTCATCGGTAATAAGTTTTACCTCTGATCAGGTTAAAAAAAACCTCTTTCCTTTTTCAGGAAAGAGGTTTTTCTAAGCTAGCTTTGAAATTAATTTTAAGACAATGCTTGTTGGGCCTGAACACTAACTTCGAAATCCCCCGGGCTCCCATCCATGCGGGTACCTACGGGTTTTAAAAGGGGGAGGAGAAAATAGTTCCCTCTTTTAAAGGGGGTTAGGGGGGTTAATGTCTTTTTATTCGGCCCCGCGCCTAGCGGTTAGCGACGGTCGCCCATTAGTTGCAGGAGCATGATGAAGAGGTTGATGAAGTCCAGGTACAGTGTCAGCGCGCCCCGGATAGCTTCCTTCGTATCTTCATCGGTTCCCTCGTTGCCGAGGATATTCATTTCTTTGATTTTCTGCGTGTCGTACGCGGTCAGTCCCACGAAGATCAGCACACCGGCACAGCAAATGACCCATTGCATCATAGAGCTTTGTAGAAAGATATTCACGACAGAGGCAATGATCAGGCCTATGAGACCCATGAACAGAAAACTTCCCATTGAAGTGAGGTCTTTTTTCGTGGTGTAGCCGTAAAAACTCATCGCGCCGAAAGTTCCAGCTGTCACCAGAAAAGTCGATGTGATGGATGAAGCGGTATAAACGACAAGCAAGGTAGAAAAGGTAATACCGGTGAGGCCAGCGTATAGAAAAAAGACACCCGTTGCCTGACTCACACTCATCTGCATGACTCTTGAGGCCAGCCAGAAGACCAGTCCCAATTGAGCGATTACAAGGACAATAGGCAGGATGGGATTACCCATCAAAATATTGAACAGTGTCGGGCTATTGGCAATATAATAGGCCATGAAGCCAGTGATGCCGAGTCCGGCTCCCATCCAGTTATAAACGCGAACCATAAAGCGTTGTTGCTCTGCGGCAACGGAATCTATGCTGGCGGTTCTGACTTGATCTTCGTACATTGCGGTAATTCCTCTAAATAATTGATTTATAAATATTAGGGTCGTGTTCATTAAACAAAACCCCTCATAAACAACTTCTGTCTTTAGAATATATGGTATCTGAGGCTTCAATTGTCAAGTAAAGCCGACAGGCTCTAACTACAATTATTTTATCAGATATTCCCGGGAGGAGGGAGTTTTTTGCGAGCGTAGCTAACCATGAGACAGAACAGCGCGGCAAAGATCATCCACTGAAACCTTTCCAGCCAAACACGTCGCCGTTCCGTTTTGATCAGTTTCTTATCAACTTTGTGTTTTATGTTTTCCAAATATATTTTTTGCAGGTCCATATCACCGGTTACAGATCGAACATAACTCCCACCCGTTTCCAGAGCCATTTGCTGGAGGGTGGGTTCATCAAGTTTCGTCAGAACCACTTCTCCATCCTTGTCCTTTTTGAATCCGGAAACTCCCGGCGCGGTGTTGGGAATAGGAGCGCCGATTTCCCGGCCAATTCCTATTGCAAAAATTTTAGTTTCCTGCTCCTTCGCCCATGTTGCTGAGGGGAGAGCATCGCCTGTGTGGTCCTCGCCATCGGTGATAAGGATAATGGCTCTAGAGTGTGTGTCCTGTTCGTTAAAGGCCTTGACAGAAGTGCGGACGGCGTGCCCGATTGCTGTGCCTTGTACAGGGATGAGTTGGGTGTCGATAGCGTTTAAGAAAATATGCGCCGCCGAATAATCCAAAGTGAGCGGACATTGCAGGTAAGATGTTCCGGCGAAAGCGACCAGTCCGATCCTGTCTCCATCAAGCATGTTCAATAAATCCGCTATCTTGTGTTTTGCCCTTTCCAGTCGACTGGGTTTAATATCCTGTGCCAGCATGCTGCTGGATACATCCAGAGCAATGATGATATCCACTCCCTCCTGAGTAAGGTCTTCCCATCGATAACCCCAGCGAGGTTGAGTGAGCGCAAGAATGAGGAAAAATATTGCAAGCGCGGTGAGGATTGTTTTAGTTTTGACACGTTTCCAAGCCATTGGTGCCAGCAGTCGGGAGACGAGAGGACCGCTCAATAATACCTCCAGCAGTAGTTTCTTTTTTTTATGCGAGTAAACAAGAAACGCGATTAGCAGGATGAATAACCACAATAAGTTGAAGTAAGCGGGATTGCCAAAGCGCATCATGGAATCCTCCGCAAAACTGAATTTGAAATGATTATTTCCGTGAGGAGCAGGAGGAGTCCCGGAATGAGAAAGTAATGAAACAGCTCCGAATATTCCGAATGGTCGAGCACCCGGATCTCCGATTTTTCTAATTTGTCGATCTGTTCATAAATATCTTTCAGCGATTCCATATCCGTCGCACGGAAATATTTAGCGTCGGTCATTTCGGAAATTTTGTTTAAAGTGTCCTCGTCAATATCGACATCCTGGTATATAAGGCGTTTGCCGAAAATCGAATCCACCATAAACGGGGCTTTTCCGCGTGTGCCCACACCCACTGTATAGATTTTTATGCCGAAAGTTTTAGCAAATTCTGCCGCCTGGAGTGGTGTAATTTTCCCAGCGTTGTTGCGTCCGTCCGTTAATAGTATAATGACTTTGGATTTGGATTTCAGGTCCTTCAGGCGTTTAACAGAAATGCCAATTGCTGACCCTATAGCAGTAGCATCCCCAGCCATGCCGATTTTAAGTTTGTCCAGGAAGGAATATAGAATGTCTTGATCGAGTGTGAGTGGACATTGCGTAAAAGCTTCCCCTCCGAAGACAACCATTCCCATGCGATCCGTTTCACGGCTGTCAACAAATTGTGCGACCACATCTTTGACCACTGAGAGCCGGGTGACTGATTCATCATTTTTTTTGAAATCAAGCGCTTGCATACTCCCCGAAGTATCAATCGCAAGGATGATATCGACACCCTCAGATAAAATTTCAGTTTTCTTTCGTCCCTCCTGCGGGCGTGCGAATGCAACGATGAATAGGGTGATAGCGATGAACCTAAGGACGGCAGGGATCGCCGCCATTACTTCCGATCGATGCGAACGCACCACTTTCAAAGCGGTCAGGGATGAATAGTGAACAGCGGTGACTGTTCTACGTTCCTGCCATATCATGATGGGAAGAAATAGTAGTATTAACAGGAACCAGGGATCTTCGAATCTAAAAAATGTCATAAAATTAAATTTATACCAAAGTATTAAAACCCCACCCCGTACCCAAGGGCACCTTCGCCCTCCCCTTAGTAAAGGGAGAGGCTTATTCCCCTCCTTGCGAAGGAGGCCTATCCAGTGCCTCGACGTGGGAGATTAGGGGAGGTTATTTATGAAAGAGGTCGTACAAAAAATTAGTTTGAATAAAGTCCTATTTCCAAATGTTCACGAGTCGATGTTATGAATTTCCGCACCGATTTTATTTCATCCGAACCGGGTGCCGCTTGGACTTTGGCAAATTTTATCAGGTCTGACTTCATTAGAATGCGGACCGCTTCAGTTCGGGAAGAGGGTTCAAGTTCTTTCAATTTTTGGAAATGTTGGGTTATCTCTTCAGTGGTCCAATCCGGTGCGGGAAAGTGGTAGCGGGCTCCAAGATAGCGACGGTATATTTCCGACAACTCAAAAAAATGTTCTCTTGCTTCGCCATGTTCGAGGAGTTCTTTTTCTTTTAACGCGTCCAGTTCCCGCAAGGCAATTTCGTGAGTCGGTAAAACCGGGGCATTTGCAGTGGACGGTGTATGTTTAACTTTGCGGTATTTCCAGAACAGATATAAGCAAATTACCAGCAAGATCAGATTCATTCCCCAGAAAAGCCATGGGGTCCAATTTCTGTCTACCTCGACAGCTCCTTTGATATCGCGAATATCAGCGGGCTCGCCCTGAAGTCGTAGCACAGAAGTGATTTTCACCAATACTTCAGGTGATCGAATTTCTCCCGGAACAGGTTTGGCAGATTCATTTTCCCTGATCTCGAATGGAACGGCTATGGAAGGGATTGTTGATAGCCCGACTTCGTCAGCGCGGAGCTTAACAGAATAATCCTGTTCAATTTTACCTTCAGCCTTGCGCGGTTCACTGGCAAGACTCTCCAGGATATCAAATCCCTCAATGACGCTGAAGTCTGGCATGGACGATTTTAAATCCGTATCGTGCAACAGGGTTATCGTGTAGACAATAATGTCCCCTGTGGTCACCTGCGTCTTGTCAACTTTTGCGTTTATGGTGATGGGTGAATTCGCCCACACGACAGTAGAAGAAAGGATTAAAAAATAGAGCAAGAGTGAAATAAATTTATATTTGGTGCTCACCTTGTTGCGAGGTTTTTTGGTTTTGAGGATTTTATATGAGTCAGGCATGTATCGATGTGATTTTTAAGTTCGCTCGCACGTTGGTATTCAGGGCCTGCAGTTTCTGCACGGAATAACCAGGCCAGGGCTTCCCGGCAGTTGCTCAATTCCATATATAGTTCACCCACCGAGTGAGCGACTGTGGCATGCGACAAGCTAGACATATCCGATTTTTCAAGATACGAAATATATTGCTCAATGGCCTGCTCATTGAGTCCGTTGTTTTTTAATTTGTCTCCAACGTCGCGCAAGAATTGATAGCTGTCTACTTTTTTCTCAGAAGGACTGACCGAGGTAGCAATTTTGGCAAATAACGCACCCAGGGCGCACAGCGTGAGAAAGGTCAAGATAATGATCGGTATTTTGACTTTGTTGCTCAGTCCGACTTTCAAAGTGTTTGGCTCATATTCCATTTTTTGTATATATTAATTTCTGGGTTTTATAATACCGGGGGTCTGGTCACCAGTTCCTATCACCCTAGTGTCTTTTTTCGCGTATTTTAAAGTACCGCATGATGGGTTCTACCAGAGAGCGGTCCGTTTCAATTTCAATCGTATCCACGCCGACCGAATAAAAAGATTTCTTCAAGTTTTCCCGCCGCTTCCGTTCATGGGCAGTGAGACGTTTCATCATTTCCCTGTCACCGGTATCGACCAGTAGCGTTTCACCCGATTCAGCGTCCTGAAGATGAATATAGCCTACAGGGGGAAGATTCAGTTCCCTTGGATCGGTTATCGATATAGCGACCAGATCATGTTTCTGCTCCGCCAACTTGAGGTTGGCCTCGTAATCCTTTGCTTGGAAATCGGAAATAAGAAAAGCCACGCATTTTCTTTTGTGTATTTTCAATAAATATTCAAGCGGAAGGTTGATGTCCGTGCCTCTTCCCTCCGGTTGAAAGTTGAGGATCGTCCGAATTATGTTCCAGATATGTGCTTTGCCTTTTTTAGGAGGAATATAATGTTCAATTTTATCCGAGAATACGATGAGCCCAATTTTGTCGTTATTGCGAATTGCGGCGAAAGCCAGAATGGAAGCAACTTCGGCGGAAACCTCATTTTTAAATTTACCGGCGGAACCAAATTCGCCTGAGGAACTAACGTCAACAATAAGCATGACAGTAAGTTCTCGCTCTTCCTTAAATTCCTTAATAAAGGGTTGTCCAATGCGAGCTGTTACATTCCAGTCGATGAGCCTTATGTCATCGCCGGGGGCGTATTCACGCACAGCGTTGAATTCCATTCCACGGCCCTTGAACGCTGAGACATATTCACCTGCCATCAGGTCCGTCACCATATGGCCTGTCTTGATCTGGATGGAGCGGATTTTCTGCATAAGCTCCGGGGAAATATCTTTTTCCGGGACAGGTGGCGATGGTGTTTTGAATCCTTCAATAATTTTTGAGAATATGTTCATCGTTATCTATCAAGAAGCATAATTCGTAACACTCACGATAATTTACGCCGAGTAGGTTTTTATAGGCCCTGCGCCGAGCAGTTAGGGGACCTCTACAGTGTCAAAAATTTTCTGGAGTACATCATCAGACGATATATTTTCAGCCTCTGCCTCATAAGAGAGGATGACCCGATGTCTCAACACGTCAAATCCTATTGACTTAATGTCCTGAGGCACGACGAATCCGCGTCCCCGCATAAAGGCATAAGCTTTCGATAGACGATGCAGGAAAATCGACGCGCGAGGTGACGCACCATATTGGATCATACCAGCCAGTTCAGGTAAGTTTTGCCCCGCTGGATATCTAGTCGCCGCTACCAGGTTGAGGATGTAGTCCTCCAGGTTGTCATCTATATAAATGGAATCGATCACCTCCCGGGTTTTGATCAAAGTTTCAGGTTGTACTACGGTTTGAGCTTTTGTATTAGAGTTGCTGGAGGCCATCCTCTGCATGATGACTTTTTCCTCTTCCTTAGTGGGGTAATCAATTTTCAACTTCAGCATGAATCGATCCACCTGTGCCTCTGGCAGAGGGTAGGTCCCCTCCTGCTCAATCGGATTCTGAGTTGCTATCACCATAAAAGGTTTGGACAGTTTAAACGTTTCACCGCCGATGGTTATTTGTCTTTCCTGCATAGCCTCCAGCAGGGCGCTTTGAACCTTGGCAGGTGACCGGTTGATTTCGTCCGCCAGTATGATGTTGGCAAAGAGCGGCCCCTTCTTTACAGTGAATTCGCCAGTTTTGGGCTGGAATATTTGTGTTCCGAGAAGGTCGGCTGGTAGCAAATCCGGCGTGAATTGTATTCGTTTGAATTGGGCATGGATCGTTTGAGCCAGAGTATTCACCGAGGTAGTTTTAGCCAGGCCCGGCACACCCTCAAGCAAAATGTGTTCACCAGTGAGCAAACCTAATATGAGCCGCTCGGTAAGGTATTTTTGACCAACGATTACCTTTTCTACTTCATGGAGAAGAGTCGGAATAAACTCGCCCGCTTGTTTGACCTGTTGTGTGATTTCTTCAATTTGCTGAGTCATTGATTGATATAAAAGTCCCGGGTTATTGTCGCTTGTTCATCATTGGGTTAGCCAGTCTGGATTAATATAATCGAAAAATCGCGTAGGTGAAGATTAAAATTTTTTAACTTAATAGGGTGTTTTGCCAAAAACTGACATAGATTGCCTTGATTTTTGTAGTTTGGACTTTACAAAAATATTCAGTCCAATAGAATACGCAGTTCATGCAAAAACAAAGAATATGAAAAGATTCTTATTCAAAGGATTGGGATGACTGATAAAACTCAAAGCGACTTAGATCTATTGATTGATGAAGGGTTGAATGCTGAAAAAGGGGAGCTTGATCTTCGAGAACGTGAGCTGGAAGACGATGATATCAAGTTGATCGTGAAGTCTGACAAGCTCAAAGGTGTCACTGCCTTGTTTTTGGAGTTTAACGACATCGGTGATGCAGGTTTGCAGGCACTTCTTGACTGCGAGAGTTTGAAGCATCTCACAGCTCTCAATATGTTTAAGAACAAGGTCACCGATGCGGGTGTTAAGGAAATGGCCAAATCTAAAACCCTGCTCAACCTGTCGGAACTCGTTATGAGTGATAATCAGATCGGGGTAGAAGGTGCCAGAGCGTTGGCGGATTCAAAAACCCTAGCTAATCTGGTTTCCCTATGGGTGGGAGATCAATTGGGTGACGAAGGCACGAAGATTTTAGTTGAATCAAAGTATCTCACCCGGCTCAATTTGCTCACACTATACAGGAACAATATCGGGAACCCCGGCGCCCAGGCTCTGGCGGATTCACCAAACCTTACTAAACTGACCGAGGTTAATCTCAACTGGAACTATATAGAGGCCGCAGGCATTGAGGCCATGGCTAATTCAAAAACCCTTACTCAATTGGAGCAGTTGACGTTGACATACAATCCGATTGGAACGGAAGGGGCAAGATTAATAGCCGGTTCTGAAAATTTCAAGAACCTTAAATTACTCGACCTCTACGAAACGGAGCTGGGTGACGAAGGAGGACGGGCTTTGGCGGAATCCAAATACCTTTCCAACCTTGAAACACTGATTTTAATTCACAACGACATCAGTGAAAAGGTTCAGGAGCTAATCCAAAACTCCAAGAACCTGCCAAATTTGACCAAGGTTGTATTTCGGCCTGCAATGGCTGAGCATTAAAATTTGTAACTAGGATACGTTTTGTCACCCTTATTCCGGTTCAATGGGGATAGCAAGGGTGTGAAGGTTCAAACTGATGATAGGGGTTCCTCAATACAATGTGAGGAGCCCCTTTTTTTATTTATTTGTTGAATTAAAATGCCAGTTGGAGGCATTCCCAGTGTTAGACTTGGCTCTCATCATATCTTGATAATTTAAGGAACAATAGACGCATGTTTACAGGTGACCAACCCGACTTACTGGATCTGTGGGTTTTTCGGGAAGATAGTATTTATGTGGTGGGAAAGGACGGGATTCCCCAGCATTACGATGGCACAGAGTGGCTACCAGTCCGTACCGAAAATGCGAATCCGCTGATGGGTATCTGGGCCTCCGATGAAAAGAATATATACGCGGTGGGTATCGGCGGTGTGGTGCTTCATTACCAGGGGGAAAAATGGAATCAGATTGATACGGGTGGTTATGACTCTTTAAATGCCGCTTACGGATTTGACAGTAAGAACATGTTCATTTATGGGGTGGGGGGGCGTCTCTTGTTTTGGGATGGGGAAAAGTGGCATTACCGCGAACCCAATACTATTCACGACCTGTTTTGCATGTGGGGAACTGATATCAATAACATTCATGCGGTAGGCGGAGAAGGGACTTATCGTTTCTATGACGGTAAACAGTTTCAGCGGCGTGATGAATTAACTAATGAAGAAGTCTCCTTGTACGGGGTTTGGGGGGCGGCCGCCGATGATGTGTATATTGCCGGCTCCCATGGAACCATACTTCATTTCGACGGTAATGAAGAAAATGAGTGGAAGCCGATGGAATCGGGGACCGAAGAATATCTGTTAGGCATATGGGGTTCTTCATCCTCAGATATATTCGCGGTGGGAGATAATGCAACCATCTTGCATTACGATGGCAAATCATGGTCTCCCATGGATTCTGGAACAGAAAAATATTTGACCAAAGTACGTGGACTAGGTTCTGACAGGGTATATGCAGTCGGTGATGATGGTCTTGTGATTCGATACGATGGCGAAAAATGGACCGACATGTCATTGGGAGGGAACGGGTAAATGTCGAGCTTGACAGAAAATCATCTGCTTTCAATTCATGGATTTGGCGAAGACAATATTTTTGTCGGTGGTGCCGAGGGAACCATGCTTCACTTCGATGGTGACAAATGGACATCGATGGATCTTAACGGACGCTGGGCTGTAAAAAATATATGGGGCTCGGCGCCGGACAACGTATTTGCTGTTGTTACCGATGGCAGGATACTCCACTACAACGGTAAAGAATGGTCGGTGCAGGAAACAGAAAAATTACCGCCCATGACGGGAATATTCGGTTTGTCAGAAACTGAGATTTACGCCTGCTCCCGTCTTGGCAAGATCCTTCGCTTTGATGGCAACGAGTGGAAGTTTTTGCAAACGGGAACCGAGGTCGATATTACGCGTCTGTGGGGATGCCCCGAAAGCGGAATGTATGCGGTTGGATTCGACGGTCTCATCCTGCATCAGGAGGAAGACCGATGGACGCGGCTCACGGTTAACTCCGGTCACGAGCTCTACGGAGTTTATGGATTTGGTCCGGATGATATGTACATTTGCGGATCGGACGGGATCATTTTTAAGTTTGATGGACGTGACATCACAGAAATGCCAACACGCACGATGGATTTTTTCCTCGATGTATGGGGGCCATCAAAAGAAATGGTTTTCGCCGTCGGCGACTTGGGAATGATAATGTTCAATGACGGGGAACAATGGGCCCGTATTGAATCCAATACAGAAGAATATCTCACCGCCCTCTGGGGAAGCTCCGATGAAAATATGTACGCTGTCGGCGATAGCGGACTCATCCTTCACTGGAATGGAGAAGACTGGTCGGCCTGCGAATAGTCACGAGGCTACCCTGCGACCTGTCTCAGTCCGGTAAATATCTTGACACCCATATAGTAATGTCCTAAAACCAAATGGTTGAGCTTTTCAAGACCATGTAGCCTCAAGGCTGAAGGGAGCCGGAGAGATTAACTTTTTGATAAGTCAAGTCTTTTCAAGTTGTCTTTGCGAGAAGGCGAAGCCGACGAAGCAATCTAGGAAGTCTGGATCGTGAAATGCTGGGCACCAGTGCCACGCCGCTATAAGCGGCTCGCGACGACGCTTTGTTGAGGGCTTTAGGCCTGTGACCTGCAGGTTATTAATGTTTACTGCAAAATTTATGTTGAAACCCACACTCGAAGAATTTAAAGAAAAATCGAAACAGGGCAATTTGATTCCTGTATACAAGGAAATCCTTGCTGACCTGGATACTCCCGTTTCCGCCTATATGAAAATAAGCGGGGGTGAGTATTCCTTTCTGCTCGAAAGTGTGGAGGGTGGCGAAAAGTGGGCGCGGTATTGTTTTCTGGGATGCGATCCATCAATCATCATCAGTTTAAAGGGAACAAAGATCACCATAGAAAACAAGGGGCAGACGGAATCAAGGGAGATCACAGAAGGGAATCCTCTGACCGGACTCAAAGAAATTCTGGCGCAATATCAGCCTGTCGAAGTGGAGGGTCTACCCCGGTTTTCTGGCGGCGCGGTTGGATTTATTGGCTATGACATGGTTCGTTCCTTTGAGGAGTTACCGCAGGATACGGTAGACGACCTTAATGTCCCCGATGCCCGGTTCATTATTACCGACACGTTATTGATATTTGATAACGTCGCACAAACGATCAAGATAGTTTCCAATGCCCATGTGGATAACTATGATGCAGAGGAGGCATACCGCCGGGCCTCGAAAAATATTGATGCGATCGAAGGAAAGTTAAGAGCCAATCTTCCGGCAGGAGTTCATGACGAAGGCGTGGATAATTCTGGAAATCAAACTAACATCGAATCGAATTTTGAAAAAGAACAATACAAGGATGCCGTCCGGCGGATCAAAGAATACATTCTTGAAGGTGATGCCATACAGGTTGTCCTTGCCCAACGGTTGAAATTTAATATCAGCAAGGACCCATTCACCATTTACCGCGCGCTGAGAACGATTAATCCGTCTCCGTACATGTACTACCTGAAATTTGGGGATATCAGGGTCGTTGGTTCGTCGCCAGAAATTCTTGTGCGCCTGGAAGGAGATAAGGTTGAAGTCCGGCCAATAGCAGGAACTCGTAAGCGGGGCATGTCCGAAGAGGAAGACCTGGCGTTGGAAAAAGATCTCCTGGCCGATGAAAAGGAGCTGGCTGAACATATCATGCTTGTTGACCTTGGGCGCAATGATATCGGTCGCGTGGCTAAAACGAGCAGTGTTGCGGTCAACGAAAAATTTACCATAGAGCGATACTCTCATGTCATGCATATCGTTTCCAACGTGCAGGGAAAATTGAAAAACGGACTCGACAGTTACGATGTGCTCGCCGCGACGTTTCCTGCCGGTACATTGTCCGGTGCGCCCAAGATTCGCGCTATGGAAATTATTGAAGAGCTGGAACCCACCCGGCGTGGCCTTTACGGTGGGGCAGTGGGATATATAAGTTTCAGCGGCAATATGGATACTGCAATCGCTATCCGTACGCTTTTGATTAAGGGTAACACCGCCTACCTAGGTGTTGGAGCGGGTATTGTCGCTGACTCAGTCCCGGAAACTGAATTTGAAGAAACCATGAGTAAGGGCAGGGCACTGCTTAAAGCGATTGAACTGGCCGAGAAAGGACTCGTCCGATGATATTGATGATCGACAACTACGATTCGTTTACCTACAACCTAGTTCAGTACCTCGGAGAATTGGGAGCGGATGTCGTGGTTCATCGTAATGACAAAATTACCCTCAAAGAGATAGAGCAGTTGAATCCGGAGAAGATAGTGATTTCTCCTGGACCTTGTACGCCCGAGAAAGCCGGTATCTCTATTGAAGCGGCATCTCATTTCGCTGGCAAGGTTCCATTGCTGGGAGTCTGTCTCGGGCATCAATCCATCTCCCGTGCTTTTGGTGGAAAAATTATTAAAGCTGGAAAACTGATGCATGGCAAAACGTCCATGGTCAAACATGACGGCAAGAATCTGTTCAAAGGTTTGCCCGATCCTTTTGAAGCAACGCGCTACCATTCATTGGTGTTGGATAAAAATACGGTTCCCGACGGATTCGAAGTTACCGCTACCAGTGATGATGGTGAGATCATGGGAATAAGACACAAAGAAATGTTTGTTGAAGGGGTGCAGTTTCATCCAGAGTCAATACTCACTACAAGTGGTAAAGACATGCTTAAGAATTTCCTGAAAATGCCAGCGAGTTGATCTGCGTAGGTCAAAATATTTTATGAGTATTCAAGAAGCACTAAATAAAGTTATTGGAAAAGTAGACCTCACCGAAGAGGAAATGATTTTGGTTATGACCCAGATTATGGAAGGGCATGTTGGAACCTCTCAGTTGGGGGCCTTTCTAACTGTGCTTCGTATGAAAGGCGAGAGCGTTTCCGAGATCGTTGGGGCGGCACGGGTCATGCGCGATAAGGCAGAGCGGCTCAAAGTTACTGCCGATCCTATTGTCGATACCTGTGGCACCGGTGGAGATGGTGCCGACACGTTTAATATATCCACTGCCGCCGCTTTTGTCGTTGCCGGTACTGGCGTTACTGTCGCCAAGCATGGGAATAGAGCTGTTTCCAGCCGTTCCGGAAGCGCCGATGTGTTGAAATGTCTCGGAATTAATATCGAAGCGGATATTGCAACTGTTGAAAAATGTATTGAAGAAGTGGGAATAGGGTTCCTATTCGCCCCGCTCATGCACGGAGCCATGAGGCACGCCGCAGGTGTAAGGAGAGAACTCGGAATCCGCACTATTTTCAATTTACTGGGACCCTTGACGAATCCAGCGGGAGCGCATGCCCAGGTGATAGGTATTTACGATGCCAGTCGATTGGAGCAAATTGCCAATGTGCTGAAGCAGTTGGGAAGTCGCCATGCTTTCGTGGTTCATGGGTGCGATGGATTGGATGAAATTACCCTGACCGGCGAAACCAGAATATGCGAATTGGTTAAGGGGAAGGTTAAGGAATATTTGATACGGCCCGACAGTTTTGGTTTGCACGCCTGCAAACCGGAAGATTTGAAAGGCGGTAGCCCCGGGGAAAACGCGGAGATATTGAATAGTATTTTGTCCGGGAAAAAGGGACCGCAACGCGACATAGTGTTGATGAACGCTTCTGCCGCCATCATTGCTGGTGGTAAGGCGGATACTTTGGACGAAGCGATTCATATTGCCCGCCAGGCTATCGATACTGGTTCTGCCGAAAAGAAACTTAATGATCTTCGCCGGATAAGCCAGGGATAGGTGTGCCCTCTATACTTTAGAAACAGTTTCTAAAACCTGGAGGATTCCTGAGCCTTAACTTTGAAATTTGGAGCTTAAGAAATGACATTTTTAATTTTTTGATGATGTTCTTTTATTTCGTTTTTAGCAGGGGGCAGGACAAGAGTAAAATAAAAATGTGATCCTTCATTGAATTCTGACTTCAATAACAAGTCAGTCCCCATAAGTTCCAGTTGCTTCCTGCAGATTGCCAGTCCAAGGCCAGTACCGCCTTTTTTTGCGCCGTCTTCTTCCTGCCGGAAAGCATCAAATATTTTATCTTGGGCCTCAATGGGAATACCGTTACCTGTGTCGATAATGTCGAAGCGATATTCGTTATCCTCCAAGGCAGTTGCAGGAAAATTACTGACCGTCACAAGGGAGCGATAGCTGTCAAAAGTACTCCAGGTGAAGGAACTGCATTCTTCACTACTCTTCCAGAAAAACAGGCTGTACTTTAATTAAATCCATCCACTTTATTTCACGGTAATTGTTTTTCTTTCCTTTTGCGACCAAGTGTATAAAACGCTATAATATCTTCTTTCTGAAATTGCTATTAATTTAATGTCTAACATACTCGATAAAATTTTCGCGGATAAGAAGGTGGAGCTTGACAGCGTGAGGCGGCGGTTGGCGCTGGTGGATGTTAAGACCCGTATGGCTGATAAGAGCCATAAAGTTAGAAATATTGAACTTGCACTCCAGTCGGGTAAGGGCTCGCCAGGTGGTGGCTCGCGGATCATTGCGGAGATTAAACCGCGCACTCCGTTCAAGGGAGAACTCAGGGCTGATGTGGACCCCGTGGAAATCGCAAGGACTTACGCGGATAATGGCGCGGCGGCTCTTTCTGTCCTTACGGAGTCCAAGTACTTCGGCGGCTGTCTTTCGACACTTGAACAGGCGCGTGCGTTTGTTGATACTCCGCTTTTGCGGAAAGATTTCATTTTCGATGAATATCAGGTTTATGAAGCCAGAGCTTTTGGCGCGGACGGATTTCTCCTTATTGCCACCTGGTTGGATAAAAATCATTTAGCCGATTTACTGGCATTGGGCCAGGAGTTGGGACTCCCCGCGTTGGTCGAAACCCATAATGAAAAAGATATGGAAAAGGCATTTGCAGCAAACGGTACGATTCTTGGTATTAATAACCGGGATTTGACTAGTGGGAAAACTGATTTGGGTATTGCCAGACGTCTTATCCCCATGGCGCTCCAGATTACGGGAAACACACTGGTTTGCGAGAGTGGTATCCATAGTCGAAAAGAGATCGAAGAATTTGAAGAGCGGGGAGCGCATTCATTTTTGATCGGCGAAAGCCTGATGACTGCCGAGAATATTGGAGAAAAATTAAAGGAATTCACAGGTGATAGAAAAACTTCAGCCGCGGGTCAGGGTTAAAATCTGCGGTACGACCAGTCTCAAAGATGCTCTGCTTGCGGTTGAAAGCGGTGCCGACGCGGTCGGGTTCATTTTTTATAAGGAGAGTCCACGCAACATTTCTCAGAAGGACGTTAAAGAGATAGTTGCCCAACTTCCGCCTTTTGTTGAATCCATCGGCGTGTTTGTGAATGAGACATCAGATAAAATCAATCGCATCGCCGAGCAGTGTCGGTTGACTGCGGTTCAGCTTCATGGCGATGAGTCACCGGCATTTTGTCGGCGTATAAAGAGACGTGTCGTCAAGGCGGTGCGGGTGAAAGATGCTGAGTCGCTAAAAGGGATGTCTGATTTTGATGTCAGTGGATTTTTGCTCGATGCATACAATGAGGAAAGCAGGGGAGGGACGGGCAGGGTTTTTGACTGGAACCTGGCTCTTCGTGCTAAAAAGCAAGGACCTGTTATTATTGCAGGCGGACTCAATCCCTATAATGTGTATACTGCCATTCACAGGGTGAAGCCTTACGGAGTGGATGTTTGTTCCGGTGTTGAGAAATCACCGGGAGTGAAAGATCCGGAAAAGATTAGTGAATTTATTAAGGCTGTGCATAAGTTTTAAATTGTAGTTGCCCGATGAATCGGGCAACTGCAAGTTTTTAGAGGCATAATTTTAAAGGGTTTTTAATGGACGACAAAACAAAAGATATGAATCTTCCCGATGCGCGTGGGCATTTCGGTCAATTTGGCGGAAAATATGTCATAGAAACATTGATGCCCGCACTGGAACAGCTGGAAAAACTTTATAACGAAGCTCGAATCGATCCGCAGTTTCAGCGTGACTTAAAATATTACCTTAAGGAATATGTGGGGCGTCCGACCCCTCTTTATTATGCCGAGCGGCTCACGAAGCATCTGGGTGGAGCTAAGATTTACCTGAAGCGCGAAGACCTTAACCACACCGGGGCGCATAAGATCAACAACACCATCGGTAGTGCCCTGCTTACACTTCGTATGGGAAAAAAACGAGTGATCGCAGAAACGGGTGCCGGACAGCACGGAGTGGCCACGGCAACAGCGGCGGCATTGTTTGGATTGAAATGCGATGTGTTCATGGGCGAAGAGGATATCAAGCGGCAGGCTCTGAACGTATTTCGCATGAAACTACTCGGCGCGCGGGTGATTCCTGTTTCAGCAGGAACCCGTACCTTGAAAGATGCTACCAGTGAGGCGATTCGCGAGTGGATCACCACTGTAGAAACGACGCATTACATTATTGGCTCGGTTGTTGGGCCTCATCCCTATCCTATGATTGTCCGTGACTTTCAGCGCATTATCGGAGACGAGGCGAGTGAGCAGATAATGGAAGTGGAAAATCGTTTACCCGATGCGTGTGTGGCTTGTGTTGGTGGCGGCAGTAATGCGATGGGGTTGTTCTTTCCGTTTGTAGAGAACAAAAGTGTGAAACTTGTGGGTGTCGAGGCCGCTGGGTTGGGTATTGAAACAGGCAAGCATGGCGCGACACTCAGCCACGGGAGTGCCGGCGTTCTTCACGGTATGATGAGTTATCTTCTGCACGACGTGGATGGACAGGTGCGTGAGGCTCATTCCATCTCTGCCGGACTCGATTATCCCGGTGTTGGATGCGAGCATAGCTATCTCAAGACATCGGGACGAGCACAATATGAAAGTATTACCGACGAGGAAGCGCTGGAAGGATTCAAATTGCTATCGAGCCTGGAGGGGATTATACCGGCGCTGGAGTCGGCGCATGCCATAGCACATGTTACCAAGATGGCTCCGAAAATGAAAAAGGATGAAATAATTATGGTCTGCCTTTCTGGAAGAGGCGACAAGGATGTTAATCAGGTTGCCGATCGTATGGAGGTAAGTTTGTGAGTCGCATTGAAAAATGTTTTGGAACTTTGAAAGCTGAAAATAGAAAAGCTCTGGTAGCTTTTATCACCGCAGGCGACCCCGATCTGGATTCGACCAAAAGCATTCTGGATGTCATCGATGATAACGGAGCTGATATTATAGAGTTGGGAGTGCCATTTTCCGATCCGTTGGCAGACGGTCCTGTTATTCAGGCATCAGCTCTACGGTCGCTCAAAAGTGGTACGACCCTTAAGAAAATTATTGCCTTGGTTAAAGAGATTCGCCAAAGCCGCGAATTGCCAATCGTATTGATGACGAGTTTTAATCCCGTTTTCGTATATGGGGAGAAACAGTTTATCGATGATGCCGCATCTGCCGGGGTTGACGGGGTAATAATTCCCGACCTGCCGCCGGAAGAGGCAGGCGAGTTTTCTGCCGGCGCGGATGAAAAAGGAATTGATATGATCCATCTGCTGGCGCCTACCAGCTCCGATGAGCGAGTGCGGATGGTTGCAGAACATAGTCGCGGATTTATCTATTATATTTCTCTTACAGGGACCACCGGTGTGCGCACGGAGTTGTCTGATGGATTGGGTGATAAAGTCACCTCCATTAAACAGGTGGCAAATATCCCGGTGCTGGTCGGATTCGGTATTTCTGGTCCGGACCAGGCTCGCTACGCGGCTCAAGTGTCCGATGGAGTTATTGTCGGAAGCGCTATCGTCAAACTGATTGAACAGAATCCTGACCCGACTCAGCGGGACAGTAAACTGGCCGAGTTTGTTACCTCAGTCAAACAGGCTATCAGCGACCTCAATTGAACGGATGGTGTCCATGGACCCTCGCATATCCGTCGTCATTCCTGCATACAACGAAGAGAAGTCCATTGGACATGTCCTCGACGACCTTCCTCAAGACAAGCTGATAGAAATCATAGTTGTTAATAATGCTTCCAGCGACAACACCTCCAAAGTGGCAGAAGAGCATGGCGCGAGAGTTATTGACGAAATGCGTCGTGGATATGGATCGGCCTGCCTTAAGGGAGTCGCCGAGTTGGATTCTCCGGATATAGTTGTGTTTATCGATGGCGACTACAGTGATTACCCCGAAGAGCTTGAGAAACTGGTTGAGCCCATCATCGTAGGGAAAGCGGACTTTGTATTGGGTAGCCGAATGATTCTGGCAGAAAGCCGGGCGGCACTTTTGCCACAAGCGCGATATGGCAACCAGTTGGCTACCTTCCTTATGCGAGTATTTTTCAGATACCGTTTCACAGATTTGGGCCCCTTTCGGGCAATTCGTTATAATTCTTTGAAAGCCATCGCTATGGTAGACACCAATTTTGGCTGGACCGTTGAAATGCAGGTCAAAGCTGTGAAACATAAATTGCGGATTATGGAAATCCCCGTGCGTTATCGTGAACGAATAGGTGTATCAAAGATTACCGGTACTGTCTCCGGAACGTTCAAGGCGGGAACAAAAATAATCTATACGATTTTTAAATATCTGTTAGTCTAGTTTTGCCTTTTAAAAGTGCGATATTTTGTGTTAATTAAGGTGCGACAAAGTGTTGCATTTTAGCATTTGAATTCAAGGCATACCCCCCCCAGCCCCCTTTTTAAAGGGGGCCGAAGGTGCTGTGGCTACGCCGCAATATAGGGGGATTTAGAATTTTCACATGATTCGGAATTTTCCACATGATCCATTCCATATGTAAGTTATTCACTCTGTTATTGCTTGTAGCTCTACTGGTTCCCGGGTTTTGTTTCGCGGATGTTGATGTGGAACAATTAGTCCACAGCCGTCTGAGCGAGGACGGAAAGACTCTCGACTTGAGCGGAGCGAATATCGGCCCCAAAGAAGCAAAAAAACTGGCAGGCATGGAGTTGCTTTCCGGTGTTGAGACCTTATTGTTGCAGGGAAACAAGGTGAAATACCGGGGAATCAAGGCACTTGCAAAATCACCTCACGCCTCCAACCTGAAACACATCGACCTGTGGGGAAACTTGATTGGAGATATGGGACTCAAAGCCCTGTCGGGATCGTCTCACATCAAGAATCTGGAAACTTTAAAGCTGTGGAAAAATGAGATAGGGGACGATAGCCTAGAACTGATGGTCAAGTCAGATAATTTCAAGCAGGTAAGGACTCTCATGCTCAACGATAATCTGGTGACTCCGCTCGGTGCACATTACCTGGCTAATCCTGATGTATTTCCCAGGCTGGAAACGCTCAATTTGTTTCGCAATGAAATAGGAGACGAGGGTGCACTTGAGTTAGCCCGCTCAAAACAGTTTGCCAGCCTCAAGTCGCTTTATGTGGGGGAAAATAATTTCTCTGATGTTGGCGGCGTGGCACTGATCAAATCAAAGTCATTTCCAAAGCTTGAAATTCTGGACATGGTGAAAAACCACCTGGGAGAGGAAACCATGGTCGCCGCATTTAAACATAATAAGGAAAGGAAAATTCAAATTATCACTCGGTGAATAACAGTTTTCTGATCAAATAAGTTTAAAGAGCGCAACTCCCACTCCTAATGTGTTGGATTGATTAATGACCTTTAAGTCCTTGACTTTAAACGGTATATGTTTAACGACTACTCTTTCCTTGATTGCTTGCTCGTCGCTTCCCGTGCAGGCGAACGAAGCGTATCCCTACAAATCCCTCGGCGACGGCAAACCAGGAACCTCGGCGGTATTGACATTAGTCGATGGCATAACAACCGATCCCGCAGGCAATATTTATATCTCCCACCGCTCCCAGAATCGTATTCGCAAGGTCAGTCCTGATGGCATTATCACCACCATTGCGGGCACCGGTATCGCCGGATATGGTGGAGATGGCGGGCCTGCTCTGGAAGCGTTCCTGAATTTTCCTGCAGGATTGGTTTTTCATAATGGAAACCTTTATGTCGCCGATCGTAATAATCATCGTATCCGCCAGATTGATTCCAAGGGGATCATCACCACATTTGCAGGAACCGGAACTCCCGATTGCTGTGAAGATGATGGTCCTGCCATCAAAGCCTTGCTCCATTTCCCTTCCGATGTGGATTTTGACTCCACTGGCAATCTGTATATATCAGACCGATCCAATAACCGTATTCGCAAGGTCGACGTTAATGGCACTATCACGACCGTAGCCGGGTTAGGGAAAGCGGGATTTGGGGGGGATTTTGGACTTGCGGAAGACGCGCTTCTTAAGTATCCGTTTGGCATTTGTCTGGATGGAGAAGGGAATCTATTGATAGCCGACCGGGGGAATAACCGCGTGCGCAAGGTCGACCGGCGGGGGATCATCACCACTATCGCAGGGAACAGCACACATTCTTTTGGCGGTGATTATGGCCCGGCTAATCAGTCGAGTCTGGCCTATCCTACCGATGTGGTTGTCGATTCAGCTGGAATCATTTATATCGCGGACCGTAACAACAATCGCATACGCAAGGTTGATCAATTAGGTGTCATCACCACTTTCATGGGGTTCAGCGAAAAAGAATTTAATGGTGATAATGAGATAGTCGCGGAAACGACGTTGCACCTTCCATTTGCGTTGGCTTTGTATGGTGAAGACCGTTTGCTGGTAGCGGACCGCAATCATTTTCGAGTGAGACGAGTTGACCTTAAGGGGTACCGAGTGGAAACGGTGGCAGGAAACGGGAAGTCTTTTTTCAGAGGGGATGGCGGACCCGGCGGCGGGGCTACTTTGGATGCACCGTCGGGCATCGTTGTGGATAGCCGGGAAAATGTATTGTTTGCAGATCGCCTGCATCAGCGAGTGCGAAAGGTTGCGCCCGATGGCATTATTCGATCCGTTTTTGGCAATGGAAAGCAGGGAAGCGAAGGCAACAAGGGACCAGCAAGTGAGGCGGCACTTCACCTGCCAGATGTCTTGGCTATTGACCGTGGGGATAATATTTATATCACCCAACGTTCCGGCAATGTGTGGATTGTACGAAAGGTAAATGCACAAGGTGTGATCACGCACTTTGCGGGGAACGGCACACAGGGAAATTCAGGGGATGGCGGACCAGCCACTGAAGCGTCTTTTCACACCATCAGTGATATTAATACGGACCCGGCTGGAAACGTTTACATCGCAGATTCAGTCAACCGGAACATTCGCAAAATAGACACGCAGGGAGTTATCTCAACCATTGCCGAAAAAAGTCTGGTGTCACTTGGTGTGGAGGTTCATCCTAATGGAATTGTCATCGATAAGGTCGGCAATATCATTTTTTCAGATTCAGGGAGCAGTAAATTAAGACGCATCAATTTAGATGGAGCGATTATCACAATAGCAGGGACAGGCGATTTTAAGGATCATGGCGATGGCGGCCCGGCCTTGCAGGCGGGGATAAGGTCGCCTGGAGGGCTGACCATGGGGCCCGATGGGGCGTTGTATATTGCCGAGCAGACCAGCCATCGTATCCGCCGGATAGATTCAAACGGAATAATCGAAACTTATGCGGGTAATGGAGTGCCTGGATATTCGGGCGATGGTGGGCCAGCGGATGAGGCAAATATCAAAAGTCCGTTTCGCATGATGTTCGACCAAAAGGGTAACCTTTATTTTTCTGACCGCGACAATAATCGCATCCGAAAAGTTGATACGGAAGGAATCATAACCACGGTAGCAGGCCACGGCAATATCGGCTGGATGCAAGATGGACTGGAAGTTCGTATTACAGTCCATAACTTTCCGTGATTAAACTATTGTAAAATAAGATATAACTAAAACTATGGTTTTCAGATTAATTTTATAAATCAAATTTGTCCCATTATAGTCCCACTATTCTTCGGCATTGCAAAGGGAATTGAGAAGATAGTTGAAGACAGAATCTTCCACGGTAAAGGTGACCCTGTACTAGATGAGATAACCAGAAAGATTGAAGCCATAGAAGAACGTGAGGGACTTGAAGAAGGTGAACATTTCTTGCCAGATAATCCTGACACACCGGAAGACTATCAAGCCCAATCAATAGAGTTTGATGCAAGACGGTCGATGATTATTGCTGAAATAATGATAGGTTACGGTGAGAACGATATGGCTGAGAAATATCTCAATAATCCAATGGGCTATAAACGATTATATTAGGGGCTGTACCAGGTAACTAGCCCATATATTGTTTAACAAGTTATTTTAACAGCTTTAATTGTGATTTAGGTTTGGGGTTGTTAAATTGCCACTCACATTCCTTCAAAAATAGAAGAAAATGAGAATCTGGCAAAATTAATCCGTCAGCAGGTTTTGAAAAATGTATTTTCTGTAATTGTGAATTGAATTCCCTGAAAATGAATTTTCATGATATTTTGTTTTTTTACAAGCCGAATGAATTTTTTGAAGAAGCTCTGAACAATAATGACGATTGAAACTGTAACAAAAATTGCCGTTACTGCAAAAGCGGCGGCATTACAGCTGGCTCATTTATCCACTGATGTTAAAAACCGGACTTTGGAAGAAATGGCCTCGGCTCTTGAGAAAGGGTGTGCTTCCATTCTTGAGGCCAATGCCAAGGATCTGGAGTTTGCGGAAAAGGAAAATGTCGCAGGACCACTCATCGCTCGTCTCCGTTTGAATGAAAATAAAGTTATGGGAATGGTCAAAGGCATTAGAAGTGTGGTTAGGCTCAAAGATCCGGTGGGGCAGAAGCAGATGGCAACGGAAATGGATCAAGGTTTGATCTTATACCGCTTGACATGTCCTATAGGAGTGATTGGGGCAATTTTTGAGTCGCGGCCTGATGCTGTTCCTCAGATTTCATCGCTATGTTTGAAATCTGGAAATGCCGTTATTCTCAAGGGAGGAAGGGAAGCGCATAATTCAAATAAAATAATTGTTTCGTTAATTCGGGAGGCGATTGACAAGATCGATGGGGTTCCTGTCGGCGCGGTGCAGATGATTGAAACGCGCTCCGAAGTAGCGGATATGTTAAAGGAAGAAAAAAATATTAATCTTATCATTCCACGCGGTAGCAACGAATTCGTTAAATATATTCAGGAAAATACCAGGATCCCTGTGCTGGGACATTCCGAAGGAATTTGTCACGGGTATATTGATTCAAAGGCAGATTCGAAAAAAGCCATTGCGGTTGTTCTCGATTCAAAACTGCAATATCCCGCCGCATGCAATGCTATGGAAACTTTGTTGGTACATGAGGATGTGGCCCAAGATATTCTTCCAACATTAAGTGAACAGTTTTGCGCTAAAAATGTTGAACTTGTTGGTTGTGAGGGTGTGCAGAAAATCATTCCTGATATTAAACCGGCTATGGAAGTAGATTGGGATACTGAGTATACAGACCTCAAACTTTCGGTGAGGGTTGTATCCGGGTTGGCTGAGGCGATTGAGTTTATCAATACCCATGGCTCAGGGCATACCGACAGTATTATCACCGAGGATGCTTCGAGTGCTGAGCAATTTCTCAATGAGGTTGATTCTTCCAGTGTTGTGTGGAACGCGTCGACGCGCTTTGCCGATGGCTTTCGATATGGGCTGGGTGCTGAGGTGGGGATCAGCACTAATAAAACACACGCCCGAGGTCCGGTGGGTCTGGATGGACTTATCATATACAAGTACAAGTTGATCGGCAATGGACAGACAGTAGCCGAGTATTCCGGTGACGATGCCCGTGAATTTAAGCATAAACCATTGCCTACCTCATGATTCGATCCTCCTGACCTATGGACGAAGATACACGGCAGAACCACCCCAAAGAAAACTCATTAGATAGTGGATTCATTGAATCTGACTTGGAAAGTGGACGTAGGCAGAGTCCAAGTCTTCGCAGTTGGGCATTATTTTTTGTTTTGCTCGCCGCGACATTTTTCACGACCTACCTTGCGGGCGGATTTTTATACGCAGGGAGTTTGTTCCTTATATTGGGAGCGCATGAATTTGGTCATTATTATGCGGGAGTGAAGAATGGAGTTAAAACAACGCTTCCATTATTTATACCCGCACCGCCTGGTCTTTTCCTGTTTGGTACCTTCGGAGCGATGGTTGTGATCAAAGACCCTATCCCTGACCGGCGAGTCTTGATGGAGATTGGGGCGGCAGGACCCATAGCGGGGTTTATGGTGGCGGTCCCAACATTGATAACAGGGTTGTTGCTTTCAGATGTCGTCGCGCCTACAGGAGAAAGCGGATTATCGTTTGGCAGTTCTATCATAATGATAGTGTTGTCAAAGGTTATCCTTGGGGTGACACCATTATCTGTAGATTTTAATATTCAGCTACACCCGATAGCATTTGCTGGCTGGGTGGGATTATTTATTACCGCTATTAATTTATTTCCCATTGGACAGTTGGATGGCGGACACGTGATTTATTCTTTATATGGAGATAAATCCAGCATATTGGCCAAAGGTTTTTTTGTTTTCCTTCTTCTCTTGATATATTTTTGGCCAAGCTGGGGAATCTGGGCTATTCTGTTGCTGATTCTAACCAGGTTCAAACCCGCTCCTCTGATCAATCAGGAAGTAATGCCTCTAGGAACTCATAAAAAGATGGGCATAGCGGCTATAGCTATATTTATTCTCACCTTTATTCCAGTGCCTATGGAGCTTATAGGGTGATTATCTGTTTAAAATCTTATAGATAGAACATTTCCCCTCTTGCGCAAAGGTATTAAAAAGGCTTAAGTACCTATAATAGTTTTAAAATCAATGATTTATATGCAGGTGAGTGTTTTTTGCCATAAAATCAGGCAATCTCGTGTTACTTATATAAGTTATTGTAAGTAAATGACTTATATTCTATTTTAGGTATAGCAAAGGGCAGTGATGTTCTATAATATTATTGACAGTCTGATATGCGTTATGCTAACTTCAAGTCATCTGTTAAGGGGTGCTGAACTTTGCCCATTAAACTGGGCATCTTCTTAGAAAAGAACCAATGCAGAGTCATTTCTGCTCCCTTGGTTGCCATCAAGGTCTCTTTTTTGAGGGTTCGGTGCCCCTTTTTCTTTTCCTTCGAACTTTCCCCTTATACAATTATTAAGGAAACTATATTGAGTCAATTTTCTGTAATTCCACTTATGCGAACCCAGTTCAACTTTATTAATTTTAGTTTCTCCATGTATACCTGCTCTGTAATGACGATGACTCTTGTCGTCTTTTTTCAGATTAGCGTTTGTGATTTATGGGCTGATGAAAAAAGTGGGGCCATCCCATCTCTTGATGCAACTATTGAGCTTGCATCGAAAATCAATTCCCAGGGAAAGTCAAGTGGCCGAATTTTGTCGCCTGAGGAAGTTATTTTTAAGGTTAAAAAATATTATTACCAGATACAGATTCAATCGGAGCAATTAGAAACGGCGGAAGAAGTTAAGGGATATTTTCAAAAAGCCGTAGATAAGGCTGATGAAACTCTGGATGAGGGTGAAGGTGGTGTATCGCAATCAGATGTTACAAAGATGAAGCTCGGTTTGTCGGATACTTTAAATAATATCATCAGTCTGAAGCATGATATGCAGGTAGCCCGGTTACACTTGGGCCAGCTTATAGGCAGGGAGTTAGGCCCCGATATTGATATGACTGAAGCTGATGTCATGCCTGTTACCTTTTCATACAATAGCTTTGATGATTATGTAAAAGCTCAAAGTCCATCGCCATCAACTGACAGCTCAGTAGGCAAAGTCAGAGTAGCTTCCAGTAAAAACCCCACACGCGTTCCAGTAAAACTTAGTGAGGAAAACCGGCTGATACTTCATGAAAAATTTATTAAAGTTAAGGAAGCGCAAGCCAAGGTGTCACTCGGCAAAAATAACCGGAAAATCACCAGAGCTTTGCTTGTTTCGGAAGTAGCCAACTATGACTTTGGAATTGGTGACTCCCAGGATTTGTTTGAGGCTCTTATTATTTATGCCCGTGTTCTGAGCGGTTATTTGGACTCTATTTATACTCTCAACGTCACGGCGGCAGAACTTGAAAAATTGACAACCGTTATTTTTAAATGAGGTAGGAACTTTCCCCAGTTTTCCTCTGTTTAAACTCTTTCCCAATCGGGATTTTATATAAGCATCATTTTTGACTGAATATATATTCTTTTCTTGACGCAAGGCCTATTCATCTATAAGAATAGCCAGAATGAAATGGACATCCTGGTTTTCAGGTGAGTTATCCCTAAAAAATTATAAGGATTATTTTACTGTGCGTAGAATATGAACGAGTCTGTTAAACACTGGCTCGCATTAAATATGGTGTTAGGTGTCGGAAAGACACTTTTTCACAGGCTTGTTTCAGTCTTTGGATCGCCGGCAGAAGTTTCGGCTACACTGATGCAACTTGAATTGAGAGGTTTAATACGTCAGAACGAAGGAAAAATGTTTGTTGCTAACTGTAACGTGGATGCATAGGAGAGGTTGTGGGTACTACTACAGTAAAAACCAAAGCGAAAGCTAAGCCAAAAGCAAAGGCCAAGTCCAAAGCGAAAGCAAAGTCAACACGGTCGACAGGAAAAAAATCTTTGTTGATCGTGGAGTCTCCGACTAAAGTCAACACGCTCAAAAAAATCGTGGGAAGAGACTTTATTGTCAAGGCTTCGGTCGGACATTTAAAAGATTTGCCCAAGAAAAAACTTGGCGTGGATGTGGATAATAATTTTGCACCGGAATACATCACTATTCGCGGCAAAGGAAAAATTCTCAGTGAATTGAAGGCGGCGGCAAAAAAAGCGGATAAAATCTTTCTGGCCCCTGACCCGGATAGAGAGGGAGAGGCCATTGCTTTTCATATTGGTAATGAAGTTGCCAAGCATACAGATGGAATGATTTTCCGGGTGATGTTCAATGAAATCACTAAGAAGGCGGTGACGGAAGCTATTAGTAATCCCACAGAAGTCAACATCAACCGGGTTAACGCACAACAGGCACGGCGTATTCTGGACCGACTGGTAGGTTATAAAATCAGCCCCATTTTATGGAAAAAGGTTCATCGCGGATTAAGTGCCGGACGAGTGCAGTCTGTTGCGTTACGTATTGTGTGTGACCGCGAAAATGAAATCAAGGCGTTTAAGTCTGAAGAATACTGGTCCATTACCCTTGATCTGGAAGGGCATGTCAATCCCCAGTTTCAAAGTAAACTGTTCAAAGTTGACGGTAAAAAAGTAGAGATATCCAATCAAGCAGGTGCTGATGAAGTCGTCAAGAATTTGGACGGGGCCGAATTCACGTTAGAGGATATTGTTAAAAAGGAAAGAAAGAGAAATCCCGCCGCTCCTTTTATAACGAGTACCTTGCAACAGGAAGCCTCGCGAAAACTCAATTTTTCCCCGAAAAAAACAATGATGCTGGCACAGCGCCTGTATGAAGGTATTCCCGTTGGAAGCAAGGGAACCGTAGGTCTGATAACTTATATGCGTACGGATTCGACGCGGTTATCTACAGAAGCAACGGATATGATCCGGGATTACATCGTCAGTCGTTACGGAGAGCCGTTTCTTCCCAAAGTTCCCAACGTTTATAAGAGTAAGAAGTCTGCTCAGGAAGCTCATGAAGCAATTCGCCCGACAGATGTTGAGTTGGAACCAGCAGCGATGAAAGAATATCTTGAGAAAGATATGTTTCGTCTATACGAGCTTATCTGGGCGCGATCGGTTTCCTGTCAAATGGTTTCGGCCATTCTTGATACGACCCAATTTGATATTCGAACAGGGCAATATCTTTTCAGGAGCAATGGGTCTATTGTCAAATTTTCAGGATTCATGCAGGTGTACGTTGAATCCGGTGATGATGAACCCGCCGAGCAGACGGCTAAACCGGGTGACCGCATTCTGCCGGCACTGGAAAAGGGAGAGAAACTCAACTTACTCGAAGTTCATCCTGAACAGCATTTCACTCACCCTCCGCCACGATTTACTGAAGCTATGCTGGTTAAAAAACTTGAAGAGGAGGGGGTAGGTCGGCCTAGTACTTATGCCGCAATCGTAAGTGTGATCAAGGACCGCGATTATGTGAAAAATGAAGAGCGTAGGCTGGCACCTACTGAACTGGGTGTCCTGATCTCCGATCTTTTGCTTGAACATTTCCCTGACATAATGACCACAGAGTTCACCGCTAATATGGAATCTCAATTGGATCAAATTGAAGAGGGTACAGCAGAGTGGGTCAAGACCCTGCAAACTTTTTATGTTCCTTTTAAATCAGATTTGGATGAGGCTGAAAAGAAGATGAAGGATTTGAAGGCTGAGGTTGAGGAAACGGATGAGGTTTGTGACAAGTGCAGTCAGCCCATGATTATAAAATGGGGCCGGTTTGGAAAGTTTATGGCATGTTCTGGATATCCCGACTGTAAAAATACAAAAGAAGTGCCCAAGGAAGGGCCAGATGGTAAAATGGTTTCAGAGCCAGCCACCGTTGAGGGGGTCTGTGATAAATGTCAGGGTCCGCTTATTATGAAGGTGGGTCGTTTCGGCAAATTCATAGCCTGTTCAAATTATCCAGAATGCAAATTTACCAAACCGATTGACTTGGGAATCTTGTGTCCAGAAGATGGTTGCAAAGGGAAAATTGCAGGACGCAGATCTAAAAAGGGTAGAACCTTTTATGGGTGTACCGCTTACCCGAATTGCAATTTTGTGTCTTGGGAAAAACCAGTGGGCGAGGCGTGTCCAGAATGTAAAAATCCTTATATGGTGGAAAAGTGGAAGAAGAACGAAGACACGTCGATTGTTTGCCCCAAATGTAAATTCAAAAAACCTTCAGCCGCTTAATTTTCCACAAAGAGGCCGTGAACGATTATCTGACTATACTGGGTGCCGGACTCGCCGGATCTGAGGCGGCCTGGCAAGTTGCGGAACGTGGTGTTTCCGTCCGGTTATATGAGATGCGGCCTGCCACCCCCACACCAGCACACAAAACTGATAATTGCGCCGAGTTGGTTTGCAGTAATTCTCTGGGTAATAATCAAACTCCTTCCGCACCACATCTTCTTAAAGAAGAACTTAGAAAATTTAATTCCCTTGTGATTTCATCGGGCGACTCTCATTCTGTTCCAGCCGGTGCCGCTCTTGCTGTTGACAGAAATTTATTTTCTCAGAATATTACCCAGAAACTATCAGAGCATCCAAATATTACTTTAATTCGAGAAGAGGTGACGGAAATTCCCACAGATGGACCCGTTATCATCGCGACAGGTCCTCTTACATCCCCTAAACTTTCAGAGAGTATTTCCAAGTTGATAGGGCAGGAGTACCTATATTTCTACGATGCATTGTCCCCCATCGTGGATGCCAGTACCATTGACTATGAAAAAACATTTTTTGCTTCGCGTTATGATAAGGGGAGTGATGATTATTTGAACTGTCCTATAGATGCGACACAGTACTATAACCTTGTCAGAGAACTCAACCAAGGTGAAAAAGTTCCTTTCAAATCGTTTGAAAAACCAATCTACTTTGAAGGTTGTCTGCCTGTTGAAGAACTGGCTAGTAGGGGAGAGAAGACCCTGGCCTTTGGTCCGCTTAAACCTGTGGGCTTACTTCATCCTGAAACAAAGAAGCAATTTCATGCGGTGGTGCAATTGCGGCATGAAAATAAAGAAGGGACAGCTTTTAACCTGGTTGGGTTTCAAACCAAGCTTACCTACCCGGAGCAAAAACGAATTTTTAGAATGATTCCCGGTCTGGAAAATGCAGAATTTTTCCGATTTGGAGCAATTCACAGAAATACATTCATTAATGCTCCCGACTTGTTAAGCCCCGAACTTGATTTAAAAACTAACAGCGGTATTTATTTTGCGGGACAAATTATCGGCGTCGAAGGTTATGTTGAATCTGTTGCGATGGGATTGCTCGCCGGGCTTAGCGCAGTAAAGAGAATCAGGGGGGAGAAATATTTCACTCCTCCTGCGGATACGGCTTTAGGTTCCCTGTTAAGTCATGTGACTGGTCCACCGCGTTCTTCCTATCAGCCTATGAATATCAACTATGGTTTGTTTCCGGTTGGTCAGAAGAAAATCAGGAATAAGCTGGAGAGAAATAAAATGATCGCGTCGAAAGCTCTTGAAAGCTTATCTCAGTGGATTGATTCTATAAATGGAGAGATTGGTTCAGCCGCTTGATCAGGAAACTTTGAAAGTGGCTTTGAGTTTGTTGAAATCGCAATCACCCTTAAATATTTTGTAAACCCCATCTTGAGCGAGTGAGATTTTTCCATCTTTGATGGCTTGTTTTTCTATTTCCTCTAGACGGGCTCCATTAGTGATGAGGTTTTTTTTAGATCTTCAGGGTATAGGCTCAAGAAGAAGTAATAAAGAAAGCCTGTAAATTAGACTAGCACCAGTCAGTTCCCATTGGAGTAGGAAGGAGGGTTAAGAGTAGTTTGGGCTAGTTATCTGGGACAGCCCCAAATTATATTAGGGCCCGCTTCGAAAGAAACGCCATTTTCTTCCTTGGCGTATATTATTCCCCTTCTTATCA
>PVBE011111914.1_pt1 | contig 38169 bp, 34 predicted proteins | sample 1631181 | NCBI WGS metagenome assembly PVBE01 (sample SAMN08397723, study PRJNA350692) | Marine metagenome, whole genome shotgun sequencing project. | isolation source: water | place: Pacific Ocean | collected 2012-04
GGTCCAAACTGTTGGAGGAGGCAGTGCCAATTCGAATCTTCATCCGTATACAAAGCAAGCCCCATGCCAATCGCACAAACAGCCCACAAAAACACAGACTAACTGTTATTTTATAATAGGTTATGTTAGTGTCCTCATTGAGGCCTCCGTCAAATTTTCAAGCGAATTCAGGAAATATTGGCCCTCCCCCGTCAAAAACTTCCTATATTTTCAGAAAATCTGTTATTTGGAATTGTTGGGAGCCTGCAAAAACACCCTTAAAAAACCTGTCATGTTGCGGGTGGCTTTCTGGCTTTGCACGCCCAGGGATATGAATGTTTTTATGGTTTGGGGATGGGTGGCGACATACCACCCGGCTTTCAGTTTTGAGACTTCTCCATCTTCGCCTATAAATGAACTGACATCGACCAGGGATTGATCGGCGGTATCGCTGATCGCTCTTACTGAAAGGAAGGGAATGTTTCTTTCGGTTGTGCGGGCTATCAGCACAGATGTTTCCATATCGACGGCAATCGCTCCATGGCGCGTTCCCAGCATGCGTTTTGATTCTGGATCGGCGGCGGGTTCATCAACGGTTACTAATGGACCACGGTGAAGGGAAAATTCATCGGAAAAAGACAATGCCTCAACGCGGGCCAGCAGATCAGAACCTATTGTGTAACCGATGCCTCGGTTAGAATGAGCATCTTCCAATACACGGTCTGCGACAACGATATCGCCCACTTTTAGTTTGGAATCCAAGCCTCCAGCGTATCCGATCGATAGGATCAACGACGGATTCACCAGCTTCAACACTTCTTCCAGTGCGTTCAAGGCACAATCTTTACCAACACCTGTCCGCACGAGTGCAATGCTGGCTCCCTCCCAGTTTCCCTTCCAGACATCCGCCCGCCCGGCTTTAATCTGTTCTTCAACTAACATCGCCCGTCGGATACCATTGATCTCTTCGCGCAGTGCGCCCAGTATGCAAATTGGTTGATCCATTTTCCTATCCGGCTCTGTTGATAATCAATTCATAGAAATTAAACAGCAAAGACGTCTGGGAAGCAAAGAAATAGTTTTTAGTTCCTTATTCACCTTGCCCCCGCTACCAACGGTGTGTTAGCTTGTGGGATTCAACTTTGAGAGGAAACATGGCTAAACAAAAACACATTATTCCTGTACGCAACGGTGAAAAGCTGGAACTTACTGTTGATAGCCAGGGTTCCAGCGGCGACGGCATTTGTAGACATGAAGGATATACGATATTTGTTCCCGGAGGCCTCCCTGGCGATCGGGTCTTCGCTGAGGTGATTAAAACCACGCCACGATTTGGAGTGACTCGCATTATTGAACGGCGCGTCGCCTCACCCGACCGCGTGGAGCCCCCCTGCCCTGTATTTGCACAATGCGGCGGGTGCAAGCTACAGGACTTGAAATACGAAAAACAAATGGCGTTCAAGGTCGAGGTCGTAAAGGATGCGTTAAAACATATCGCTGGACTCGATTCGCCATCTATCCGTCCCATCCCCGCTGAGCAAACTTACCATTACAGGAACAAGGGTAGCTTTGCCGTACAGAAAGAAGGTGGATTCCTTCGCATGGGATTTTTCAAGCAGGGCTCTCACGATGTAGTCAGTACAGAAAAATGTGAGATTCTCCCTGACCCCATCAACGAGGCCAAGGAATGGATTCGGGAACTTCTCATCAAACACCATGTCTCTGTTTACAACGAACGAAACCACCATGGATTATTTCGTGAATTGGTAATTCGCCACTCTGCACAAACGAATCAGTTGCTGATTGGGCTGGTGACGACACCGGGAGAATTCCCTGAAGAATTTTTAACAGACCTCACAGCCAAGGACCCGCGTGCCGGTTTGAATGTCTGCGGTATTGTGCAAAACATTAACTCGCAAAAAACGAATGTCATTCTTGGAAAAGACACGCGCGTTCTGTGGGGCGCAGGGGGACTGAATGAAAAGCTTGGTGAATTGAACTTCCGGCTTTCGCTGACTTCTTTTTTTCAAGTTCACCCTGAACAAACTATCAGGCTATTTGACATCATAAAGGAGTGGACGAAAAATATCTCAGGCCGAATTCTGGATGCTTATTGCGGAGTGGGGGCGATCAGCTTATGGCTGGGTAAATCGGGACTGCGTGTCGTCGGCATTGAAGAATTGCCCCAGGCGGTGGACGATGCTCGTGCTAGCGCAACTGCCAACGGCATTGACTCCTGCTCTTTCACACAGGGAAAAGTAGAGGAACATATCAGAAAGTTTAAAGGACAGGATATTGAAACAGTAATTTTAGACCCGCCCCGTAAAGGATGTGCGGAAAAGGTACTTCAGGCCGTTGCAGAAATTTCACCACAACGAGTCATTTATGTTTCCTGCAATCCATCCACACTTGCCCGGGACCTCGCCCGCCTGGAAGGGTATCGCATTGACGACATTGCCGTGATCGATTTATTCCCACAGACGCAACACGTAGAGACCGCAGTTTTATTGAACTTACGCGATGCCTGATGGCTGGGAACCGTTGACAAGTATCACCTGATATTTGTCAATCCAGTTGTCTTGTCGTACCCTTAAGTATGCTTACCAACTCAAAATCGAACTTCTAAAAAAAAATCGATCTGTTCCAGTCTTACGATGTGAATACATTGGGACAACTGATTGACCATTGCGAGGAAATCATCCTTGCGCCAAACGAAATTCTGTTCAAAGAAGATTCCCTCGAAACAGCAATGTACCTGATCCTTTTGGGGGAGGTAGAAATATATAAGGGCCCAAAACAGATGGCTCTGATTGAAGCCAGCCTCAACCATGTAAAAGGAGTCAAGGTTCCATACATCAAAACCAAACAGGATATCCTACCGATCATTCGTGAAACAGTAAAAGGAATTTCTACCCACAAATACATGGTCGGGAAAAAATTGATATTCAATCCAAGGGCGACAACCTCAGTGCAAGTTTCAACGCGCTTGATATTAAGAGAGTGCTCCAGAATCTAGTCATCAACGCGGGCTATGTAACGGAAGATGACGGCACTATAGTGATTTCCGCTGAGCCTGTTAACGGAAACATGCAAGTGCGGGTTACGGACACGGTGCGGCATTCCGGAAGAAATACAGCCTTACCTGTTCAAGGAAGTCATGACCACTAAAAAGGATGGCAGTGGGCTTGAACTACTGCCCTGCAAAAACATCATCGAAGATAATCATCAGGGAAAGTTCTGGTTTGAATCAAAAACCGGCGAGGGCACAAGTTTTTTCTTTTCGTTTCCTATTTGAAATTACCCCTTAAATATCTACCAAACATTTTTTAAAAACGAGCGTGCTTTGGCGTTCGGGGAAATGGAATGACATCGCGAATATTTTCCATTCCTGTAACAAACTGGACCAACCTTTCGAATCCCAGACCAAATCCTGAGTGAGGGGCTGATCCAAATCTCCGCAAATCGAGATACCACTGGTAGTGTTCTGTGTCCAGGCCTTTGGCTTTCATCCTTTTCATCAAAACTTCATGGTCGTCTTCCCGCTGACTGCCACCAATTATTTCTCCAAGTTTTGGCAGTAACACGTCCATCGCGCATACCGTCTCGCCACCTTCATTGGCCTTCATGTAAAAAGGTTTAATCTCATCCGGATAATTAAAAATGATAACGGGTTTCTTGAACACCTCCTCACTGAGGTATCGCTCGTGTTCTGACTGCAGGTTGCATCCCCATTCCACGGAATATATAAAATTCTTGTTTGATTTTTCAAGAACATGAATCGCTTCGGAATAAGGGATACGTTCGAAACTATTCTCTACAATTCCCCGGTGTCTTTCGAGAATAGTTTTGTCGATCCGCTTATTAAAGAACTCTAAATCTTCCTGACAATGCTCAAGAACATCTTTGAACAAATAATGCAGGAAATCTTCTGCCAGATTCATATCGTCTTCCAAGTCATAGAATGCCATTTCCGGTTCGACCATCCAGAACTCGGAAAGATGGCGGCTGGTGTTCGAGTTTTCAGCGCGGAAGGTCGGACCAAAGGTATAAATTTCGGAAAGAGCCATCGCATAAACCTCTCCCTCCAGTTGTCCGCTCACGGTCAGGCTCGTTTTTTCGCCAAAGAAGTCCTGGCTGTAGTCGGTCTTGCCATCTACCATTGGAGGTGAACCCGGATCCAGGGTGGTGACCTGAAACATTTCCCCAGCGCCCTCGCAGTCACTTGTGGTTATGATGGGGGTGTGGAGGTAAACGAACCCACGGTCTTGAAAAAAGTTATGAATCGAATATGCCAGCCGGTTGCGGACTCGCATAACCGCGCCAAAGGTATTTGTGCGCGGTCGCAAATGAGCGATCTCTCGTAAAAACTCGAATGAGTGTTGTTTCTTTTGCAAAGGGTACTGTTCCGGGTCGGCTCCACCATAAACCTTAATGGACATAGCCTGAAGTTCAACACTCTGACCTTTACCTTGAGATTGCACCAGCTTTCCGGAGACCTCAACACAACTTCCGGTATGCAGTTTTTCAGAATATGATTGAAAACCATCTATATTGTGATCGGAAATAACCTGCAGGTTGCTCAGACAAGAGCCGTCATTGATTTCAAGAAAGGAAAATCCGCCCTTGGAATCACGGCGTGTTCGAACCCACCCCATGACACGAACATCCGCCCGCTCCCCTCCTCGCCGTAAAATTTCCTTTACTTTGTCACGTTTTGATTTTTCCATAATTCTCACCTTTTGCAATAATCCGTTACGCATTGACATCACCGGATTTATTGGATACTTTATGATAAAATTTTTATTTTCTGGACTGAGTATTATCCGGCGGTATCAGCTCTCGTTAAAGTCTCTTTCACCCATCCACCTGACAGAAACTACCCCATGTTCATCTTAGGAAATTTTCTATCCGCGACAGCGCAAATTCTTAAAATCGTATTGGAACTTTATATGTGGATCATCATCATCCGCGCTTTATTGTCGTGGGTCAATCCGGATCCCTATAACCCCATTGTCCAATTCCTTAACAGTATCACAGAACCTGTTCTGTATCGAGTGCGTCAATTGATTCCCATGAGCGGCGTAGGAATCGATTTTTCCCCGATCATCGTGATACTAGCTATTATCTTTCTACAATCCTTTCTGGTCAATTCAATTGGCATGATAGCAGCGAGGTTGCAATAAAGTTTCATGAGACTCAACCATCTGGATATTCTTGAGCAATGTTTTCGCGACAAATTGCGCGGGTATAATAAAGAAGACGTAGACACCTTCCTTCACCTGATAGCGGATGACTTCAAGGAAATGGGAGAGGAAATAGAACTTCTCAATAAAAAGCTCGCCAAGAGAGATCGAACCATAGCAAAACTAAAGCAGGAAGCCGAGGCAAAACCTTATGCAGCGAACCCAGAGAACCTGAGCATCACTCCTGACATGATAAAGGAGAAGGCTAAACGTATCATCAATGTTGCCCGTGAACATGCCGACCAACATAAAAAAAAGGCGGAACAAGAGTTATCCAGCCTGAGAAATGAGATTAATAAAATCAAAAAGGAAAAGAAAAGCCTGATCGAAAACATTAAATTATCTGCCCAGAAACACCTCGCTCAGTATAAAAATGAGAAGTAACGTTCCACACCCTATGGCCCTGAACATCAAACCTTGTAAGAATGGAATCCAGTTTTCTGCCACCATTCAACCCAAGTCTTCAAAAAATAAAATTTGCGGCCTGCACGGCGAGTCTTTAAAAATCCGTTTGACATCTCCTCCGGTAGATGGTGAAGCAAATAAAATGTGCATCAAATATATGGCTAAGGCCTTGAGCGTAAGTCCTTCGCGGATTACCATTGTCAGCGGCCAGACGGGGCGAAATAAAATCATACATGTCGAAGGCATGGACATCCCCGAGTTTCTTGAAAAAATTCCTCAATCTACTGAAAGTCTTTCTTGAATAAAATCTAAAATTTTCCTTATAATTTATTTAATTAATTCCGATTAATTCAAAAACGTTTCTTACATTAAAAGGCCATAATGATCAAAACTATTGAGTACATAGACGGGGTCGTCAGGATGATTGATCAGACACGTCTTCCTCTGGAAAAGGTATTTGTTGATTGCAAAACCATTGAAGATGTTGATAACGCCATCCGAACAATGGTTGTAAGGGGCGCTCCTGCCATTGGAGTCTCTGCCGCCATGGGGGTGAGCCTGGGAGCAGAATCTATCCAGGCCGATAATTTCGATGCGTTTTACGTTAAACTCGAATCGAAATGCTCCGCTCTCGCGAAATCTCGTCCGACTGCCGTTAATCTGGCGTGGGGCATCGAACGGATGAAACGAGTCACTCTTGACTCAAAAAATCTGAGCATCCCCGAACTCAAGCAACGACTGAAAAAGGAAGCACTCGATATCTGCGAAGAGGACATTGCTGCCAATAAAGCCATGGGTGATTTTGGTCAAACTTTTATCGATGATGGAAACACCGTCCTCACGCATTGCAATGCCGGCGCTTTGGCAACAGCGGGATACGGCACGGCTTTAGGTGTGATACGTTCTGCCGTCAACGCGGGAAAAAAGATTAAAGTCCTCGCCGATGAAACGCGTCCGTTTTTACAAGGTGCGCGTTTAACCGTTTGGGAATTGATGGAAGACAACATCCCGGTCAAACTCATCACCGATAATATGAGCGGATTCTTCATGAAGAACAATCAAATCGACGTGGTTGTGGTTGGAGCCGACCGCATCGCGGGCAATGGGGATGTTGCCAATAAAATTGGCACCTACATGGTAGCGGTGATGGCACAGAAGCATGGAATTCCTTTTTACGTTGCAGCCCCCATATCCACGCTGGACTTGTCACTGAGTTCCGGTAAAGAAATTCCTATTGAGGAGCGATCAGTGGATGAAGTCGCCTGTTTCAATAACAAGCGAATCACACCCGAGGGAGCCAGTGTTGCTCACCCTGCATTTGATATCACATCAAACGACCTGGTCACCGCGATAATCACCGACAAGGGAATCGCCAAACCACCCTACACCACTTCCCTCAAACAACTCGCAGGACAATAGATGATTTCGGTAACTTTAAACGGAGCAGACCTGTGAAGGCGATGGTGCTGGCGGCTGGGTTTGGAACACGACTTCAGCCGCTAACCCGTGTTCTTCCCAAGCCAATGTTTCCTGTTTTAGGGCGTCCGCTTCTATCACATACATTCGATCTTCTGCGTTCGGCAAATATCAGTGAAGTCGCTGTTAATATTCATCACCTTCCCGACCACATTATCGACTACTTCGAAAATGAAAAGCCGCTCAACCTCAACTTGCACTTTTCGCGGGAAGAAAAAATTCTCGGTACCGCCGGAGGTATTAAAAAGGTGCAAAGCTTTCTGGAAGACGGACCTTTCATTCTGATTAACAGCGATATCATCACAGACATCGACCTGAATCGGGTGATCGAATTTCATAAAAAGAACAATTCCAAATTAACCCTTGTGGTGCGGCAGGACGCCTCTCCCGAACAGTTTGATCCCATCGAAATTTGCGAAGACGGGCGCATCGCCCATTTCGTTGGCGCGTCATTCATGAACCCTGTCGACAACACAACACGAGTCATGTTTACTGGAATCCAAATCATGGAGCCTGAAATTTTTGAGCGCATCCCGTCGGGACAATTTTGCGGAACCACGGAAGACGTATTTCCTCAGATGATCGAAGACGGCACTCCCGTTTTCGGGTATCTTTACCACGGCTACTGGAGGGATATGGGGAATCGGAAAAGTTACCTGCAAGCCAATGCCGATGCACTTGACCTGAAAGTTCAGCTGAAAGGAATTCCCTCGCATGAACCCAGCGGACCTCTCATCGTTCCACCAGTCCTGATCGGGCGCAACTGTCGTATCGCGGGAGACTCGCAAATCGGACCTCACACAGTGATTGATCCTAACTGCACAATTAAGAATGGCGCTGTGATCGAGAACAGCGTTTTGTGGGAGGGAGTCACTGTCGGAAATGGTACAACGGTGAAACAGTCCGTCATCGCCGCAAACACCACGGTCGGCGATGGTAAAGACATCAATAGAGAGTCAGTGGTTTAACCCAAATTGAAAAACCCGCCGGAGAGGCCAACGGCCTTCGGGCGGGTTTTTCATATTTCGATATTGAGCGCTCCGGCTACAGAACCTTATGATTGCTGAGCTTCATGAATGCGGCTTCTACCGTACCGTTCTCTGCATTTATGATGCGCCGGTATTCTGGTAAATCAAAACTTCCCACTCGCGTGTAGTTGTCGGTATAACTTTCCACGTCTTTGATCGATCCGTTTTCCGGATTGAAATAATACACGGTGTATTTATGAGTGAGAAACTTGCCTTCGGCGTTCTTCACACTCTCTTCAACGTTAATGGTAAAAGACATGCGCGGGGTCTTGCGGTTGATCTGCTGAATGCGTCCACCTTTGATACGATAAAAGGAACTCATCCCGTCACCCCCCATGGAAATGGCGCGACCTTGGGGATGCGATCCATCATCCATGAACGACAGTTTGTATTTTCCGTCGGACTCCTCAAATGATCGAGGCCCCCTATGCATGGCGATGGAAGCCATGTTCTCGTCCAAAAATTCTTTATGCTTTTCGCCCTGGAAAGTATGCTCTATTTCCTTGGGACCTTTTACCGTTGTCGTCCCCGACTCTTCATTTCCGCTGATGTTTATGATAACGTCCGCTGTGAACCCTTTAAATTCCACCGACCATCGGGCGGTATTTCCGAACACTTCTCTGAGAGCCTCTCTCGCCTGAGAATCGTCTTCCTGTGTGGTTTCTACATCTTTTTCCTTGGTATACGTTGCCATGTATTATCTCCTCGACAGGAAAGTCACTCATTACGACATAAAAAACAATAATATTGGACTCGCCAGAGTTAAATTTTAATGATTAAACTGCGGACTTACGGACTGCTGAAAATACTCCTCAGCAGTTCGTAAGATGAGTTTTATGATGTAAAGGATTCGTGGAATTTCTCCTCACATTCCAAGAGAAATTTTTTGGTGTGGGTCAGTACAAAATCTCAATCTTGGCTTTTTTCCTGAGACTGGCTACATAATCCGCGACCCTGTCCTGAGCCTTTTCCATGAACAGTTGCTTTTGGATCGCTTCTTCCATGTCTTTAAACGGCGCGTATTCGCTGGGCTTGGAACCTGTCAGTTTGATCAGATGAAACCCAAATTTAGTTTCAACCACATCAGTGACTTCACCCACCTTGAGTTTTTCCACTGCCTCCGCGAATGATTTTTCTACACCCTCAGCATAAAAGAATCCGAGATCGCCTCCATTCTCAGCAGAAACCTCATCGTGGGAATATTTCTTCGCCAGTTCCGCTATATCTGCTCCGCCTTTCATCTCTTTCTGAACTTCCAGAATTTTTTCGCGAGCTTTTTTTTCGAGCTCACCTTTCTTCGCCTGCAATTCTTCTATTTTGCTACTTCGAATCAGGTCTGGGGGGAAAGGTGAAATGAGCACATGGCTGACGCGGAAAGCCTCTGGCCTGTGGAAGTTCTCCTTATTATCGTCGTAATATTTATGCACCTCGGTATCATCTATCTTCACCTTACCTTTGACCTGTTTTTCAAGGATGACTCGTGCCAGGGCATCCACTTCGATAGATCTTTTCAGGTCACTTTCGGTGATATTTCGTTGGTCCAGGGCCTTATTAAATTCTTCATTATTCTTATACGCAGAACGTAATGATTCCAGTTCGGATTCCACGACCTTTGGATCGGCTTTCAGGTTGAGTTTATGACCTTCCTGATACATCAACTCCCGGACAACTTCCTTGTCGATAATTTTACGAACCATCTTATCTTTCTGAGGCGATGTCATCGGTGCCCGCACATTTCTCAAAGCGCGCATAAATTCGAACTTGATATATTTTGCTGGAATCTCACTCCCATTCACGCGTGCCACCACATTCGGAATCGATGGAATCTGGTTCATGCCTCTGAGCGGCCCTTCGGCATAAACTGTTCCCAGCCCACTCACCAAAAGGGCTCCTGTAATAAGTAATGAAAACCATTGTTTTTTCACGCGCATAAAATCACTCCAGAAATCTGTTAAAAAGTTAATGCCCTGCAATTAATTTATAGGGATAATAGGGTGGCAGATTACCACTCCTTAGTGTAAGTTGCAACTCCACGTGGGGAGCCGCTACACGTGACAACACAGTCTTTGAACCTCTCTGTACAACTTTAAGATGAATCATTCTTCGATCACTGCCTCCAGATTCGTGCCATTTTTCTGTCTGTTCATTTCCGGCACCGCCAGTCTGGTCTATGAGCTGATCTGGATCAGGCAATTGGCTCTGGTTTTTGGCGGCACTTTGTATGCCATCAGCGCTGTCTTATGCGCCTTCATGACAGGGCTTGCTCTAGGCGCGTGGGCTATCGGCCGATTTATAAACTCCAGGAACGAAAGCGGGAATCCCGTCGATTCGGTTCGGCTTTATGGTCTCCTTGAGGGGGCTATTGGACTCTACGCTCTCTTTTTCCCTTACGGGCTGGACCTGCTGACTGAATGGTATGCCCCAATTGTTGCTGGATCTCTCGATTTGGGCTCTCAACTTCACTGGATAGAATTCGGCCTCAGCGCGGCGCTCATGCTCCCCGCTACTGTCTGTATGGGCGCAACACTTCCGCTCATCGGCAGTTGGTCCATTGGCGATCGGAGTGACCGCGTCATCGCCGATATCTCCATTCTGTACAGCCTGAACACGTTCGGCGCGGTGGCGGGATGCCTGTACGCTCAAATGTTCGCGGTGAAGTTTCTGGGCATCAACGGAACCAATTTAACCGCTGTTGCGATGAACGGCTTTGTCTTTCTCCTATGCGTCACCTTCCGGAAGCGCTCTGTCGAGGAGCCATCAACTCACACTCGAAACACAAAACGAAAAAAGGACAGCGGAGGCGAACCCGCTCCGGAACGAGGGCTGTCAATACTCCTTCTCCTGATATTCATCTATTCAGGGATGGCCTCGCTGGCGAGCGAAATATTATGGACACGTGTCCTGGTCTTCCCCATGGGGACCACTCTCTACTCCTTCGCGCTCATCCTAGCGACGTTTCTGTTCGGGATTGCGCTAGGAAGCCTTGTTGCCGATAAACTGCTTGGGGACTCTCATCGCATTCTCAAGTTTCTACTGATTGAGCTTGCCATCGCCATAACATGTATCGCCATTCTTCCTATGTTTGAGCGTTTGCACGAATGGACCTTACGAGCGGATTACTTATTTTACGATCTTGATAATATCGCGCTAAAAACTCTTGGCATTCGATCTCTATTTGCGTTCGGCCTCATGTTTCTGCCTACGCTTGGGTTTGGGCTCCTCTTTCCACTCGCGAACCGCATTCACCTGAACTTGTTCGGAACAGTCAGCGGAACTCTTGGCAACAGTTACGCCCTGAACACCATGGGCGCTGTACTGGGCACGATTCTTACTCCTTTCATCTTTATCCCGCTCATGGGAATCCGCCTTTCTTTGTTTGCGATCTATTCTGTCCTGATCATTCTTTGTTTCGCCGCGATGACTATCCATTTTAAATGGAGCGGTCAACGCCTTATCAAGCCTGTCATCCTTACAACAATTATAACCTTTGCGGGTTACTTCTGGTCCACCCCACAAGTAGACACTCAACAACCGGGCGATCACAATCTGGCAAGGACAGAAATCAACGTGCCAAAATCACAGCTAAAACTTCTAGAATACAAGGAGGGCGACTTTTCAACCCTCAGTGTGACAGAGGACAGGAAATCCGGTGCGCGTACTTTGTATATGAACGGATTCAGCACAGCGACCGTTTCAGATTCCATCGGCGGAAGCGCTTACATGCAGGCGATGGGATTTGTTCCGATGGCTTTGCATCCCGACCCCAAAAAAGCCCTGGTCATTTGTTTTGGTACCGGGAACACAACGGGTACGGTCTCTCTGTTTCCCGGCGTGGAAGTGGACGGTGTAGAAATTGACAAGCACGTTTTGTCATTCGCCCACCGATTTTCAAAATGGAACCGAAATGTGCTGGAGAAATCCAACGTCCACATGCGTATTCAAGATGGTCGCACCTTCACGCGCTGGACCAGCAACAAATATGACGTTATCACGTTGGAACCTATGTCTCCGGTTCAGGCTGGCACGGTCAACCTCTACTCCAAAGAATTCTACCAACTGGCCGCAAACAGATTGAACAAAGATGGACTCATGATGCAATGGCTACCGCTTCACCTTGTGGGACCGGAAGATGCACGATCCATCTTGAAAACTTTCCAGGAAGTTTTTCCTCATACATCCATCTGGAATAGTTTATTAACGCGAATCGTTTTATTGGTCGGATCAAATGAACCGATCGTTCCCGACAGAATACGTTTTGATGAACTGATGCAAACGCCTGAACTCAAGGAAGCGGCACAGCAGATGGGAGTAAACTCTTTTCTTGATTTCACAGATTTTTTTCTGACCGATGGAGAGCGGGTTAAATCTTTCGTAGAAAGCGCCGAAGTAGTGACCGACGACCGTCCTCTTCTTGAATTTTCTCCGGTCACCCTTCTCCCTCCACTGCAATGGCAGGTGGACGAAACGTTTCTAAACCTCTTAAGACATCGAGTGGGGCACTATCCAGAGGTGAGGGGATTGATCACGTCTGAAAAAAACAGATGGCGGAAAAATTTTCGCACTCGAACAGCACAAAGACTTTCTGTGTTTTCAAGACGCTATCACGGTCCGGGCGAACACGCCTTCAACCAAAGAAATTATCGCGGCGGGATCAAAGCGATTAAAGCTTATCTAAATAAACAGGGGGACGAACCTATCAGGCTTAAAGGCACGCAATGGAAATAAAAATCACCAGAACCCCACCCAACCTCCCCTTAGTAAGGGGAGGTTAAAAAAAACATATAAAGACGATTTTCTACAACCAACCATTTACGCCATCACAAGATGCTCAATGGTTTTGAAGGTGGGGGATTCTTTCATGACGGCTTGCGCTTCTTCAGTGATTCCATTACCGAATATGTCGACGTATTTAAGAGCGGTCAGCGTCTGGCTTTCTGCAATCGCCTTCCCGCCTTCATCGCCTATTTTATTCTGCGCGAGATCAAGCTTTTCCAGGTTAGTGAGCATGAGGGAGTCGGCAAGGGCCTTGGCTCCATCGGGTCCAATTGCGTTCTTCCAGAGATTGAGTGAGGTGAGGCGAGAAAAGAGCGGCGATTGGGCAATGGTCCTTGCGCCTGCATCACCTATCGAGTTTCTTTCCAGATTGAGGGATGTTAGCCCTAGCAACAGAGTGGACCCCGCCAGAGCTTGAATTCCTTTATCTGTGATATCGTTTCGCTCAAGCTTCAATTCGCGCAGGTTGGAAAGTTCCGGGCACTGAGCCAGATACTCCACTCCCTCGTCACCTATATATTTTAGGCGGAGGTCAAGAACAGTTCCCTCCTGAAATAAATTTTTTTCGATTAAAGTTTCTACGGGTTGGTCATTGAAAGGTTGGTTCATTCGATCATCCTTTTTTCTTTCGGGTTTTAGCAGTTTCCTTTTTTTCCATCATATCCATACGCTCGCGCAGTGATTTGTTTTCTGTTATGACATCATCCAATTCCGAGCGAATATCCTTCATCTCTTTCGGTTTGTTCGCCGATTCACGCAGGTAAGTTATGGTGTCCTCGGCGCGTCTTTGCAATCTGCCATCGGTTTCATTATTAGCAATTTGCCTGAGAACCGGAATGGCGGAAAGGTCGTCCAATTGTTTCATCGCGGAGATGGCACCTAATTTACCACGGAACACTGCCGCTGGTGTACCCCGTTTTTCGCGAGCAAACCTTTTCAGATGCTCGATGACCTCCCCTTTGCGATGAGGGTGCCTATTTGCCAGTTTGGCCAGGGCTCTCATTGCGGCCTGGCGGCTATTGCGATGCGCCCCATACTCCGCTCCTCTTATCAGATAATCCCATGACACTTCATTTTCCAGATCGGCGAGCGCGTTGTAAATAGCGGTCTGCGCCATTGCATTGTGTGATGGGCGACTGATAGATGCTTCGAGAAACTCCAATGAGTCCTTGTCCTTAATTTTTCCAAGGGTCTGCAATGCAACCGCCTCTACTCTATAAGAGGAATCACCCTTGGCAATTCTACGAATCGCCTGTGCCGCCTTTTCGTCGTTAACAAAATTCCCCAATGCGCTCACAACCGCCCGGCGGGTTTTTGGGTTGTCAATTTTCAGTCCGCTAATGAGCATATCCCTTGCCGTGTCCCCGCCAATCTTACCCAAAGCCCTTGCGATGCGAGTTGCAACGCCCCACTCTTTTTCCTTACGCAGTCGTTCTCCCAGAACTTTCACATCTTCGGTCGAAGGTTTTTTAGTCAGCGCGGCGGCGGCCTCCAAACGTCCAATCGGATCAGGATCACGCTTCAATTGCTCATGGAGCATGGGACGAGAAACATCTGTCACAACCACTTTACAGGGGCACTCGTAATCGGGATCAATTCTGAAAAACAGCGGTTTGCTCTTGAGCCGGAAACAGAATTTTTCTTTCTCTGATTTTATCTTTACAGGAAACCTCTCTTCGCCCTTCTTGTAATAGAACACCAGGGTGAAATGAATATTAAATAACAACTCTTCTTTCTTCTTTTCGGCCTTCTGCGTTTGTTTGATTCCGACGGTCGCCATCTTACTGCTGGAATCCCATGAAAATGACAGCTCCAATTTTGGATAACCGCCACGGTATATCCATTGCTGTAACCATTTATCGAAGTTGCGTCCAGTCACTTCTTCAAGACATCTGATGAAATCTGTTGTCTCTACCAGATCGTAGCGGTGCCGGTTTAAATATATTTCCAAAGCTTCCCTGAAACGCTTTTCACCAACAATAGATTTAAGGTGATGCAAACGCACCGCGCCGCCCGGATAAAGATGGGCATCGAACAAATCGATGGGTTCCTTATACACGTTGGTAACGATAGGTCGCCGGTAGGTGAGGTCTTCGCTGAAATAAGTTTCTGCGTCCTCCAGCAGTTGATATCTGAAATCGTTTTCACCTTTTGACTCACGGGTATAAAGAGCATCGAAGTATGTGGCGAACGATTCATGTAACCAGGCATGGGACCAGTTTTTAGCTGTCACAATATTACCAAACCAGGTGTGCGCCGCTTCGTGCGCCACCAGTCCGTTAGAATCACCGTCCAGCGCGGCACGGTCGTCATGCAGAGTAAGGTCGGTCTGGGTGGTTACTGTAAAATTTTCCATCCCTCCAAAAACAAATTCCGGGACAGCGATCTGTGTGTAATGTTTATATGGATAATCGAAGCCGGTATAATCAGAAAAGAAACGAATGATCTTTCCCGTTTCCTTGAAAGCGTTTCGTCCCTCCCGCTCACGCCCTTTCTGGACATACCACTTGATGTCGACTCCCTTCACGGTCTCTTTATGTTCGGCAAACTCGCCAGCGACAATGGATAACAGGTAAGTCGAATACGGTAATTCCATCCTGTAGTGAAAAAAGGAGCCGGTCGGGGATAATTTCTTTTTTACCAGACGCCCGTTTGATAACCCAAACATCCCTGGCGGGAGATGCATGATAACTTCTGTTGTTTGCTTAAAGTTGGGTTTATCAAAACAGGGGAAATAATAGCAGGAGTCCTCATCCTGTCCCTGTGTCCACAACGTTTTGAAACGGCCTGCGTGATGGTTATCCGGTTTGGTAAAATAAATCCCCGCTACGGGGTGGCTGACCGAATGATCCAGCTTTACCCTCAATCGTTCACCCGGTTTGTATTTCTTAGTCAGAGGAAGAATTATTTGTGTCCCTGTATTCTCAAAATCGACCAATTTTCTACCAATCAAAACACGAGAAATCTCGAGATTGACCGCGTCAAAGACAATTTCTTCCACAGCATGGCCTTTAATCACCAAGTCATACTGAGTGCTCCCCCAAACCCGTTCTTCCGTCCAGTCGAAATTAAGGTCCAGCGTCAGATGCTCTGGCAGAACCTGAGTATCGGGAGTGTAATGTGCCTTGGCCCCTTTATGGGCAAACGACTTGCGGTCGAGTAGGCCCCAGTGTTCGGACTCGCCTTCATGAAAATGGCATTTGCAATAACGTGTATAGCTCATAAAAAATACCCGACTCAAGGGTGAAAAACATTATTAAATCCCCTCATCCTAACTACCCATGAGGCACCTTCGGCTTCTCTCCCGTGCCGGGACGTTCCGGCCTCAAGGGGAGAAGGAACTGCCCCCCCCCTCTCCCTTCAAGGGAAAGGGCTGGGGTGAGGGTGACCCAATGGTACTCGACCATTCACACAGAAGTACTCATGCAGTGAATAGACTGCATCCATTGTATAAGCCCTTGCCGGGATGTCAACTGGAACTGAAAATCCTGTTAACAGGTGTTTTCTTTTTTGAATTGCCAAAGGGAACGGAGCCACATAGTATTAAGCGGTAACTGCTTAAGGGGCTACTGCCCAGTGAAGCCCTCGGCTTCCATTTACCGGATTTTGCTATGAGCGACAAAACGACATTCGATTCCGACCCGGAAGTTCTTTCACGAATCGCCTCTTTGAACATTCGCGCCACAAATCTGGTGGAAGGTTTGCTATCAGGCCAGCATCGAAGCAGACACAAAGGATCCAGCGTTGAGTTCGCCGAATATAAGGATTATACCCCCGGCGATGAAATCAAGCGTATCGACTGGAAGGTGGTGGGCAAAACAGATAAATATCACGTCAAACAATTTGAGCAATCCTCTAACCTGAAGGCTACCATCCTGCTCGATGCAAGCGGATCCATGGGCTACGAATCGCCTGATCCCAAGGGGATGAACAAGATGGACTACGCGCGGACTCTTGTCGCCGCACTTTCCTACCTTTTTCTGAAGCAGTACGACGCAGTGGGCCTATCTTTATTTAATGAGAATATAATGAATCATATTCCACCGCGCTCCAAGCCTGCGCATTTCCAGCATATTCTCCATGGACTGGCAACGCTCATGCCAACGGGAGTTACTCGACTTGAAGATGTCATTGGCAACTTGGTAGAACGTTTACCCAGCCGGGGAATCCTGATTTTAGTTTCCGACTTTCTCACCAAAGAAACGGATGTCGAACAAAAACTCAAACTCCTCGTTTCACGGGGATTGGAAGTGATTTTATTTCATATACTGGACCCTGACGAAGTGTCCTTTCCTTTTGAAGGCGATATTGTTTTTGAGTCTCTGGAAGACGACCCACCGGTTGGACTGGACCCGGAAGATATCAGAGAAACCTACAAACGCGAGATTCAGAGCCAGATTGAATACTATCGGTCACGCTGTGCGGGACTGGGAGTAGACTATGTGTTTCTTGAAACGTCAACTCCACTGGAACAAGGGCTGAGTTATTATTTGTTGCACCGGAAAAGCCTGGGAAAACATTCATAAAAAAATGAGCATTAACTTTTTATCACCTTTATATTTATTCGGACTGCTGGGAATGACCGTTCCCATCATGGTCCACCTATTGACGCGCCGGCAACAGAAACATCTGCGGTTTTCGGCGGTGCATTTATTATTGCAATCGCAAAAGCGGTCCATCAAACGCTCGACCCCAAACCGGAGATTTTTATTGTTCATCCGGTGTCTGGGAATAGCCTTGCTCAGTCTGGCTCTGGCAAATCCGATATTTTCCTTTAGCGGACCCACCGATTTTCTTTCCAACAGTCCTTCAGCAAACGTATTCATCTTTGACGATTCCTACAGCATGGGCACCCAAGCTGACCAGAAATCCTACTACACCCGTGCGGTTTCAGCTTTACTCGACATGAGCCAGTCCTTATCCAGCGAAAGTGTTTACAGCGTGGTCCTGGGGTCTGGCCCTGCCAGAGTATTACAGGACTGGACTGCTGACCCCTCCAAAGCGGAAAAACTTCTAAAACTAAGCCAACCCACGTCCCGTACCACCGAAATTGGTCAGGCCGTCAGCGAAGCTTTTCGCCTTCTGGAGTCTGCTTCGCAAAAGGAAAAACGAGTTTACATCTTAACCGACAGGGATAAAAACGGATGGAATGAAGAAAGCTTCTCGTTAACAGGAGGGACGCGTTATCCAATCAACATAATCGACTTTTCCGGAATACGCCAAGGGGGAAACCGGGCGGCAGTGGAACACACTGAAGTACGGCAGGAATTTCTAAGCAACAGCCGCGTGATTAGAGTCAGAACGAAGGTGCTAAACTTGTCGCAAACAAAACCTATCAGTAAGCTCAAGATATCGCTCTGGGTCAATGGCAAAAAACAGACTGGAGGCACGCTGGACATTCCAGCCAAATCCTCAGCAGAAAAGGAATTTTCCTTTCCCTTACAGGAAAATGTCGCATTAAACGGCGAAGTCCGGATTGAGGACGATTCTCTGCTAAAGGACAATGTCCGGTTCTTCAACTACCAGCCGGACCGGACCATTAAAACCCTTGTGGTGGACGGCGACCCAAAAACAATAGAGCACCAAAGTGAAACATTTTATCTAGAACGAGCTTTGAATCCGTTTTCAGTTTCCCTTTCTAATATTGAGCCTACAGTATCCACGCTGGCAGAACTTTCAACACGCGACCTGTACGACTATTCAGTGATTATGCTTTGCAATGTCCGCGACCTACCATTCGGGTACGAGCAGGAACTGGAAAATTTCGTCATGCGCGGTGGAGCGTTATTCATAACCCTGGGAGACCAAGTGGATGCCAAGTTCTATAATGAAAAGATGGGCAGTATTATTCCCGTCCGTTTGCAAGCAATGCATCAGGTGACAAGAGACGGAGAGCCATTCCGACTTCTTATTAACCCCAGCAAACACCCGGTCTTAAAAGTACTCAAGGGGCAGACCCTTGAGGAAATGAAAAGCATCCGATTCCATTCGCTTTATAGCGTGGAACCCAGAGAGGATTCAAAGTTCACCATTCCCATGTTGTTTGAAAATAAATTTCCCGCGCTGACCGAATCGACAACTGGCAAGGGCAAAGTTATCCTCTTCGTCTCCAGCATTGATCGCGATTGGAATAACTTTTCCATCCAACCTACTTTTCTACCGTGGATCCAACGATGGGTAAAGTATTCCGCGCGTGGACTGGACAGCCTCATGCTAAAGAAATTGCTGGTGGGCGAACCTTTCAATTTGGAAGAACAGCCTGAAAACCGCGACACCTATATTATTTCTCCTGGCGGGAAAGTCATTCACCCCTCTTCTAAAGAGGGTAAAGTCTCATTTGATAATACTTATCGCCCGGGAATATACCAACTTCACCGGGGAGATTCAAAAACCAGTCCCGCTGGCGAGACTGCCACACTTCTTCAATTACCTTCCGGCACAGAACCTGCTGGATCTTTTACGGTAAACATTGACACGACAGAATCTTCCTCTATCAAGATATCAAATGAGGAAATTGAAAACCTTCTTCCCGGCATGAACGTCACGTATTCCGAGGGATACCAGAAACGTGACCTGAATGGGTCTGAAGAAGTCTCGCCCATGTCCACACTTTTCATGTTATTGGTGGGGTCAATGCTCCTTTTTGAAGGATGGTTAGTTCGAAAAGAATAACTCCTACACGGAGGGCGAATTAACGCACAGTGGGCAAAATTTCTGAGTTTAGTCCGGTGTTTCTCCTGTAGGTCAACTTCTGCACACCTAAAAGGCCTCTTAATATTTGAGGAATAGACTCAGATCATTTGGTATACTGGTTCTATCCGATCCACTTAATATTTCCCCACCCTGTTGTGTTGGGAGCCAATTTATTTTATGAAATTATTGAGATCATTCTTTTACGCGTTCCTCTGCTGCTTACTCCTGTATGTAACGACCCAAGCCAGCACAGCCTCAGCCGAAGTCACTTCACTAGGTTCATTTGAGAACCGCCTGAGAACAATTTTCTCAAAAAGTTCAGAATCGATTGACCTGACAGAAGCATTACTTTTAATATCCAAAGACTGGGGTCCGACCTTAAATGAAGCGGCTCTGAGAAGTGAAATCGACCAATTAGTAGCAGGCGTGAAAAAACAATTGAGACCAGAAAGTACTGCACAGGAAACCGTCGATATATTGCGCCAAGTGATACACCACGAAAAAGGATACCGCTACACAGACCAGGTCGATAACCAGGGGATGCCTGTCAATCCAGATGAGCTGTTCCTACATGGGATGCTGGAGTCCAAACGCGGGTATTGCATGAACCTTTCGCTCCTGTACCTTATTGTTGGAGATCGATTGAACCTTCCACTTTACGGTGTCGGTCTACCCAATCATTTTTTTGTCCGCTACGACTCGGGAAGCGATCACATCAATATCGAATCCACAGAATTGGGAACCTCACTTCCCGATTCATTTTACGAAAACAAGTTCGGATTAAAGTTTGATGCCAAGACCCCATTTTTCACTCACAACTTGAACAAAAAACAAACTCTAGGTGCCTATCTTTCAAATGTAGGTATGGTTTATTACAAAAATTCGCGCCCACAAAAAGCCATTTTTTATTTACAGCCCGCCACCAAAATAAATCCATTATCGATCGAAGCGCACAACAACCTGGCCAACATCTATGCCGAAACGGGACAAAAAGAGCTTGCGATTGATCAATATCAAAAAGCATTGGTGGCCGATCCGAATAGCCTACCCACTTTATTTAACCTCGGCCTGACCTATGTCGACCTTGGGAATCGGGACAAAGCCATTGAAGCGTTTCTACAGGTAACACAGATCGAACCTTCCTTTGCTCAAGCCCACCGCCAGTTGATTGAGCTTTACCTCACTAACAAAAAATTCATTGGCGCTCTTTTGCATTTAAAACAAATGATCAAGATCAACCCCGATGACACAGGTACCCTAACTGCTATGGGAAAAGTTTATACCAAACTTAAAAACTTTAAACAGGCCGTGGAAATCCTCCGTCGTACAAAATCGCGCCAGCCAGGCAATATCGAAGCCCGCGAAGCGTTAGCCGAGGCGTATTACAGGATGGAATTTCTTGACCGTTCAATAACAGAATACCGGCGCCTTTTGGAACAGAACCCGAAATACCTTCCCGCTTATATTCAATTGGGATGGGTTTTCTATCATAAGGGAGAGTTTCGTATGGCTACTGCCTGGACGCGGCGTGGCCTGAAACTGGGAATCAAATCGTCCCAACTGACCACCCTTGCCAATATGAATCTGGGATTGTACGCCTGGATGAACGGCGACCACTCATCGGCAAAAAAGTGGTATCGAACTGCATTAAAAGAAGAGTCGAACATCATTCTACAGGGAATTTTGGATGACCTGAAGGAATCTACCCTGCTCTTTCCAAAACATACAGAATCAGATTTTTATTCCGGATGGGCCTATATGGAGTCCGGGAAAAGGGGGAAAGCCCTCCCCTACTTAAAACGCTTCCTAGCTCTTGTTCCCGATGGAGCGTTGGCAGATGAGGCCAGGGACTTGATAGGCGGGGAATCCTCACCTGAGACAGCCGAAAAACCTGCTGATCCTAACAGCGGTTTTTCCAAAGACCTGGATACTCCTGAAGATATGGCCCTTGTTCCCAGCGGATTCTTCGTCATGGGCTCCAACGATCATGGTCAAGACGAAACCCCAGAGCATAAAACATATATGGATTCCTACTTCATCGACCGTTATGAAGTTTCCGCCAGCAATTTCGCTACTTTTTTAAACGAGGTGAAGAATGTGAATGGATACTACCTCGACAACAAATACGGAACTCTATTCTACGATGGCAAATTCAATCCCAGAAAAGGATTCGAAAATCATCCCATCAACAACGTCAAGTGGAAGGGTGCCGCTGAGTATTGCAAATGGAAAGGAAAACGCCTGCCCACTGAAGCGGAATGGGAAAAAGCCGCACGCGGTACGGATGGGCGCATATATCCATGGGGTAACAAACCACCCGCACACGACATCGCCCGGTACCATCAGGAATGGACCAAAGAAATCGCGCACCATGTGATGGTTCCCGTTAACATTTTTCAGGAAGGCGCAAGTCCATACGGGGTATACAACATGGCGGGAAACGTCAAAGAATGGGTGGACGACTGGTTCGATCGAGAGTATTATGATGATCCAGCCAATCACATAAATCCCAAAGGTCAGATCGGGGGAGAATTTAAGGTGTTGAAGGGTGGATCGTGGCGGGACCTCAAGGGATTTATATATTCCTCGTTCCGCAACAGCAACTACCCTGGATCACGATTGGATGACTATGGTTTCCGTTGCGCGAAAACTATCGGAGCCAAGGGCGAAACAAAACAATTAACCAAACGGCCACACCTGGAAATGCCGCATCATATGCAGGCAAGCTATCAAACCGTTGGTAAATAATAAAATTTTAGAAAAAGAGTTTTAAAATGATAGGCGCTATTGAAATACTGATCATCGCTGTAATATTCGGAGTCATTTATGGTCGCGATGCCATTGACCGCACCTGGAAGAAAAACCCGAATGAAGGAGTCGCTGAAAGTTTTGCCGAAGACGTTAAAGAGTATTATCACGAAGACCCCAAACGCCTTTTTAAACTACTTGCTCTTTTACTAAGCGTCCTCACATTCATCGGCACATCCATCTACTGGGTGGTCACCAATTATGACATAGCAAAAATAATCGGCCTCACTCAGTAATTGAATCCATTCTCACGCACGTGAATACTGGGCTCGCCACCTTTAAGCATTTTCCCTCCGACAACTTCGCCAAAATAGACAACGTGGTCCCCTGAAACAACCGCGTCAGCCAACCTGCATTCGAGATAAGCCACCGCATCGGACAAAATGCGTATTCCTTCAATCCCTTTGCGGGTTTTGAGTCCGTCAAAAACCGATCCCTCATGAAACTTAAAAAAGTGTTTCATAAGTTCATTCGTTTCTTTCCCAAGAATATTGACAATAAATGACTGAGAAGCTTCTATCAACAAACGGGCACTTCTCATTTGTGCCAAAGCAATAGTTACCTCAGGAGGTTCAAACGAACTCTGATTTACCCAACTGGCAAGAACTGCATCTTCCTGATCCTCATATTTTGCGGTTACGATGAAAAGTCCGCTCGGAATACGCCCCAGAGCTTTACCGACTTCTTTTTTATTTTTCATTTTGAACTCCAATGGGAAAGCTTAAAAGTCATCTTTCTTTATTTTATAAATATCCGGAGAATCCGGGTTTTCAATGCATGACAACCGAAGGTTAATATTTTGATTGGCAGGCTCTCCTTCTTTAGCTGGCGGGTTAACGAGTAATAGGACTACCATTCTACCGCTACCATCTATCCCACGAAATACAGGAACAGATCCACCGGGCAACTTTGAGTTAACTGCCAAGCCATCCTTCTGAAACCCCTAACTCAAAAAATGTTTGCGTAGTTGGTTAGCAGTATCAATCACTCTTTGGGGATTGGGTTGATTTTCCGCCACCTTTCCCCAAAGCACATTGACCTGAATAAGCCGCTTGGAATTAAATCAAAAAAAATAAAACAGGTTTACCTTGCCGCTATTAGGCAACAAATCATTCACTAGGATATTAAAACTTACCGTTTTCTCAGTGGGATGAAGGCGACGCTGTATTTTGCTCTTGGGAATTTTAAAATCATTAAAGATCGGCTTCAAAGCTGCCTTCTCTGTCATTCCAAACCGCGCAGACCTGAACCTGTCAACCACAGCCTCGTTACTCCCTTTAGATTCAGAAGAAGGGGTCCTGGCCTGAGCCTCTTTTTGAAACATGACCAGAAGCATCAATGCACACAACCATAACTAATGAAGCATTTTTTTTCATATCAGCACCAAACATTTTTACAGGCCTGCAATTTTAATATACCAAAAACCAAGTTGATCAGGAGCGGCGAATTTCAGTTTGTCCGCCCATGAAAGGCACAAGTACCTCAGGAATTCGGATCGAACCATCCGGTTGATAGCCATGCTCAACAACTGCGGCCCATACCCTTGGCGCGGCCAATCCCGAGCCATTGAGCGAATGCAGTAATTCAGGTTTATCCTTTTCACTGCGGCGAAACCTGCTGTTCCCTCGTCTCGTTTGAAAATCGGAAAAAATTCCAATCGAAGAAACTTCCAGCCAGGATTTTGTTCCGGGAGAATACACCTCCAGATCATGGACCCGGGTTGAAGAAAAAGTGACATCGCCGCCACAAAGGTCCAATACCCGATAAGGAAGTCCCAACAACTTTAGAGGACGCTCGGCATCGCTAATCAGCAATTCATATTCATCCTTCACCGTTTCCGGAGTACACAAGCGAACAAGTTCCACCTTGTGGAACTCGTGGAGCCTCTGCATCCCCCGTGTTTCCTTTCCCGCCGAACCTGCCTCGCGGCGAAAACAAACGGTGTAGGCCATGTAACGTTTTGGAAGCTCTTCAATAGAAAGGATTTCACCCGCGTGCAAATTAGTCAGAGGAACTTCACCTGTTGGAATAGCCCATAAATCGTCATCGCGAAATCGATAAGCATCGTCTGCAAATTTCGGAAGCGTACCGGTACCCATCATCATTTCAGGCCGAACAAAATGGGGCGGAATAATTTCTTCATTGCGGTCACCGTTTATAGAAAGGGCAAACTGAATGAGAGCGCGGTGAAGACGTGCTCCATCGCCGCGCAAAAGGGCAAACATAGAACCGCTCAATTTAGCCGCACGCTCGGCGTCTAAAACCCCCAACTCCTCCCCGATCTCCCAGTGAGGCTTATATTCCTTCCCCTCGTAATCCGATTCGTTATACCCTTCCATCCGAACTACAACATTACAATCTTCAGTGAATCCGTCAGGGCAATCATCATCGGGTAAATTCGGGACTCGTAACAACAATTGCAATCTTTTGTCATCGACTTCCTTATATTCTTTTTCTTTAGCCTCCAGCTTCTTTTTCAGTTCGGGAACAGATGCTTTCAGTTCTTCGGCTTCATCTTTTTTCCCTTGCTGGTAAAGGACACCGACTTGCTTTGACTTTTCATTGACCTCAGCGCGAAGTCCGTCTACTTCACCCACTAAAGTTTTACGATCAAGGACCGCTTGGCGGATTTCCTCAATCTGCTCAACGGGAACTCTTTTTCGAGTCAAACGTCGTTTGGTTTCTTCGTAATCGTTAATGAACAAATTCTGATCCAACATGGGCGTCTTATATAAAAGTATTAATGAGATGGTTTATGACTGAGGAAGGAGCCACACAGTAAACTCCGATCTGACCGGAGGCAGTGTACACCATTTAAAGGTCGAGGGGGAATATCACTTTTACATAAGTATTGCAATTGGCTCATTTCCAGCAACCCGCTATAGGTCCACGGCATTTGGGGCAAGCACCTGCTTGAAGATAATTTTTCAGCACGCGGAATCCGACACGCTCAATTAAAAGCTCATTACATTCCGGGCAATAAGTATTCTCCGCATTCTCAGCCTGTCCAGGTATATTTCCTGAGTAAACAAATTTAAGCCCGGCTTGTTTACCTTTCTCACGAGCTTTCAGCAAAGTCGGCACAGGTGTCCGCCCCCCGCCCTGCATTTTATAATCAGGATGGAACGCCGTCACATGCCAGGGGATGTCTGTTGAAATGGATGCAATGAATTGGGCGATTTCGGCAAACTCTAAATCAGAATCGTTATAGCCGGGAACCACAAGAGTTACTATTTCCGTCCACATACCCGCTAAATAAACACGGCGGATAGTGTCCAGTACCGCAGACAAATTTCCTCCCAGCCTTCGATAGTTTTTTTCGGAAAAAGTTTTCAGGTCGATCTTGTAAAAATCTACCCACGGCGAGAGATATTCAATCACCTCGGGCGTACCGTGACCATTAGATACAAAAGCCGTGCGCAACCCTCTTTGACGTGCTTCTTTGAAAACTTCTACTGCCCACTCGCTCGTTATTAGAGGTTCATTATACGTCGAGACAACTGTTTTCGACCCATTCCTCTTCGCGACATCACAAACCTCAGAGGCGGTCATGTGGGTCGACTCTACAGTCGCCCGACCATCCCTCAGAGTCTGCGAAGTGAACCAGTTCTGGCAGTAGGCGCAATGAAAATCACACCCCAACATGCCAAAACTCATAGCGAGGCTTCCTGGTAAGGCGTGGAAAAATGGTTTTTTTTCGATGGGATCGTTGTGAATGCCAGCAACGTAATTAAGCGGGACCCGGAGGGTGCCTTCGCTGTTATAGCGAACTTTGCAAACTCCCCGTTGGCCGGGTTTTAGTTTACATAAGTGACCGCATGCGGTGCAGATAAGAGATTCGCCTTCAAGCGTCCTGACCAGTTCGCCTGGCTGAGTGCGATCGTCAATCAGATGTTTGAGAGGGGTGGTGCTCATAAGAATTCACCCTGTCACTCGGTACTAATACCTTCTGTCTTTTTGTCGAGAGCACCTACCAGCGTATGCCACGCGAGGCTGGCACATTTCGTGCGCGATGGATACTCTCTTATCCCTTGAAACAAAGTGAGCTTGCCTAGGTGGTGATCTTGTTTTTCCGGGTCGAATTCGCCCAGAACCATTTTATGAAATTCATTGAAAACCACACGGCATTCGTCAATTTTCTTCCCTTTAAGATGATGAGTCATGAGGGAAGTACTGGCTTTCGATATGGCACACCCAGAACCGGTGAAACTGACATCCTCAACTACCCCTTCATCTTCATCTACTTTGAGATAAACTGTGATGTCATCGCCACACAACGGATTGATCCCATGGCAACTGTGCGTAGCGTTTTCCATTTCATGAAAATTACGCGGTTTGCGATTATGATCCAGAATCACCTGCTGATACAACTCATTGTCGTAAGACATACCTGTAAAATCCTTTCATTAAGCCAGAGCTACTTACTAATATTCCAGAATCAAGTTTCGATTATTCACAATATCATAAAAAGGGGTTGTAAGCGGCCTCTATCACGCGCTCAATGGTGAGAGTCTGCTTTTTGACTATAGCAATCTGCCCCCACGGCGAGTGATTATGAAAAAAACTTGATGATTTTTTTCAGGCTTTCGGCCAGTGCGTCGAGTTCTTCGTATTTATTGTAGAACGCCATCGATGCCCGCGCCGTGGCTGGCACGCCGAAACGAATCATTGTGGGTTGGGCGCAGTGGTGTCCGCCCCTGAGGGCAATTCCATCCTGATCCAGCATGGTGATGATATCGTGAGGGTGTGCGGACTCCAGGTAAATTGACAGTAGAGCCGCCTTTTCCTTAGCGTTGCCGATGATGCGGAGTCCATCTATATCACTGAGCAAACGGGTTCCATAATCTAGCAAACTCTTCTCATACTCAAAAATCTTATCCATCCCAATCCCGTTGATGTAGTCGATGGCCGCGCCAAGCCCAATCACCTGACTGATAGGCGGAGTGCCCGCTTCGAACCGTGCAGGAGGTTTGGCATAGGTTGTTTTTCCCAATGTGACTTGCATGATCATATCGCCACCGGTGACATAAGGCGGCATCGCTTCCATCACTTCCATTTTGCCGAACATCCCGCCGATCCCGCTGGGTGCGTACATCTTGTGTCCTGAAAATGTATAGAAGTCGCAGTCTATATCCTTAACGTCGACTTTCATGTGCGGAGTGCTTTGCGCTCCATCAATGAGAACTTTCGCTCCTGCCGCATGAGCCTTGCGCGTGATTTCTTTTATCGGATTGATAGTACCCAACGCGTTGGAAACATGATTCACCGCTACGATGCGTGTCTTGTCGGTCAACAACTTGTCATACTCTTCCATGATGAGTTCGCCGTTATCTGCAACAGGAATGACTTTGAGTGTCGCTCCCTTCTCTTCACAAAGAACCTGCCAGGGCACGGTGTTGGCATGATGCTCAATATTGGAGATGATGACCTCGTCCCCTGTATTGACAAACTTGCGTCCGAAACTGTGGGCCACGAGATTGATCGCCTGAGTGGTGCCGCTGGTAAAAACAATTTCATGACATGTCGGAGCGCCTAGAAAGTCTGCGACTTTCTGTCGGGCTTCTTCATAAAGCCGGGTCGAATTCTCACACAAGCGGTAAGAGCCGCGGCGCACCGTTCCATATTCTTCGGAGTCAAATTGACTCACCCGGTTGATCACCTGCCAGGGCTTCTGAGTCGTCGCCCCATTGTCCAGATAAATGAGCGGTTTCCCGCCTATCTCTTTTGACAGGACAGGAAAGTCGGCGCGGATTTTATCAACATCTATGCAAGGGTTTTCTGTAGAAACCGTATTGGCATCACCCATTAGTTCGCTTCCAGTTTTTTAAGTAAAGTTTGATTGAGCTCTTCCACAACAGGCGCGAATGGAATTTCCTGGATAATGCTTCTGGCAAAACTCTGAGTGAGGATTTCCTTCGCCACATCCTCTGACAATCCTCTTGTCCTCAGGTAGAAAAGCTGGCCTTCATCCAGTTGCCCAACAGTTGCGCCATGCGCGCATTTCACATCATCCGCAAAAATCATCAAGTTGGGCTTGCAATCCGCATAGCCTTCATCGGAAAGCATGAGGTTGTTGATAAGCTGGTCAGAGTTTGTCAACTGCGCCCCTTTATTGACCACTACAGTCCCGTCAAAACTCGCACGCGCGCGGTGGTTTATAATATTTTTAAAACACTGGTGGCTGGTACAATTTTCCACTTCGTGGTGAACACGAATGAATTGGTGCGATTGCTCATCATCAACCAACACACTCACCCCGTTGAGCACCAACTCTGCCCCCGGCTCACTCAACCATCCTTCATTATGATGGCGAACCAGCCGCGCTCCGTTGGTTGCCTGATAACCCAGATACCGGCTGTCGCGTTTTAAACGAACCCTGTTTTTTGAAAAATGCCAGGCATCTGTCGAGTCTGCCTGAACCTGAATATGGGTTAAGGTGGCGTTCTCTTCCACAACCATATCCTGAACCGAGTTGACGAAATAGTTATCCCCCTCGCCAACATATTTCACAATTAACTTTAATTCCGATAGAGGCTCCAGGTGAACATAGACTCTGGGAACCGTCATCACAGGACCGCTTTTTCCGCCGGTCGAAACATTAAGGATCTGCAATGGAGCTTCAATCTGGTTATCTCTGCCGACTCGGATCATAATACCCTGTGTCATGAAGGCACTGTTGATCGAGGCAAACACATCGTTTTCCGACTCAATGCTTTCCTGCAATAAGCTTTTGACCGACTTATCTTTTATCGCTTCCGCCAGCGACCCTACCATGACAGCCGTGCCCAGTGCAGTGGCATCGGATAATTCAGGGCGCAAAACTCCATCCACAAGCGTCAAGTGGCTTCGCTCGCAACCAGCATAGACATGTTGCTCAACAAACTCCCGCTGAATAGAACTTTCTTTTTTCAGGGAAAACGGTGCACTCGCAAGACCCTTCGTGTTGACGAAGGTATACATCTCATGCTTACGATGAGGAAATTTCAACTTTGCAAACTGGCCAAGGGCCTTCCTATTAAGTGCCAGGAAGTCCGGGCTGGGTTGGTTCGTTTCAATAAATTTTTTATGGAGATCAAGGACGGCTGATTCGGCGCCGTTACTGGATTCCGCAATTGTGCTCGACATGAAATCTCCTCAATTCGTCGTGGTCAACCAGTCGTAACCCTGCGCTTCCAACTCATGCGCGAGTTCCTTGCCACCGGATTTAATGATTTTGCCATGACTGAGCACGTGAACAAAATCGGGCTTAATGTAATCGAGCAGTCGCTGATAGTGAGTGATTAGAATCAGAGCATTGTTCTCATTATTAAGTTTATTGACTCCATTAGCGACCACGCGCAAGGCATCGATATCCAACCCGGAATCGGTTTCATCAAGAACAGACAACGCAGGTTTTAAGATGGCCATTTGAAGAATTTCATTTTTCTTCTTTTCACCACCAGAGAATCCGTCGTTACAGTTTCGTTCTTTATATTTATTTTCCATTCCGAGCAGGTCCATCTTCTCTTGAAGAATGTCATCGAAGTCCAGTGGATCCAATTCATCTTTTCCCTCATTAACCAACCGGGCATTGTAAGCCATGCGCAGGAACTCTGCGTTGTTCACACCAGGAATTTCGACCGGATACTGAAACCCCATGAACACACCGGCCAGAGAACGGTCTTCGGCACTCAAGTCGAGAAGATTTTTACCTTCATATATAACTTCGCCGGAAAACACTTCATATGAAGGATGACCCGACAGAATTTTAGCCAGAGTGCTTTTCCCCGAACCGTTGGGTCCCATAATGGCATGGGTCTCCCCCTTGTTTATAGAAAGGGAAATTCCCTTCAGGATTTCAGTTCCTTCGAATCCAGCATGCAAATCTTTTATTTCTAACATTAAATAAATTCCTAATTTATAAAGTGTGCTTCGATATACCCATCAGGGGCACAAAAAAAACAGATTCTTTACCGCTTATCGCGGCACAAGCACTCCGTTCAGAATGACAAAGCCAACTATCCGGTCATCCTGAGCAAAGCGAAGGATCTCGGTATTGGGTCTCAATCAACCGACGCTGTTTTCCAGTTTCAGAGTGAGGAGTTTTTGCGCTTCCACTGCGAATTCCATAGGAAGCTGTTTAAAGACATCCTTACAGAATCCATTAATGATAGTGGCGATTGCATTTTCCCGCGAGATGCCTCGTTGTTCAAAATAGAACAACTGCTCTTCGCTGATCTTGGAAGTGGATGCTTCGTGTTCTATCTGTAGAGAACTGTTTCCCGTTTCTATGTATGGAAATGTGTGGGCGCTGGATTGATCCCCGACCAGCATACTGTCACACTGTGTATAGTTTCTTGCGTTGGTCGCGCTTTTACCCACCCTGACCAGTCCACGATAGCTGTTGCTCGAATGGTCGGCTGAAATACCTTTTGAAATGATACTGGACCGCGTGTTTTTGCCGATATGCATCATCTTGGTTCCTGTATCCGCCTGCATATGTCCATTGGTCAGAGCGACAGAATAAAATTCGCCCACTGAACCGTCCCCTTGCAGGATACAACTTGGATATTTCCATGTGATGGCCGGTCCTGTTTCCACTTGCGTCCATGAAATCTTTGATTTTTCGCCCTGGCATTTTCCGCGCTTGGTCACAAAATTATAGATTCCGCCCTTACCTGTTTCAGGATCGCCCGCGTACCAGTTCTGCACCGTACTATATTTGATTTCGGCGTTGTCCAGAGTTACCAGTTCGACCACAGCTGCATGCAACTGATTGGTATCGAACTGCGGTGCGGTGCAACCTTCAAGGTAAGAGACGTAACTGTTCTCTGCACAAATGATCAACGTGCGCTCGAACTGCCCAGTTTCCTCGGTATTAATTCTGAAATAAGTCGATATTTCCATCGGGGAAATGGTATCAGGCGGTATGTAAACAAACGATCCGTCTGTAAACACCGCGCTGTTCAACGCCGCATAAAAATTATCACCTACCGGCACGACGGTTCCCAGATACTCTTCGATCAGTTCAGGATAGTCATTCAGTGCCTCGGAGATGGGGCAGAAAATAATGCCCACTTCCATCAGTTTCTTTTTGTGCGTGGTCGCAACGCTGACACTATCGAACACCGCATCGACGGCAACGTTGGCCAGCTTTTTCTGTTCTTCCAGAGGGATTCCCAGTTTTTCGAAAGTGTTGAGGATTTCCGGGTCCACCTCGTCCAGACTGTCCAGTTTCTTTTTTTGTTTTGGCTCTGAATAATACGATATGTTCTGAAAATCAATCGGTGGATACTGAACATTCGGCCAGACAGGCTCCTTCATTGTCAGCCATTTCTCGTAGGCCTTGAGTCTAAAGTTAAGCATGAACTCTGGTTCTTTCTTCTTCTTAGAGATCGCTCGAACCACTTCTTCACTGAGACCCTTGGCAAAAGTATCGGACTCGACATCGGTAACGAATCCGTACTTGTATTCATTATCCAGAGCTTCAGAAACAGAGTTGTCTTTGGATTCCATGTATATGTTTTCTCTCTTCTGATAAAGGGGATTTGTAGTGTTGTTAAGATTGATCACTGGTTACTGAAAAAGCACTGTCGCCCTGAGCCCCGTCGAAGGGTGCATGCTTTACCGCTTAGCGCGGCACAAGCGACAAGCTCAGCACGACACCCAGTAAAACTCTCGGGAAACCTACATATTGGGAACAACTATCAGTTCATTATAAATATCTTTACGCAGGGCTTGCTCCATAAACGAAAGTGTGGATCCTAAAGAAGATCCACAACTGCCGCACGCACCCTGATACTGGATCATAATTTTTTCACCTTCAACAACATCGAGAACCTGAACGTTGCCGCCATCGGCCATCAATGCCGGGCGTACTTTTTCATCAAGCACCATGTTGATTTGCGTAATCTGGTCTTCCTTGCTCAACCCCAGCCAGGCCTGTTCGGCCATGGACAGTTCGGCAAAAGACGCGGCCTTCACATCATCCTTATTTATTGACGCGCTCGCTTCCGCCACAGCTTTAGCGGCAGGATATTCCTGCTGGACAATTTTCAATAGCTCTTCGACATTGGCAAACGCCTTCTGCTTCGATTCCGGAACAGCGGGAACCTCCGGCTCGTCCCTGAGAAAAGCCTCAACATCTTCCCCTTTCAACGAACAGGCCTCGTCCACTGTGAGCCCCTTGACCATAGAACAAAGTGTTTCGCCAATAGCGACCGAAACTTTCCCACCGTAGGCAAAAAATTTCGCGCTGTAAACACGGTCTTCAATCCCATCGACCAGCCAGTATGCCTTGGTGTCCTTGAATTTGGCTTCAACAAATGCCATGCCCTTATCCCCGGCATCGTCCATATCGTACGCACCTCGATACTTCGGCTGAGTAGCGGCCTCATCAAATTTTTTGGAAAATTTTTCTTCTACAACAGTCATTCCAGACATCCTCTACGTCATGCTATTTGGGTATTACACCCGACTTGGGAACTCGTCAAACAATTTCCTTTAGCCTTTAAAATTTGGAAAAACCTTTGTTTATTATAGGTTATCGCCAAGAGAAACTCAAATGATCCTGCCCTGAACCGGTCTCTGATTAGATGCTTGCAAGTCCTTAAAGTTCTTTATAATTAACAAATCCTGACATATCCCTTAACTGACGCCGAGGTGCCGTATCCGTTACCGGACAGCGCATTATTTGAAGCCGGGGTAAGCAACAATTTAAACTAATCGTGTGCATAATCCAAACAAAAAGGATATAATTATTTCACTCAAAACACGGATTTTATGGGAGGATTGCTGTTCCTCACAACGAATGGGGCCGTGTCCCTGAAAGCTACTGTTGGCAGGCTTATAGAAGATTATTTAAGGAGAGCGATGTGACGACTTCAACGGAAAATAACGAGCAGAAACTGGTCGATGGAATGGGTCGAACCATCGTGAATTTGCGGATTTCTGTCACCGATCGCTGTAATTTTCGTTGTACCTATTGCATGCCCGCAGACAACGTGGAATTCATGCCCCGTGACAATTTACTCACCTTCGAGGAAATTACCCGTGTTGCTCAAGTCGGGGCGAGCCAGGGAATCAAACGATTGCGGCTCACGGGAGGCGAGCCTCTCATGCGCAAGGACCTGCCGGTTCTCATCCGCATGCTGACTCAGGTCGAGGGAATTGAAGATGTCGCTATGACTACCAACGCTTTTTTCCTCAAAGACCACGCAAAAGCTCTGAAGGAAGCCGGACTCAAACGACTCAACATTAGTCTCGACGCACTGGATCCTGAAAAGTTTCTGCATGTTAACCGTCGGGACTGCCTTAAAGAAGTTTTGGAAGGAATCAAAACCTCAGCGGAAGAAGGGTTCAAATCAATCAAGATCAACGCCGTTGCGATGCGGAATTTCTCGGAATCGGAAATCATGGGGCTTATTGAAATGGGACGGTCTGACGGATTTGAAGTCCGTTTTATCGAGTTCATGCCTTTGGACTCTGACCAAACCTGGGAACGCGACAAGGTATTGTTTGGTCATGAAATTATTGATCTCATCAAGAAAAAACACGAATTGGTACCTGTCGAAAATTCCCTGGAAATTGGTCCCGCCAGCGAATACGATTTCGCCGATGGCAAAGGACGCATTGGCATCATTACAGCCGTGAGCAATCCGTTCTGCGACCATTGCAACCGCATCCGTATGACAGCTAACGGTAAACTGCGTACCTGCCTGTTCTCCACCGATGAAACAGACCTCAAGGCTCTGATCCGTGGCGGCGCGTCCGATGAAGACATCGTGAAAGCCATCCAAGGCGCGGTACTCATTAAAGAACCCGGTCACAAGATCAACCTGGATGATTTCGAACGCCCGCAACGCGCCATGCATGCCATCGGCGGCTAGTTTCTTTTTCGCGTGATCGCAAACCACCCTATTCCTGCCTCTCTTTGTGTATATTCTGTTTAAACCCCGAAAACAAACTTCCTCACTCCATCTGTAACTCGTTAATATATTAAGCATTAAACACAAACTCAAATTTCAAATTCTATTATCTGGTGAAGGCTCGGGTTCCACTCATAATGTTTTGCGATTCGGATTGCTGATCTACCAAAACACTGCGATCATAAAAATATGAGGGATAGATTTTTATCTCCTTCATTTACACCTCCTCCGGAATCCGAGAACACCCCGACCTGTTCCCGGATTCTTTCTTTCCTCTTTTGCTTATGCTAACCTGCAAAACAATATTAAATTCCTTAAAATAATTTTGTAATTATGTTACTGGAAAAGAAACGTCTTGATCTGGAGTCGAGAATAGCTGAGTTGGGAAGCGCCTTGGTTGCATTTTCCGGGGGAGTGGATAGCACCCTTGTGCTGGCAGTCGCGAAAAAGGTTCTCGGCGACAAGGTTCTGGCTGTTACTGCAGAATCGGACAGCGTTCCTGAGAGAGAATTGCAAACCGCCCAACATCTGGCTGAAACACTGGGTGTCAAACACCGGATCATTCATACTGAAGAAATGTCTTCACCCGACTATCTGAAAAACCCGGCGAACCGATGCTATTACTGCAAATCGGAATTATATGGCAAACTTTCCAAAGTCGCCGCCGAACATAAATTGACCAGCATCCTTAACGGAATAAACCTGGACGACCTAGGTGACCACCGACCGGGAATCACCGCTGCAAATGAGGCCGGCATTATCAGTCCGCTAGCGGAACTCGGATTCAACAAGCAGGACGTTCGCGATCTTGCGCGTGAAATGGACCTGCCCAACTGGGAAAAACCAGCGTTGGCCTGTCTTTCTTCGCGCATACCTTATGGTCAACCTGTCACCACTGAAAAGTTGTCGATGATCGAACAAGCCGAGGGGGCATTACTCGCGGAAGGATTCAGGCAAGTCCGGGTGCGTCACCATGGTGATATGGCACGCATCGAACTACCGCAGGAAGATATTCCTGGTCTGCTGAAAAACGGGCTGACAGAAAAAATTAACCTTCGATTGCGGGAAATAGGTTTTCAGTACGTCACAGTTGATCTGGAAGGTTACCGCTCAGGAAGTTTGAACGACGTGCTGGATTTGAACACGATTAAAAATGGAAAAGAGGTTGTTAGCTGATGTGGCAAATCGAACTCAGACCAGAAATCAAAAAAGAACTTAAAGATCCAGACAAGTACGTCCAGGGGATGAGGTGGACCTATAACGGGCTAACCATCACCATGGTGGGTGTCGGGATGATGTTTATCCTCTACTTCGTCAAGCCGGAGCATGTTCTTCGCCCGTTCTGGATCCAAATACTTGGTCTGGTCGTTGCCGGTCGGGGCGAGTGGCTTAAATTCCGCTGGAAGTAATAACATTAATTAAATTTCTTTCAGATGTAGCTCACCCATTTATGGGCGGTTTTAAAAGCGCCCATAAATGGGTGAGCTACAAGACCAGCCAAGCTTTACTCACTTAGAAGACCTATCATTTTTGGCGGAATTTTTTCCGAGTGCTATGGAACGTCGCGTCGCGATTTCTACCGCGTTCATCAATGTCGTGCGCAGTCCACCTTCCTCCAGAGTATGCAGTCCGGAAATCGTTGTCCCGCCGGGAGATGTCACCATGTCCTTGAGTTCACCCGGGTGCTTTCCACTTTCCCGTGCAAGCTTGGCCGACCCCAGAACGGTCTGAATCGTAAGGATGTTGGAAACTTCCCGCGATAGCCCTACCTTCACGCCCGCATCAGACAGAGCTTCGATGATCATAAAAATGTAGGCGGGACCGCTTCCGCTTAGTCCGGTAACAGCGTCGATGTGAACTTCTTCGACATCAACGGTTTGACCAACCGCTTCGAAAACGCGGTGAGCAATTTTCACATCCATTTTTGTCGCGTGTTCACTACTGCAAATAGCCGTCACTCCCTCCTGAACCAACGCAGGAGTATTAGGCATGGTCCGCACTACAGAAACTTTTTTCCCGCCTTCTTCGTCAAGAATACCTTCAATCATATCAATAGAGACACCGGCCGCTACAGAAATAACCAGTTTATGACCATCGACCAAATCAGAAAAATTCTCCAACACCTTCCTCACCACCTGAGGCTTTATGGCCAGAATTAATATGTCGCATTTTTGCACCAATTCACAATTATCTGCTATCGCCTTGATCTTGTATTCCTTATGCAGGAAACCTAAACGTTCCTGAATCGGGTCGGAGACAAAAATATTTTTCGCTTCAATGAATGACGAAGTGATGAGCCCTTTAACCAAAGCTTCGGCCATATTTCCGCCACCAATGAATCCCAGTTTTTTATTGGTCAACACGATAATAATCTCCTGATAATTTCAATATCTTCATTATGAAGCATAGGGCCGCATCATTCAACCTGCCGAAGGACGTGGCCCAAACAATGCCGTACCCACACGCACCAAGGTTGCACCCTCTTCAACGGCGACTTCATAATCGTTGGACATGCCCATAGACAACTCGTCAAGCGACACATTAGGAAGAGCCAACTCAGCACAGGCATCGCGCAATTCTCGCAATCGTACAAAATAAGGTCGCGACTTTTCAGGATCGGAGTCAAACGGAGGAATCGTCATCAATCCTTTGATTTTCACTCCTTCCAATGGCGCCAGCTGACGAATTACTTTCGACAAGTCTCCAGGGTCCATACCAAATTTCGACGCTTCACCAGACACATTGACCTGAAGAAGGATTGGCATGCAGGTTCCGCGAGTCTGGGCTTTTTCATGAATCGCTTCAGCCAGAGCCGCGCTATCTACCGAATGAATCAGATCAAACAAATCAAAAATAAATTTTACTTTGTTTTTTTGCAGGTGACCGATGAAGTGCCATTCAATTCCATCGCGCCCAAGGGTTTCTACCTTACCCTGCGCGTCCTGAATCTTATTTTCGCCCAAAATCTCTGTGCCTGCACGCAGGCCTTCGGCAATTGTATCAACACCCTGTTCTTTGGTCACCGCGACGAGTCGCACATCATAAGAATCGCGCCCGGCTTTTTCAGCGGCGTTTATAATATTGCGCTGTACCTGTTTAAAGTTTTTGGCAATCAAAACGATTTGGACAAAATTGGATGGATTGTTCAAAGACCCAAGGAAGAACCAGACTCAGTACAGTGCCTGTTTTCCGCGCTCACCCGTGCGGATACGGATCGCCTCTTCCACCGGAAGAATAAATATCTTACCGTCTCCAAGGTTTCCCGTATGAGCCGTCTTGGCAATGGTATCGACCACTTCATCGACCGCTTCGTCTTCCAGAACAATAGTGATTTCAACCCGGGGAAGGAATTGCGGAACCTTGGCATCCGGCGTGGACTCAAACTGACTCAACGGCTTACCGATCCCCTTGGCATCAATGACCGAAAGACCCGGAACCCCCAGTTCGAAAAGTTTTCCCCTCACCTCTTCGAGTTTCTTATGCTGAATGTAACATTGTATTTTTTTCATAGCGATAGCACAAAGGGTTTTGTGATCTCTACCTCAATCATTCACTAACATGATATTCGAGACAACTCCTTTTGAATAGTAGATTGTAAGCTTTTTTAGGTGGAATTGGCAAGCATCATAAATGCCGACTTTATGTCCTGCCTGCTTACCCCAAAAGAAGACGGGAATCAGCTTTGGAGCCTCCGCCAGAAATAAAAACCGACTCCCGCCAGGAGAAGAAGAAGATAGAATCCGTATTCGATGGTCAACTGGTATATATAAACCTTAATAATCATGATAATGAACGGCAATAGAAAATATAGGACTCCCACCAAGCCGCATAGAAAGAGAAGGATTTTAAGGTTCAAAA
>PVBE012962641.1_pt1 | contig 38159 bp, 30 predicted proteins | sample 1631181 | NCBI WGS metagenome assembly PVBE01 (sample SAMN08397723, study PRJNA350692) | Marine metagenome, whole genome shotgun sequencing project. | isolation source: water | place: Pacific Ocean | collected 2012-04
AGCCGATCAACGATTTCCGCGACGCTGGGAACGTCTTCGATCAGCCCCGTACTGTGCCCCGCGCTCCAGACCGTCCGCCAGGCCTTCACGCCTTTGGGCAGGTTCGGCCGGTGCTTCGCCTTCGGAGGAGGCAGATCGTCGGGATCGAGGCCATTGGCGAGCAGCGACGGCCGCAGCCAGTTCGCCGTCAGGCCGGCGATGGCATCGGTCTCGACGACGTCGCTCGTGCCGGCCTCAACGAGCATCTGCTTGTAATCCCGCGGCGCCACGGACTCGCGCGTCGCGATGAACCGCGTCCCCATACAGACGAGATCGGCACCCAGGGCGAGAGCCCCCCGGATGCCATTCGCATCCGCAATCCCGACGGCCAGGACAACCAGCCCCTCGAATCGCGCGCGCACCTGGGGCAGGAAGGCGAAGGGCGACAGCGAGCCGTTGTGTCTTCCCGCACCCGCACAGGTCAGCATCAGCCCGTCGACACCCGCGGCGATCGCTTTCTCCGCGAAGCGCAACGTCGTCACGTCGTGAATGACCCGCCCACCCCATGCGTGTACCCGCTCGACGAGATCGGTCGGATCGCCGATGCTGCTCAACACCAGCGGCACCCCCGCGGTCTCGCAGAGATCGACCTTCTCCCGATAGCCGGGCCGGTCGACCGAGTTCGCATTCACGTTGACGCAGAACGGCGCGAAGCCCGCGCTCCGCTCCCGGCGCGCTCGGCCTTCGGCCACCAGCTCCTCGAGCCAACTCGTCAGCTCCTCGTCACTTCGGGGATTCGCGAGCTGGAAGGCGCCGATCAACCCCGACGCGCAGCACGCGCGCGCCAGCGACAGGGACGACACCAGGAACATCGGCGCCTGCAGCACGGGCACACGCAGATCGCCGATCGCGCGGGCGAGCGAGGGAGAACCGAAGCCAGGGGAGGCTGCATCGGAGTCGGTGGGCATTCCACCTCCAGGTTCGCGAATGCGGCGGCCAAGAGCGAGAGCGCCCTCGCCCCGGAAATCGGAACGGCGGCAGGAATCCTCTGAATCATTTGACTATATCCAAGTATCCTGGTTAAACTCCAGATTCGAGCCAGGAGCCCCCATGACCGATCTGGTCCTACGCCGCCTCGAAGAAGGTGTCGGCATTGTCAGCCTCAACCGACCCGAGAAGCACAACGCGCTCAACGACGAGATGAGCCCCCTGTTCCGCGACGCGATGGATTGGGCGATCGAGTCCCCGGACGTGCGATGCATCCTGCTTCGCGGCGAGGGCAAGTCCTTCTGCTCGGGTCGTGATACGACCGTCCTCGGCCATCGCGCACGGGACGAGAGCGACTTCGCCTTCGTCCGGCGCGCTCAGGACGGGAAGCTGCGCCAGCTCGACGCGCCGAAGCCGATCGTCGCCGCGATGCGCGGACATGTAATCGGCGGCGGCTTCGAAATGGCGCTCGGTGCCGACATGCGCATCGCCGCCACCGACGTGCGCATGAAGCTGCCCGAAATACAATTTGGAATCCTGCCCGACACGGGCGGCACTCAGTATCTCACGAACCTGATCGGTCCGTCGAAGGCCAAGTACTACGTGATGACCGGAGACGAGATCAACGGCGAGCAGGCACTCGCCTGGGGCATCGTCGACTGGCTGGTCGCTCCCGAGGAGCTCGACGAGAAAGCGCTCGAGATCGCCAAGAATCTCGCGTCGCGACCGCCGCTAGCCGTCTCGATGGCCAAGCAGCTCGTCGACCAGTTCCACGGCGAGACCGTGCGCCGTGGAATCCGCGCAGAGCTGCTCGCGCAGACAACGCTCTTCAAGAGCGAGGACTACCAGGAAGCGCGCGCGGCGCTACGCGAGAAACGTGCGCCCAAGTACAAGGGGAAATAGCATGGCGCTTTCGGAGCCGCCCAAGCTCGGCACACCCATGCTGCCGGCAGACACGTTTGCGGGCGATGTCGTCGTCGTCACCGGCGGTGGGACCGGGATCGGCAAGGCCATCGCGGTCGAGTTCGGCCGTCTCGGCGCCGGGGTCGCGATCGCCAGTCGCAGCGAAGAACATCGCAAGAACGGCATCGCAGCCGTCGAGCAGGTGGGCGGAAGCGCCGCAGGCGTCGCACTCGATGTGCGCGATCCGGATGCCATCGCGACCGCCTTCGACGAGATCGAGAGCCAGCTCGGCCCGATCACCCATCTCATCAACAACGCGGCCGGCAACTTTCCCGCGGCCGCGGAGGCGATGTCCCCTAATGCGTGGCGATCCGTCAACCAGATCGTGCTCGACGGAACCTTTTTCTGCTCGACCGAGTTCGCACGCCGCCGCATCGCGGCGGGCGCCGGCGGCTCGATCGTGAACATCGGTGCGACCTATTCCTGGACCGGCGGCCCGGGCCATTCGCACTCGGCCGCGTCGAAGGCCGCCGTCTGGAATCTCACGATGTCGCTAGCGGTCGAGTGGGCGCCCGACGACATCCGCGTGAACGGCCTGGTGCCCGGACTCTTTCCCCACGCTGACCACCCCGCCGCCCTGCGCGCGGTTCGCGCCGGACAGAGCGAGGAGGACAAAGCCGCGCGCATTCCCGGCGGTCGCGTCGGCCGCCTGCACGAGCTGGGCTGGGCCGCAACCTACCTCTGCTCGCCCTTTGCCGCCTACCTGTCGGGCCACTGGCTCGTTCTCGACGGCGCCAACTGGCTGCGCCGCAATGTCATCATGCCCGAGTTCACCCCGGTCCGGGACACGCTCCCGCAGCGGCCGGCCTGACGGAGTTCGAGAGCCCCAGCCATGGACCTCCTGCCCGACGAATCGCAACAGGAAATCATCGACCAGACGGCCGCGTTCCTCGACGAAGCGATGCCGATCGATCGGATGCAAACGCGCGATGTGAGCGCCGGACGTCCCGACGCAGCGACGCTCTCGCAGGTCGCCGAGCTCGGCTGGTTCGGTCTGGCGATCGACGAAGAGCGGGGCGGCGTCGGATTCACCCTGGCCGAGGAGATCTTGCTGTTTCGAGAGATCGGGCGCCGCGTAGGCTCGGTTTCACTCCTGGCCACGGCCGTGGCCGCCCATGTCGCTGCGGCCGCGGGAGACGACGAGCTGCTCGAAAAGCTCATCGCGGGGCAGATCCGTGTCGGCTGGGCGGAATCCTTCGAGTCCGTCGACCTCGGCACCTCGATCTCCGGACGATTCCAGGTCTTCGACGGCCAGCAGGCAGATCTCTGGGTCGCCGTGAACGAGGGCGGCGCGGTCTTGATCGATCCTGCGACGTCAGCCAGGCGCGATCTGAAACCCTGCATCGATGAGTTCACCGATCTCGTGCATGCCGAATTCGCGACTGCCGCGCCCATCGTGAGCGGCGGAGCCGACGCCGTGCTCTTCGATCGCGCCGCGGTGCTCGCCTCCGCCATGTTGGTCGGCCTCGCCGAAGCCGCCCGGGACCAGGGCGTGGCGTACGCCAAGGAGCGCGTCCAGTTCGGTAAGCCGATCGGTGTCTTTCAAGCGATCAAGCATCCCTGCGCGGACATGGCGGTGCGCTGCGAGGCCGCTTGGAGTCAGACCTGTTATGCAGCGCTCGCGCTCCGGGACGGGCTAGAGGACGCCTCCTTCCAGATCTCCTCGGCGAAGAGCCTTGCCGGTGATGCGTCGAATCAGAATGCGGCTGCGAACCTCCAGATCCATGGCGGGTACGGATTCACGACCGAATACGATGCACATCTCCTGGTGAAGCGAACGCATGTCCTGAACGCCATCGCGGGCACGATACGCCAACACCTGCGGCGCGTACTCGACGCACCCGCCGCAGCCTAGCCGGCCGTAGACGAGGATCGAAGATGGATCTCGAGGTCACAGCAGAAGATCGACGTTTCCAGGAGGAGGTGCGCAGCTGGCTCCAGGAGAACGTGCCGGCCGAGCCTCGCCCCGGATCTGAGGGCGAAGCCCGACCTTTCGACCTCGCGTGGCAGCGCGCGCAGTTCGACGGGGGTTGGGCCGGCGTGTCCTGGCCCAAGGAATACGGCGGTCGCGGTCTCTCGCTCGTGCAGCAGTTGATCTGGTACGAGGAATACGCCCGCGCGGATGCGCCTTATATCGGGTGCTGCTTCGTCGGCATCAACCACGCCGGTCCAACCCTCGTCACGAAAGCCACTGAGCAGCAGAAGAGCTTCCACCTGCCACGCATCCTGAAGGGCGAGGAGGTCTGGTGCCAGGGCTTCTCCGAGCCCGGCGCCGGCTCGGACCTCGCGAGCCTGCAATGCGGCGCGGAAGTCGACGACGACCACCTCGTCGTGAACGGTCAGAAGATATGGACCAGCTTCGCCGACGTCGCGGACTACCAGGAGCTGCTGGTCCGCACGAACAGCGAGGGACGCAAGCATGCCGGCATCACCTGGGTCATCTGCGACATGCATCTGCCGGGCATCGAAATCCGACCCATCCACACGATGGACGGCGGCGCCGAATTCTGCGAGGTCTTCTACAAGGACGTACGGATCCCGCTCGAAAACGTGGTCGGAAAAATCGACGACGGCTGGAGCGTCGCGATGTCGACCCTGGGATTCGAGCGCGGGACGGCCTTCATGGCTCGGCAGGTCGCAACGGCCCGCAACGTCGACAAGTTGATCGCGCTCGCAAAGCAGACGCCTTCGCCGACGGGTCGGGGAACAGCGTTCGAGAACGACGAGATCGCTCATCGCCTTGCCAAGCTGCGAACCGAGGTGACGGCCATGCGCGCGATGACCATCACAAGTGTGTCGCGCGCCCGCCGCAGCCCGGTCCCCGGGCCCGAGGGATCGCTGCTCAAGATCTTCCTCGCCGACCTCGAACTGCGCCTGCGAGGCCTGGCCATGGAGATCCTGGGACCCGAGGGTCTCGTCATGGGCGAGACAGCCGATCAATGGCCGAACACCTACCTCCGCTCCTACGCATCCAAGATCGGGGGGGGCACTTCGGAGATTCAGAGGAATATCGTGGGCGAGCGCGTTCTCGGGCTGCCCAAGGATCGATAGGAAGAACGCCTCAGAGCCAGAAATACTCCGGGACATGCGAAAGGAGTCCGACATGCGCATGGAAGACATGGTCATCGCCAGCGTCGACGACCACGTCGTCGAGCCGCCCGACATGTTCGAGAAGCATCTCCCGAGCGACGTCGAGCAGCCCCGAGTGACGGAGATCGACGGCGGCGCCGAGATCTGGGTCTGGGACGACATCAAGGTCATCAATATCGGCCTGAACGCGGTGGTCGGTCGCCCGAAGAACGAATGGGGAATGGAGCCCGCTCGCTTCTCCCACATGCGAAAGGCTGCCTACGATGTCGATGCCCGCGTCGACGACATGAACGTGAACGGCAACTTTGCTTCGCTCTGCTTCGGCACCTTCATCAAATTCGACGGCAAGATCTTTAGCGATCGCGCCGAAAAAGACCCGAAGAACGCATATCGGGTAGTACAGGCGTACAACGACTGGCACATCGACGAATGGTGCGGCGCGCATCCAACGCGCTTCATCCCGCTGGCCAATCTCCCGCTCTGGGATCCCGCGCTCTGCGTCGAGGAGATCAAACGCGTCGAATCCAACGGCTGCCACGCCGTCACCTTCCCCACCAATCCGGCGGGCAACGGGCTCCCGAGCCTCCACGACGAGTCCTGGGATCCCGTCTGGAAGATCTGCAACGACCTCGGAATCGTCCTGAACAGCCATATCGGGACTGGCAGCGCCCCGCCCCATCCCTCGCTAAAGAGCCCGATCGAGGCCTGGATCACGGGGATGCCGATCTCGATTGCCAACGCGGCGTCCGACTGGATTACACTCGAAGCCTTCCAGCGCTACCCGGACTTGAAGATGGCGCTGTCGGAAGGTGGGATCGGCTGGGTGCCCTATCTCCTCGAGCGCGCCGACTTCACGAACCGGCATCACGGCGCCTGGACCAACAGCAGCTACGGCGACAAGAAGCCCAGCGACATCTTCAGGGAGCACGTCATCACGTGCTTCATCGAGGATGACTTCGGTCTCGCCAACCGCCATGCAATCGGGATCGACAACATAACGATCGAAGTCGACTACCCCCATTCTGATTGTCTCTGGCCCGACTACCCGGAAGGCCTCTGGCGTAGCCTGCAGAGCGTGCCCGGTGGAGTCCCGGACCACGAGATCGACGCCATCACCCACGGCAACGCAATCCGTCTGTTCCGCTTCGATGGAATCGAGGAGATGGGTGGCCGCGACGCATGCACGGTCGGGGCGCTGCGAAAACTCGGCGAGGGCGTCGATACCAAAGAGGTCTCGCTCGCGGGCATCGCGCCGCGCGCCTACGCACCGAATAAGGTCGTGACATCCGGGGACGCCCTGGCTGCACTGGGAGGCTAGTCGTCCATGGCCACGCAACGCTGGGGACTCCCCTTTCCAGGTCCCGAAATCGCTCGAGAAGCCGAACAAGCCGGCGCAGAGGCCTTCTGCGTCGGTGAGTTCGCGGATCACGACGCCTACGTTTCCCTGGCACAGGTCGTCGGCCAGACCGAGAACGCCATGGTCGGCCCTGCAATTGCCTATGCGTTCACACGCAGCCCCTGGGCCCATGCGGCCTCGATCCGTCAGCTGGCGCAGTTGGCGCCCGGGCGGATCTTCCTCGGCCTCGGTGCCGGTACCCGGCGGATGAACAGCGACTGGTTCGGGACGCAGTTTCAGCCCGTCCTCTCGCGCATGGAGGAGCTGATCGGCGCAATCCGCGCCTTCCTCAGCGCCGAGAACATGAAGACCGTCCGCTTCGAGGGTGAGCACTACCAGATCAAGGCGGCCATTCGCGCGCCGGTGATGGGCGCGCTCGATGTGCCCATCCTGATCGGTGCCTTCAACAAGGGCATGCTCGGCGTCGTCGGTCGCGTGGCGGACGGTGTGATCGGCCATGGGCTCTTCACGGATCGCTACTGGGACGAGCGGGTGAATCCACGACTGGACGAGTCGGCCCGAAAGGTCGATCGCGATCCCGACCTGCTGAAGCGCTGGGGATGGCTCATCACGGCGATCGACGACGACGACCCGAAACGCGCGGCGCTGGACGCGCGCCGCATGATCGCCTTCTACCTCACAGTCAGGACCTACGACGTGCTGGTCGAGCTCCACGGCTGGCAAGAGCCCGTCGCGGCGATTCGCGCGGCATTCAAGAAGGGCGACACCGACGCCATGGCCGAGGCAGTCAGCGACGAGATGCTCGAGGCGATCTCCATCTACGGAACGCTCGAGGAAGCGCGCCAACGCCTCGCAGCGCGCACCTGCCTTCCGGAACTCTGCATCTCGAGCGCGCCTTCCTTCCTGGTGTCCGGTCGGCGTAAGGCCCTCTATGCCCGCGGGTCGATCGCACTCCTGGGCCAGTAGCGGCGCTTCGAGGAGGCTCCATCATGCGACTCGGTCTCGTCATCAACAACAACGGTGCTCCCGCCGCCGAAGCCGTCCCGCGCATGGCGCGCGAGGCCGAGGCACTGGGCTACGACTCGCTCTGGGTCACCGACCACGTGATCGGTGTGAAATCCTTCAAGCCGGTCTACGGCGCGACCTGGATGGAGCCGCTCACGAGTCTGGCCTGGATCGCCGGCACGACGACGAAGATCCGGCTCGGGATCGGGGTGCTGGTCGTGCCCTACCGTGACCCAGTCATGACCGCGAAGGTAATCGCCACGATCGACCAGCTCTCGGGCGGGCGCGTGGACCTCGGCGTCGGCACCGGCTGGGCCCGCTCGGAATACCATGCGCTCGGCCGCGGCGAGTTTTTCGAGTCGCGCGGCGCGGTTACCGACGAGAGCCTCGACCTGATGCTGCGCTGCTGGGAAGGCGGCGAGTTCGGCTGGAACGGGAAGTTCTTCCAGTTCCGCAACATCCAATTCGATCCGGTGCCCGTTCAGCGCCCACGCGTTCCCCTTTGGATCGGCTCGCGCACGGATCAGAAGGCCCCCATGCGCCGCGTCGCGAAATACGCAGACGTCTGGCATCCGACGGGCCTCTCGCCGGAGGAGCTCGCCAAGACCGGCGACCAGATCGACGACATGTCGGGTCGCAAGATCCGTCGCACCGTTCGTCTGTCGCACACGCAAGCGAGTTCGACAGACGACTGGATCTCGCTGCTGGAGGGCTACCGCGACGCGGGCTGCGACGAAGCAGCGATCGACTTCGCCGGCCTCGACGAGGAGCTGGCCAAGCCGGGCGCACTCGACCGAACCCTCGACGCTGCCCGCGCGCTCATCGAGCGTCGTGGCGAGCTCGGCTAGGCCGGTGGCTCGCTGGAGCGTCGTCACCGGTGGAGGCGGAGGCATGGGCATCGCCTGCGCCCGTCGCCTCGGACGCGCAGGGCCGGTGCTGCTCGGCGAGCTCGACCCGGAGCGACTCGAGGCGGCCCTCACCACCCTTGCGGGCGAGAGGCTCGAGGTCGCCGGCGTTCAGGGCGACTTGTCGAACGAGGCCGACAGCGCCGCGCTGGCCGAAGCGCTGCACGAGCGCGGAAGCCTCGGGGCGCTAGTCCACACGGCTGGCCTGTCTCCCATGATGGCGCCCGCCGATCGGATCTACACGGTCAACCTGGCGGGGACGGCGATCACGACGAATGCATTCTTGCCGCTCGCCGAGGCTGGAAGTGCCTGCGTCTGCATCGCCTCGATGGCAGGTCATGCAGGCGAGCAGACGACCTCTCCGGAGGTCGACGCGATCCTCGACACACCGCTCGAGGGCCGCCTCCTCGCGCGCCTCGAGGCCGCGCGCCCCGATCTCGAGCCGGGCGACTCCGGCGTTGCCTACCGCCTCTCGAAGTGGGGCGTGCAAAGGCTGGTGCGCCGCGAAGCAAAGCGATGGGGACACCGAGGGGCTCGCATCGTCTCGCTCTCACCGGGTATCATCGATACCCCGATGGGCCAGTTCGAAAACGAGCGACAGCCGGTCATGAAGGAGATCGCCGAGAATACGCCGCTCGCGCGCATGGGAACGGCCGACGAGATCGCCGCAGTAGTGGCCTTTCTCTGCTCGGCGGATGCCTCCTACGTGACGGGCGTCGACTGGCTGGTCGACGGCGGTGCGACACACGGATATCGAGCTTCTGTCGAGCGCGATCGGGCAACGGACGAGACGCGCGGGCTCTGACCCAAAGCGACCGCTGGAGCGAATCGAGATGGACATACTCCCCGAAGACGAAGGTCTCCACCCTGCCGGCCCCGACGAGGCCTGGCAGGAGAGCGTCTATCTCGCCTGGCGAGACGTCCACGCGGGAATCGGCGGACAGCATCGCATCGGCAATGAGCTGAACCGCGAGACCGCGAATCTCTGGTGCGGGGTCTACGCCGACTCCGGCGCGCGCTTCCGACACAACGACGAAGGAGTGCCGCTGGTCTATTGCGAGCGCCGACCGGGCCTCGAATGCGGCCCGCAGGCGATGTTCCACGACGGCGACGTCTTGCGACTCGTCCTCGACGGCGACGGCTGCGCGCTCGACCTCGTCGTGCACGATCCGCCGGGATCGATCAGCTGGATCGAGAAGAGCGCGAACGAGCTCGAAGGAAGGATCTACATCGACCACTACAACGGCCATTGCCGAGTGACCGGCCGCGCGACTCTCGACGGACGGCAATACGAGGTCGACGCCATGGGTTGGCGCGACCACTCGTGGGGCCCTCGGCTCTGGGACAGCATCGTCTGCACCCGGTCGCTCGGCGGTGGGTTCCGGTCGGGCCTCAGCTTCAGCCTTCTGACCTTCCTCGGCACCGACGGTCAGCTGCTTCGGCGCGGCTATGTCGCGCGCGACGGGAAGCGCATCCCGATGTGCGTGGCCGAGCTCTGGGTGGGCATCGAAGAGGACGGCGTAAGTGCCCGCGGCGGTGAGCTGTCCTGCACGATCGAGGACGGCAGCGGCTACGTTTTCGACTTCGAGGTGACGGGCGGGATGCTGGGCGTCACGCGCGAACGCTACGGGTTCGAGTCGATCGTGCGGGTCCGCACGGAGGGCGAGCCCGAAGGCTGGGGATTCCTCGAGATCAACAACAACCCGCGACTCGGCGAGGCGGGGCCCTTCGCGGTCCTGCACGAAGGCCTCGTGAACGGCCTCACGCAGCGCCCCGCACCCCTGCGCCCCTGGGCGACACGGGGGACATTGGCATGAAGCTCGGCTGCGACCAGCGCGCCCTGATCATTCGCGAAGTTCGCAAGAGCGTGCGCACGATCCTCGCTCCCGAGCTCGATTCGGCCCGCGCCCGGGATGCGGCGCACGCGATCGACCGCATTCTGACCCTGCTCGTCATGGAAGAGGAGCACGGCGAAGCCCTCGCAGAAGACATGGCCAAGCGCTTCGACGCGGCGCTCGGGGCGATCACGAAGGTGCTTCCAGAAGACTCGGAGGCGAGTCAGACGATCGCGGCAGCGCACGACGCGCTGGCGAGGGACGGCGCGGTCGAGACGTTCACGTCACTGCGTGGCGCAGGCCAGCTCGCCCTTCGTGAGATCGGCCCAGCCGGTCTCGGATCGGAACGCGGCCGATCCGAGATCCGCCGGCTGATCGAAACCGAGCGGGATTTCCTCGCCGCGATCGCCGATCTGCGCGACCGGGTCGAGAGCCCCGAGGATTACGACGAGGCCAAGAACGACACCGGCGACGGCTGTTCGATCACGCTCTATCAGCTCGAAGCCTACCTCCGCAAGCGACTCCCCGCGCAGAGGGAGCTTCGGGTCGTCGGACTCAGCCTGATTCCCGGCGGCCGCTCGAAGGAGACGATCGTGGTCGGGGTCGAACACGGAGGCCCGCTTCCGAGCGAGCTGGTGCTCCGCAAGGATCGCCCGATCAGCGTCGTCGACTCCCGCGCCGCCGATGAGTTCGAGCTCTTGCGCGTCGTCCACGCCGCCGGTGTGCCCACTGCCGAGCCTTTTTTGCACGAGCCCGATCCGGACGCGCTCGGAGGAACGTGTCTATTCGTTGCGCGCGTTCGCGGTGAGAAGCGGGGCGAGTACTTTCCCGAGATCCTGTGTCCCGACTCGGGACGCGCCGAGATCGGGCGGCAGTGGGCCCGGGCGCTGGCGCGCGTCCACGCGATCCCCCTTTCCGATCTGACCCGGACCCATCTCGACCTCGAGCCCGACCCGCGCGCGATCCTCGAACGCACGATCGAGGGGTCGTACCGCCGACTCCTCGACTACGACGGCCCGCCGAGCATCGGAATCGAGCTCGCCCACGCCTGGCTCCTCGACCACTTCGAGCAGGCGCTCGGCCCGCCCTCGCTCTGTCACAACGATCTCGGACTGCATAATCTCGTGATCGATGGTGCGCAGCTGACTGCGCTCGTCGACTGGGAGCTCGCGAGCATCGGAACTCCGGCCTCCGACGTTGCGCGATGTCGACACACGATCGACCACCTGATGCCCTGGAACGACTTCGTCACGGCCTATCTCGAGGCGGGTGGACCGGCCGATGCCTGCGAACCGCGAAAGGTCGACTTCTATCAGATCCTCGGCCTGATGGGCGGGGCGGTCACCAGCCGCGTCGGCGGCGCGCTCTTCCGATCGGGACAGAAGCGCGATCTGCTGACCGCCAACTCCGGATACGACTCCCATCATCGATCGAGTCGACTGCTCGCAGACGCGCTCGGTCGGGCGCTCGCACGCGCCGACGGCTGACTCGCGGGGAAGGAGCCATGAGAAACGCATCGAGCTCGCACGTGCTGGCCACGGGACTCCGTTTCCCCGAAGGCCCCGCCTTCGGCCGCGACGGAAATCTCTACGTCGTCGAGCTCGGCGGCGGCCAGATCTCGCGAATCCGTCCCGATGGCGAGTGCGAAGTCTTCGCGCGGCCCGGAGGCGGACCGAACGGCTCGCAGTTCGGACCCGACGGGCTGCTCTACGTCGCCAACTGCGGCGGGTTCCGCGGCGAGGGTCCCGGGCGCGTCGAGACGGTCGCGACCGACGGCTCGGTTGCGGTGCTGCTCTCCGAGGTGGGCGGCGAGCCTCTCCACCGGCCCAACGATCTCGGCTTCGACCCGCACGGCAACTTCTATTTCACCGACCCGCTCTGGCCAGACGGCGACCAGACGGCGGCCGATGCACCACCCGGCCATGTCGTCTTCTGCGACCGAAACGGAAACGCGCAGCGGATCCATACGGGCTTCGCCTTCCCGAACGGCATCGCCGTCGGCCCGGGTGGCGATCGGCTGATCGTCTGCGAAACCGGCACTGGCAAGCTCCACGCCTTCGAGATCCACGCCCCCGGCGAGATCGGCCCACCGAGCGTCTGCTGCGATCTCGGCGAAGATGGCCAACCCGACGGGTTCGCCTTCGACGTCGAGGGCTACCTTCTCGTCTGCGGGCATCTGACCGGCCGGATCCATGTCTTCGCACCCGACGGCGGTGAGGCGATCGATCACGTCGAGTTCGAGGACCCGGCCGTAACGAATGTCTGCTTCGGAGGACCGGATCACCGGACGCTCTTCGTCACCGAGAGCGGGATGGGTCGAGTCGTGTCGTGCGATTGGGTTCGCCCCGGCATGAGACTCTTTCCGGATCAGGCCCCCCCCGCCCGCTGATCTGCGCGGCTCGAAAGAAAGGATTCCGACCGTGATCTACGACCCTTACTCGCGCGACATGCAGCACGACCCCTACCCCACCTATCGGCATTTCCTCGAGGAAGAGCCCTGCGCGTACAACCCGAAGATGGACTTCTACGCCCTGTTCCGATTCGAAGACGTCTGGGACGGCTGCCTCGACTGGCAGGGATACAGCTCGTGCCTGGGGCATAACCTCGCGAACAAGACCGAGCCCGGTGAGCCGGGCTCGATCATCGGCATGGATCCGCCGCGGCAGAACGTCCTGCGGCGACTCGTCGCCAAGGGGTTCACGCCCGCACGGATCGGCGCGCTCGAATCCGAGCTGCGCCGGATCGCCGTACGATTCCTCGACCCGCTGATGGAGCGCGGTGAGTTCGACTTCCAGGCGGAGTTCGGCATGAAGTACCCGATGGACGTGATCGGAGCGCTCGTCGGCTTTCCGGAGGCCGCCCGCGAACCTTTCCGCAAATTGGCGGCCCTCTTCCTGGCACGCGACCCGGAGACGGGTCAACCCGTGAGTGGGGCCGCCGAGGCGATGACGAGTTCGCGTGCCTTCGTGCGAGAGGTTCTCGGGCAACGCCGCAGCGAACCGCAGGACGATCTCATGAGCCTCCTGGCCCACACCGAGTACGAGGATGTCGACGGCCAGAAGAAGCTCCTGACCGACGACGAGGTCGTCGGTTTCATCACACTGCTCGGCAACGCCGGCGCTGAGACGACGGCCAAGCTGATCGGAAACTGCCTCGTCTACCTCAGCCGGGACCGGGCACTGCGAGAGCGTCTTTGGGCCGACCCGAGCCTGATCCCCGCCGCGATCGAGGAAATTCTGCGCTATGACGCCCCGTCGCAGTTCCAGGGACGAACGGCCGGCCGGACCCTCGAGAAATACGGCGTCACGATTCCGGAAGGCGCTCGGGTCGCGCTGGTCACCGGTGCCGCCTGCCGCGACCAGCGCGAGTTCGAAAACCCGGACGTGATCGACATCGACCGCCCGCGCAATCGCCAGCTCTACTTCGGTCAAGGCCAGCATTTCTGCGTGGGCAAGTCGCTGGCGCGGCTGGAGTCACGCATCGCGCTCGAGGAGCTGCGAGCGCGATTCCCCGACTACGAGGTCATCGAAGAGGGCCTCACCCGGACCTATCAAGCGCACGTGCGCGGGTTCGCAACGGTCCCGATCCGATCCAACACGGGCCACTAGTGCACATGGAGAAGTCCCGATGAGGCGACTGCGCCCGGACGACGACTACTTCATCCGTCTCGAGACAGACGTGACCCCCCACCACATCGGTTCGCTCCAGATCTACGACCTCGCCGGCCGGTCGCCCGACGATTTCTTCACGGCCGTCCGCACGCACTTCGAGAAGCGGCTGCCCGCAACGCCGCTCAGTTGTCGGCATCGTCACGCACCCTTTCTCTACGACGCGGACGTCTGGCTGAATCTGGCAAGCTGCGACCTCGAAGAGCACATCGAGCGCATCGAGACCGACCACCCCCTGTCGCTCGAAGAGCTCGATCGGCTCGTCGACGAGCGGGTGGTCGGACGTCTCGATCTGTCGAAGCCGCCCTTCAAGGTGTTCGTGATCGATCGCGTCGAGGGCGACCGCGCCGCCCTCTTCATGCTGGTGCACCACTCGGTCGGCGACGGCGTGAGCTTCCAGAACATCGTCGCCCTGCTGACCGACGACTCGCCCACTCCCCGTTATGAGACGTCGCCGCGTACTCGGGACGAACGCCCCCCCGCAGCGCTCCTCTGGCTCGCCCAGTCGGCGCTGCGCTTCCGCCGGGAGGCCCGCGAGGAGGCTGCGCACGCGGCGGCACGGACGAAGGCTCGCGCCGCCTTCAAGGCCTTTCGCAAGGACCCGGCCAACGAACGCGCTGTGACGCCGCAGCTGGCGATCGCCCAGAAGACGAGCCATCGCCGGCGCTACGCCTCGATGAGCCTGCCACTGGACCGGATCAAGGCCGTCGCGGCGGACCTCTCGGCAACCGTGAACGACATCTTCCTCGCGATCGCCGCCGGCGCGCTCCGGGGTCATCTGCTGGGTCTCGGCGATCTGCCGGACGTGCCACTCGTCGCGATCGCCGCACGCAGCTATCGCAAGCCCGAACACGGCCGCTTCGGCAATCGGATCATCACGCTCAACCCGATCCTACCGACCCACCTCGAGGATCCGGTCGCCCGACTGAGCGCCATCCAGGCCTCGATGCAGATCGAGCTCGCGCGCGCACGCCTGACCGAGCCACTGATCCGCGAGACCGACCAGCCCTTCGGCGCACGCAAACGCTACCAGGACTACGCGAAGCGGACGTCCGGCGGAGGCACGGTGATCCAGGGCAACATCACACTCTCGAACGTGCCCGGACCTGCGGAGCCGGTCTATCTCGCCGGCTTCGAGCTGCTCGCCAATCACCCTGCGCCGATCCTCGGCAGCGGCCGCTTCCTGAACATTACGCTGCGTCGTTATCGGCAGCAGCTGGACCTCGGGATCATGACCGACCCCGAGCAGCTCGCGGAGGTCGGAAAGCTGCGCGACGAGCTCGTGCAGGCGCTGGCCGAGCTCGAAAGCGTCGCGCGTTCGCGATAGCACCGCACCCGACCGGGCTAGCAGGAGCACATTACCGAGGGCGTAGCTGAAAGACACTCACCGCAATGGCCACCGTGGTGCCCGACGCGTCGTGTAGATCGCAGGTCAATCGATGATCGGCCTTGCCCTCGCGCTCTGCCCGATCGCGCAGCTCGGAAATCTCCGTTTCGGTCAACCTCGCTTCCGCGACCACGTCACTCGAAGCAGGGCGCAGAAACTTCGTCTGAATATCCTTCACGATCGGATAGAAGCGCTTCGAGTCGAAGCTGCCGGAGAAGAGCGCAGCGCCGGTCACCTCCGCGAGAACGACGAGTGACCCCGCGTAGAAGGTACCGATGTGGTTCGCGTTGATCTCGAAGGGCATCCGCACCCGGGCGTATCCGGCATCTAGATCGAGGACCTCGAGCCTCGACGCGGCGAGCAGCGGATGACCGGTCTCGAGCGACCGCATTTTTCGCCGCCGCATTTCTTCGCTCAGCGCCACGTTCACACTCCCGGCCTGGCTCCCCGGCTCGCTCCACACCAGCCAGAAGAACGTACGGCCTACGAGAGCGCAGGATAGTGACGATCGGCCAGCGCGCCGCTCGCGGATCGAACCAGCTCGGTCCGGCGAATCGTGCTTCGGTAGAAATACCGGACGAGTTCGGCGTCTTCGAACTCCCCGTCGCCGATCCTGGCCGTCAGCGCGTCGCATCCACCCGGCACCGTCGCAGGACGCTCGCCGAGCAACGCCTCGAGATCGTCGAGCTCCTGGCTCTCGTAGTCGCGACCGAAGCGATCGCCGTCACGAAGATGCTTGAGAAGCCGGGCGAGCCCCTTCAATCGAAGGGTCACAAAGGGATCCTCGCTCCAAGGCACCAGCACCTCGCGAATCTGGTCGAGTGCTCCATCGTAGAGCCACTCACGCTCGGTCGACGGCGCGTCGGGCAGCGAGGGCCTCTCGAGCTCGAGGCCCAGCACGTCGGCCAGAGTCTCGACCTGCAGGCGATGATGGAGCGCACCGTAGATCAACCCGTTGCCCAGCTCGCCCTTCGAAGAGCGCACCGCCGCACGGGCATGACCCATGATCACGATCCGCAGCTCCGCAAAAACGCGGTGGTAACGGATTCGATCCTCGTCGATCGGATGGCCTGCGAGCTCGGCATACTGCTTCACGCGATCCGGAAAATGCGTGAAGGGCTCTTGGACCGCGCGCAGCGAGAGCCAGGCGATGTCGTCCATCGGATCGCCCCAGTGCGCGAGCTCGAAGTCGAGGATCGCCTGCACCTTGCCGTCGCCGTACAGGAAGTTGCCCGGACCGGTATCTCCCTGGACGAGCACGACCGGTCCGTCGTAGTCCGGAATGTTGCGACGCAGCCAGTCGAAGCTGAACTCGATCAGCGGGTCCCGATGTGCGTCGTGGACCTCGTAGAGGGCCTGCCAGTTGTCGAGCTCCTGCCGGATGTGTTCGCGCACGCCGGTTGGCTTGCCCAGCGCGGGAATATCGAGCTTCTCGGGGTCGAGGCGATGCATCGCCGCGAGATGCCGGATGAAGTCCCGGGCGACCGACAGCTGCTCATCGGGGTCCTCGATGCGCGAGAACCAGGTTTCTCCACTGCTGCGATCGGAGAGCACGGCTTGCGGCGATTCATGGACGCCATGAATCCGAGGCACCGGAATCTCCGTCTCCTGGAGCGCCAGATAGACCTCCGTCTCACGCATCGTCGAATACGGATCCCCGTCGTCTGCGCGAGCCGTCCGGTCGAGGCGCACGAACAGCTCGGCGATCGTGCCGTCGGTCTGCTCGAGATCGACGAACCAGGCCTCCCGCCGCCCGCCGCCGGGCCGTCGGTCGGCTTTGACGAGCTTGCCGTGACCAGCCGACTCCAACCAGGCCCCGATCTCACTGGGAAGTTCGTTCTCGTTGCTCACGCCACGGATCTCCCGTCGTATGAAATGGGCATCTCGCAGTAGCCCGCCAGGTTGGTCAAATTGGTCGGGTGCGGATCGTCCTGCGGCGCCGTATCGAATGGGTCGTGATCCAAGACGAGGCCTCCCTTCAGTTCAGATGCAGGCCGCCATCGATGTGGAGCACCTGCCCCGTCGTAAAACGCGATCGATCGGAGACGAGATAGAGCGCTCCCTCAGCGACGTCCGCAGGGCTCCCGTCGATCTTGAGGGGGCGCCGCGAGCGCGCCTTCTTCTGAAGCTCCTCACTCATCTGGACGGCCATATCGGTCACGACCGCTGGCGAGATGCCGTTGACGCGAATTCCGAACTTCCCCAGCTCCTTGGCCAGCGAGAGCGTGAGTCCATGCAGCCCGGCCTTCGAAGCGGCATAGGCAGCCTGCCCGACGTTGCCGCGCAGGCCTGACCAGGAGAGCAGATTGAGGATCACGCCACCGCCCTGCTCCCTCATCTCTGGAACGACACCTCGGATCAGATAGAGGGGACCGGAGAGGTTCGTCCCGAGGACGTCCGCCCAGCGTTCGTCTGTGACCCGGGTGACGAAGTTGTCGAGCGCCACGCCCGCGTTGTTGACGAGGACGTCGATGCGCCCGAGGCGTTCCAGGCTCGCGCTCACCAGGCGCTGCGCCTCGGCCGGATCGGCCACGTTCGCAGCGATTCCGATCGCACCCCCCCCGATCTGCTTGGCAACCCGCTCCGCGTCGGCGGCCTTGCGACCGTTCACGACGACCCGTGCACCCTCCCGTGCGAAGCGTTGCGCGATCCCCAGACCGATGCCGCGGGTCGAGCCCGTTACGAGGGTGACCCTACCTTCGAGTTCGCCAGCGCTCATCAGTGCTCCCTTCCTTGCCCGCCATTTCGCGAGACCCGCCCCACTCCGACGCCGCCGACCCGAATCCCCAGCATGCCCGCAGTCACTCGCCAACGAAGAGCGCGCGCAGCGCCGGCAGGCTCGGCTTCAAAGAAGGCGTCCGCGGGATTTCGGCGACGGCCATGAAGCGCGTCGGTACGAAGTAGCGGGGCAGGTTCTCCTTTGCGAACTCGAGCAGCTCCTCCTCACGGGGCACCTCGGCACCCTCGCACAGCTCGTAGACCGCTGCGGGCACCTCGCCGAGCCGCTCGTCGGGCAGTCCTACGACCGCCGCCTCGCGAATCGCGGGATGGCGCTCGAGCACGCGCGCCACGCTTGCGGGATCGACCTTGAAGCCACCCCGGTTGATCGCGCCGTCCGCCCGACCTCCGATCCAGAGAAAGCCGTCTGCGTCGATCCGCGCATTGTCGGCGGTGCGCACCCAACCCTTCGAGGGCGCCTGCTCGCTGCGCACCTCGAGCAGTCCCCACTCGTCCGTGTCGAGGATCTCGCCGCTCTCGGAATCGACGACCCGCAATTCACAGCCCGAATGGGCGCGGCCCGCGGAGCCTCGCTTGGTGGCGCTGAACTCGCGATGATCGCGAATCGTCCAGCCCGCCACGGCGCCGGCAAACTCGGTCGCGCCGTACGTAATCAGGACGGGGATATCGTATCGATCCTCGAAGACCCTCTGGAGCTCCGGTGTCAGCGGCGCCGTGCCCGACGTGAGGGCCACCAGACTGGAGAGGTCCTGCTTCGGCACGTTCGCATCGACGACCATCTTCATCGCCGACGGCACGAGGCCCGTCACCTTTGGCCGATGGCGTCGTACGGCATCCACCCAATCGTCGACGTTGAAACGCTCGAGCAGACAGACCGGACGCCCGTCGACCGCAGACTTCACGCCGTGGAACATCCCTCCGATGTGCACGAGCGGCCCCGTGATGAGCGCAAAGCGGGTCTTCAGGGTCGGCTCCGCGGATTGACTCGACTCGTAATGCGATGCCCCGAGAATCGATTGCTCGAAGGCGTCGGCTCGAAGCTGGATTCGTTTGGGCGGACCGGTCGTTCCACTTGTGAGCATTTCGATCGCGACCTCGGGCGCCGACGGGCGATGCGGTCCGGGGCCCAGCCGCTCGAGACCCTCGACAACGCGCACCGGCGGATCCGACCTCCGATCGAGGGCGATCCCGAGGCTGCCCGCCTTGGCGGCGCCTTCGAGGACGGCGATGGATTCCCAGTCTTCACTGCAAGCCACCAGAGCGGGGACGCGGATCGATTCGAGATCGGCGACCGTCTTCACATCGCCCTGGAGCGGATTGACACAGACGATGCAGCGCTCACTCGCGATGGCCGCGAGGATCGCAGCGAGCATCTCGGGGCGATTCCTGAGCAGCAGGCCGATCTGTGCATGGGGACCGATACCGGCATCGGAGAGCCGCGCCTCGATTCCGTCGACCAGGGCGGCGACGGCGCCCCACGTCACGGGCTTGCGGTCGAAATCGATCGCGACGGCTTCCGGATCGATCTTGATCACACGGCGGATGCATTGTGCCAGACTCATCGAGCACCTCGTCGATTTTGCGGTGACATCCGTCTGGCCTCCTCGTGTCCCGGGTGTTTTCCCGCACCGTATCGACGCCGCCGCCCGCGGCGAGCCGAAACCGCCGCTCCGAGGCATACTCGGCGCCCCAGGCAACGGGCCAACACCCCCACCGATCCAGACGAATCCGAAGTCGGTGCCCTCACCCCAACGCCGGTGATTCCGTTCAGCGATCGTCCTCAGGCAATACATCTAACCAATTAGTATGATTATACGCTAGCATCACCGAGTTGGATGCGGCATCTCCAGCCCAATTTCGGAAGGTTCGATGGCGAAGCGAATCACTGTAAGAGATGGACGAAGAGTCGAACCGAGGCTGTTGCGCGGCGGGGACAAGGTCCGCGTCCCCAAGGTCGCCGAGCTCGTCGCGTCGCAGATCCGCCGCCTGATCGTCCGCGGAGAGGTCGAGGAGGGAGAGGCTCTGCTGCCCGAAAGCGACCTCATGGGCGAATTCGGGGTGTCCCGGCCCACCCTGCGGGAAGCCTTCCGAATCCTGGAATCCGAGTCGCTGATCAGCGTGACCCGCGGCTCTCGCGGCGGCGCGCGCGTCCACGCTCCCGACATCAGCTCAGTCGCACGCTACGCCGGCCTCTTCCTTCAGCATCGACAGACCACCCTCGAGGACGTCCAGGCGGCTCGTGCGGTGGTCGAGCCTCCGGCCGCCCGCATGTTGGCGCAGCGGCGCGACACCGCCGCCTGCGAGGAGCTGCGCGAGCTGATCGAGCGGGAGAAGGATTCGATGCAGGACGCATCGGGTTACGCCGAGCTCTCGACGAGATTCCACGAGCGTCTGATGGAGCTGTCCGGAAACGAAACGCTCGCCCTCGTGGTCGGCATGCTCCACGACATCATCGAGCGACATGCCGAAAGCTCGATGCACGTAACCCTCAACCCGAAGGCACTCAAGAAATCGATCCGTTCGCAGGAGAAGCTCGTCGAGCTGATCGAGGCCGGCGACGAAGAGGGAGCCGAGAAACACTGGCGAACCCATGTGATCAACGCCGGGCAGAGCATCCTCAGCAAGGCCGGGCGGAAATCGGTCGTGGATCTCTTCGACTAACACAGCGACTCAGTTCCCGGAGTCCTGCCGAAAAAGCGCCCGGATTACGATGGAGACCCCCCGATATGGACCTCGCCTATGGGGCCGAGTACGAGGACTTCCGCGCAGAGGTTCGTGCCTTCCTGGAAGAGAACTGGTCGCCGAAGGGCGATGCGGCCGAACGCCCGCGCCGAGAGAGCCGGACGCGCTTCCGGCGGCTCGCGACCGAGCGTGGCTATCTCTACCGCAGTGTGCCCAGACGCTTCGGGGGCTCCGAGCAAGAGCCCGACGCCCTCCGCGCCCAAGTGATTGGCGAGGAGTTCGCACGGGTGCGTGCACCCGGGGAAGTTTCGGGAAACGGCATGTCGATGCTCGTGCCAACCCTGCTCGAGCGCGGCGAGGAATGGCAAAAGGAGTTCTTCATACCCAAGACCGTGTCGGGAGATTGCCGCTGGGCCCAGGGCTACAGCGAGCCCGGCTCGGGCTCGGATCTCGCCTCCTTGCGAACCCGCGGCGAGCTGGTCGGGGACGAATGGGTCCTAAACGGCCAGAAGATCTGGACCTCCGATGCGCTCGATTGCCAATACATGTTCACGCTCGTGCGAACCGAGCCCGACGCCTCGAAGCACGCCGGCATCTCCCACCTGCTCGTCCCGCTCGATCAGCCCGGGATCGAGATCCGCCCGCTCAAGATGATCACGGGTGAATCGCATTTCAACGAGGTCTTCCTGAACGACGCGCGCACGAAGGCCGACTGGATCGTCGGAGGGCGCGGCGAAGGCTGGCAGGTCTCCCGCACGACCCTCAAGCACGAGCGCAACATGATCGGCAGCCGATCGCAGATCCTTTTCGACAGCCTGTTCCGCCTCGCGCGCAAGGCGACGATCGACGGGCGCCCCGCCCTCGAGGACCCGATCATCCGCGAGCGCGTGGCGGCGCTGGAGGCCTGGGTCTGGGCACAGCGCTACTCCGGCTATTTCCAGACGACCTGTGGCCTGAACGGCGGCGATCCAGGCCTGCTGCCCCTCATGAACAAGCTTCTCTCGACGGAGATCGGACACGAGATCACCCGGGTTGCGATCGATCTAATCGGGGACGCGAGCCTGCTCGAGCCCTTCGGTGAGTCCGGGGCAAGTCGAGGCAACGAACGCTGGATGAACCAGTTCATGGGATCGCTCGGCAGCGCGATCGCCGGCGGAACCTCGAACATCCAGCGAAACATCATCGCCGAGCGTGGCCTGGGCCTGCCACGTGAGGCGGCGCCCGATCGGGAGGCCGCGCGATGAACTTCGACCTCTCGGAAGAACAGCGACTGCTGCAATCGACCCTCGACGGCTTCCTCGGCAACGAGTGCCCGGTGAACTCCGTGCGCGAGTTCTACGACGGCACTGAAGAACTCGACCGCAGTGTCTGGAAGGGACTCGCTGAGCTCGGCGTGCTGGGCCTCCACCTGCCCGAGGAGTTCGGCGGCGCCGGACTCGAGATGCTCGACTTGCAATGCGTTGCGGAACGACTCGGCTATCACGCCACGCCCGGCCCCTTCCTGGGCCACGCGATCGCCGGTCTGGCGATCGCACTCGCCGGCAGCGACGCGCAGAAGAAGCAGTGGCTGCCGCAGCTCGCCAGCGGGGACCACATCGCCAGCATCGCCCTCGCCGAGAGCGGGGACCGCTGGCAGCCAGACGAGTGGGAGCTGGGCGTGAACGTCGAGGGCACGCTCACCGGTACGAAGCTGCACGTGCCCTGCGGCCGCTCGGCGGATCTGCTCGTGGTCGGTGTCGACGGCGGTCGACTCGGTCTCGTCGACGTGAGCCAGGGCGGGGTCAGGGTGACTCCGGTCCAGGACCTCGACCGCACGCGTCGACTTGCCACGATCGAGTTTGCGGAGGCCCGCTTCGATCTCCTGCCGGACGGCGCGGCCGAGGCCGACCGGCTGCGCGACGCGGCACTCGTGCTGCTCGCCGCAGATGCCGTCGGCGGGGCCGCACGATGCGTCGAGCTCGCGGTGTCCTACGCGAACCAGCGCGAGCAGTTCGGCCAAACGATCGACCACTTCCAGGCTCTCAAGCATCAGCTCGCCGAGCTCGCCCTCGACGCGGAGCCCTGCCGCTCGCTCGCGTGGTATGCCGCCTATGCCTGGGACCACGTTCCCGAGGAAGCGGCCCGCGCCGCGGCCCACGCGAAGAGCCACATTACGGATCGTTTCCTGCGGGTCGCGCGCGGTACGGTCGAGGCGCACGGCGGCATCGCGTACACGTGGGAGTGCGAAGTGCACTACTGGCTGAAGCGAGCCGTGCTCGACCGGACCTTCCTCGGTTCACCGCGGGTGCATCGCATGCGGGCCGCGGACCTGGCGGGCTGGTGAGCGCGATGGCGGACGAGGCCGAGATCCTCTCGATCGACCGCAACGACGCGACCCTCGTATTGCGCCTGAACCGCCCCAGGCGTCGTAACGCGTTGACGGTCGAGCTCGTGCGCGCTCTCGGCGATGCGATCGAGTCGCGGGACGAGGACGTCCGCGCCATCGTGATCACCGGCGCTCCACCCGCATTCTGCGCCGGCGGCGACCTGCCCGACCTGGCGGGCATCGCCGAAGGCGGCGCCCTCGCCGTGGCAGAAGTGATCTACGGCAACTTCCACCGGCTCGTGCGAGCGATCACGGGAGCGGACGTCCCGGTGATCGCCGCGATCAATGGACCGGCCATGGGGGCCGGGCTCGACCTCGCGATGGCCTGCGACCTGCGCGTGGCGTCGAGTGACGCGGTCCTGGCGAGCTCGTGGATCAACGTCGGGCTCGTGCCGGGCATGGGTGGGGCATTCCTGCTCGCGCGGGCGCTCGGCGGTACCCGGGCGGCGGAGGTGCTTCTGCTCGGCGAACCGATTCCTGCGGAGCGCGCCGAGACGCTCGGTCTCGTCAATCGGGTGGTCGCGCCGGATGGACTCCTGGAGGCGGCGCTCGGCCTCGCCTCCGAACTCGCCAAACGACCCGCCGTGGCCCTGGCACGCACCAAGGCCTCGCTGCGCCGGGCGCTCGACGCGGGTCTGACCGACGAGTTGGCGACGGTGGGGGCGACTCAGGGCGGACTCTTGACCGGACCCGACTTCCAGGCGGTCGTCGCCCGGATGAAGCGCTGACGACCGCGGCCTATCAACTCGAATCGGCATGATGATCCGACGCTGAGCCGAGCCCAACCGGAGCTGTGCTGGATTGCGTTGCAGCGCCCGAGAAACGAATCGGGGGGGCGACGCACAATGACGTCACCCCCCCGAAGAGATTCGGACCCGGGCCGGGGGATGGATCGCGCAGGCTTGCGCGCGCCGTCTCCCCACCCCTGAGCACTCAGCTCCGCCGGCGCGATCGCCAGTGGAGCCCGCCGAGAAGCCCCAGACCCGCTGCCAGACCCAGAGCCGCACTCGGCTCGGGAGTCTGGATCGTCATGTCCCACAGGCCGATATGACTTCCGCCGCCCTGCGCTCCGAAAAGGTCCTTGTCGTAGTTGAGGATCGGCGAGACCAGCACGAGGTGCCGGGCACCCGAGCTCGTGATGGTATCGGTCCCGGAGAGTGCGAAGGACTCGGAGACCTTGCCATTGCCGGCATCGATGAAATTCCTCACCGTGATCGTTCCGGTGGTCCACAGGTTGCCGTGCCAATAGCCGTGCTGACCCAGGACGATCGGGCTCGTCGCAGCCGTCTGACTCACATTGCGCCGAACGGACGTGGCGCGGTGAGTCGTTCCCCAGGCGAATCCAACCTGACAACTCCCGAAGGGCAGCGTCGTAATGACGTTGTTGCGGCACTTCCCGTTGGTCCTCTGGAAGACAGTCGCCGGAAACTGGAGGGTGAGTCGATTGGGCGTGTCCGTCAGGATGGCCGCCGTTCCGCCGAACTGTCGCGGCCCGGCCGTGTAGACGGCTCCGAACTTACTCAGCGGTTGAGCCGTGAGTGCGGGGAAGTTGGTCGTCACGGTGACGCCAGGCGTGGTCGTCATACCCGGATCATTCCCGCTCGGCCAGGATAGGGTCGGGAACATCGTGCTGGCCGGAACCCCTAGGGAGAGCGGATTCCAATTAAAGTTCCCGGGTCCACCGCCCGCCGCCAGGCCCTTCCCGCTCGCCGGCATGGCGATGTCGTTTCGCCCGTCGTAGATCGTCCAGATCGAAAGCACGCCCGGAATGATTCCACCGGGAATCATCCCCGACGCATTCGTCATCCACTCGCTCGCCCATGGCATGTTCACCGGATCACCGACGCTGAGTCCCGCCTGTGCAACCGCACCGGTCGGGCGCACGGGTTGGACGTTCTGCCCAGCCACGAACGGATACAGATTCCCCTGACAGGGATCGCTCGCTGTTTGATTCGGGCCGCACTGCCGGCCTCCGACTGTAGTCACAGTCGTCGTAAGGCCCGGCGGATCGTATCGGTTCCAGAAGTCGAAGAATTCGCCCGTGACGAAGCGAAGCTGTTGAGCCGCCGCCGGCGAGGCGGCCAGCCCGATCAGCAAGAGCGATGCGACCAGCAGCCACGAGAATCGAACTAAGAATTGAGTCATCAGGTTGCTCCCAGTAATCTCCGTCCAGGCATCGGATCCCAGACGGTCGAGAAGAGGAATCTCTCGGCGCGCCCATTTAGAGCGTCCTTTGCGACTCGATCATCCTCTCCAAAAAGCGGCAGAAAGTCAACAGAAAAGAACACAATTATCTATAGGATCAATTTGCTGGTCAGAATGCCCGGGATCCTCGATCCAAGGCCTTGGAATTCCCATGGTGACAAGTCGCCCGCTGCTGGGATTTCCGCCTCGAGCCATTCTGGCGGACCCGGGTGATCTCACTCGATCTTGTATCCCAGTGCCCGCAGCTGGTTGAGCATCATCTCGTCGAGCTCGATTTCCTCGGTCGTCCACGGCGGCTCGCCGCCCTGAACGTAGGCCGCAATCTCCGCCCGAAGCTCGTCGCGCAGATCGGGATCCCGATCGCTCAGGTCCGCCCGCTCCCCCGGGTCGCTCTCGAGGTTGTAGAGCTCGAAGCCCTCTTCGTTGAGTTCGTGCGCGCGGTAGGCGCCGCGGGTCAGCGCGACGGTCCGGTTCGATCGCTTGCGCGGACTGCCCCAACCGGTATCGAGGTCGGACACGATCGAGCGCTCGAGGTCGACGACCTCTTCGCGTGCCGCCGCCTCGATCGAGGCGACCAACGAGCGACCATCCGAGAGCTCGAGTCCGGGCAGATCCAGCAGATCCAGGATCGTGGGCCAGATGTCGACATTCGCGCTGGGACTCTCGACCACGAGGGGCTCTTCCAGACGGAAGGGCAGGCTGATGATCAGAGGCGTCTCGATCACCTCACCGTAGAGATTGCGGGCGTGACCCTCGAACTGGTGCTCGCGGAAGGCTTCTCCGTGGTCTGCCGCGATCACGATGATCGTCCGGTCGAGCAGATCTCGATCTCCGAGATCTTCCAGCAGCCTCGCGAGATTGCGATCCGTCCAATGAATCGCGTTGTCGTAGAGGTCCGAGTAGGTCGTGCCGAAGATCGCGGACTCCATGTCCGACGTGTATTGGTGGACGTCCATCAGGTGGAGATAGAGCAGAAAACGATCCCCTTTGCGAACCGTGCGCAGGAACTCGATTGCGGCGTGCGTGGCATCGATGTCCGAACCGGGGACAGTGGCTCCGGGATGCTCGTGATAGATCTGCGGGGAAACGGGTCCCGGGTTCGGTCGGGCGTAGGTGTCGAAGCCCTGCCCGAAGCCGAAATTCGGGGCGACCCAACCGTTGCGCCAGATTCCCGCCGTCCGAAAGCCGGACTCCCGGAAGATCTCCGCCGGCATCTCGGCCTGCTCCGGCAGCGCGTGCATATACCGATGGACGCCCGTGTGGGCCGGGTTGCTCGCCGTCCACAACGAAGCCATCGAGCTCTTCGTCCAGGAGCTCTGCGCGACGTGACGGGTGAAACGGATGCCCTCCCGCGCCAGTCCATCGAGGGTCGGACTCGTGTCACGCCCGTAATCGTACACGCCGAGCCGGTCGGCCCGAAGTGTGTCGATCAGGACGAAGATCACGTTGAGGTCGTCGCGCTCGCGAAGCTTCGCGAGATCCTCAATGCCTCCAATCGGCCGGTCGTCGGCGGGGCGAAGGTGAAAAACAACGAAGGCCGTGACCATCAGCACGGCGAGGCTCGCGAACAGGCGACGGGACTGGAAGACCTTGCCGATCACGATGTCAGCCCCGCTCCCCTTCCGCTCCCCCGAGCTGCTCCAGCGCGGCATTCGCCTCGGCGTTGCCGCGATCGAGTTCGAGGGCGAAGTCGAGGCTGCTCCGCGCCTGCTTCTTCTCGCCGCGTGCGGCGTGAACGCGTCCAAGGACCCCGTAGGCCTGCGACGCATCGCGCAAAGAAAGCGCGCCCGCAAACTGCGCGGCGCGGCTGGCCCAGCTGAGCGCGCGGTCGAGATCGGGCCTCTCGTCTGCCTGCAGGGCCAGCTCCGCCAACAGGGTCGCCGCCCGCGACTCGAGAGGATGCTCGACCAGGACCTGTTCCAGCCGCAGCAGGGCCTCGTTCCTGCGCCCCTTCTCGCTCGCCAGCAAACGACCCGCCGCCAGCCCCGCCTGCGCCGACGCCGCGTCGGCCAGCGCGGCGCGATCGTAGGCCGCCAGCGCGGCGTCGACGTTTCCCGCCGAGCCCTCCAGGTCTGCGAGCAGCAGAAGCGCCGTGGCCTCGTCGGGATCCAGTCGAAGCGCTTCGTCGAGTGCGGCCCGAACCGATTCGCGATCCCTTCCACCCCGCGCCAGGGCACGGGCGCGGAGCGCCTGGAACGTCGCGTCCTGCGGCGCTGCCGCGACCGATCGAGATGCCGCCTCGAGGGCTTCGTCGTGTCGCTCGAGAAGCGCGAGCTGTTCGAGGAGCGCGTCGAGCACCCGCGCGTTCGCCGGATCCCTCAGATCGGGCTTCCAACGGCGAATCGCCTCGATGGCGGCGGCCGGGCCCTCGGCCTGGGAGATGAGCTCCGCCTGGAGCGCCACGGCGCGAGAGTGGCCGGTCGGAAGCGCTGACAGCGAGCTGAGACCTGAAGTCACGAACTTCGGTTCTCCTCCCCGCGCCCCCGCGCGAGCGAGCAATTCATAGCCCTCCAAGTCGCTGCGTTTCGCACCGACGTGATTGATCGCAAACTCGGCGGCCTGCTCGTAGGCCCCGAGAGCGAGCTCGATCCGCGCGATTTCCTTGGCCGCGTCGGTCTTCTCCGCGCCCCCCGCGTTGTGACTCTGATCGATCCGGTAGGCCTCGATGTATTGACTGAGCGCCTCTTCGAGATCGCCGCTCCGGGCGGCAACCCGCGCGAGCAGCAAGCGTGCAACCGGGTTGTTCGGCCAGACACGGATGCCCGAGAGCAGAGCGCGGCGTGCTCCCTCGAGATCGCCGCGCTCGAGCCGGATTCGACCCCAGACGAGATCCCGATACCCCTCGCCCAGCCGCTCTGCGACCGCTTCGGCTCGCTCGAGCTCATTCGCCTCGATCAGGGTGTCCGAAAGCAGCAGCAGATCGGCCGTAGAAGGACTTGGAATCAGCTCGATTGCACGCTCGAGGGCGACCAGTGCCCCCGGAAAATCCTTCAGTTGCCAGAAGTACTCGTAGAGGGCGCGCCAATCCTGGGAGCGTGGCGGCTCGAACTGCTCGATCCCCTCGCGGAGAACCCTCTCTCCCGCCTCTGGATCGCCGAGCTTGCGATGCTGCTCGGCGAGCAGGAAGCGGATCTGCCCGTCCTCAGGGGCTACCTCCAGAGCCTTCTCGATGCGAGCCGTCGCTGCGTCTCGCTCTCCACGAGAGACGTGTGCCTGAAGCGCTTCCTGTAGCGCGATGTGCTGGCTGGGAAACTCATCGCCGCAGGAGATCGCCGTGTCGTACCATCCTTCCAGATTCTTCTTCTCGCGCAGAAAGACCGCTTCGGCCGTGCAGACCCGAGCGTGCATCTCGGGAAGAAAGTCGTCAGGGCTCTCGGTCAGTTTCGTTCTGAGCTCGCTCAGCGCCTCTTCGGCCTCGACCACCCGCTCGAGGTAGAGCAGGGCTCGGAGTCGCGTCAGCCGGATGTCTACGTCGTCGGGCTCCTGTTCCAGCAGCCGCTGCGTATCCTCGAGCGCCTCCTCGAGGCTCATGGCTTCGAGATAGGCATTCGCCCGCAGCGTCAGAGCGTCGCGGTTGTCGGGCTCGCGCTCGAGCACCTCGCCGAGCGCAGCCAGCGCCTCTTCGCTGTTTCGGATCGCGAGCTGGGTCTGGGCGAGCAGCAGCTGTGCTCGAGTCGTGTACAGCGGATCTCGCGCCGCTTCGCGCAGCGGCCAAAGCGCGAGATGGAAATCGCGTCGACCGATCAGCATCTTGGCGTAGACCAGCTGGAGCTCGCTGCGAGTGGGATCGCGGTCGAGGGCGGTGCGAACCGCTTCCAATGCCTGGCTCGCCTGACCACGCTGGAGCATCTCTTCGAGTGACTCGGCGCTGACCTGCGCCTCGCGCTGACACGCGCAGAGGAGCAGTGTCAGCAGCAGCGCCAGCCGGAAGATCGTGTGTTTCACGACTGCGCTGCTCTCGCTGGACCCGCGTCGGTCTGCCCGTCGGGCTGCGAGGTCTTGCGAGGCTGGGGGCGCTTCGGCGTCAGCAGGGCGGTCCAATACGCCTGGGGTAGCCCGCTGGCCGCGATCCAGGCCCGCGCGCCCTCGGCGTCGCGTCCAAACCAATGCCTCACCACCTTGGCGAGGATGTCGTCGCGCGTAGCCTCGTCGACGATTTCGAGCGCCCCGGACGCCGCCGCTTCCGAGTCTTCGAACATCTCGCTGAGGGCATAGCTCAGCCAGGCCGGATCGAGCGCGGGTGAGGCGGGCTGCGTGGCCAGCCACGCACTCGCTCGTGCCCTGTCCCGATCGTAGAAGCTACTGAATGCGAACTTCACGGAGAGGAAGCGTCCGCGATCATCCGGCTGCGCCAGAGCCCAGCGCAGGGCCTCTTCGGCGTCTCTTTCAGCCCAGGTTCGGGCGAGGACCCGAAGCCCGGCCTGGCCGTAGCGATGCGCCCGATGGCCGTCGAGCCAGTCGGCGATTCGCTGCGGCGAATCCTTGCCCGCGGTGACCGCGACCTTGCGGAAGACCATCGCGCGGAATTGACCGGGCGTGTGCTCCGGGATCGATTCCGCCCAGCGCATGGTCTCCTCGAGCTGGCCGTCGTCGATCAGATTCTCGACGAGAGCCCGAGCGGCTCTCTCCCGTTCGAAACCGAAAGGCATGCTTCCGATGAGATCGGAAACCCCCTCGAAACCCACCCGCGACGCGGGCCACCCCTCGACGAGGGCGACCGCCATTGCGGTCCTGAACTCTTCGGGCTCGTCTTCGGGAAGCGACACCACCCAGATCCTGGCCTTCGTCGGTTCCCGGCTCGCGACCACCTGGACGACCTGCGCTGCCACGTTCTTGCGGTGGGGCGCCTCGCGATCGAGCAAGAGCACGTACTCCAGGGCGGCATCGGAGTCGCGAGCTGCCCAGGTCGCGTGGAGAAGACGCAGCTCGTAGGCGGGGATCGGTTCGCCCCAGCCGGCCATGATGTCGGCCAGATGCTGGGCGGTGGCCGAATCGAGACCCGACACCGCGTCGACGAGCCCTTCGACGCGCTCGAGCCCGGCCGGCTCGACGAGTGCCGCGCGGAGAGCGTCTTCGGGGCTGGTCGATCGCTGATCTCGCTCCGATTCTCCGCCGCAAGCCGACAGCCAGGCTGCCAGGACTGAGACCAAGACAGCCGCGCGCCGAGTCACACGTGAAGTGCCTCCCCGTTGCCTGTTCATTTCCATACCGATTCCCATCTCTGGAACCCCTCTGAGAGCATGCTCTTCGGCCGCATCGACCACACCCAGAAGCTTCTGTGGGTACACCCTCGCTTCGAAAAAGTGGCAACGACCGAATGGATCCGATCGCGAGAGTGCGATCGCGGCCAGTCGCTCCTCATTGCGGATCCCAATAGATCCGGGTCCCGACTCCGATCTGGAAGAGCAGACTGTCCGGCTCGTAGCTGAAAGACATCGTCTCCCCGCCGTCCGAGTCGCTCCCGCGCAGCCGCTGCGAGCCGAAGGCGCGAGAGAAGTAGACCGCGCCTTCCGCAAAGACGGTCAAACGCGTGGGCCCCCAGCGACCGGCATCGGTCTCGACCGCGAGCCGAGGGCCAAATAAATGCACCGCCTTCGATTTGTCGTCCTCGAGGCTGAAGAGCTGATTGGTGACGTCCTGAACACCGATCGCCCTGGCATCCGCTCTCACCCATTGGCCCACGTAGTCGAGGGAGGGACGAATCTCGATCGGAATGCCTTCGATTTCGACCGCAAACGCGAGTCCAGCCGAGAGCGACCACTGATGCTGTAGATCGACGCGGACCTCTCCTCCCAACCCCTCGCTGGCCGCCGTGGGATTCGGAGGCAGGGGCACGAACTTCCCCTCGGTCAGAAAGTCCCGGTCGGTGATCGGCACCCACTGATAGGCGGCCTGCACGAAGGCCCGTGTGCTCAGGTCTGCGATCGGAAGGTTGAAAGCGGGCGTCTGGAGCTGGAGCTCGATCGGAACGATGACGGTGAAGTAGTCGTCGTGCTCATCGGCGTCGAGCGCAATGGGCGTCGGGTTTCTCGGGCTGACCACGTCGACGTTGAGAGTGCTCGTGATGATCGCTTCGGCGCGCTGCTGCTGGGCCTTCAGGCTGACCGCGAGCGAAGGTCTCCAGTCGTCTCCAGCGGTCTCGGCCGCGGCATGACCGGCCCCGGCGAGCAGACTGAGGCGCAGCAGGGAGTTGAGGACGCGCTCGAAGATGCGGCGCGATCGGCCTCTTTGCGCTCGCATGCGTGACGCGCCCCGCCTATCGAATTTGCTCACCATCCGAAGGTTCCGGTGACTCCGTAGGTTCGCGGAGGTCCGAAGACATCGAGATATTTCCCGAGGCCGTTCGTCGCGTCGAGCGCGTTGCTGAGATAGACCTCGTCCGTGAGGTTGCGGACCCAGAACGCCAACTCGATGCGATCCTCCGGCGTGTGGTAGGCCAGCCGGGCATTCAACAGCCAGTAGGCGTCCTGACTAGCCCCCTCGTTCTTCGAAAATGAGTCCTGGCCCAGCGTGAGCTCCGACGAGTTGCCGGGCACGAAATAGGTCTTGCTTCGGAAAGAGGCGTCCATCCGGGGCGTCAGGCGTCCCAATCTGCCGAGCAGGATTTCATAGGAGAGCCGCAGATTCAAGCTGACGTCGGGCGCCGCGACCAGGGGATTGCCGGAGAATTTGAGCACCTCCTGCTCGGGCGGACAAGCGGGGAAGGGCGGAGTGGGACATTGGGAAACGAACTTCAACCTCGGAACCGTGAAATCGGTGAATTCGGCGTCGAGAATCGCCATCGAGACGCCGAGCTCGAGTCCGTCCGTGGGACGCACGACGGCGTCCAGCTCGACCCCCCGGCTCTCCACCCGCGGCGCATTCAAGATCTGGGGCAGCGGGAAGGCGCCACCTGCATTCTGGACCACGAAGACCTGGTAGTTCTCGTAGTCGTAGTACCAGGCGGCAAAGTTCAGCGTGAGCATGCCGTCGAGCCACTCGGATTTGAGCCCTGCCTCGAAGGCGTCGATCTTCTCGGGCTTGACCGCTTCGATGGACTGCGCCGAGAAGAATGCACCTCCGTTGAAGTGTCCTCCCTTGAATCCGTGGGTGTATTTCGCGTAGAAAGAGACGTTGCCGATGGGGCTCCAGGTCAACACGATCTCTCCAGTCGGTTCGTCCCAGATCTCGTCTTCTTGAGCCGCCACGGTCTCCCGGGCCGGCGCGCCGGGGATGCTCGAGGGGAGCGCGAGCACCGTGAGGTCGAACTCCTTGCGTTCCCAGTTGTAACGGATGCCAGCCTCGAGGGTGAGCTGCTCCGTCAACTCGAAGCCCCCCTTGAAGAAGAGGGCCCAGGTCTCCAGCCGCTGCTCGAAGGACTGGAGCTGGGCCGTGACGACGACGCCCTCGAGCAAGTCGGTATCCGAGTCGAGCCGCTCGGCCAGGAAGAAGCCGCCCAGCTCCCAACTGAGGCGACCGTCGGTCTGCGAGACAAGGCTGATCTCTTCACTGACCTGCCAGACTTCGGAGTCTGCGTAGGCGTGGGCGACCTGATTGGGGCTGGCATCGAAGTTGCGCGGCGCGTGATCCATCGCCATTGCGAAGGCGGTCGTCGTCTGAAGCGATGCGAGCTCGTAGTCGATCGTGCCATTCAGCGTCGCCCCGAGAATATTGAGCTTCTCTTTTTCGACCAGATCGTAGTCGCCAGCAAAGGGATCTCGGTCGTCGTCACGATAGCCGCGCGAGTCCGAACCGATTCCATCATCATCGGGTCCCACAGAGCTGCCGCGAGATTGGAACTGATAGGCGAGGGCCTTCGATTGGCCGCCGCTCAGGTTCAGAACCCAGTCCTGGTCGACCGTCGGCTGGAGTCGAAGCTGGAAGCGCGCGGCCCAGTTATCCGTGTCGTTGACCTTCCCGTCGACACCGTCGCGGATCGGGCCGAAAAAGGCCTCGTTGCCGACCGCCCGCACGCAGCTGCCGTCGGGCGACTGACGGGCCGACGGGCTCGCGCATCGATTCCGCGTGTACCCATCGGCCATCGAGACCTTGACCGCGACTCGCCCCGACAGAAGATCGGGCACGATCGGAAAGCCCAATGCGCCCTCGACATCGATGGCGTCGTAATTGCCGTAGGAGACCGATGTCTTGGCGGACCACTCCCCGTCGGGCTTGTTGGGCTTGATCCGAATCGCGCCCGCCGTCGCGTTGCGCGCATGGGTGGTGCCCTGAGGACCCCGGAGCACCTCGACGCCTGCCAGATCGAAGAACTGGAAGAGCTGACCGATCGGCGAGTTCATGTAGACGCCGTCGTTGTAGATGGCCACCGAGGACGAGGCATTCGAGTTGAAGTCGAGCAGGCCGATGCCGCGAATGAAGATCGTCGGGCTCGATACCGAGCTCGCTCCGGTCTTGATCTCGAGATTCGGGGTGTATTCCGCCAGGGAACCGATGTCGGTGATGCGGGCTTCGAGGAGATCTGCCGCATCGAAGCCCAGTACGGAGGTCATCTCGGCCTGCCCCGTCAAGACGCCGGCCGTCCCCGTGACGACCATCTCCTCGATTCCCGCAAAGGGATCCTCGGCGGCCTCCTCGTCCTGGGCACCGGCCAGCGGGGCCGCGAGCGCGGCCCAGACCACTGCGACGAGGAGCGCGACGGCAGGTCCTCTCGCAAGCAGTGTGGAAAGAAGACGAATCATGCTGGACTTCTTCTCCGAATTGCGCGGGTGAGGGTCTTAATTAGGCATCAGAATCGGTACTGCAGTCCCCACTCGAGGGAGAGGTAGTGGTAGTCCTCGACAGCGCCCGTCCCCACGACGTAGCTGGCGCCCAGAACGAGGGCGGTGTGGTCGGTCATCATGAAGTCCAGTCCGCCTCCGCCACGGAAGGCAAAGCCCAGATCCCGGGCGCCGTCGATGTTGGTCTCGAAGATCTTGCGGTCGTTGGCCGGGATGCGTGGCGATTTGTTGTCGCCCTGGAAGCGCATGGCGCCGACGCCAGCCACGAGATGCGGCTGGACGCGACCGGTCGCCAGATACAGCTTGAGATCTGCGGTGGCGGTCCAGGCTTCCCCGCGCGCGACTCGGGACGACGAAGACGGATTGGTTCGCTCGGAATCCTTGCCGTCGATACTCCATTCATCGATCCACTCGAAATGGGCCTCCGCTGCCAGCCGCGGGTGGAATCGGTAGCCGACGCGCGCGTGGAGTCCGACACCCGGATCGACGTTGGGCGAGATCTCGTCGTTCCGACCCTGTTGGGGGCGAAAGTTGGTGACCTCCACCTCGTCGTCGAGCCCGAAAGGCACGCCGACCGAGCCCGAAAGCGCCATGAAGAAGCCCGGCTCGGACTCGGGCGTCGTGGTGTTCCACCACGACGACTCTTCAGCGGAGGCCACGCAGCCACCCACGATGAGCCAGGTGAGGTGCACCGGAAGGGCCCAGGACGCGAGTCGAGGGATTCTGTGGCGGAAAAAACGAACGTGGCGCATGGAGATCGGGCGGCTCTCCGAGTGTCACCGGCAGGCGGCTGACCAATAGGTGCGTGACTGAGTGCAATCGACGACACCGACAGATGGCAATCAAATAGTGAGATAATTTATCGAATTAAAACGACGGATCAAGATGACGTTATCGAATCGCCCGCCCTCTGCCCTCAGCCGAGATACGGCCCGCCGACGACGTCGAGGGTGCCGCGTCGTGAATCGCGCGCGATCGGAAGCCAGGGAGAGCACAGCTTCGGCGACGTCACGTGGCTCGCCATCGATCTCGAGGAGGCACCGTCCTCGCGACGCTCATGTGACGACTGGCACGGCTCGATCCAGCTTCCAGCCGACCCATCGTCTGAATCCGTTGGATGACAATGCGATAGATTGGGGCCATTCAATGGGTCGATCGTGCCCTGCCCTTCACCGGGCTATCCGGAGACGCAACCAGGGAGCCAGCGGATGAATCTCGAACTTGGCGATGGGGCGTACGCGCTATTGGGCGGGAGTCGCGGGATGGGCGCCGCAACCGCCCAGGTCCTCGCTTCGGAAGGCGCCCGCCTGGCGATCGTCGGGGCGGATCCGGAGCGGTCGCGCGACTACGCATCGGAGCTCGGGCGCACGCACGGCGTCCACACGATCGGACTCGCACTGGAGGCCAACGACGCCGAGAGCCTAGGGCGAGCGTTGCAATTGGCCCGTGACGAGCTCGGACCGATCGCCGGCTTCGCCGCGATTGCGGGGCCGATGGGGCCGAGGGGTGATTTCCTGGAGCTCGACGATGCGGATTGGAGCGTGCACGTCGAGACGCAGCTGATGTTGACCGTTCGCGGTTGCCGCGCCGCCCTGCCCCACCTGCTCGAACAGGGGAGTGGCCGCCTCGTGACGATGGCCGCCTACTCGGTCCGCGCCCCGAAAGCGAACCTGTCTCCCTATGCCGCGCTCAAGAGCGCGATCGTCAACCTCACCAAGAACCTGGCCAAGACATACGGTCCGCAGGGGCTCCGAGCCAATTGCGTCTGTCCCGGCATGATCGAGACCCACGCGCTGGCCGAGGCTCGCGCGCTCGCCGAGGATCGATACGGCGACGAGCCGGGCGATGCGCTCTATCTCTCTGCGGAACGAGATTTCGACATGAAGATGGCGCTGCGTCGGGTCGGAAGGCCGGAAGAGGTGGGTGAACTCGTCGCGTTCCTGCTCTCTCGACGTGCCGGTTATCTGACGGGGGCGACCATCAACATCGATGGAGGAACGGACTTCTGACCGCGATCCCGGGCCAGCCCGCTCAGGCGCCATGGAGCGCAGCGACGCGGCAGAGAAGTGCCGGAGCTCGGACCGCAGCGCCGCTCGTCGGCTCCAGGCGATCGACTTCAGCTCCGTGCAGTAGTCGTTGGCGATCCGAACCGCCTCGTCCTCGCCGCCCGTGTACCGGATGTAGGTTCCCGAGCACCCACTATGAGGATCGCCATAAACGCCAATGACGTGATCATGCCAGCGGGAGCCGGCAGAGCACCACCGCAAGGCCTTCGACACCCTGGGGTGACGACTCGGGGAGCAGCTCGGTGAGCAGCTAGCGCCGCGGCTGCTTGCGCCGCGGATACCAGCTGGTCGAGCCACCCTGGTTCTCGCCCCAGCCCTCCGCGCCGTCCCATTTCCAATAGAAGAGCGCGTTGCCCGGGCCGCCCGCGGTCGGCCCACACTTTCCCTGATGACTGAACATCTCCCCCTCAGCATTGAGCGACCGATCGAGCGTATCCGTCGCTTCGAGCTCGATGTGCCAGATCCATTCGCGATCTGGATCGACGACGCAGCGGCGCTCGCCCGACACGAGATGTGCCCAGATGCCGTCTCGGATCAGGTATCCCGTCGTGACTTCGTCCTTCTCCGTCCCCTCGTACATCATGGAGTACGCGAGAAAGGCGTCCCGCGCCGAAGCGGTCCCGAGCACGTAGCCCAGTGCGAAGGGCGGAATCTTCGGCCGCGGCTTCGCTCCGGGCTTCGGGGGCGGTTTTGGAGTGCCCTTGGGAGGCCGCGGGCTCCAGCTGCGGTCGCGCACGGCCAGACTGTCGATCTCGATCTTCTCCCCGTTCAGGACGAGTTCGCCCGTCACGTGCATCGCCTGGTCGAAGTGTCGTCCCTTCCAGAAGGGTGCGACACCGGCCGGATGCGGGTTCGGCTCCATCACGCCCTCGAAGATCATCTCGGCCTCGAAACGTCCGGGATCGCGCCGCGTCACCCGATACTTTTGCAGCGGCTCGAGCATCTGGATGTGGTTCCCGCTCGGAGTCACGATGTCGCGCAAATCGCGCTCGACCGGCAGCGGCACGCCCTCGACCACCTCGTGATAGGGCGAGTCGTCCTCGTCATTCCAGACGAAAGCGCCACCGTTGTAGACGCCCGTCTCACCCTGGTTGGGCAGGAACTGGTTGTAGAACCATCCGCTCAGCTTGCGCTCGGGCACGAAGAACGAGACCCAGAACGTCTCCGTCTGCCAGGGATGACGCCCCGGCGGATGGAACGCGTCGTCTTCGGGCGTCACCACCCAGCCCGTGATGTCATCCGTGTTCAGCATCGGCTCTCTCCCAACGCGGCCAGTGTCGACCCGCCTTCTGACGCGGGTCGCCGTCTCAGCCAAGCCCCCCACGCTCGCGCAGCGATGTGATCTCGTCCCAGTCGAGGCCCACGTCCATCAGGATGGTCTCCGTGTCCTGACCGCATTCCGGAGCGGGTCCGGCCGGCGCCGTCGGAACCCCATCGAAATGCATCGCAGGCGATACCAGCCGGAACTCGAGCCCATCGTGCCCCGTCACCTTCGGCAGAAAGCCGTTCGGCTCGACCTGCGGATGTTCGTGGACCTCCTTGAAGTTGATCGCTGGCGCCCACACTCCGGAGAGCGCCTGCAGCGTCTCCTTCCACTCTTCGAGGGTCCGCGTCGCAAAGGTCTCGTCAAACTCTTTCACGCACTCGGCCCTGTTCTCGAAGCGCACCGCCCCGTCCCTGTAGCGCGGATCGTCGATCAGATCCTCGCGGCCAATGATCGTGCAGAGCTCGTCCCAAAATCGATCCCCCTGAAGCATCACGAGGTAGACCCAACGCCCGTCCTTCGTCTCGTACCAGTTCGTGATCGGGTTGCCGGGCAGCTTGCGGTTGATGACATTGGGCTTCTCGAGATAGGGCGCGCTCACGATCCCCGGCGCCATGGTCCACATTCCGACGTTCATCAGTGAGACGTCCACGATCGGCGTCTCTCCCGTGCGTTCTCGCTGAAGCAGCGCCATTGCAATCGAGCCCGCGATCGTGTTGCCACCCTGGAGGTCGAAGAATGCAGAGGGCTGCGGCGCGGGGCCATCCTCCTGGCGCAAGAGATGAACTGCCAGACCGGACGTCGCCCAGCCGGCAGCCAGGTCGTAACCCCCCGTGTCGCGCATCGGCCCCTCGTTTCCCCAGCCCGTCCCGCGCACGTAGATGATCTTCGGGTTCACGGCCTTCACGTCGTCGACGTCGATGCGGAGCTTCTCTCGCAGCACCG
>PVBE010766822.1_pt1 | contig 38147 bp, 30 predicted proteins | sample 1631181 | NCBI WGS metagenome assembly PVBE01 (sample SAMN08397723, study PRJNA350692) | Marine metagenome, whole genome shotgun sequencing project. | isolation source: water | place: Pacific Ocean | collected 2012-04
CGCGTGCCTCGACGCGGTCGAGGGCGTCCCTGCCGCAGACCCCGGCGGCCAGGTCGACGAGGTCCCAGGAGCGGTCCTCGAGGCCTATCTGACGGCTGTCGACGGTCTGCGGGTGTACGACGGCGCGACCGACCTGCGCGTGGTCTACACCGCGATGCACGGCGTCGGACGGCAGCTCTTCGAGACTGTGCTGCGCCGTCACGGCTATGCCGACCTGCACGTAGTCGCCGAGCAGGGTGACCCCGACCCCGACTTCCCGACCGTGCGCTTCCCGAACCCCGAGGAGCCGGGCGCGCTCGACCTGTCGCTCGCCTTGGCCCAGAAGGTCGGCGCCGACCTGCTCGTCGCCAACGACCCCGACGCGGACCGGCTCGCGGTCGCGGTCCCGGACGGCGACGGTGGCTACCGCCAGCTGACCGGCAACCAGATCGGGGTGCTCCTGGCCGACGAGTTGCTGCGGTACGGCTCCGGAACCCAGCGCCTGGTCGCCACCACGGTGGTCTCGTCCGCGATGCTCAGCCGCATCGCGGCGCATTACGGCGCCGACTATGCGGAGACCCTCACCGGCTTCAAGTGGCTGGCCAACCGCGCGCTCGCCTACGAGACCACCGGCGGCGCCTTCGTGATGGGTTACGAGGAGGCGCTCGGCTACTCGGTCGGAGACGTCGTACGCGACAAGGACGGGGTGTCCGCGGCGCTGGTGTTCTGCGATCTCGCCGCGCGCTGCAAGGCCGAGGGCCGTACGGTGCTCTACCGCCTGGCCGAGCTGTATCGAACCCACGGGTTCTACGCCTCTTTGCAGCGCGCCGTCGTGTTGCCGGGCGCCGAGGGCGCGGCGCGCATTGCGGCGACGATGCGGACTTTGCGAACGAAGCCGCCGCGCTCGATCGACGGCGTGGCCGTCCGCGAAGTCCGCGACCTGGTGGATGGGCTCGGCGATCTGCCGCCGTCAAATGTGCTCGCCTTCGACCTGGCGGATGGCAGCCGGATCCTGGCCCGCCCGTCGGGCACCGAGCCCAAGGTGAAGTTCTACTTCGAGGTGCGCAGCGAGCTCGGCGCGGACCAGCCGCTCGACGAAGCCGAGGCCGCGGCGGGCGCGCGGCTGGAGGCCCTGGCCGACGCCTTCGTTGCGCGGCTGTAGTAGGCTCCCGACGGTTCCGAGTCCGGGGGAGTCCAATGCGCCTGACCCTTCTCTTCGCTTCCATTATCGCCTTCGCGGCGTGCGACGACGACGCCGCAGCTGCGGACGATCCGGACGCGGCGCTGCGCGCGACCGACGGCTCGGTGGGCGACTCCGGCGGCGGCGGCGGCTCGGTGCCGCCGAACGGCGTCTGCGCGCCCGGCAACACGGTGTGCGTCGACGGCATGTTGCGCACCTGCATCGACGACGCGACCGGGTGGCTCGTCACGAGCTGTCCCGACGGCGAGATCTGCCTCGAGGACGCCTGCGTCGAGCTCGATTGCGAGCCTGGCAGCCGTCGCTGCCACGAGGACGGCGGCGTGCAGCGGTGCGCGCCCGATGGGCGTTCTTGGGGGCCGTCGATGGCGTGCCCGGACGACCACACCTGCCAGGAGGGCGTCTGCCTCGAGCGCAATTGCGACCCCGGCGAGCGCGCGTGCGCCGACAAGGCGGTCCTGGAGTGCGACGAGGACGGCCTGCACTGGTCGCGCGAGGCATGCGCTGAGCGATGCATCGACGGGGAGTGCGCCGAGGCGCCCGGGGCCGATTGTCCTCCCGGAGAGGTGCTGTGCGGGCCGGAGGGCATCGTCACCTGCGCCGACGACGGCAACAGCTGGATCGAGCAGCCCTGCCCGGGCGGTCACGCGTGCTTCGAGGGCGAGTGCGTCGAGTGCGTCCGCGATCGGGATTGTGCAGAGGGCGGCGTCTGCGAGGACGGGGTCTGCGGCCTGCCGCCGCTGCGCGTGCTGACCGAGGAGCTGCCGCCCGCGCAGATCGACGTGCCCTACCTGGTCGACCTGGAAGCGGAGAACGGCGAGGAGCCCTATCGCTGGGCGGTGACCGAGGGCGCGCTCCCGGAGGGCGTGGCGCTGGGCGAGAACGGCGCGCTCGCGGGGACGGCGGTGGAAGCCGGCGCCTTCGACTTCACCGCCGAGGTGACCGACTTCGCGGGAGATTCGGCGAGCGCGGAGCTGACGCTGACGGTGGTGCCGGAGGGCCTGGTGATCACCAACGACAGCCCGCTGCCGGACGCGGAGGAGGGCTCCGGGTACGAGGTGCAATTCGAGGCGCTCGGCGGCGTCGCGCCCTATGGCTGGCTCATCGTTGACGGCGCGCCGCCGGCCGGGCTGAACCTCGGCGCGAACGGCCTGCTCTCCGGTGTGCCCAATGAGATCGGACACTTCGAGTTCACGATGCGGGTGGTCGACGCGGGGGATCCGGTCGGGTTCGCCGAGAAGGCGTTCAGCATCGACGTGGAGGTCGCGCCGCTAGTCATCGTCGCCGACCAGATCTTCGACCTCTTCATCACCCGGGTCGTCACGCTGCCCACCATCACGGTGGTCCAGAACATCCCGATCCCCTACCGGACGCAGCTCATGGCGCGCGGGGGCCTGCGGCCGTATCACTGGAGCGAGATCGACATCCCCGACGCGCTGCGCGGCTTCCTGCCCAACGCGGGCATCCCGGAGGGCCTCGTGCTCGAAGAGGACGGCACGCTGAGCGGCGCGGTGGTCGACACCGACCAGGTCATCGAGCTGCAGATTCCGTTCACGATGATCAGCCTGACCGGGTTCTTCTTCATGGCCGAGGTCGCCGACAGCCAGGGCGTAGCTGACACCGCCCAGGCCGTATTCGTGCTGCCCACCATCCCCATCGGAGGTAATTAGACGATGGTCGACTTCATGCCTTTCCACGGTCTGCGCCCGGCGCCGGGCCGCGCCTCAGGCGTCGCGGACGTGCCCTACGACGTGGTCGACACCCGCGAGGCGAAGGCCCTGGTGGACGGCCGCCCGGACAGCATCCTGCGCACCACGCGCCCCGACGTGTCGCTGCCGTCCGGCACCTCTCTCTACTCGGAGGCCGCGTACGCCGAGGCACGCCGCGCGTTCACCGCGCTCATCGAGGGCGGGGCCATCGTCGAAGACGCGCAGCCCGGCTACTACGTCTACGCGCAGACGATGGGGTCGCACCGGCAGATTGGGCTCGTGGGGCTCGCCTCGGCCGCTGACTACCGCGCGGACAAGGTCAAGAGGCACGAGCACACGCGCCCGAAGAAGGAAGACGACCGCATGCGCCACATCGAGGCGGTGCGCGCGCATATCGGGCCGGTGTTGATGGCCCATCGCGCCCACAGCGGCATCGATGGGCGTATCAACCGCATCGCCGGCGGTGACGCCGCGGTCGACTTCGTCGCCCCGGACGGCATCCGGCACGAGCTGTGGCCTGTGTTCGACGCGGACGACGTGAGCGCCTTCCAGCGCGACTTCCGCTCGGTCGACGCGCTCTACATCGCCGACGGCCACCACCGAAGCGCGGCGGCGTCACGGGTGGGGGACGGCGCCGGCGCAGACGAGCCCCGCGGCCGATTCCTGGTGGTCACCTTCCCCCACGACCAGCTGCAGATCCTCGCCTACAACCGCGTCGTCGGTGACCGCAACGGGCGCTCCCCCGAGGCGCTGGTGATCGCGCTCTCAGACGCCTTCGAGGTCACCCAGCTCACGGCAGCTGCGACCCCCGACGAGCGCTACACCTTCACCATGTTCATGGCGGGCGAGTGGTACCACCTGCGCCTCAAGCGCGAGGCCGCGCCCGACCCGGACGACCCGGTGGCGCGGCTCGACGTCAGCGTGCTGCAGGACTCGGCGCTCGCGCCCATCCTCGGCGTGGGCGATCCGCGGACCGACGAGCGCATCGGCTTCGTCGGCGGCATCCGGGGGACCGCCGAGCTCGAGCGGCGGGCCGGAGAAGACGGGGTCGCCTTCGCGATGTACCCCACGAGCCTCGAGGACCTGATATCGATCGCGGACGCCGGTGAAGTGATGCCGCCGAAGTCGACGTGGTTCGAGCCCAAGCTGCGCACCGGGCTCGTAATCAGCCGCTACTGAGGGCCCGCGCAGGAATAACTTCCGGTTTCGCATCCACGAGCGCAGGCCATCTCCGCCCGCGCCTCGGTCGCCCAATCCTCGACGTACCTATGGTACGCCTGCGGTTGAGCTCGGTCGCCGCGGACGAATCTGACCCACGCTCGCGGCGCGAAACTGGGAAGTTACTCCTGCGCGGACCCGAGGGGCTCGGCCAGCCACGCCGTGGTCAACGCCTCGGCCTCCGCCATCACCTCCGGCGCGGCGCCCAGCGAGAACGGGCTCAGCCGCCCGCGCGGACCCTCCAGCACCTGCACCTCGACGCCCCGCGCCTCGGCCAGCGCCGCCTGGTGACGCCACGCGTCGTCGCGCACCAGGTCGAGCGCCTGGTCGAGGAAGCGCCAGGGGTCGCGGGCCCACGGCTTCGACAGCGACGACGACGGGATGAGGTAGACCACCAGCACGTCGACCGGGTGCGCCTCGAGCATCGCGCGCAGCGGCACCTTGTCGACGAGACCGCCGTCCACGTGCAGCTCGCCCGCGCGGCGTACGGGCTTGAAGAGGATCGGCAGTGAGCAGCTCGCGAGCACCGCTTCGGGCAGCGAGCCGGAGGTGTCGACGTGGCGGCGCCTCCGGCTCAGATTCGTCGAGACGGTGACCAGCGGGGTCTCGCATTCGTCGAAGCGAGCGGGCAGGTGGCGCTCGAGCAGCGCGGCAAAGCGGCGGCCGCGCAGCAGGCCCGGCGGGGCTCCGAAGGGGACGCCTGGATCCCAGAAGTCGCGCCGCTTCAAGCCGAGCGCGACGTCGCCGAAGCGGTCGAGCTGGCCCGCGGCCGCGGCGGCGGCCACCATCGCCCCGGCGGACGCGCCCCCGTACAGGACGGGGCGGACCCCGGCGGTGAGCAGCGCGCGCACGAAGCCGGTGTGACCGAAGAACCCGAAGAAGGCGCTGGAGAGGGCCACGCCGACGCGGCGACCGCGCAGGTGCTCGGCCCGGGTCACATCACTTGCGTGACTTCGCCGCGACCCTCGCCTGCTCGGCGAGGCTCAGGAGCGACGAAGGGGGCAGCCCGCCCTCTTGACGGAAACCATTGACGAAGAAGGTGGGGGTGCCGCGCACGCCCAGCGCGCGACCCTGCTCGATGTCGGCGAGCACGCGGGCCTTCGTCTTGTCGTCGTCGATGCACGCCGCCCAGCGGTCGACGTCGAGCCCGACCTCACGCGCGTACTTTTGCAGGTCTTCGGCGCCCAGCTTCGTGCGGTTCTCGAACATCGCGTCGTGGAGCGGCCAGAAGCGGCCCTGCTGGCGGGCGCACTCGGCGGCGTAGGCGGTCCGGCACCCGTTGGCGTGGAAGGGCTTGTTGATGGCCGGGTTGCACTGGTGGTCCATCGGGTAGTGCTTGAAGTGGTAGCGGAACGCCTTTGGCGCCTTCTTGGCCGCTTCCCTCAGGTTGTTCGCGAGCCGCTGGCAGTGCGGGCATTGGAAGTCCGAGAACTCGACGATGACCACGGGCGTGGTCTCGGGGCCGCGGCCGGGGCTGTCGCCGAGCACGACCTCGACCGCTTGGGCCGCCAGCTGCGGAGCCGGTCCTCGCACGTGCGCGGCCTTCGCGCCGTACGCGTAGCGACCCTGGGCGGCGACGGTCATCACGACCATCAAGGCGAGCGCGAGCCAGGCCGCGCTCGCCTTCGGGAGCCCGGCGAAGGGGTGGATGCCGCCTTCTTTACGTCCGGGATGCGTGACGAATGACGTCGCGAACAGCGCCGCGTTCACGCCGTACAGGCCGAGGCAGAGCGGGCAGAACCGCTCGAGCGCGAAGATCGTGTAGCCGCCGAGGACGGCGGAGTAGACGACCGAGAGCCCGGAGGTGATGAGCAGCACGTCGGGGATGCGCGGGAAGCGATCCTCTGCGAAGCGCCACGCGCCGGCGAGCAGCAGGACGGTGAGGTAGAAGCCGAGGCCGAGCGCGGCGATGGGCAGCCCGCCGATCTCGGCCATTACGCTCTTCGCCGCCTCCTCGCAGGAGACGTGGGCGCCGGCGCACAAGCCGGTGTCCGCCGCGCCACCGTACAGGTAGCCGATGTGCTTCTCGATGAGCAACTCGGAGATCCAGGCGCCCGCGGCAGCCAGGGCCGTCAGCAGATAGAAGCCGGCTCGCACCCGATCAGCGAGGAGGCAGCACGACGTTGGGCAGGAAGCGCGGGACCGGCAGCAGGTCGAACTCGTCGGCCCCGTGCTCGACCGGCGCGCAGTCGGCACGCAGGCAGGCGTTGGGTCCGGCCACCGGGTGCAGCGAGATGTCGAGGCCGGCCTGGCGGCGGGACATCAGGCTGATGTGGAAGTGGTGGTGGTGGAACTGGTACCAGCCGCGGTTTTCGTTCTCGACCTCGTAGGCCAGCGAGCGGTTGTTCCGCCGGCAGGCCGGGCCGTCGTAGAAGTTCGCGTCGCACAGCTGGTCGATGGCCGAGTCGACGGCCTGCCCGACACGCCCATCGACGCCGATGACCCGCAGCTGCGGTGTGTCGTGCGCGAATGCGAGCCACAGCGCGGTCCGCCAGACGTCGAGGTTATTGGGCTCCTCGACGCAGTGGTACTGGTCGCGGCCGTTCAAGACGTGCTCGCAGATCGGGCGCAGCCGGTTGTCCGGGGAGTTCAGCTGGAAGTAGGCGATGTCCATGTCGGTCCCATTGACGTGCGTGCCCTCGGGGTGGCCGGGCTGGCGCTCGCGGGTTCCGGGGATCGCGCCGTTCGCTTCGCTCATGTCGCCGAGCCCGAGCGGCTCGTGGTTCCCGAACTCCCAGTTCTGCGACAGGCACTCGACCTTCGCCGAGGCGTACTTGACGATGTCCTGCAGATCGACGCGGCAGAAGCTCCGGTACTGATCGTTGGGCGTCTCGCCGTTGAGCGGGTAGTTCCAGTAGCCCGGGCCACGCTCGGGCAGGAACTGCTCGATGGCGCCACACACGCGCTCGCCGCCCTCGCACTCCCAGCTCGGGACGTTGTCGCAATTCGGGACTGGCCCAGGGGGCGCCTCGCCCAGGTCGAGCACGCAGTTTCCGCCCGGTGAGCAGATGGTGCCGCCCGGGCAGGAGTCGGGCGTGCAGGGCGGGTCGGCGCAGAGGCCGTCGTCGTTGCAGATCTGGTCGCCTTCGCAGCTCGCGTCATCCTCACAGCCGGGCAGGCACGCGTTGCCCTCCTGACACGCGTAGCCCGGGCGGCAGTCGTCCGAGTCGCGACAGGTGGCGAGGCAGACGGTGCGGTCGTCCTGGAGCCGGAAGCACTCTGCGCCGTTCGCGCAGGGCTGCTGGTCGCCGCAGCCGAAGTTCACGCAGTAGCCGCCCTGGAAGTCGCCGTCCTGCTCCGGGATGCACGCCGCGCCGGCTCCTTCGCAGTCCGCGTCGCCATTGCAGGGGGAGCCCACATTGCCCTCGCCCGGGTTGGGCGGGTTGTCCGGGTCGCCCGGGAAGCAGGTGTTGTCGCCGTCGCAGACGTAGCCGTCACCCTCGCGGCAGTCGTTGTCGCGGCGGCAGTTCTGGAGGCACATCGACGCGTCGAGGCCGAGGTTCCAGCAGCTGCCCGTGGCGCCGCAGTCTTCGGCGTCCTCGCACTCCGCGGAGCAGTAGCCCTCGGGCAGGTTGTCGATGCAGTTGCCGCTCTCGCAGTCACCGTTGTCTGCGCACGCCGCGCCGAGTCGACCGGCTTCCGGCGGGTTGCCGCCACCTGCGCCGCCCTGACCGCCGGCGCCGCCCTGGCCGCCTGCGCCGCCCTGACCACCTGCGCCGCCCTGACCGCCTGCGCCGCCCTGACCACCTGCGCCGCCTTGCCCGCCCGCGCCGCCTTGGCCGCCTGCGCCGCCCTGACCGCCTGCGCCGCCTTGACCGCCTGCGCCGCCCTGGCCACCGCCGCCTTCGCCACCCTGACCGCCCTGGCCGCCTTCGCCGCCTTGGCCGATCGGGATCGTGCCGCCTTGGCCTCCCTGGCCGGCGCCGCCGTCCATCTGCACGTGGTGGGGGTCATCATTGCCGCCTCCGCCGCCGCCCGGGACGCAGCCCGGCAAGCCGAAGAGACACAAGGAGAGAGCGGACGAGAGGAGCAGGCTGCGCGAGAGCATGGCCGGCCTCCTAAAAAGCGCGAAGCGACCGCGTCTTTTAGTGAATCCAGCCGATGGCATCAAGTCGTGTGGACCGCGACGTACGTCGATCGGCCCGCGGCTCAAGTGATCTCGGGGGCGAGCCCCACTACGCGTTCGACCGGAATCGTGAACACGATGCCCGATCCGGGCTGGTCAAATGGGCCCGCCAATCGCTCCACGAGATCGAGGCATCCGAAGGCCTTCCCACGCGGCATTACGCTCACGATCACGTGCGAATCGACCCCCGATCCGGGGAACAGCCCGCGCATTCCGGCGAAGATGGGGAGCTCCGTTGCGAGGATCTGTCCCATGCCGCGCCCTTCGAGCACGGTGGCGCCGGTGACGTCCTGCTCGAGGAATCCGAGCAGGACGTCTTCCACCAGGCGGTAGTCTTTGAGGATGCAGACCAGGAGAACCATCGCTCTGAGGGTCCGGGTTTCGTCTGCTGGGTGTCAACCGCGATGGGGGGCGGTTTCCTTGCCCTGGGTGCGGCGCGATTCTAGTCTCGCGACAGCGTCATGAAGTGCCCGCAATGTGAGCATGAGAATGCCGAAAAGGCCCGGTTTTGCGCACGTTGCGGCGCCGGCTTCGAGATCCGCATAGACGAGGATCGCTCCGCCTACACGACTCCGGTGGCGCCCGGGACCATCTTCGAGGGCAAATATCAGGTCCTCGAGGAGATCGGTCGGGGCGGAATGGGCGTGGTCTACCGCGGCCACGACCTCTCGCTCGGGCGCATGGTCGCCATCAAGGTCCTGCCCGAGCAGTTCAACACCGACGACGAGGTCATCGCCCGCTTCAAGAAAGAGGCGAGGGCGATGGCGGCCCTCGACCACTCGAACATCGTCCCGGTCTACGCCATCGGTCAGCAGCGCAATTATCACTACTTCGTGATGAAGTTCCTCGATGGCCGCACGGTCGCCGAGACCCTCGACGAGCTGCGCGCGCTCCCCGAGGGCCGCTTCGCCCCGACCGATGTCCGCCGCGTCGTGGTCGAGGTCTGCCGCGGACTCGGGCACGCGCACCGCCGCGGTCTGATTCATCGCGACATCAAGCCGGGCAACATCATGCTCTCGCCCGACGGCGTCGTGACCATCATGGACTTCGGCATCGTCAAGGAGCAGGCGGGCGGCGAGAACCTGACGCGCACCGGGCTCGTCTTCGGGACCCCGGAGTACATGGCGCCGGAGCAGGCGCAGGGGCAGTCGATCCCGGGGCCCTCCACCGACCTCTACTCGCTCGGTGTGGTCGCCTACGAAATGCTCAGCGGCCGGCCGCCGTACCAGGGCGACACCCCGTTCTCGGTGGTCCTCAAACACATCAAGAAGCCGCCGCCCCCGCTGGTCGACGTGCTGCCGGACATCTCGCTCGACTTCCAGGACGTCATCTTCAAGTCGCTCGAGAAGAAGCCGGTCGACCGCTACGCCGACGCCGACGAGATGCGCGCGGCGATCGAGTCGGCCAACATCGACCCGAACGCGCGGAGCACCCCCCAGCCGGGCCCCGAAGGTGAGCTCGCCGGTCGGACCGAGCCAGTGGAGATCGTCGACGAGCGGCCGCATCGCGCGCAGGTCGCCCGAGCCCCGAGCCTGCCTTCCGCCCTCGAGCCGGTGGACTCGCCGGAGGTGATGCACGACGACGCCCCGCCTCCGTCGCTCCGCCCTTCGATGTCGCCCTCCCGCGCGGACGGGCGCGCCTTCGCGCCCGCCGCGCGCGCTGACCGAACGGTCGAAGAGGCCGCCGTGGTCGAGGACCGCCCCGGCCACTACCGGCAGCTGGTCACCGCTCGGGGCCGGCGCGAGCAGGAGAAGAGCCGCCGGCGCACGATCGCCCTCGTGGTGGTCGCAGCTCTCATTGGCGCAACGGGCCTGGCGCTCATCATCTTCTCGGCCACCCGAAAGTCGAACGCAGACACGCCCAAGCCCAAGCCCAAGCCGCCGGCGAGCGCCCCCGCACCCACCGCAGCGCCAGCGCCAGCACCGCCCCCCAAGTCCGCCGAGGTCTTCGTCCGCATCGACAGCGAGCCTGCGGGCGCCGAGGTCTTCGAGGTCGTGGGCGGCCAGGAGCGCAGCGTCGGGCGGACGCCGTACACCGCGACCCGGCCCCGAGATGCGAAGGCCAGCTTCGTGCTGCGCCGAACCGGGTACGACGACAAGAAGGTGGACGTCGGCTTCCACGAGACGCGCCCCGTGCGCTTCCCGCTGAAGCCTATTGCGCCGAAGTAGCCCGCGCGTACACCCCATCGATGTCGGGGCCGTTCGAGACCAGGTCTCTCGGGTACGGCTCGCCGGTGTCGGGGTTGGTCCCCGGCGCGCCGAGCCGAATGTAGACGCACCCTTCGCGGCGGATCGCCTCGCCTTCGGCGCCCGGCAGGTCCGCCAGGTCGAAGTGGTCGCCCCCCGCCGCTGGATCGAACGGATCGAGCGGACGACGCTCATCGTGCAGCGTGACCGGCCCGAGCCCGGCGAACCCGGGCCAGGCGCTCGGCCGTGGGTCGTAGACCATCTCGTCGTCGGCCGTGTAGTCGTGCGGAAACGCGACCCAGGTCTCGCCGTCGCGTGACACCTCGACGACCAGAGGGTCGAGGAACCACGCGTCCTCGTCGACCTGGAACGGATTCTCGAAGACCGCGAGATCCGCCCCCGGGCCGTCCACGACGCGCCGCCCGGACCAGCGCAGCACCAGCCGCTCGCCTGTTCCCAAGGAGAAGACGTCGGTGCCGCCCGCCCACGTGCCGGCGCCGCGCACGCCGTTGACCGCACGTCGAACGTCGCGGAACGGCCCCTCCGACGAGGGCGCCGCGATCACCTCGTCGGCGTACGCCACACCGCTCGCTCGAGGCGCGGGCGGCTCGGCGACTTCGTCCGGCGCGCCACCGATGCGCCGCCCGGTGGTGTCGCCGTGCTTCAGATCGAAGATGCGCACGGCGTCTGCGGCCCACTCGGTCACCGCCATCCACCGCCCGTCTGCGCTGATGTCGACGTGCCACGGGTTGCTGCCCGGCGGCATCGACCAGCGCCGAACCGCCTCTCCGCTGTCCGGGTCGTAGGCCGTGACCACGTGGTCGGCCGAGTCGACGATGTAGAGCTGTCCGCCGTGGGCGCGCAGGTCGTTGGGGACCTGTCCGAGCGGAGCTGTGACCGTCTCCACGTTGGGCTCGCCGCACCCGTCCGCGTCTTGGAGGCCCTGCAGGTCGACCGCGCGCAGAGCGCCCGAGATCGCCAACACCACGAAGAGCCGGTCTCCGAGGACCGCGACCGATTGGGGGCCCTCCAGATCCCGTGGCGCTTCGCCCAGATCGACCGCGCAATCCCAGAGTCGCCCCTCGCCGTCGAGCACGTGCAGGGCGTCGCTGTTGAAGTCCGTCACCAGGAAGAGGTCGCGCCAGGTGGCCACGTTCCCCAGCCCGAGCCCGTCCGCGTACTTCCGCGTCTGCACCGCCTCACCGGTGACCACCGCGACCTCACCGCGCACCGCCGAGGTGGCCACCGCCACATCGCCGACGAACGCGACGTCGACGGGGGACTGCAGCGGTGCCAGCGCCTGCACGCGCGCGGCCTGCCCCGCGGCTCGCAGCGCGCCGGCGGGGACGACCTCGATCCCGCCCGGCGTCGTGTGCGGGGCCTCCGGGTCTGCGACGTCGAGCTCGCCCGTGTCGACCACGTAGAGCGCGTCGTCTCGCACGACCAGCCGTGTCGGGTTTGGCCACGCCGTGCCGATTCGGTTGACGACCGTCCCGCTCTCCGGCTCGACGACGGTCAGCGACCCCGGGCGCCACCCATCGCGGTGGAAGCCGCTATTCGAGACCACCAGGAGGTCACCGACGAAGCGCACCGCCTGCGGGCGGTCGAAGGCACCCGGCGGCTCCGGCTCGGGGGCCGCCTCGGGGTCGAGGCAGCCGGCGAGGACGAGCAGCGTGGACAGCGCCCACCGGGATCGCGGACAACCGGCGCGATGCGCACCCTGGCCCTGTTGCTCGCCTGGTTCCCGGTGGCGGCCTGTGCCCAGGGCGTGTTGGTGGTCGGCCAACCCAAGGTCGAGGCCGACAACCCGACGGCGACCGTCGAGACGATCTTCGTCGACGCAGATCCGGCTGCGCGTGTCGACCTGGCCGACGTGGTCGCGAACGCGCTCGGCGCCAATCTGCGGAGGACGGGCGGCGCGGGCCGGCCGGCCTGGCTCTCGTTGCGTGGCGGTACGGCCGAGCAGCTCGCGCTCTTCCTCGACGACATCCCGCTGCATGGAAGCCGCGGCGGCGCCTTCGACCTGTCGACCATCCCCGCGGTGTACGTCGACCACGTCACCATCCTCCGGGGGCCGTCTGCGGCGGTCCACGGCGGGCGGGCCCAGGGCGGCGTGTTGATACTGAACACGCGCCCCGCGGACCAAGGGACCGACGGCCTCGCCCGGCTGCGCCTCGGATCGTCGGCGCTCACGCAGCTCGACGGCGCGCTGACCCTCGGGGGGGCGGCCGGCGACCTGCTCGTGGCAGGCGGCCTCAGCGCGGCCGAGGGTGACTTCGCCTTCGAGGACACGCAGGGCGAGGTCCGTCGCCGGCGCGGCAATGACCACCAACGCGCGTCCGGCCTGGTCCGTGGCCGATCCGGGCCCTGGTCGCTGCTCGTAGAGGGCACCGCAGGCGAGCGCGGGGAGCCCGGGTCCGAGCTGATCGACCCCGATCCAGACGCGCGCGTGGAGGACCGGCGGCTGCAGGCCGGCGTCAGCTGGGCGGAGATCGCGGGGCCGCTTCACCTCCAGGCGTTGAGCTTCGCGCGTCGCCAGGACCACACCTTCGTCGACCCCGATGCGTTGCTCGGCCCCTTGCGTAGCGAGCTGAGCGACGACCTGTTTGGCGGGCGCGGGCTCGCCGTCTGGCCGGTCGCCGGACATACGCCCTTTCTCGTCCTCGAGGGTCGCCACGAGCGAGCCCGCAGCGCCGGAGACGACGCTCGGGAGGAAGACGCTCGCACAACCGTGGCGGCGGCCCTCGGAGACGTCTGGCGGCCCTTCCGCCGGCTGGCGCTGAGCGCGGCGGGACGAATCTCCGACACCGGAGAGAGAGACGCGGTCTGGGTCCCGCAGGTTGGCGTCGCCGTCGGGCCGTGGGGCGGGCTGTCGGCACGCGCCAACGTGGGGCGGATCTTCCGCGACCCGTCCTTCGACGAGCTGCACTTCCGCGGCCAGGGGGTCGAGGGCAACCCCGACCTCGACCGCGAAGATGGGGTCGGCGCCGACGTGGGCCTGCGCTTCCGCGTGCCGCGCCGGCTGACCCTCGACCTCGTCTGGTTCGAGCAGCGCTACGAGCGCGTCATCCTGTGGGTGCCGGTCAACGCGTACCGCGTCCAGCCCGAGGACGACTTCGGCGCCACCGTGCGGGGACTCGAGGCGGCGGCGGCCACGCGCCTCGGACCCCTGCGTCTGCGCGCCACCTACGTCCGGCTCGACCACGCCTTCGACCACGCGCCGCACGCGCCGCTGCCGTTCAGGCCCAAACACGCGCTCGGCGCCCAGGCCTCGGTTCGGCTGGGTGAGGCCGTCGCCCACGGCGGCTGGCGCTGGCGCGGCGAGGTCCACAGCGACCGCCACGGGCACCGCACGCTGCCCGGCTACGCCACCTGGGACCTCGGCCTGCGGGGTCCGGCGGGGGCCGGCATCGACGTGGGTCTGGAGGTCCGTAACCTCACCGACGAACAGGGGCGCGACGCGGTCCATCAGCCTCTCCCGGGGCGCACGTGGTTGTTCATGGCGAGCTACGAGACGTTGTAGCGGGAAGCACTTGCGGGGCGTTGGCCGTGGGGTGCTCGACCACGTGCACGCGCGCCCCGTAGACCGAGGCCAGGCGGGCCTCCGTGAGCACCTCCGCAGGCGGACCGTCGGCGACGATGGCGCCCTGGTCGAGCAGCACGAGCCTCGGGAAGTGCAGCGCAGCGAGGTTGAGGTCGTGCAGCACGCAGAGCACCGCGGTGTCCTCGAGCGCCGCCAGGACCTCGAGCAGCGCGGCTGTGTAGGCGAGGTCGAGGTGCGCCGTCGGCTCGTCCAGAAGCAGCCAACGTGGGGTCTGGGCGAGGGCGCGCGCGGCCAGCACGCGTTGCTGCTCGCCGCCGCTGAGTTGGCGCACCGACCGCTCGCGTAGCCCGTCGAGGTCGAGTCGTCGCACGGCCTCATCGGTCGCGCGCCGGTCGGTCTCGGTGAACCCGGCGAAGCGCGCGCGGTGCGGATGACGACCCATCGCCACGACCTCCAGCACCGTGAAGTCGTGGTCGAAGGCCGCCGATTGCGGGACCACCGCCACCTGCCGGGCCAGCTCACGGGCGGGCAGCTCGCTGATGGCCCGCCCGTCGAGGGTCAGCGTGCCGCCCGTGGACTTCAGCCGGCCGGCGAAGGCGCGAAGCAGCGTGGACTTCCCGGCGCCGTTGGGGCCGACGAAGCCCACCCGCTCGCCGGCCTGGATGCGCAGGTCGAGCCCAGGCCGCAGGCCGTACGGGACGGTGAGGTCAGCCGCGACCAGCACGTGACAGACTCCGGCGTAGCAGGACCAGGAAGAAGGGGCCGCCGAGGCATCCGGTGACGACCCCTACCGGCAGCTCGCCGCGGGGGAAGGCGGCGCGGGCGGCGGTGTCGGCGAGCAGCAGGATCGCCGCGCCAGCGAGGGCCGACACGGGGAGCAGCCAGCGGTGGCTCGGGCCGGCGACGAGGCGCGCGGCGTGCGGGACGATGAGGCCGACGAATCCGATGGCACCGCAGAACGCGACGGCGCCTGCGACGAGCAGCGCCGAGGCCGCGAGGAGCAGGAGCTTGGCGCGCTCGACGTCGACGCCGAGGCCGGCCGCCGCGTCCTCGCCCATGAGCATCGCGTCGAGCTCGCGGGTGTGGGCCGCGACGAGCACCCCGCCGAGCCCGGTGGTCACGGCGACGCAGGCCACCTCGAGCCAGGTCGGTCCGCCGAGGTGGCCCATCAGCCACAGCATCACGTCACCCGCGCGTTCCTCGGCGGCGAGCAGGACCAGGGCCACCATCGCGGACAGCGTGAGGCCGACCGCGACCCCGGCGAGCAGGACCGCGCCGAGTGGCATCTCGTCGTCGAAGCGCGACAAGCGGTACACCGCGAGGGCCGCGACGAGCGCGCCCGCGAACGCAGCCGCGGGGATGCTGGCCAGGTCGAGCAGCGGCGCCACGTCGACGGCCAGGACGAGGGCCAGAGCGGCGCCGAGCGAGGCGCCGGAGCTGACACCGAGCACATACGGGTCGGCGAGCGGGTTGCGGAAGAGGCCCTGCATGGCGGCGCCCGCGAGACCGAGCGCGGCGCCGACCATCGCGCCCAGGGCCGCTCGCGGGAGGCGCAACTCGAGCACGACCACGCCGTGACGGGGGTCGTCTCCGGAGCCGGTGAGCCACGCGAGCACCTGGCCGGCGGGGACCTCCACGGCGCCGAAGAGACACGCGCCGACGACGGCGATGAGCAGCAGCGCGAGGGCGCCGGCGATGGCGAACGGGCCGCGGCCGCTCATTGCCGCAGGGCCTTCGCGAGCCATTCGATGCCGTCGACGACGCGCGGTCCCGCGCGGGCGAAGAGGTCGGGGTCGGGGACCCGCACCAGGCGGCCGCTACGCACCGCGCGCAGGCTGGACCAGCCGGGACGTGTCGAGGCGGTCTTCTCCGTGGAGCGGTGGGCGGTGACCACCACGTCGGGGTCGGCGATGACGAGCTTCTCGAGCGGGTACTTCGGCCAATCCGAGCCCGGGTCGTCGACGATGTTTGTGCCGCCCGCCGCGCGGATGACGTCAGAGAGGAAGGTGCGTGGACCCGCGGTGGTGAGCGGCTCGGGCCAGACCTCGTAGAAGACGCGCGGGCGCTTTGCGGGGTGCTTGTTGCCGACCGCCTCGACGCGCGTCCGCATCTCGGTGGTGAGACGCTGCGCCTCGATCTCGCGGCCCAGCAGGCGACCGATGGCCACGATGTCGACGTAGGCCGCCTGCAGGGTGCGGGGTTGATAGACGAAGACGGGGACGCCGCGCGCCACGAGGGTGCGCCGGACCTCGATGCTGCCGTCGATCATGAGCACGAGGTCGGGGCGGGTCGCGACGATGCGCTCGTAGTCCGGCGGGAAGAGGTTGCCGACAGTGGGCACCTTCGCGGCCGCAGCTGGGAAATTGCAGGCCGTCGTGCGCCCGACGAGGCGCCCGCCGGCGTCTAGTGCGAAGGCGATCTCGGTGTTCCCCGGCGCCAGGGAGAGCACGCGCTTCGCCGGCTCTGGGATGCGAACCTCGCGCCCCAGCGAGTCGCCCACCGTGATCGAGGCCGCACCCGGCGGGGCCGCAGGGGGCTCGCTGCTGCAGCCGAGCAGAACCAGGGCGGCGATGAGGAGGGCGCGAATCACCGCCTTGCATAACCCTTGTATAGGGATTTGTTCAACGTAGTTGTCTAATGTTTTTGCCGGTGCTATACGCCGCGGACCCTATGAGACGGAGGTCCGAGATGCGACGGATGTGGCTGCTGCTCCTCGCGCTGGCATGCCTGCCCGCGTGCGACGACGACAGCTCGGGCGACGACACGCTGGCGGTCGTCGGCACGTACGTCGACAACTTCATGGGCGAGCACGCGATCACCGAGGAGAGCTGGACCCAGACCGGGGACAATCCCCCGCCGATGGGCGGCCGCTACACCAACCTCTTCCATCTCGTGTCCTTCGACAATGAGGCGCGCTACACCATCGGCCACAACGACGCGGACAACGATTTCTCGGGAGAGATGTACAGCCGCTTCGACTGGGTGAACCACGACGGTGTCCTCTACTTCTGTCAGAGCGTGTTCGATGCGGCGAGCGAAGACGCCGCCAAAGCCGCGACCGCGCCGGACGCGACCGACCCGGCGACGAAGGGGTGCGGCGTCTCCGACATGAACGCCGACGGCTTCCCCTGGAGCACCCTCACGGCGCAATAGCCGTGGTATGAAGCGGCGCCGATGCACCGCTTGCTCTTCCTGCTCTCGCCGGAACGCGCGCACAGCGTGGCGATGTCAGCGCTTCACGCAGCCCTGGCCACGCCCGGGGTCGCCTCGCTCCTGAAGGCGGTCGCGCGCACCGACGGTCCGGCCGTCGAGGTCTTCGGGCTCCGCTTCGACAACCCCCTCGGTATCGCGGCTGGTTTCGACAAGAACGCGCAGCACGTGCACGCGCTGGCCGCCCTCGGCTTCGGCTTCGTCGAGGTCGGCTCCGTCACCGCGCGCCCCTCGCAGGGCAACCCGCGGCCGCGGGTGTGGCGGCTGCGCCCGGACCAGGCGCTCGTCAACCGGATGGGTCTGAACAATCAGGGCGCCGAGGTCATCGCGGCGACGCTCGCGAAGCTCGACGCGCCGGTCCCGCTCTTCGTCAACGTTGCGAAGTCCCACGACCCCGAAGTGATGGGCGAGGCCGCGGTCGCCGACTACGTGACGAGCGTCGGCCGCGTCGCGCCCCACGCCGACGTGCTGGTGCTCAACGTGAGCTGCCCGAACACCGGGGACGGGCGCACCTTCGAGGATCCCGAAGCCCTCGCGCCCCTGCTCGCCGCCGTCGCGCCCGCGGTCCCGGATGGGACGCCCTGGCTGGTGAAGGTCTCACCGGACCTCGACCCCGCGGCCCTCGACGCGGTCGTTGACGTCGCCCTCGAGGCCGGCGCCCACGGGTTCACCGCCACCAACACGACCGTGAGCCGCGCCGGACTGCGCACCGCCGGCGCCAGCGAACTGAAGGGCGGCCTGAGCGGCGCGCCACTCCATGCAGCCGCGGTCCGCACCGTCGCGCGCATCCGCGCCCGCACAGACGTGCCCATCGTCGGCGTCGGCGGCATCCGCACCGGGGCGGACGCTCGCGACTTCCTCGACGCAGGCGCGCAGCTGGTACAGCTCTTCACGGGCTTCATCTACGGCGGCCCCCGCACGGCGCGTCGCATCTGCCAGGGCCTCGCAAGACAATAGACCACGGACCTCAAGCGTGACGTCGCGGCAGGCTTGCGATAACGTAAGGCGAATTACGCTACGGGCAGTCGAGGCTTCTCGCGTTGAAATCATGGGGGTTTTACGGTCGATCTACGGAGCTGGAACAACTCCGGCGAATCTTATTGCGAGGCCGCTGGTTCTTCTGTGCGGTTTCAGGCCGCAGGCGGATTGGGAAGACCGCTCTCATCAAGCGGCTGCGCGAAGCGGGAGACCTTCCGAAGGTCTTCTACTTCCAAGTGCCGGACAGCGACGAGCGTGGCGTGGTGCAAGCGTTCTGGGACGCGCTAGAAGACTACGGTGTCGACAGCACCACCTACAGCACCTTCAAGACGTTTCACGACATCACCCGCGCAATTCGGAACCTGTGCCGCCAGGGATGGGTGGTTGTCATGGACGAGTTCCAGTACTTCCATCGCGCTCGTCTCGCGCCGTTCACCTCGTACCTTCAGGAGGCGGTTGACGAACTCCGTGACACCCACACGGGCGGCTTCGTGGTGCTCGGGTCGATACACACGGAGATGATGGCGATCCTGGAGGATCGTCAGTCACCACTGTTCAACCGAGTGACCGACCGTCTGGAAGTCGAGCACCTCGATCTCGCGACGGTGTTCGAACTCCTCCACACGCACGGACTCGTCTCGCCCAAGGATCAGCTCTTCCTCTGGAGCATGTTCGAGGGTGTGCCGAAGTTCTACCGGGACTGCTTCGAGCAGGGCGTGTTCGACATTGAGTCGTCGGGCGAGGAGTTTCGAGTCGAAGTGCTGCGACGCCTGTTCTTCGAAGGGACGAGCCCTTTGAAGGACGAAGCTACGAATTGGTTCCTGCGGGAACTGCGCGGCAAGTACGACACCGTACTCAAGATTCTCGCGCGGCACGGACCGTGCCCACGCGGGACAATCACCGAGGAGTATCGCCGAGCCGGCGACGCCAGCACCACAGAACTGGGCGGCTACCTTGCTGCTTTGGTCGAGCGCTATCGGATGGTTGAGGCGCTCCAGCCAATCCTCTCGGCACCGGGTTCGCGGAAGGCGAGATATGCGATAACAGACAACTTCCTGACAGCGTGGCTACAGGCGCTGGAGCGCAACGTGCAGCGTAGCCGCGTTCAACCGATGGACGCGGCTATCCGCCGCGCTGAGGTGGCGTTGCAGGTGCACGAAGGATTCGCCTTGGAGAAGTTCGTGCGCCTCGCTCTGGAGGAGACGTCACGAAAGGGAGTAGGCGACTTTCAGCTGACCAGGGTCGTTCGAGGCTACTGGAACAAGCAGAAAGTGGGCGCCGGGATCGAGATAGATGTGGTCGCTGTGAACGAAGACGAGCGGACTGTGAGGTTCGGTTCGTGCAAACGCAGCGCTCGAGCGCACGGAGCATCCCTGGGCGACTTCCGCGCCCACGTCGAACGTTTCCGCAGGACGAAAGATGGCCGCAGGCTGTCGGGTTGGACGGAAGAGTTGGCGCTCTACTCCCCCGTGTTCCCACCGGAGCTGCGGGCAAAGATGGAGCCGGGGTTCAGGTGCTACGACTTAGCCGACTTCAGCGAGATGCTCGGAGCAGGCAACGCTCAGCTCCCGCTCGTCCAAATCTGAATCGCTGTAGGTTTGCGTGGTGACCCCGTGGGGCCATCACGCGGAGTGGACTGAAAACAAAGGTGCGGAGCGGCCAAGGCGATCTGCGCTTCGGCGGCTGTCCTGTCCACGTCGGCGAAGGGATGATGACATCGCCTCTGGTCGCCGAGCCCTGAATGGGTGCGGCGCGAGCAACCAAACAAGCCACTCCGCTGTTCGGCAGACGTGCGATTCTGGTTGTCCGGTGTAGTCTCCCGCGCCCTCACGAATAGAAGAAGTCCGTATGCGTACGCTCCTTGTCCCGTTCGTCGTCCTTTGGAGCGCGTTGGCGTCGGCTGCGCCGTTGTCTGGCGTCGTGCTCGATCCCGATGGCCTCCCGATCGCAGGTGCGCAGCTGCGGTTCTCGCCGATGTCGGAGGGTGTCAAGCCGCTCTCCGGCGACCTGGTCGTGCTCACCGACGCCGATGGGCGCTTCGAGGTCGAGTCCCCGGCGGGCCTGTTGCAGCAGCTCTACGTGGGCATCGGGAAGCTCGGCTACCTCAACTCAGCGGGCATCATGCCGGGTGATGCCGCTGGCGACATCGGTTCGCTCGTGCTGGAGCCGCTCCCGCCCATCGACAACAAAGAGTACGCGTGGTGGAAGCCGTTCTGGCCGGTCGACGACCAGAGCGACGTCGGGTGCAACGCTTGTCATGGCGAGCAATACCGCGACTGGCGGAACTCGGAGATGGCGTTCTCGGCGACGAATCCGCGCGTGCTGAGCCTCTACGAGGGCACCGACATCGACGGCAATCGTGCCGGCGAAGGGTATCGCATCGACCATCCGGACAAGGCGGGGCCGTGCGCCAACTGCCACGCACCGGCTGCCGCCCTCGACGCACCCGGAGAGGTCGTCCTCTCCGAGGTGGAGGGCATCGCCGCCGAGGGCGTGTTCTGCGACACATGCCACAAGATCCGCGACGTGGTGCCCGACGGCGGGCCCGGCGTGGCCGGCTCGCTGCAGTACCAGCGTCCTTCCGCATGGATGGGGCTGTTCGCATTCGGCCCCTACGAAGACGTTGGCTCACACCCGATGTCGTCGTCCTACAGCCCGCTCATCAAGACCTCGCGCTTCTGCGCCGGCTGCCACGAGTGGACCAACGAGCACGGCGTACCCGTGATGTCCACCTACAGCGAGTGGTCCGCGGTCGCAGGCGCTGACCCCGACGCCCTGCAGTGCCAGGACTGCCACATGAAGAAGAAGTTCGGCGCCGACTACTTCGGCGAGCCGGACGAAGAGGCCTTCATCGTCGACAATGAGCACGTCCAGCAGAATCACGGTGTCCGGCGCAAGAAGGCGACGATCTACCCGCACACATTCCACGGCGCGAAGGAGCTCGTCGAGGAGGCCGCCGGGGTCGATCTCGAGCTCGCCGACGACAACGGCTCCCTGGTCGTGACGGTCGGCATCGACAACGTCAACGCAGGCCATGCGCTGCCCACTGGCATGCCCTTCCGGCACATGCTGCTCGTCGTGGAAGCCACCGCGGATGGGGCGCCGCTGGAGTTGAGCGACGGACCTGTGGTGCCCGACTACGGCGGTAACCTCGCCGGCCGCCCGGGCAGGGGCTACGCGCGGGTCCTCGGTGATGCCGACGGCAACCGCAACGTGCCGTTCTGGCGCGCGACCGAGGTCCTCGAGGACACCCGCATCCGGGGCGCTGAGCGCGACGAGGTCACGCTGCGCTTTGCCGGTCCAGAGGGCGGCGGTGAGGTGAGCGTCACGGCGCGGCTGGTCTACCGCCGGGCGTTCCAGGCGATGATGGAGGCAAAGAAGTGGAACCTGGACGACACGGAGATCGGTCTGGCGGAAGCGTCCGCCGAGCTGTCGCCGGCTGCGGCCGAGCCCATCGACGCCGGCGTGCCTGATGCGGCGCCCGCCGCCGACGACGACTCCGAAGAGGGCACCTCGGACGGCTGCGGTTGCGCCGTCGGTGATCGCGCGGCGCCCGCCTGGATGCTGCTCCTGTTGGGCCTCTTGCGGCGGCGTCGCGACTAAGCAATGCAGCGTCTGCTTCTCGCTTCGCTTCTCGTGGGGTGCGTCGACCTTGGCGCCGACCCCTGGGACCTCTCCGTGCCGCCGGCGCCGCCTCCGCCGCCGGTGCAGGTGACCGACGCGCGCGCGACCCCCAACGAGTCCGACGCCGACGCGTCCGCAGACGCGCCGTGCCCGCACCCGGGCGGTCCCGAGACGGCGTATGTGGACATCGTCTCGAACCGCTTCGAGCCGAAGGTCATCGAGATCTGTGTCGGCGACACGGTCATTTGGGAGAACAGCGACGTCAAGGAGCACACGGTCTATAGCGGCACCCCGGAGGCACCTACTGGCCTCATCGCGTCGCGGAAGCTCTACCGTGGCGACACCTTCTCCTTCACCTTCCCGACGGCGGGCGAGATCCTCTACTACTGCTCGACCCACAAGAAGAAGATGCGCGACGCGCTCGTCGTGGTGCTCGGCCCATGAGGTGGGCCCTGCTCGTGCTGCTGTCCGCTTCGTCGGCTCAAGCCTTGCCTCGCTTCGCGGCGCGCAAGGGGCTGCCCTGCCAGGCCTGCCACGTCGATCCCAGTGGCGGCGGCATGCGCAACGACTTCGGCGCCCACGTCTTTGCGAACACCGAGCTGCCTTTGGCTGGCCGGGGCACGCCTTCGCGGGCACCCGACACGCCCGCAGGGCTCGGCGCCGACCTGCGTGTCCTCTACGAGTACTTGCGCCGGACCGACGCCGACCAGCCCAAGCTCGACTCGTTCTACCTGATGGAGGCGTCGCTCTACGCGAGCGCCGAGCCCTGGCCGGGGATGACGGTCTACCTCGCGCCCACCTTTCACGGCAGCGAGTCGGTCTTCTTCGAGGCGGCCGTGGTCGTGCGGCCCGCGCAGGCGTGGCTCCTGCGCGACTCGCCGATGGAGAGCCTCTACGTGAAGGGCGGCCGCTTCGTGCCCGTCTACGGTCTGAAGCTCGCCAACCACACCGCCTTCGTGCGCAAGCAGCTGGGGTTCGGCGTGGCGAGCCGCGTGACGGGCGTCGAGGTCGGGTTCAGCCCGGGGCCGTTCGAGATCCAGGCGTCGGTCTTCAACGGCACCGGTGAGAGGGATTGGGACGAGAACGCCGGAAAGGGCGTGTCGGGCCGCGCCTCCTACCGGCTGCGCACGAGGCCGGTGAAGGCGGAAGTCGGCGTGTCTGGGTACCTCAACACGGACGGGTTGCCGGCGGACGAGGATCCGGGCGGGAACGACACGCGTCGGGAAGACCTGCGGGTTGGCGGCTTCGCGTCGCTGACGGTGGGCCGCTTCACCTGGATTGGCGAGGCCGACATCAGCCAGATCGACGATCGCCGTGAGCTCGCCGAGGTGCGCCGTCTCGCGACGTTCCAGGAGCTCGCCATCCTCGCGGTGCGCGGTCTCGACCTGCTGGTCAGCTACGAGCTGTGGGACGACGATACGGAGAAGACGGGCAACGCCGTCCACCGCGTCGGCGGCGGGGTCGACCTTTACACGTGGCCGGGCACCGAGATCAGCGTCCGCTATCGGCAGACCCTCGGCGAGGAGCGCCACCCCATGGCGCGGATCCGCGAGGTGGTCGCCGTGGGCCACTGGTTCTTCTGATGCGCTTCGCTTTGCTCCTCCTCACGCTCTTCGCGCCCGCGCAAGCCGCACCGGATGGCGGCCGCGGTGCCTATCTCCGCTACTGCGCGACGTGTCACGGCGTCGGCGGGGAAGGAGACGGTCCGACGGCGCGCTGGCTCGAGCCGCCGCCGCGGGCCTTCACCCAGGGCGCATACCGTTGGCGCAGCACGCCCAGCGGTGCCCCGCCGACCGCCGCCGACCTGTTGCGCACGATCGACGATGGTGTGCGCGGTACGTCGATGCCGGCGTGGAAGAGCCGGCTCCCGCTCGCTATCCGCGAAGCGCTGGTGATGTACTTGCGCGAGACCTTCCCCGAGGGCTTCGACCCCGAGGATGTCGAGCCCGCCATCGCCATCCCCACGCCTCCGGCTTCCACGCCCGAGCTCGTGGCGCGCGGCGCGAAGGTCTACGAGGCCTCCGGGTGCGCGAGCTGTCACGGCTCAGACGGGCGCGGCGATGGTGAGTCGGTGCCGACCTTGAAGGACGACCAGGGGCGCCCACTCTCGCCCGGTGATTTCGCACGCCCGCTGAAGGTCGGCGACACCCCGGAGGCGGTCTACCGGATCCTGGTGACCGGCATGGATGGCACGCCGATGCCGTCTTTCGCAGACACGCTCACCGCCGACGACCGCTGGCCGCTGGTGCACTACGTGCTCTCGCTGCGGGATCGCGGCGCTCTCGACTACTTCTTTGCCCCCTTGGAGGAGCAGCCATGAAGCGCTACTTGCTCCCCGCGCTCGCTCTCGTCCTCGTCGCCTGTCTCGATGAGCGGGAGGAGACGACCGACACCGGCGCGACCGATCCGGACGCGGCGACCGACGCGACGACCGCCGACGCCGCGGTCGACATGTTGCCACCCGATGCGGCGCCGAACCTGCTCGAGCTGGGCGCCGAGTGCGTGGCCCACGCCGAGTGCACCTCGGGTCGGTGCTCGGTGCCGTGCGATGGCTACGGGACCTGCGTCCCCGCCGAGTGCGACGCCGACGCTGACTGCGCCGAGCAGGGCGCTTGCTGTGTCGATGGGGCGTGCGAGGCGTCCACCGGCGGGACGTGTGGCGACCGCAGCGGCGGTCAGGGGGATGCCTGTTCCAACGGCCCGACCGACTGTGCCGACGGCGTCGCGTGTATCAACCGCTGCCTGGCCGCGCCGTTCTGCGCCGCGGCCTGCGAAGGCCACGACGAGTGCCGCGCCGCCGACCCGGCGACCGCCTGCTACCGCACGCCGGAAGGCGACGCCCGCTGCGTGCCCGACCCGGACCAGGCTGCGCGCTGTGAGCGCAACGCCGACTGCGGCCCCACCGCGGTCTGTGTCCCCTTCATCTCCTTCGACGGCACCGGGATCATCAAGACCTGCCTCCAGACTCAGGGGGGCCGTCCAGTCGGCGCCGCCTGCCCCGAACACCGCACCTGCCGGTCGACGTATTGCCTCGACGGTCGCTGCACGGCCGGCTGCGCGGAAGACGCCGATTGTGCCTGCGAGGCCGACGGCTGCCGTCAGCAGACGTGCCTCGACGTCTGGTTCGACTACCGCGACGAGCAGCACCCGGCTCGCATGTGCGCGCCCCTCGACCGCTGCGAGGCGGACGCCGACTGCGGTGAGGGCGACGCCTGCTCGGCGTACCTCGAGAGCGACGCTTGGGCCACCGTCTGCGGCACGCCCTCCGCGGCGGACAAGGCCGCGGGTGAGGCCTGCGCGGCCCACGGTGATTGTCGGTCCGCGGCCTGCGTCGAGGAGGTCTGCGCGGCCCTCTGCGCCGACGACGAGCACTGCGCTGACGGCCAGACCTGCACCGCCGTCACCCTCGAGGGCGGGCCCTCCGAGGAGGCCACGGTCGGGGCCTGCCGCTAAGAGCGGTGGAAGCCGCCCGTTCGCGACCACGAGGAGATCGCTCCCTCGAAGGTCGCGACGTCGATCTCGCGCTGGCCCATCTCCGCGGCGCGGCGCTCGACCTCCTTGACCACCATCCCGCGGACGAACGGCGGGACCCGCTCGACACGGGCCTCCGCCTCCGGGCTCCAGGGCAGGGTCGACTCGACGCGCGCCGAGCCCTCGGCCCAGCCGGCGTAGGTGCGCTCGACCACGTCCAGCGTCACCTCCGCGAGGCTGTCGTCGTGCGCCTTCGCCTCCACACGCTGGCGGGTGAGGTCGCGCATGAAGCCCTCCGGGACGGACTTCAGGCGGGCCGCCGCTTCAGTCGTCCACGGCAACCCTGGGGCTGAAGACGGCGCGGGGTCAGGCTCCGCCATCATCGACATCATCGCTTCGCGCGCCCGCGCCAGGGCGGCCTCGCACGCGCCGAGCGTGATCTCCGTGAGGCCCTCGTGGCGGGCGTGCTCGAGAACACGTTCGCGGCTGCGGTCGCGCATGAACCCGGCCGGCACCCGCTCGATGCGCTCGCGCGCTGCGTCGGACCAGCGTGGCTCGGTCGGGCTGCCGCTCACGCGCCGCACGATGCCGGCGGTCACAGTGCCGCCCGTCTCGCGGTGAGCCAGCTTCTCGGCGCGCAGCTCGACGTTGCGGCGGGTGGCGTCGTCGAGCCCGGTCAGCAGCCCGCGCGCGTCCGCCTGCCACACGACGTAGCGGCCGTCGAACGTCGGCTCGGCGCCCGTTCGCGATTCCCGCTCGGCGGCCTGGGCCTTCTCTCGGTCATGCTTGACGGCGGCCTGCGCGAGCATGCCCATCGCCTCCATCGCCGAGGCGGGCAGAAGCTCGCCGACGGCCTCGTCGACGATGCTCGAAGTGATGACCGTGTGCCCTTCCGCCACCGCGTAGCGGAGGATCGCCGTGCGCGCCATGTTCCGCACGAAGGACGGCACCCGCAGCATCGAGGTCTCCGCCTCCTCGGTCCACGAGGTCGTCTCCTCTGCGATCTGCTCGGCCGGCGGTTGGAATCGGCGGCTGCTGAAGAGCAGGTGGCACGGCGCCTGGCGCAGCAGGTTCTCGGCGTTGCTGCCGATGTCCATCCCCCCGTCGGCGTGCACCCCGATTCGCCCGAGGACGAGCAGGCAGGGGTCGCGCGTCTGGAGGTGTTCGAGGATCGCCTCGAACGGCTTGCCGGCGAGCAGCTTCGTCTCGACCGCGACGCCGTGGTCGGCGGCGATCTTCTCCGCGATGGCGAGGTGCGACTGGTAGATCCGCGCGAGCCCCGAGTCGATGATCTCTTCGTGCAGGGCCTCCTGCTCCTGGAACTTGAAGACCTGCCCCGCCTCCTCCGACAGCACCTCCGCGATGCTGTTGAACGCGACGTAGTGGAAGAACGGGTCGAAGGCCGAGACCACCTCGAGCGGACGCTCGAAGCGGTGGGCGAGCAGCAACGCTGTACGCAGCGCGCCGAACGAATTGGTCGAGCCGTCGACCGCGACCATGATCGGGCCGCGGTCGAGGCCCCGGGCGGGGTCCCTTACGACCAGCACGTCGCGGCGAACGCGGCGCACGAGCCGCTCGCACACGCTGCCGATCGTGCTCCGCTTGACGGCGCCCAGCCCCTGCGCCCCGAGCACCACCAGGTCGTAGTCGCTCGCCTCGATGTCGTCGAGCAGCGCGCGGTAGTTCTTCCCCTCCAACGACTTCCGCTCGAATCGCACCCACATCTCGGTCGCGCGGGCGGCCGCCACGTCGAGGTAGGCGTCGGTGATGACCTCGAGCCCGCGCGTGATCAGGGTGTCGTGCACATCGCGCTGCCGCTCGAGCTCCTCCTCCTGACGGAACTGCTCGGGCAGCCCGCCCTCCATTTGCCGGAAGCGCATGTCGTGCAGCTTCGCGGCGTAGGCGTGCGTGCCCGTGACTCGCGCCTCGAAGAGGCCTGCGATCGCCAGGCCCAGCTCGATCCCCCGGTTGGAATGCGCCGAGTTGTCGAGCGCCAGCGAGATGTGCCGGTAGCCGTATTCGGGTTCGTTCATGGCGCCTTCTCCCGACTACTTCTGCGGGTCCAGGCCGCTCTTGCGCTCGAGGTACGCGTCGCGCGCCCGCTGCACGAGCTCTGGAGTGATCTCGGCGAAGCCGTTCGCAGCCGCGTACGCCTCGACCGAGCTGCGGATGAAGTCCTGCACCATCCCAGGGGCTCGCGAGACCATGTCGAGGGCCGCCTGCTGCCAGACGCCCCCGGTCTCGGTGACCACCGGCTCGCCCACCTCCCCGGGCGGCGGCCCCACCTGGAACGGTGTCTTGTCGAGCAGCTCGGTGATCCAGAAGAGGTAGGCATGGGGGAAGCGCTGCTGGGTGATGTGGAAGTCGTCGTGCTCGAACATCGTGCGCGCGAGCATCACGAAGCGGTGGCGCGGATCGCCCTCCTCGACCACCTCGACCGCGCAGTTGAGCTGGAAGCTCAGGTAGGTGGGCCCTTCTCCCGTGAACAGGAGGCTGGCGTAGGGGTTCGTCCGCAGGTTGGCGTAGGTGCGCTTCTCGAAGATCTCGAGCCCGGTCACGAGCCGATGGTCGACCGCCTCGTGGTCGAAGTAGAAGCGGGCGACGGTGCGGATACGCGCTTTGAGGGAGTCCTGCCAGGGCCGCCCGCGCGTGTCGCGCATCACCCGCTCGAAGGCCTCGATCTGGTGGCCGAGCTGCGCCTCGCGCGGAAGGAACCCCACCCCTTTGTTCCCGCAATTGCACGGGAAGAGGCCTCCGGGTCGCCAGGTCACCACCATCGGGAGGTGCTGCGCGAAGCTGCGGACCGGGCCGCCGTCGCCGACGATCTGGCGGTACGCGGTGCGGCGCCCGTCGTCGAACCAGTCAACGTGGCGCTGACCCAGGGTCAGGAGCGGTAGCACTACAGGAGTGCCCACCCCGCGCACGACGACCTTCCCGTCGCGCGCGGAGACGGAGGCTCGGGGTGACTCGTCGACCTCGATCGCGTTCGCGCTCATCGCTTGCTCCTCGGGGTAGGGGGTCGGGTCATATCGCCGAAGCGACAGCCGAGCTCCGACTCGCGGCGGGCCCGGTGGGTGTCCATCAGCGCGGTGGTCACCACGGTGACGCCAGCCTCGCGCGCGCTCGCTTCCAGGCGACGGCGCAGGAAGCGGCGGACGAAGAGTGGGACGCGCCCGAGTCGGTCCTCCGCCTCGGTGGTAAAGCGCACCTCACCTGCGGAGTCTGCAGCGGGCAGCTGGATGGGCGCCGCGGTCGGCGGTGGCGTGTACGCGCAGCTCGGGTCGGCGCCCAGGAGGTCACCATTCGCCAGGTAGCTGCGCGCCCGGCAGCCTCCGCACAGCGCCTTGAAGTCGCACGCCCCGCAGGTGCCGCGCCGCTCCGGGCTGCGCAGCGTCTCGAAGAGCGGCGACCGGTCCCACACGTCCCAGAAGCTGTCGGTCCGGACGTTGCCGCCGGAGACCTCCATGTATGGGCAGGGCGTGACGTTTCCGCGCGGATCGATCCGCGCGTAATGGGTCGCCGCCGGACAGCCGCCTCCGTCGTAGCCTTGAGCGCGGGTGAACTCGGCCGCCGGGTCGCGCTGGTAGAGCACGCGCTTGAAGTGCGGTGTGCACCGCGTCTGCACCATGATGCCGTGGCTCTCCGCCTGCAGGTCGGCGATCTCGAGCAGGCATTGCTCGTACTCGGCGGGGTTCAGGTCCATCCGCCGCTCGCCCCGCCCGACGCACACCAGGAAGAAGAAGTGCACGATGGAGGCGCCGAGGGCCTGGGCGAGCTGGACGACCTCGCCCAGGTCGGTGCGGGTCTCGCGCGTCACGGTGAAGTGAAGCTGCGCGTGAAGGCCGTGGGCGACGCACAGCCGGGTCGCACGACACGCGCGCTCGAATGAGCCCGGCGCACCTCGGAAGGAGTCGTGTGTGGGCGCAGAAACGGCGTCGATACTGACCCCGACCCCCGACAGCCCCAGCCCCTTCAGTCGCCGGACCCGCGCCTCATCGAGCAGCATGCCGTTCGTTCCGAGCACCACGCGCAGACCCAGCTCGGTCCCGAGCGCGACCAGCTCGTCGAGCCGCGGCCAAAGCAGCGGCTCGCCCCCCGTGAGCACGACGATGGTGCCCGGGGCGCGGCTGGCCAGGTCTGCGAGGACGCCGGCGACCTCGTCGTAGCCGAGCTCGTCTCCCGCTCGTGCCCGCTTGTGCGCGTCGAGATAGCAGTGCGCGCACGCCAGGTTGCAGCGAGAGGTGAGGTTGATGGCGACGAGGTACGGCAGCACGGCGCTACAGGACGATCTCGAGCTTCGTCGTCTCACCCGCCTTGACGGTGACGGGGACCAGCTTCTCGCCGAACGCCTCGTGCCAGACCTTCAGCTTGTAGTCGCCCGGAGGAACGTCCGTGAGCTGGAACGCGCCGGCGGCGTCGGTGACCGCGCCATAGGGGTGCGGGAGCGACCATACGTAGGCCTGCATGAAGTCGTGGGCGTCGCAGAGGACCGAGAGCAGCCCCGCCTTTCGCAGGATCTTGCCCTTCTTGATCTCCTGGCCCTTCCGCGGGAGCGCCAGGTTGATCACGTTCTTCTTCTTCCCGCCCGAGACCAGATAGAAGTGCGAGTTGTGCAGCATGTCGTCGCTGTTGCGCACCGTCAGCTTGGCGCCCTTGGGAGCCACCATCACGTGCGGCACGAAGCGGCAGCCCTTGTTGTCGATGACCGGCTTGGCGTCCTTGTCGAGGGGCTTGCCGGCCTCGACGCCTTCGAGCATCGCCACCGCCCAACGTACCTGGCCGGACGCCGAGACGACCTGCTGCTCGGCGGTCATCGTCTCGCCGCAATGGGCGGCGTCCTTGGTGACCTTCTTCATCGGATCCTTGGCGGCGCCCTTCTTGATGACGACGCCACTGATGGTGCCGCCGCCGGTGACCGCACCGCCGGTGTAGGCGAGCGCGCTCGTGCAGAGCCCGAACGCACCGGCGGCGCAAACGGACAGCATCAGGAGGTTCTTCATGGGTGTTTCCTTTCTCAACGCTCAGCCGCGGGATGCGCGGCGGCGGAAGTACAAGACGAAGACGAGCTCGAGCAGGACGACGACGCTCGTCGCGGCGGCGATCGGCCCCGCGGGGTTCCGTGTCTCCGCCGGCTCCAGGTACAGGTGAAACCACGACGTGACGCCGCGTTTGCTCCCACGCTCCTTGCTCAGGCCGTCCCACACGGAGACTGCGAAGGGGACAAAGGCGCCATCCTCGAGGGACATCGAGCCCTCCATCGTGCGCTTGCGCTTGAACGCGACCGACCACTCGCCCCGGTCGTAGGCGGAGTAGAGGCCGAGCTCACCCGCTCTCGATTTGATCCGGCGCGCGCCCCTCCCCTGCAGCATGGCCGGCTTGCCCGTGGCGAGGTCTGCGTACCAGAGCTCGACGGCACGCTGCGCATCGCCGAAGAGGAAGTAGGGCTTGATGGCACCGCTCGAGGCGCTCTCCGGCATCTGAAGCGCGACTGCATCCGAGAAGACCGCGTCATCCGGCGGCGCCTTGCCCTCGACCACCCTGGCCTTGGGGTCGTTGCCGCCCTTGGTGTCCGCCGTCATGTCGTGCCAGACGAGCAGCACCGCGACCTCGTCCCTGCTCGCGATGGCGCGGACGTCGATCGACGTGACCGCGGGCTGGAACGCGCGTCCGGGTTCGATGACCTGTCCGAAGACGGGGAGGGTGCTGGCCGCGGCCGCGTCGAAGGCGGCCTTGCCCTGGCTCAAGTCGATCGGCCCGGGCACCGGCTCGACGACGACGCTGAGCGGCCGGCCAGGCGGCTCGGCGGACGACAATGAGTAGATGTAGTCGACGAGCTGCCAGCGCTGCGGCTCGGCGATGGAGTCGCCGTAGGACGGCATCGGGGTCCCGTCCATGCCGGTGGAGAAGGTGCGGTAGATGTCGGCCCGCGTGGCGCCACCGCGGAAGGTCCACCTCCGGGTGAGGTCGGCGGGACGGATCCTGTTGTCCGAGTCGTCGGTCAGCGTCGGTGCGGACTCGCCGTCACCGCGGCCCAGTCCGCCGTGGCAGTCGAGGCATTTGTTCTCCTCGTACACCGTGCGACCGGCGCGGGCGGATGCGTCGCTGAAAGGCGGCGGCGCCGGCATCTCCTTCGGCGGGACGTTCGCGTCGGGGTCGGCGAAGTCCTCGGCGAAGGTCTTGAGGTGGTAGGCGAGGCTCGACAGCTGGTCGTTTGTGAGGTCCGGCCAGGCGGGCATCCCGGTGTAGGGCATGCCGCGGCGGATGATCGACACGAGGTCGGCGGTCGTCGGCAGCTCGCCGCTGTCGGTGGTGCGCACCTTGAAAGCGCCCGAGGTGAAGTCGCGCGGCGGTGGATCGAAGACGTCGCGCCCGGGGCCGTTGCCGTCGCCGCTATCGCCGTGACATTGGGCGCACTTCCCCTGGTAGAGCGCCTTGCCGTCGGCGCGCTGGGCGTCGGTGCCGAGGTCGGGGGTGCCGGCCCACGCCGCGGGAATGGCGAGGGCCACCAGGAGCGGGAGGCGGGCGCTCACGGGTGAGCCTCATGGGCCCGCGGCCGCTGGCCCGTGTAGTCGTAGAGGAAGAGGATCACGTCCCAGACCTCGTCCTCGCTCAGCAGCTTCTCCCACGCGGGCATCGACGAGCTCCAAGGGCCGGACTCCTCGGGGAGGCCCGGTCCGCCCTTCGTGATGCGCCAGAAGAGGTAGGACTCTTGCAGCTGGGCGATGGTCCCGACGTCCCGGAAGTTCGCGGGCAGAGGGTCGAGCGCGCCGGCGAACATGCCCTTACCTGCGAGGTCGTCGCCGTGACAGAAGACGCAGTTCTGGACGTAGACGCGGCGCCCGTTGTCGACGTGCCGCGCGAACCCGGCGGTGTCGGACGTCTCCAGCGCGCGGTGTGGATTGTCGGCCGTCGCCAGGTCGATCACCTTGCCCCTGAAGGTGGTGGTCGAGGGCGGCGCCGGGTGGATGGTCCGCCCGAGGGCCGGCGGCTGCGCCTCGCCGGACTGGACCGTGAGGTAGACCTTCGCGCCCACGGCCGCCGGGACCAGCACGAGGACCAGCGCCAAGGGGATGCGCAGCTTCTTCTCGGTGACGAAGGCGCGGAGCTGTCGGTCGATCTCGCGCGGGCGCTCGGCGTCAGCGGTGAAGTAGGCCGCGAGCGACGCCACGACGACGAGCATGTAGAGGCTGACGATCGAGCTCGGCAGCGGCGGGTCGATGCCCATCGAGGCGAGCACGTAGGAGGCGACCAGCCAGGTCACGACCCACAGGGCGGCGCCGATCTTCACGAAGCGCAGCACGACCAGCGCCAGCAAGACCGGGATCACGACGACGAGGTTCACGGCGCCCCTTGTGGGCCGGCGAGCTCGGAGACCAGCGCCTTGAGCTGCGTCGAGTTGACCTTGTCGTAGAAGCCGGTGGACCGCAGCGTCGCGGGCATCACGCCTTTGGGGAAGCCCTCGGCCACCACGGCGTCGGGGTCGAGGATGGCCTCGTAGATCTCCGCCGGCTTCATGCGATTGCCGAGTTCGAAGAGGCTGGGGCCGACGCGGCGCTCGGGGCCGTCGACCGCGTGGCAGCTCACGCAGTAGGTGGCGAGTAGCGTCTTCGGGTCGGCGGACGCGGTCGCTGGTGGAGCCGCCGCCGGAGCGTTCGCAGTGCCGTGGTGTTTCAGCTTTGTCTGCATCGTCACCGAGGGGGAGCCGCCGAGGCTCTGCAGGTAGGCGATGACGCTGAGGATCTCCGGGTCGCTGAGGCTGATCGGCGGCTTGTGGGCCGGCGTCATGCCGGGGCTGAAGCCTTCGACGATGAAGGCGTCGGGCTCGTAGAGCGACTGCGCGAGGTACTCGACGTCGCTCATCCCGTCGACGCGAGACGCCGCGCGTGCGCCGATACCGTCGAGGTCGGGGAAGCGGCCGTTCGCCTTCGAGCTGATCGTGTGGCAGCCGGTGCAGGTGCCCTTGCCGTTCACGATCTCCTGGCCCGCGGCGACCATCTCGCCTGTGGTCATGTCGCCGGAGACCTCGGTGACCTTGGGCGGGTGCACCTCCTTCTGCGGCACCCAATGCCCGATGTAGTCGTAGAAGCCCGTCACCACGACAGTGAAGACGGTGAGCTTGAGCGCAGTCTTCACGGGGCCTTCCAGTCGCGGGGGTAGGGCTTGCGCGAGTTGAGCCCGGCCAGCCAGAAGACGACGCCGATCATCGCGAAGAAGATGAGCACCGTCACCGACACCACCCGGCTGGCGAAGCCGAGCGTGGGTGTGTAGGCGTCGACCGAGGTGTCGCGCATCACGCCGTAGACGTGCCAATGCTGGCGCAGGCCCGAGCGCACGTAGCCCATCAGGCCCATCAGCCAGGTGAAGGTGATCGCCAGGAAGAAGAGCGCGTATTGGGCTCGGCGCGAGATGTTCCCCCACTCGATGGGACCGGTCTGGCGCGCGTTCCGGAACATGAGCAGGTCGATGATGGTGACCGACACCATCGTCAGCAGCACGGCGAGCACCTGCGGCACCGACAGGCCGACGCGCACCCTGGCCTCGACGAAGTAGCCGTACACGCCGAGGAAGACGACCCACGTCACGGCCGCCACGAAGATGAGGAATTGCGCGGTGTTGCCGGCCTTGGCCCAGGAGACCGTCGCCTCCTTGTTGCCGCGCCGATACAGCAGGAAGCTGACGTAGGTGGTCAGGATGAGGATGTTGACGGCGGTGTTCTTGGCCGACATCACCCCGAGCACGCCGAGGATGGGGTGGTGCGCGCCCCCCATCCGCTGCGCCTCCTCCATCGTGGCGACCATCGAGTGCGGCGTGGCCCAGACCAGGAAGCACACCGCGATCGAGGCGAGCAGGTACTTGATGAACCGGCGGAAGCGGTCAGCGCCCGGGATGCGTCCCATCCCCAGCCACAGGTAGTAGTTGGCGCCCAGGAAGAGCATCCCGATGAGCACCGCCTGGATGATGAAGAGCCAGGAGAAGGCGCCGCCCATCAAGGTCATGCCCAGGTTCTGGGAGTAGGCGTAGATCTCCTTGCCGAGCCAGTAGCCGGCGAAGGGCAGGGGCAGCATCGCCACCATCGCGATGAAGTTCCCGACGTAGCCCATCCAGTCGTAGTAGGCGCGATCCTCGTCGGTCTTGGCGTCGAGGAAGCGGTAGGCCGCGTAGGCCGCCGCGATGGAGCCGCCGAAGCACACGTTCGCGATGAGGCGGTGCACGTTGATCGGCATCCAGGTGTAGTTGGCGACCGCCTCCCAGGTGCTGATGAGGTGCCCCGTCTCCGAGATGCCGTTGGGCGAGGTCATGAACGTCACCCAGGCGTTGGCGATGAACATGATCGCCGTGCCGGCGAGGTTCAGCCCCACCCCCACCGCCAGGTGTACCCGCGGCGAGAACCGCCCCCAGCCGTAGTAGTAGGTGTAGAGCAGCACCGCCTCGGCGAGGAAGAGGAGCCCGTACGGGTAGAAGGTCGTCGAGAAGATCGACATCAGGTACTGGATGACCCGCGGATAGAGGATCACCAGCAGGAAGGTCAGGATCGCGCCGAGGCTGGCGGTCAGCGAGAAGGCGACCGAGAGCAGCTTGGTGAACTCGTGCGCGAGGTCGTCGTAGCGCTTCTCGCCGGTGCGGTAGCCGATGAACTCGATGATGAGCGCGAACATCGGCACCGCGAGCACAAACGCGGCGAACATCAGGTGCAGCTGAGCGGCGACCCACACCGCGACTCGGCTGCCCACCACCGGAAACGCTCGATAGGCGACGTCTCCACCGGGCTCGCCCGCCAGAGCCGTAGTCGACAGGAGGACCAGACCCACGGTGGCCGCCCACGATCTGGCGGTCATCTCAAGTACTCCCGCACGCGCAGGTGTGATCTCTGCCACACCTCGAGCACAGAATGCGTATGCCGACTTGCGTACACGCGGACCGGTCGTGGGCGACCGCGCGTGAGTCGGAAAGGAAGAAAGGTGGTGGAGGCGCCGGGAATCGAACCCGGGTCCGAAAATGGTCCGCATTGGCGTCTACATGCTTGTCCTGCGTGGCACTTGACCACCGAGCGCCCACAGGCAGGCTCTCTGGTGGTTTTGTCCGACTAAAGTCTCGTGTCGGAGGGCGCCGGACGGCCCTCTTCCACCAGCCCACTGGTGTTACGCCCGACTACGACCCCATGGGCGAGGGCCGCGCAGACGACGCTCATTACCACCTAGGCGGCGAGCGCAAACTCCATATCGTCATTGGCAATTGTGTGCCTCCAGCCTTTTTAACGCGCAGACCGGGATGCGCGACATGCAACCAGCACTTCAACATCCTCGTCGAAGCCGATCGCCCCCACATTTCAACGAACCGTGCGTGTCCAATCTGGGCACGTCTGGCGAACGCGCAAGCGTAGCGCCGTTGATTATACCGTCAACTAGATGACCGCGGCGGAAGTAACGACCACAGCGTGGCGAGGCGCCACGCTGTGGTCGTTACTTCCGCCGAGGGCATCTAGTACTGCTCGCGCATCTCGCGGCGAGCGTCCTTCTGACGGGCGACCTGGCGCTTATCGTAGTGCTTCCGGCCCTTTCCGAGTCCGAAGAGCAGCTTGGCGTAGCCGTTTCGGAAGTAGAGCTCGATGGGCACGGCGGTGAAGCCCTGCTCGCGGATGCGCTGGGAGATCTTGTCGATCTCGTGGCGGTGGAGGAGGAGGCGGCGAGGGCGACGGGGCTCGTGGTTGGCGAGGTTGCCGTGGGTGTACTCGGGGATGGTCACGCCGACGAGGAAGGCCTGGGTGCCGGCGACGCGGACGTACCCCTCCCCGAGGGTGACGTGGCCGTCACGCAGGGACTTCACCTCGGTGCCCACGAGCTCGAGGCCAGCCTCGAAGGTGTCGCCGATCTCGTAGTCGAACCGCGCCTTGCGGTTGGTGGCGATGATCTTCTTGTCGCTCATTGTCCCGCTCACTCGCCGCTGTGCTCAGGCGCCTCCCGCGCCGTTGAAAGTGGCCTCTCCGACCAGGTCGTAAGCCGAGTTCTGTCACTCGCGCCGGTCACCCGAACGCGAGGGATGGTCATTCATCTGTCGGTCGTGTTGCCACGACCTCAAGCGACCTGACCCGAGACTACCGGACGGGCATCCGGGCGCCGTCGGTGCGGCGCGTCCCGAGATGGTCTTGCTCCAGGTGGGGTTTACCGTGACGGGGACTGTCACCAGCCCCCCGGTGCGCTCTTACCGCACCCTTTCACCCTTACCGCGGCGAACCGTGGCGGTTTGCTCTCTGTGGCACTTTCCTTCGGGTCACCCCGACTGGCCGTTAACCAGCACCACGCCCTGCGGAGCTCGGACTTTCCTCCCGCGCTTTCGCGCCGGCGACCATCTGACCTGCTCGAAGAGGCCGAAATTTACGCGTCTGCATCCGGGGTCGGCAGCTCACCTCGAACTGCGGCCGTGTAGACCAGGATGCGCGAACAATGTTGGCAGGCCTCCATGGTCGCCATGCGCTGGATGCGGATGAAGACCTGCGGCGGGACCTGCATATTGCACCCGTTGCACGTGCCACCCGCGACGTCGGCCACCGCCTCGCCGTCGCGGCCCCGGGAGATGCGATCGTAGCGGCCGACCAACGGACGGTCGAGCTGCTCACGTATCTGCGCCCGGCGCGCGTTGAATTCGCCGGCGTGAGACTCGAGCTCCGCGATGCTCGCGTTCTGCGCCTTGACCGACGCCTTCATCGCCTTCTCGATCTTCTTGCGCTGCTTCTTCTTTTCTCCGAAGTCAGTCTCAGCCTGGGTGAGCTCGGTTTCGAGCTTGCCCATCTCTTCGGTGCTCGTCTGTATCGACCGTCGGGCGGAGTCGAGCTCCTTGTTGACGGCCGTCAGCTCGCGCTGCGAGGTGATTCCGCTGAGCCGCCCGCGGGAGCGGCGCATATCGTCGCGCTTCTCCTCGATCTCGGAGGCCTTCTCAGCGCAGAACGCGCGCGTCTCCTCGATGCGCTCGTTCTGCTGCCCCAACATGCCGTCGAGGACCTCGAGCTCCTTCGCGTTCTGAATCTTGAGCGCATCCACGCCCTTCTTGCTCTCGCGCAGATCGCGGAGCTTGTCGTCGAGCTCTTGGAGCTCGATCAGCATCGCCAGCGTCTCTCTCACCGGGTCAAGGTCTCCCGCGTTCGGTGGGCCCACCAGGATTTGAACCTGGGACCAACCGGTTATGAGCCGGCTGCTCTAACCGCTGAGCTATAGGCCCGTTTACTAATCAAGTGTCGACGAAGGCCCGGAGCCGCTTGCTCCGCGACGGATGCCGGAGCTTCCGCAGCGCCTTCGCCTCAATCTGTCGGATGCGCTCGCGCGTCACGTCGAAGTCCTGGCCGACCTCCTCGAGGGTGTGGTCGGACTTCTCGCCGATGCCGAACCGCATGCGCAGAACCTTCTCCTCGCGCGGCGTGAGCGTCGACAGCACCTTGCGCGTCTGCTCCTGCAGGCTGAGGTTGACCACCGCCTCGCTCGGGCTCACCGCGGACTTGTCCTCGATGAAGTCACCGAGGTGGGAGTCCTCCTCCTCACCGATCGGCGTCTCCAGGGAGATCGGCTCCTTGGCGATCTTCAGGACCTTGCGCACCTTGTCCAGGGGCAGGTCCATCTTCTCGGCGATCTCCTCCGGCGTCGGCTCGCGACCCATCTCCTGCACCAGGTAGCGGCTGGTGCGGATGAGCTTGTTGATCGTCTCGATCATGTGCACCGGGATGCGGATCGTGCGCGCCTGGTCGGCGATGGCGCGCGTGATCGCCTGGCGAATCCACCAGGTCGCGTAGGTGCTAAACTTGTAGCCGCGCTTGTACTCGAACTTGTCGACGGCCTTCATCAGGCCGATGTTCCCCTCCTGGATGAGGTCGAGGAACTGCAGACCGCGGTTCGTGTACTTCTTGGCGATGCTCACC